>JADKLW010000003.1_pt2 | contig 388662 bp, 320 predicted proteins | sample 8641881 | NCBI WGS metagenome assembly JADKLW01 (sample SAMN16272185, study PRJNA661076) | feces metagenome | isolation source: fecal sample from diarrhoea affected cattle B | host: Bos taurus | place: South Africa: Lokaleng Village, Mahikeng | collected 2019-09
GCATCTGACTGTTAATCAGAGGGTCCTTGGTTCAAGTCCAAGAGGAAGAGCAAAACAACCTGGAGAAACAAGAAAACATAAATTCTTCCTTAGCTCAGTTGGTTAGAGCATCTGACTGTTAATCAGAGGGTCCTTGGTTCAAGTCCAAGAGGAAGAGCAAAAAACGAGCAACACGGCTCGTTTTTTTGTTTTATAAACTATCCTAATTCCTTCCCTGTTAATACAAAAATGCATATCTTTAATACAAGATTGAATATTCTAGTAATTCAATTAAAATCATAAACACATTAATCTGCAGACTCACGGGTGTGTCCTTTTAAAGTATAATATGAAGAAAATATTAATAACATATCAGTTAAAAGCCGATGGCTTTGAAGAATTAAAAGAAAAATATGAAATAACTCAACCAGTAGGGAAGTCCATTTTCACTAAAGAAGAAGTTATGGATCTGATTCCCGAATTTGAGATCTTAATTCCAAATTTCAGTTTTTATACCGATAAAGATATTATCGACAAAGGCACAAAGCTCGAATTAATTTCGAATTACGGAGTAGGATATAATAACATAGATGTTGAATATGCAACAAAAAAAGGAGTAGTGGTAACTAATATTCCTAATTCTACACGAGAGCCTACTGCCGAACTGGCTTTTGCATTGTTACTGGGTGCTGCCCGCAGAATAGGTTATTACGATCGTAAGCTACGGACTACTCAAGGTGTCAGCTGGGGTGTATACGGAGACAGCGGATTACCTGTATATGGCAAAACTTTAGGTATTGTAGGTATGGGTAGAATTGGACAATCTTTGGCACGCAGGGCTGTTGCTTCGGGTATGAATATAATTTATCACAACAGAAATCGACTGGCAGAGTCTATAGAGAAAGAATATGGCGCCAAATATGTTTCGAAAGAAGAGTTATTAAAGAATGCCGACTTTATCTCTCTTAATGCACCCTACACTCCCGAGACTCACAAATTGATTGGTGAGAAAGAGCTAAATATGATGAAAACAACTGCTATACTAATCAATACTGCCAGAGGTGATATGGTTGATGAGAGGGCTTTAGCATACTCTTTAAAAGAAAACAAGATATGGGCAGCAGCTCTAGATGTGTTTGAGAACGAACCACATATTTTACCCGAGCTGCTCGAACTCGATAATGTACTTCTCGCCCCTCACGCAGGAACTAAAACAATAGAAGATAGAATTAAAATGTCAATCGAGATGTGCCATAATATATTAGGATTTTACGAAGGCACATATCCGGTTTCAAGAGTTAATTAATTTATATGGCTTATATTAACAAATTGCTATCACATAAATAGTTGTTGCTATGAATGCTGTAAATATAAAAAACCAACTTTTGAATTTAGGAGATTCCGTTAGAGCCGTTCATTCACTAGGTTTCTTTAAAACCGGAAAAGGTCAATATGGCGAAGGCGATAAGTTCATTGGCTGTACTGTTCCCCAAACCAGAAGTGTGGCTGGCAAGTATACACAGTTGGCACTTGAAGAAGTTTCTGAATTGCTAAAAGATGAGATTCATGAATGCCGATTGTGCGCATTGGTTATTCTCACAAATAAATATTCTAAGGCAAACGAATTAGAAAGATACGACATACTTAATTTTTATCTAGCCCACACCAATTATATAAACAATTGGGATCTTGTTGATATATCTGCTCATAAAATAGTTGGTGAGTGGTTCAAAAACAGAAACGATCGTTCTCTTATCTATGAGCTTGCCGATAGTAAACTTCTGTGGGATCAGCGTATAGCTATCGTTGCAACTTATACATTCATCCGTAACAACGACTTTAACGATATATTAAGTTTATCAGAAAAGTATCTTTCGCATAAACATGATCTTATTCATAAAGCGTGCGGGTGGATGCTTCGCGAGGTTGGCAAGAGGGATGAAACGATGCTTACATATTTTCTCGACCAGTTTGCGCACCAGATGCCACGAACGATGCTCAGATACTCAATAGAGAAATTTCCCCAGGAGCTGAGAAAACAATATTTGAATATCAAAAAATAGAAGATGAATATTTATACTCATACACTGGAAAATGGACTAAGAATTATACATCGTCAGTTTCCATCCGAAATATCATATTGTGGTTTAGCTATAAATACGGGCTCACGCGACGAGTATGCTCATGAGTGGGGGATGGCTCATTTTGTAGAACATATGCTCTTTAAAGGTACTAAAAGGCGTAGGGCGCATCATATATCCAATCGTATGGAGAATGTGGGGGGCGACCTTAATGCGTATACTACAAAAGAAGAAACTTTTCTTTACTCTACATTCCTCAAAGAGTATTTCCCTCGTGCGGTGGAGTTGCTTAGTGATATTATCTTCAACTCAGAGTTTCCACAGTATCAAATTGATAGAGAGCGTGAGGTTGTACTGGATGAAATTGATTCGTATGACGATAATCCATCAGAGCTTATTTATGATGATTTTGAGAATTTAATGTTCTCCGGACACGATATAGGTCATTATATTCTAGGTGAACCTCATACGCTTAACTCTTTCAATAGCGATATTGTGAATTCTTTCGTTAAACGACAATATCAAACTTCTGAGATGGTTTTTTTCTCTTTCGGTAAAACTCCATTTTCAAAAGTTTTAAAATTAACCGAGAAATACTTTAATATTAAACAAGAACTGGTTGAGTCAAAAAATAGAGTTACCCCTAGAGTAAAAACACCTGTAACCAGTATACTAGAGAAAAACACAACACAAACACATGTGGTGCTTGGTTGGAATAAATATAATATGTTTCATCCCGACAGGTATGCTGTATATCTGCTAAACAGCATTTTGGGAGGGGGCAGCCTCAATAGCAGATTAAGTAGGTCTCTAAGGGAGAAAAACGGACTGGTCTATAATATCGAATCAAATATTTCTCTTTATAGCGATACGGGTTTTTACTCTATATATTTTGCTTGCGACCCCAAAAACAGAGACAAGTGTCTCAAATTGATCAAAAAAGAGATTAAGGGTATAATGGATAAAGAGCTAACGCCCATGCAACTTACAGTAGCAAAACGCCAATGGAAAGGGCAATTGGGTATCTCTGCAGAAATTAACGAAAATAATGCTCTTAGCATGGCCAAAAACTATCTTCATCACAAACGATTCATAGATTTAGAAGAGGTTTTTTCAACAGTTGATTCGATATCTGCTAAGCAAATTAAAAATGTTGCAAACGAGTTGTTCTCTTCAGCACCGTTTGAATTGATTTATAAGTAGGATAGTATGTTTCTCAAGTCTTTGCACTTAAGTATACTTCTGAATTCTAGACTTACATTGTTTTATGACCCATAATTATACTCCGTTAAACTGCAACTCGAACAAAAAACCTCTCTGAGCGTTTTATATCTGTTTTGAAGATAAAACCTCTTCAGAACTGATAACAAACTTAACTAAAAAGATTAATTATGAAAAAAATGAGATTTATGCTAGTTGTTGCAATGCTTGCAATGGTGACAGTAGCAAGTGCACAGATGAATTTAGGGGTAAAGGGTGGAGTAAACATGTCTAACTTCTATGGAGATGAACTTAATGATAACAACGTTAAAATAGGTTTTCATATTGGACTTGCTGCCGATTACGATTTTGCCTACAATTCAGCTATACAAACAGGACTATTTTTCACAACTAAGGGAGCAAAGTATAGTAGTTCAGTTGGTGAAGCATCTGCAGACGTAACTGTTAATCCTATGTATCTTCAATTGCCTGTTCACTATGCATACAAGATTGATGTATCGCCAGGAACAAGAGTAGTGCTTCATGCAGGTCCTTACGCAGCCTACGGTGTAGGAGGTAAGTCTAAGTTGAGTGGCTCAGTTGGCGATGTTGGTGGCGAAACCGAAAGCGAAGTGTTTGGCGATGATGGCTTTCTTAAAAGATTTGATGCCGGACTCGGATTAGGTGTTGGTTTTGAATTTGGTCCATTGCTACTTGACTTAGGTTGGGATATGGGCTTGGTTAATATTGCAGACTCTGACAACTCCGATCTGAAAAATCAAAACGCTTATCTTTCTGTAGGATATAGATTCTAAAAAGATAATAGTTTATAATATTTTGCCCTGTATGTTTTCATACGGGGCATTTTTTGATATATAAATGATCACAAGGTATTTAAATGACTAGAAGGGTATGTAAATGTTTTCAAAGTCAATAATTAGCATGGTTTACATAAAAAAATGAGGGAATCAATCCCTCATTTCTTATACTATTTTATATCTTGTTCTATGTGAATATTTCTAATCGTTCATCGAAATCAGAAACTCTTCATTACTTTTGGTCCTTCTCAAACGTTGCAATAAAAATTCCATAGCTTCCACAGAATTCATATCACTTAAGAAGTTGCGCAAAACCCACATACGATTCAATGTTTCAGCATTAAGAAGTAGGTCGTCGCGACGAGTACTTGAAGCAATTATATCTACAGAAGGGAATATACGCTTATTAGAAAGTTTTCTATCAAGTTGAAGCTCCATATTACCTGTGCCCTTAAACTCTTCAAAAATAACATCATCCATTTTTGAACCAGTATCAGTAAGAGCTGTAGCAATTATTGTGAGAGAGCCACCATTTTCAATATTACGTGCAGCACCAAAAAAGCGTTTTGGCTTATGCAAAGCATTGGCATCTACACCACCCGATAGTACTTTTCCAGAAGCAGGCTGCACAGTATTGTAGGCTCGTGCAAGTCTTGTTATCGAGTCAAGTAAAATTACTACGTCATGGCCACACTCTACAAGTCGGCGAGCTTTATTTAATACAATTTCAGCTATCTTTACGTGATGATCTGCTGGCTCGTCGAATGTTGAAGCAATTACCTCAGCATTAACGCTTCTCTCCATATCCGTTACTTCTTCAGGTCTTTCATCAATTAGAAGTATTATCATATACACCTCGGGGTGGTTGTCTGCTATTGCATTTGCTATATCTTTCAATAGTACCGTCTTTCCAGTTTTTGGTTGTGCTACAATCAGTCCACGTTGCCCTTTACCAATAGGAGTAAACATGTCTACTACTCTGCATGAGAGATTATCGTTATGACCTTTAGTAAGGTTAAACTTTTCGTCAGGGAATAGAGGTTTGAGGTGATCAAACGGAACACGATCTCTTACCGCATCAGGGTTGCGTCCATTTAAACGATCTACTTTAACTAAAGGAAAGAATTTCTCTCCCTCTTTAGGAGGACGAATAGGTCCTTCTACAACGTCACCGGTTTTAAGTCCAAACAGTCTAATCTGTGATTGCGATACATATATGTCATCTGGAGACGACATGTAATTATAATCTGAAGATCTAAGAAATCCATAGCCATCCGACATTATTTCAAGAACACCCGATGCTTCTAATATTCCATCAAAATCATAAACAGGGTCTTTTTCCTTTTCTTTCTCCTTTTCTTTTTGTTTTTGAGCAGAAGCCACAGCTTGTTGTTTGTTAAGTTGAGGCTGTGGTTTTTGCTGCATTGGTGAAGGAGTTACCAAATCAAGAATAGAGACTTTTTCTCCGGTTATAGGGGCTGCAATTTTTGCTTTTTCTTCCACATCAACCTGTGGGTCTTCAGCTACTACTGGCGGCAATGTTACAGATGGAGTAGTATTTTTTTTCTCATCTTTTCTTTGTTTAGAAGATCTGAATACCAGTTGAATAGGTTTATTTTCTTTTGCATTTTCAGATGCAGGTTGGTTCTCCATTGTCTTAGGCGATGGCTCAATATTTGCAGCTTTTTCTGTAACTTCAGTTTTCTTTTCCACTACCTTTGCTTCAGGAACTTTCACCTCCTGAACTTTCACCTCTTGTGCTTTTGCTTGAACAGGTTTAACTTCCTGTTTTTTTACGGATTGATTTTTTATCTCCTGTGGCTTCACATCAGCAACTTTCTTCTCATTCTGCACAGGGTTTGATTGAGGTGTTTTGTTTTCGGTCTTTTTAGTAATAGTTCTCTTTTTATTGTTTTGCCTGGAACCTCCATCCGAAGTAAGTTTTTTTGTTTCAACTATTGCTTGTTCGTCAAGAATTTTATAAATAAGTTCTTCTTTCTTGTATGCATCAGGGCGTCTTATCCCCATCTCCTTGGCAAGGACTCGCAATTCTGTTGTAAGCTTTTCGTTAAGCTCAATAATATTATAAGCCATCTAGATATATTGAAATTCGTTTATGGTAATTGTAATTTGAAATATTCGAATTAAACTCTACTATATTTATGGAGGTATTTATTCCAAAATATTTAAGTGCAGAGAAGTAATTGAGTTTTGAATGAATTTGTAAATAATTAACAGTAGTATGAGTGTATTTTACTGTTGAAGAATCTTATGCAAAGATAGTATATATTTCTAAATATAGTCAATGTTTTAGCAGTTTTTTGCTCTAATATCATTTATTCTTGCATATTTATGCTGTTTAATGTATTATTACGCCTTTCAATTTCATTTTTATACAATAATGATCTCCTTCTTTCCAAAGAATTAGGAGCCGTTGACTCAACAAAAAGATTATTGGCCTCATTTGCCCATTTATATGCCTCTTCCATATCACCCAACATCTCATATGCCAGTGCTATATTACTTGCCGCTTTTGCTTTATTTACTTTATTCCTGTTAGAAGAATTATTATAGTACTCTTCCCACTTATTAATTGCTTTCAACCATTCTGCACCTTTAACAAATGTTTCTCCTTCTCGCATAAGCTTCGAAGCAGATGTATAATACCACCTGTCTTGTCTTTCCCAGTGAGGTGAAAAAACATATGTCATCTTCTCTGCTGCAGTGACTGCCAAAGTCTTCATTGCCTCTTCACGTGATGGAAGCATTTCTTGTGAGTAAGCTCTACCATCTTGAATATCAAAGCCAACCCAGTGTAAACTATCGGTAAATTGTACACGCGGTATCTTGCCTTCCATTGTGGGTAGATAAACTCTTATAGTTGAATTAATCTTTCCGATAAGTTCGCTATAAGTATATCCCTGCTGCATGAAATGTTCTTTTTTGATAGTCTCAATAATCAACCTATCAAGTGAAATAATGGCATCAGCGCTAGTCTCTTTTCTTATTTCGTTCATTTTCTCAGGATCCATAAGCTTTTCTTGAAAAAAATCATTATCATTCCTAATCGGATCGTTATAAAAAGTAACTCTTTGAAAATAATTCTCATCATTAAGAAACTGTGCCAAAGCCTCGGTATAAAAAATAGCAATGCTATCTGACGATGCCTCAACTCTATTAGCAGTTGCGCTGCCTATATTCGATAAATTATGACCAATATCAGCAGGCTGTTCAACAACATTATTCACTACTACTAATCTCATAATATTATGAGGAAGAGTTACTTGAGCGGGTTCACGAGTTTCTACGGTTAGATATTTAATTCCGGAACAATTACTCAGAATTAATGCAAAAGTTAAAACAATAATAAAAGGGTAAGTTTTATTCATAGGTTTTGTAATTTATTTGGACAAAGATAATACCCAGTAAACGATTTACACCAAAAATTAATTGATAATAATCTTAAATTTATATTTAGTTGCCACTATTAATTAACATTTATGTATCGTTAAATGTTTTCATTTCAAGCTTCAGTTTAAACGTTTTTTGATATATTTGTGCTTTACTTCAAGATTTTATAACAGAAACAAACTTAAACATGGCATTTAACATTATTGTGTTGGCTAAGCAGGTTCCCGATACACGCAACGTTGGGAAAAATGCAATGAAAGCCGATGGAACGGTAAACAGGGCAGCACTTCCTGCAATCTTTAATCCTGAAGATCTTAATGCACTTGAACAGGCACTGGGTATAAAAGAACAATATCCGGGATCTCATATAACCATGCTTACAATGGGACCGGGACGAGCTGCCGAAATATTACGCGAAGGAATGTTTCGTGGTGCAGATGATGGAGTTCTTCTAACAGACAGGGCTTTTGCAGGAGCCGATACACTAGCAACATCATATGCTTTATCAATGGCAATCAAAAAGATTGGAGACTTTGATATAATAGTATCAGGGCGTCAGGCAATCGATGGTGACACAGCTCAAGTGGGTCCACAGGTTGCAGAAAAGTTAGGAATACCTCAAATTACCTATGCTGAAAACATTGAGGTGGTTAGTAACGATAAAATAAGAGTAAAACGTCGTCTCGAAAATGGGGTAGAGGTTGTAGAAGCTCCACTGCCCGCTTTAATAACTGTAAATGGTTCCGCACGTCCATGCCGACCACGCAACGCAAAGCTATTGCTGAAATACAAACATGCAAAAACTATTACAGAGCGTCAGATGGAAAATATTGACTATATAGATATTTACAGTAGCAGACCTTACCTTAATCTTACCGAATGGGGAGTATCTGATGTAGACGCCGATCCAGTTGAATGTGGCCTCTCGGGTTCACCAACTAAAGTAAAGAGAACAGAGAATGTTGTATTTCAGACCAAAGAGAGCAAACATATTTCAGATAGTGATATCGAGATAGATGCTCTTATGAAGGAACTGATTGAAAACCATACTATCGGTTAAGAAATTAATTTACTGATACCTATTTAAATTAAAAGATGAATAACTTATTTGTATATTTAGAAATAGAAGATGGCAATGTTGCAGAAGTGAGTCTTGAACTACTAACCAAGGGTCGCTCACTTGCCAATCAGCTGGGATGTAAATTGGAGGCAATAGCTGCTAGCGCTACAACAGATGGTGTAGACAGGCAAGTATTTCCTTACGGTGTAGATGTACTTCATATATTTAAAGATGAGCGTCTGTCACCTTATTCTACATTACCGCACACTTCAATAATGGTAGAGCTTTTTAAGAAAGAGAAACCCGAAATATGCCTTCTTGGAGCTACAATTATTGGTAGAGATTTAGGGCCACGAGTATCTTCGGCCTTGGGAAGTGGACTAACTGCCGATTGCACTTCATTAGAAATTGGAGACCATGAAATAAAGAAAACTGGACAGGTTTATAAAAACCTACTGTATCAAATTCGTCCTGCTTTTGGAGGAAATATAGTAGCTGCTATCATCAACCCCGATCATCGTCCACAAATGGCTACAGTGAGAGAAGGTGTGATGAAAAAAGAGGTAATTGATCCTTATTATAAAGGAGAGGTAAATGAGTATGATGTAAATGATTATGTAAAAGATGAAGATTTTATAATTAATATAATCGACAGACATATTGAGAAATCTAAGGTTAATATAAAAAATTCGCCAATAATAATTTCCGGTGGTTACGGTGTTGGCTCAAAAGAGAATTTCGATCTTCTGTTTCAGCTTGCCGATGTACTTGGAGCCGATGTTGGTGCCTCTCGTGCTGCTGTTGATGCAGGGTTTGTTGATCACGATCGTCAGATTGGACAAACGGGAGTCACCGTTCGTCCAAAAGTTTATATTGCTTGTGGAATCTCGGGGCAAATTCAGCATATTGCAGGAATGCAAGACAGCTCTATAATTATTTCCATAAATAATGATCCAGATGCACCTATTAATGCCATTTCAGATTATGTAATTACTGGAGAGGTTGAGAGGGTTATTCCAAAAATGATTAAGTATTATAAAAGTAACACAAAGTAAATACAAAGAAATGGCAAATTTTTATACAGATACACCTCAATTCCATCACTATCTTCATCACCCATTAATGAAGCGAATTGTGGAACTCAGAGAAAACAATTACACCCAAAGCGAAGAGTATGATTATGCACCTATAGATTTTGAAGATGCTATGGATAGTTACGATAAAGTACTTGAAGTAGTTGGCGAAATATGCGGTGATGTAATAGATCCCAATGCAGAAGAGGTAGATCATAACGGACCCACCGTAGCAAATGGCAGAGTAACATATGCTCCAAACACACAGGAGAACCTTGATGTACTTAATAAAGCCGAACTTATGGGAATGCGCTTTGGTCGCAAATACGGAGGTCTCAACTTTCCTATGGTACCATATATGATAAGTGCCGATATCGTGAGCAGAGCCGATGCTAGCTTTCAAAACATATGGATGCTGCAAGATTGCGGAGAGACGATATATGAATTTGGAAGTGAAGAGCAGAAAGATAAATATATCACTAGAGTAGTAAATGGCGAAACCATGTCGATGGACCTTACAGAGCCTGATGCGGGGTCGGACCTACAGGCAGTGATGCTAAAGGCAAGTTATAATGAAAAAGAAGGGCAGTGGTATCTAAACGGTGTTAAACGCTTTATCACCAATGGCGATGCCGATATCCATCTTGTACTTGCTCGCTCAGAAGAAGGTACAAAAGATGCACGCGGACTCTCGATGTTTGTTTACGACAAAAAAAGTGGAGGCGTAGATGTTCGTCGTATCGAAAATAAGATGGGTATTAAAGGTGCACCCACATGCGAACTAACATTTAAAAATGCAAAAGCTGAACTAGTAGGTAGCAGACGTTTAGGGCTTATCCGCTATGTTATGTCTTTAATGAATGGTGCCCGCCTCGGAATCATGGCGCAATCTGTAGGTATCTCAGAAGCTGCCACACGCGAAGCATATAACTATGCATTAGAACGTCGTCAGTTTGGAAAGTCTATAATAAACTTCCCTCCCGTATATGAAATGTTGGCAAATATGCGAGCTAAAACAGATGCTTCTCGCACTCTGTTGTACGAAACCAGCAGGTTTGTTGATATGTATAAATCACTTGAAGACATCAGCACTCTGAGAAAGCTTACTCCTGAGGAACGCACCGAGATGAAATATTACTCTCGTCTTGCCGATGCTTTTACACCTCTTGGTAAAGGAATGAGCAGCGAATATGCCAACGAAAATGCATACGATGCCATTCAAATACATGGTGGATCGGGGTATATGAAAGATTATAAATGCGAGCGACTATATCGTGATGCCCGTATTACCAATATCTATGAGGGAACCACCCAACTTCAGGTAGTAGCGGCTATACGCCACGTAACAACCGGCACATATTTGCAACGTATCAAAGAGTATGAAGCAATGGCGGTAGTACCCGAACTTGAATCACTCAAGCGCAAACTTTCAGAAATGACTCAGATGTACGAACAGTTGATAACTATTGTTACTTCACAAAAAAATGAGGAGTATATTGACTTCCATGCACGTCGCTTGGTTGAGTGTGCTGCACATATTATCTCAGGTCATCTGCTTTTGCAAGATGCCAATCATAATCAGGAACTATTTCGCAGAAGTGCCCAAGTTTATATACATTATGGTCAGATTGAAGTTATCAGAAACTACAACTTCGTTTCAGAATCTAGTGTAGACGAGATGGCATATTATAAACCATCGGATTTTGCCGAGGTAAAGTCTGTTTAGTAAGTATTGTAAATAGATTGTGTTGAAATATTTGCCCCGTATGTTTTCATACGGGGCAATTTTCTAAAAGATAGGTTTACAGTAGCTTCATAAAGTCGTTTAATTTCTTCTCCAACAGCTTTTTATTCTTTAAACCATCAATAAGATGAGTAGGAATTGAGTTATATCCAAATTTAGCTCCCAAAATACTACCTGCAATGCAGGCATTAGTGTCAGCATCACCACCTTCGTTAATTACCGATATTAGTCCCGACTCAAAATCTTTTGCATGAAAATATGCCCATAATCCTGCAGATAGTGCTAATAGAGTATAGCCTATCACACCTTCTTCATCTAAGTATAGGTTGCTGATTTTGTTTTGTGTCGCTAGTTCTATGTAATAGATCATACGGTTATCGTATTTATCACCTATTTCTATTATATCTCTTAATGATAGTGTTTTATTTTCGTTTATAAGCTTAGCAATAAGCAGTGTAGTAATTATACTCGAGCCAACACACCTGGGGTCCCAATGGGTAACCTTTGCTATTTTCTTAGTATTAGATATAACTTTTTCGTAATCCCAAAATTCATATGCACCAAGTATTGACGTGCGCATTATTGCTCCATTGGCAGCAGCTTCACGTCCCGAATCTTCCCAAACCTCTTTGGCGCATTTATAAGGATTTTCTAAAAAGTTAGGGTGTGAAACTACACTATAAACAGTTATACCAATATCTACTGGTGATTCTTGCGCCCAGGCATATAGCTCTTTCGCAAATGCATGCTCATCAACACTTTTTGTTTTTAGAATAGAGTCACAAATACACAAAAACTGATCCGTATCATCGGTCCATTCTCCAATTTTCCATTGCTTTCTGAATGAGTCCCTAATTATTTGGGAGTAGGTGGTGAGCTTATTAGGATAAAATACATTTACTTGCTTTTTGCTCAGAAATTCAGATCCCACTCCTAGTGCATCACCAATTGCTTGGCCATAAAAAAGACCTTTAATTTTATCCTTCTGTAGAGTTGTCATTACTTTTGGGTTTATTAGATTCTTTATACTTGGTGAAATTACTAGTCTTTTAATAACATAATATAATTGCACTAAATTACATAATTATTCTCAATCAACTATATTTTATCGAAAAACAACAACCTAAATAAACAATTGTATGTTACAATAAATAAATAGGTTATCTAACAAAGCAAATTATGAAATTAGCAAGATTGATTCCCGTCCTAATATTTTATCTTCTTACTTTAATTTATTCTTGTGAAAGGGACGATCCATATATTAAAGTTACAGAAGTATCTATTGATAAAAGTTTTCTAACAATAGTAGAAAGTCATACGGAGCAATTAAATGCTGTGGTGTCTCCTTTTGGTGCAACTAATAAAAATGTAAAATGGACATCAAGCAATGAGTCAGTTGTAACTGTAGATGAAAATGGCCTGTTAACGGCTCATAAAAAGGGAGAAGCAAATATAACAGTTACTACAGAAGATGGTAGCAAAACTGCCACAAGTAATATTACAGTAAGAGAAAGCTGGATGTCGCTCTCTCAAGATGTTATCGAGTCTGCTGTAACTGGAGGAACATTTAATATAAAACTCTCGGCAAGTAATAATTGGAGCGTAGTTTCTAATCCCCAATGGGTATCTGTTTCACCCTCAAGCGGCACTGGAATGCTTGTGGACTCAACCTCTATTACTGTTTCTATAACTCAAATTGAAGCCACTACTCTTTCCAGATCCGGAAGTGTGATATTCAAACTCAATAATAGAGAGTATGCCGATACACTTTTAATTAATCAGTATAACTTTTCATATAGTGATGGAGACCATGAAACGATTCAGAGTTCATCCGTTGGAAATGGAATAGACCTTGTATTTGTTGGTGATGGCTACACTCTTGAAGAGGTAAGACAAGGTAAATACAAAAATAAGTTGCTAGAGGCCATTGAGCATTTTTTTAATATTGAACCATTTAGAACTTACAGGAATTACTTTGATGTTCATATTGTATATGCTTTCTCAGAAGAGAGCGGAATTAGCGATCATATCAATACAAAAAACACAAAATTCTCTTCTAAATACGATTCTCCCAACTCTACAAGAATGAGTGTAGACCAACTATTAAGTTTCGAATATGCCCTGAAAGCACCACTTATTTCAACCCTAACAGAAACACTTGTGACGGTAATTACAAATAGTACGAGATTTGCAGGCACTAACCTATCTTTCTCAGATGGTAAGTCAATTTCAATTGTTCCAGCAACAAACTTACCGTATCCAAATGATTTTAGAGGAGTAGTTCAGCATGAGATAGGAGGACATGGTTTTGGTAGACTCGCAGATGAATATGTTCAAAGAAACACCTCTATTTCCGCTGCTGAGATAGATGAGCTTAAATTGTGGCAAGGGTGGGGCTACTTCCGAAATGTTGATGTAACTAGCGATGTAAATGAAGTTTGGTGGAAGCATATTATTGCGGACCCCGCATTCTCGTATGTTGGTGCTTATGAAGGTGCATATACATATGAAAAAGGTGTGTGGCGCTCTGAACCCTCTAGTTTAATGAACAATAATATTTCATATATAAATGCTGCCGGCAGAGAATTAATTGTGAAACAGATTAAAAATCTAGCAGGTGAAACTTTCACATTCAACGAATTCAAACTAAGAGATGTTAGGGAAACTCAAGCATTAACTCGCTATACTACAGCCACATCAAATGAAACTCTAAAACTTCCACCGCCAGTTTTAATAAGAGTGGATTAGACTACTTAGACTGATTAGACTTAGATTTTTTTAGGACGTTGCTTTATTATCTGTTAAACCGATATAAGTAAAGTAATGGATCGTACTCTCGTGCTAATATTTTAAGTACCAGATTCATACCCTGCACAGAAAAGGTGATGCCATTACCTCCGAAGCCGAGTACGAATATTGCATTCTTATAATCGGGATGCTCTCCAATATAGGGTAAACCATCTTTGGTTTGGCCAAATGCGCCAGCCCACTTATAATCTTGTATAAAATTAAATCCAGGTATGAGGTTATGGGTTTTCTTTATCAGCTTATCAGCTTTAGTTCTTTTTAATTTGTCATTAATTCCATTAAATTTAAAAGGAATATCCTCTCCACCAACTAACAGCCGATTATCGTCGGTGGTGCGCATATAAATATAGGGCATGCCCGATTCCCAAATAAGCAAATCTTTTAATTCATCATTCATGTCAGGGTTTTGTTCGCTTACAGTAGCAAAGGTTGTAACGATATCGGCATATTTTTCTTTAAACATTTTCAATGTCTCAAAACCGCTACAAAATACAATTTTTTTGCACACAACCCTATTTCCGTTTTTAGTTCTAATTACAACATTATCGCCATAGGTAATCTTCTTAATTTCAGTATGATCATAAATTCGCAATCCTCTTTTATGATTCCTATAAAAGAGTTCATGTGTAAACATAAAAGCATCTATTGAAGCACCTTCTGCCGATAATATTCCATCATAGGAATTTATTTTATATCTCTCTTTAATCTCTTCAGATGTTAACCATTCAACATTAAAAAAATGCTTTTTACGAAAATGATATTCCTCTTTCAGTTTTTCAATATTCTCTTCAGAATGAGATAACTTGAGAGATTTTTTAATGCCAAAACCACCATCAATATTCTCTTCTCTGATTAGATTTTCAAGTATTTGCAGAGATTCTATACCTGCTTTGTAGCTAATCACAGCCCCTTCTTCACCAATCATTTCGGCTAAGTCAATCATAGGAGTATCAATTTCATATTGAAGCATAGAAGTGGTAGCCGATGAGCTGCCTGCTGCAACATCCCTTTTATCAATTACAACTGTATCATATCCCGCTTTATGTAAAGTGTGACTAATTATTGCTCCTGTAATTCCTGCCCCTATAACAGCTATATCGCACTTAATATTTTCTTGCAAAGAAGGATAACTATTCATAAGTCCGTTTTTCAATAACCAGAATGCTTCGTATGATTTTAGTTTCATATAATTAGTTGAAAATTATTTAATGAGGAATATAACACCTAAACACCAAAAACATGTTTAGTGTTCTGTAATACTCTAATTAATACTGAAGTTAACAATTAAGAAAAGATTAAAAATGACGTCTTTATTTTGAACCATATTAATTTAGAGAGGTTTAAAAATTGAGTAAGCTTACTCTATACTTAAAGTTAAGCTTATTCTATTATTTAGTTAAGCTTACTCTATATTTAAAGTTAAGCTTATTATATTATTAAGTGAAGCTTATTCTATATTTAAAGTGAAGCTTAATCTATATTTTAATTGAGTATAAAACTTCCAACAACCTGTTGGACAAATTAAGTAATTATGCAAAAACAAGGTGATGAAAAAAAACTACGTCCCAAGCAGGAACAAAACCGTCCTGGTAAAGAATCTAAGTTAAATCCCGAAGCTGACACATCTCCTGTACCACAGATAAATAAACTATTAGGAAAAGTAGCACTTATAACTGGTGGTGATAGTGGAATAGGTAAGGCCACAGCACTACTTTTTGCAGAAAACGGAGCAGATATCGTTATTGCATATCTCAGTGAATCTGAAGACGCAAAAGAGACGCAAAAAGAGATAAAAGAGATGGGGCGAAAGTGCTATATAATTAAAGGCGATCTATCTAAAGAGAGCAATTGTAAAAGAGCAGTTCAAGTAACTATCGACAAATTGTCCAAGTTAGATATTCTGGTTAATAATATTGCATTACATTGGGAAATAGAAGGACTTGAAAATATTTCTACAGACCAATTAGTGCGAACATTCAGTAACAATGTTTTCTCATACTTTTGGGTAACAAAATATGCACTTCCCCACATGAAAGAGGGAGGTTCAATAATAAATACCAGTTCGGTTACCGCCTATAGGGGAAGTGCCAAGCTCATAGACTATTCCGCAACAAAAGGTGCCATTATCAGCTTCACAAGAAGCCTTGCGCAGAGTTTAGTTGAAAAGAAAATAAGGGTAAATGCAGTAGCTCCAGGCCCAATATGGACACCATTAATTGCCTCTACATTTGATGATGAGAAAATTGCAAAGTTTGGTAGTGATGCACCTATGGAAAGAGCCGGACAGCCCAATGAAGTGGCTCCATCTTTTCTGTTTCTTGCGTCAGATGATTCTAGTTATATAACAGGACAATGCCTGCATCCCAATGGAGGTGAAATTGTTAATGGCTAATGAATATAGCAACTTATAGGTATTGTATAGACTTTGTTTATGGCCTATTTTTGTAAGATAGACTTATTAATAATCGCAGCATAATATGGAAGAAAATAATAGAAGAAACGTAACTTTCGCAAGCCTCGATCAGGAGAAATTAAAAAGGATGTTGGAAATAAAACAACTGTATGATAACAATTTATTGGAACTTGAAGAGGCAAGGAAGCGCATGAAAGCAGAAGTTGGCACAATTACTCCCGAGGAGTATGCTGCAGCAGAGCAATTGCTAATGGATGAAGACCCTGATGAGTGCAAAAATGAAGATGTACGCACTATGATGGATGTTTTTGATGGGCTGTTTGTAAACGAAGAACTACACCTTCCATATGGTCATACAATCGACGCCTATCAACGCGAAAACAAAAAGATGAAAGAGTTGCTCAACCAAGCAGATGAGCTCGCCAAAAAGCCATTTATTCTTAATCAATGGTTTGAGATATTCGAGAAAATGGTTCAGTACAAGGTGCATTTTAGTCGCAAGCAAAATCAACTCTACTCGGCACTTGAAAGGGAAGGATTTGACAGACCAACTACCACCATGTGGGTTTATGATGATTATATCAGAGATGAGATTAACGATGCATGGGAATTACTTAGGAAAGAAGTTGTTGATTTTGATGCCTTCTTGAAATTATATGCCGAGATTGCTGTTGATTTAAGAGACTTAATGGAAAAAGAAGAGATGATTTTATATCCTACTTCATTGAAATTAATCTCAGAAGAAAAAATGGAAGAGTTGAAGTCGGGCGACAGAGAAATAGGTTTCTTTATGATTGATATGCCCGAGTTGGAGCTTGATAATACTAGCGTTAGAGATAAAGCAACTGCAGAAGACAATACATCCAGTGATTTTATGTCAGACTTGGCTGCATTGCTCGCAAAACATGGTCATAAAATAGAATCCGGCGCAGACACAGAAGAGAAAGTACTTGATGTTGCAGAAGGTAAGCTCACTCTAGAACAAGTTAACCTTCTATATCAGTATCTCCCCGTTGATATATCATTTGTAGATGAAAACGAAATCGTTAAATTCTACACCGATACCAAGCACAGAGTTTTCCCCAGAAGTAAAGGTGTTATTGGTAGAGAAGTGCGTAACTGCCACCCTCCAAAAAGTCTATATCTGGTAGAAGAAATTATTGATAAATTTAGAAGTGGTGAGCAAAGTAAAGCTGAGTTCTGGATTAACAAACCGGGGCTTTTTATTTACATCATTTATGTTGCCATAAGAGATAAGAATGGCAAGTTCAGAGGAGTTATGGAGATGATGCAAGACTGCACTCATATTCGTGCCATGGAAGGAGAACAAAGGCTTCTTACGTGGGAAGAGCATTCGGGAAAGAATGGAAATGGAAATGTTTACAAAGAAACAGATGCTAACGAATCTACTTACTCTAAAGATACTAACGATAATTCAGAAAAAGTTGGTTCTAAGAAGCTTAAAATAACCGGTGATACTAAGTTGAAATCATTACTTCAGACGTATCCCGATTTAAAAGAGAATTTGATTGCATATAACTCAAAATTTTCAATGCTAAACAGTCCTATGGCTAAGGTGGTGCTTCCGCTTGCTACGATTAAAATGATGAGTGAGCAGTCGGGTATTTCTCAGGAAGAGCTTATTGAAAAAATTTATGAGTTTGTAAATTAATCATTAGACAAACCACAAAAAATATTCCCTAAGGTTCTGATTTCCTTAGGGAATATTTCATCGAGTTATTGTAATTAAGAATCTCATTTAGCTTAGAAATTATAAAGCTCTAAAATCTTTTTGAATATATCTGTATTCTCGTAGATACCTGCAAACTCAATAGCAGCAGTACCATAAGAAAACACAGGAACCATTATAGCACTATGTCCACTAGAACCCCAAGAAACATTGACTTCACCTTTTGATAAATCACCACCAGTGATTGACATTGCACCCGTCTCATGATCGGCTGTAACAACCACTAACGTACCTGGGTTTTGATCTGCAAAATCGAACGCTACCTTAACAGCTCTATCAAAATCTATAACTTCATTCACAGTATATTCTACTTCATTTGCATGACCGCCCCAATCGATTTGAGAACCTTCAACCATCAGGAAGAATCCTTTTTCGTTATCTTTAAGTAATTCCAGAGCCTTGCCCACACTTTCAGGAAGAAATTCACCTCTTTCGGGATAAGTAGCAGGATGCTCGTCAGCAATCAGAGCTGCCAGCTTTCCGCTCTCTGTGTTCATAACACTCTCCATATCTAGTGCTACCTTAAATCCTTTTGCTTCAAGTTGTGGAAGTAAATTTTGCTTGTCCTCACGATCAACGAAATATTTTCTTCCACCACCAATAAAAAGTGTGATATCTGAGTTTACAAAATCTACTGCAATCTCTTCTTGCATGCCGCGCTTAAGTTGATGAGCAACAAAAGAGGCAGGAGTTGCATGAGTAATAGCGCAACTTGCAACTAAACCGGTTGATAAACCATTTTCGGCTGCATACTCCAGTATCGATTTAACTGCATTGCCGTTTTCATCAACCCCAATTGCACCGTTATTTGTTTTTGTTCCTGTAGCGAGGGCGGTACCACCGGCTGCAGAGTCGGTAATATAATCATTTGCTGAGTATGTTTTTGACAGACCTACAAACTGTGCCTTTTCCATATTAAGACTCTTATTGGCTGTAATGCCTGAGTATACCTGGCTTACTCCCATACCATCACCAATGAGGAGTATTACATTTTTCACCTCTGGTTTAGGGTCTGATTTGTTTTCACCTTGTGTGGGAGTGCATTGCAATAATAAGAATGAAAGTGCAATAAAAAGAAATAAACGATATGTCATAATTTTTAATATTTATAAAAACAAAGATACCTAACTGATTAGTTTTTACAAATATAAATTGAAATATTTTCAAACATTATTTAATGATATTCCAAGCTATTGCATTAAAATTGTATATACTTGCAATATAAAACAAATATTATGAAAAAGAGAATGTTGTTTATATTATTGATGTTTTCATCTCTTATTTTGAGCTGCAATGCTAGTGAGCCCGAAATTCCGGAAGTAGAAATAAAAGTGCCCGAGGTAAATGAGACACTTGAACCGAAGGATCCCGAAGAGCCTAATGAACCTAATGATCCGGGCAAGGAATTAGATTGGGCTAATGCCAACGAGATAAATAATCGGCTGGGAAGAGGGATGAATTTAGGCAATACATATGAAGCGGATGCATCATGGCAATCTCCATTTATTGCAGATGATTTAAAGAGAATAGCCGACTTAGGCTTTAAGCATATACGTGTTCCAATTAAATGGGAAAGGTCTGATAGAAGTATGGCTAATGCTCCTTTCACTATTAAGGATGACTTCATGCAAACCATTGAAAACGTTGTAGATCAAGCTTTGAAGAATAAATTGCATGTCATTATAAATATGCATCATCATGATAAATTGTTTGCTAATCCGTCTGGTGAAAAGGAAAGGTTTATTTCTCAATGGGAACAGATTTCTGAAAATTTTAAAGACTACTCTGATAGCTTGTTGTTCGAAATATTGAATGAACCGCATGATAAGCTTACTCCTGCTTTGTGGAACGAATACTCCAAGGAAACTCTTAATGTTATTCGTAAAACAAACCCCGAGCGTTGCGTAGTGCTTGGAACAGCTGAGTGGGGTGGTGTAGAGGGACTTAAATCACTGGAAATTCCTAACGATCAAAATATAATTATTACGGTGCACTATTATAATCCTTTTGAATTTACACATCAAGGAGCAAGTTGGTCTGAAGGATCTGAGGCATGGGTTGGAACACAATGGCATGATACTGAGCTGGAGAGGCAAGCTGTTGTTGACGATTTTAAACTCGCTTTAAATCTTACTAAGGAAAAGAATATCCCAATTCATGTTGGTGAGTTTGGTGCTTTTTCAAGCGCAGATATAGATTCACGTGTAAGATGGACACGCTTTTTAAGCAGATGGTTTGAACAACAAGGTTTTAGTTGGGCTTATTGGGAGTGGAACTCTGGATTCGGGATATATGATCCTAATACCAAATTGTATAATCAAAGATTAGTTGACGGTCTGGTTAAAGATGAAATGCCTGCAACTTTTACACCAGAATATGTTCTGGTATATGAAAGTAATTTCGTTAATGGCAATGATGGTTGGATAATATCTAATAATGATGCGTCTGCACAAGCATCATTTAAAGTTGCTAGCAGCAAAGCAACTATTACAGTGGCTAGTCCCGGAACCGTCGATTGGCATATTCAGTTTATTAAAACAGGAATTAAGATTGAAAAAGATAAAAGTTACCGTCTTAACTTCAAAGCAAGTACACCCGATATTGAGAACAGGCAATTGGGAGTTGGTATATCAAAGAATTCGGACCCCTGGACCAACTATGGAAGTAAATCCTTCACAATTAATAAACAAGAGGCTGAATATAACTTGATCTTTAATGCTGCTTATACCGATAATCAAGCTAGGGTAGTTTTTAATATGGGAGATGCCGGTAAAACAGCAGTTGTTTTGTCAGACATAAAGTTGATGGAGATAAAATATGAATAAAAATTTGAATAGAAAGAAAAGATTAGCTTTTGTGAATACTTACAATCCAAACTCTTTAGCAAGAAGTGAGTAAGCCTTTTGGCGTGCAGGCATGTCGTGGTAACCATCAACTAAAATAACCTCGTCAATCTCTGTTTTCTTAACCCATTCGTGCAGTTTCTCAGCTACCTGTGTAGGTGTGCCAATTACAAATTTACTCATTTGTTGTTCTCTTACTGCTATTTCCTGAAGTGAATATGTGTAATTTGCAGCCTGCTCAATTGTAGGAAATTTAATAAATCTTTTTCCAGTGCCAAGCATAGTCCACATTAAAAGCGTTGGTTCTGCAAGATATTGTGCTTCCTCTTCGGTATCAGCAGTAAAAACACTAATAGACATCATGCTTTTAGGTTCGTTATAATACTTTGAAGGCTTAAAATTTTCTCTGTAGAATTTCAAAACAGGAATAGCCATATCAGCATTAATTTGTGCAGCAAATACAAATCCAAGTCCTTTATCCAAAGCAAACTTTACACCTCCACTACTTGAACCAAGCATATAAATATCGGGAGTGAGTGATGGGTCGGGATTAGCTGTAATATTCTCAAACTGATGATTTACCGGGAAATCATGACCAAAATAATGTAGAAGGTCATCTAACTGTTCTGGAAAAGTATCTTCTCTGAGTATCTCAATCGACCTGCGTATTGCATAAGCTGTCCTACCATCGGTTCCTGGCGCCCTGCCAAGACCTAAGTCTATTCTGCCTGGATGAAGTGCCTCAAGCATAGAAAACCGCTCTGCCACGCTTAAAGAGCTGTGGTTTGGAAGCATTACACCACCACTACCTACTTTTATTCTCTCGGTTTTTGAAGCCACGTGTGCAATCATAATCTCGGGGAACATACTCATAAGAGACCCGGAATTATGATGTTCAGCAAACCAATAACGGGTATAGCCAAGCTCCTCTGCCAGTTGTGCCGTTTTGGTTGAATTATGTAATACATCACCTGCTGATTTATCATTCTCAGTTAGGTAACATAAATCTAGTATGGATAACTTAATATTCTGCATTTTGTAATATATATTGAGCTTGATAAACCAATAGAATCATCTTTTGTTCAATGTGCATTATTAGGGTTGATATGAATTGTTATAAGGGGTCAAATAAAGCGCTTTGAACGAATACCCTCCACAAATGTTATATATCTATCAAAAATAAATTTAATAACAATCTTAAAAAAGTAGACAAATGAGCGAATATAGTATTCCAAGTAAGGTTAGTATTGGACATGTGCATCTAAAGGTTTCGGACCTGGATAGAGCACTTTCTTTTTATCACGAGCTATTGGGGTTTGAGGTAACAATGATGTATGGTAAGCAGGCTGCATTCTTATCGGCAGGGGGGTATCATCATCACATAGGACTTAATACTTGGCATTCGCAAGGATTACCAAATGCACCGGTAAATACTGTTGGGTTGTACCACACTGCAATTGCTTATCCTACCAGAAAGGATCTTGCACTTATTCTTAAGCGTTTGCTTGAAGCGGGTTATCCATTAACTGGTGCTAGTGATCATGGTGTGTCTGAGGCGATTTATCTTAACGATCCAGATGGAAACGGTGTTGAGCTGTATTGGGATAAACCAAAAATTGAGTGGCCCGTTGAACAGGATGGTACACTTAATATGTACACAAAAGCACTTGATGTTAAAAATCTGTTGCTTGAAACGGAACTATAATTTTCTGTTTTCTTCACTTGATTTATGATAAGAACAAAAGCGGTTGTTAAATATTTAGGTGTTATTTTACTATTCAATTCACTGTTCATGCTAATTGCTGCAGTGATTTCTTTAGCCTACCGAGAAGATTCTTTTAATCCGCTTCTTATAAGCGCACTAATTGGTGTGGCAATGGGATTTTGCTGCACTTTTTTTATTGGGAAAGTGGGTGATATCAGATTCCATGAGGGTTTAGCAATAAGTGTATTGGGATGGGTTACAACTTGTCTTTCAGGGTTATTGCCGTTTTTGTTGTGGGGTGGAGAGTTCTCTTTTGCAAATGCTCTTTTCGAAAGTGTCTCGGGTTATACTACAACGGGAGCAAGCATTCTTACTGATATTGAGGTTCTTCCTAAAGGTTTACTTTTCTGGCGTTCTTCTACGTCTTTTATTGGCGGATTGGGTATCATTTTATTTGTGCTTCTTATAATTCCTGAAAAAAGAGGCAGTAGGTCATACATTTATCGAGCAGAGCTCTCAAATCTCTCTACAATAAGCTTTGCCGAAAGGTCGAGACATCTTATTCGTGCAATTTCAACTGTTTACATAAGTTTAATAACTGTTGAAACAATTTTACTTTCATCTCTTGGAATGACACTTTTTGACGCAATATGTCATTCATTCTCAACAGTTGCCACATCGGGTTTTTCAACTAAAAATCTTAGTATAGCTGCTTACGATAATGTGTGGATTGAAGTGGTTATAATGTTATTTATGTTGATAAGCAGTATACATTTTCTTTTAATTTGGAGCACAATTAATGGTAAAAAGCATAATATTTTATCTTCTCAACCTACACGGATGTATGTGGTAGTGATTTTTATTGGTATTGTTCTAATCACACTTAAATTATATCAAGAGAATTTATATGGATTCTGGGAATCCTTCAGATATGCTTCTTTTCAGGTTATCTCTTTGGCAAGCACAACTGGCTTGGCAACAGTTGAGAGTGCCGGTTGGCCACTATTTACTATCATTATTTTGCTTTATTTTTCAATTCAGTGTGGAATGGTAGGTTCAACCACAGGAGGTATTAAGTTCGATAGAATATATCTGTATTTATCTACACTAAAAAAACATATCAGACAAACACTTCATCCCGAAGGTGTTTATGCCGTTAGGATTAATAATCATATTGTTGGACAGAGTGTCGAGCAGCAAATTTCTATATTTATTATACTTTACATTCTTACTTTTTCAATTACTGCTCTTCTTCTTTCTTTATTTGGAATAGATGGTATGACTGCATTATCTGCTTCAATTGCTACATTAGGTAATGTTGGTCCGGGTTTTGGCAGTGTAAGTTCACTTGCTAATTATTCACATTTGCCCGATGCAGCTAAATATCTGCTTTCAGCTAATATGTTGTTGGGGCGACTTGAAATAATTAATATCTTAGCTCTTATCCTAATCTTGTTTAGAAAAAGAAATTGATAATCTTCACAATCAAATTTATTAGTAAATTGCGTCATAATTGAGTCTGACTCAAATTTCATGATCAATATTGAACATGTTTAATTGTAATGCATTTATTTATGAATAGAATTATTGAATGTGTTCCTAATTTTAGTGAGGGGCGCGACAGGTTGAAAATAGAGAAAATTGCTGATTGTTTTAGGGAAAAGACGGGCGTAAAGCTATTGGATTATAGTGGTGATGTTGATCATAATCGCTCTGTTATTACTGTTGTGGGTGAACTAGAGGCTATGAAAAATGCAGTGATTGAAGCTATTGGCAAGGCTGTTGAACTGATAGATCTCACTAAGCAAAGTGGTGAACATCCGCGCATGGGTGCAGTTGATGTTGTGCCATTTATCCCTATAAAAAATGTTACTATGAAAGAGGCAATAGCTCTTTCTAAGGAGGTTGCTATGGAAGTTTACGAAAGATTTAAACTTCCAGTTTTCCTGTACGAAGCATCTGCAACTGCAAAACATAGAGAAAATCTGGCTGATGTGCGTAGGGGTGAATTTGAAGGTTTAACTGAAAAAATGAAGCTTCCAGAATGGAGAGCAGATTACGGTCCAATTTTTCCTCACCCAACCGCTGGAGCTGTAGCTATTGGAGCTCGTAAGCCTCTGATTGCTTATAATATAAACTTAAGTACAAACAATATTGAAATTGCAAAGGCAATTGCAAAGAAAGTGCGCCATAGTAGTGGTGGATTGCGATATTGCAAAGCGATTGGCATTGAACTAAAAGAGCGTGATGTGGCTCAGGTGTCTCTGAATTTAATCGATTATTCAAAAACTTCTCTGTATAGTGTGCACGAAATGGTGCGTATAGAAGCAAAGCGTTATGGAATTAGCATTATTGGGTCGGAAGTGATAGGACTTATACCCATGGCTGCCCTTGCAGAATCTGCTGCTTATTATCTGGGCATTGAAAACTTCTCTATTAATCAGGTTTTGGAAGCTAAACTTTTGGAATAAAAAGGGTGTTAGTAAACTAAACTTTTATCATTGCTAAAATTTAACTATTTTGAATTGGATTGAAATTATTGCCGTAGTATTTGGTATTTTAAGCGTTTGGTATGCCAGAAAAGAGAATATATTAGTTTTTCCCTTCGGTATTGCAAACGTATCGATATATGTTTACATCTGTTTTGTTTCGCAACTTTTTGCAAATGCAGGAATCAACATAATTTACCTTGTGTCCAATATTTTTGGCTGGTATATGTGGTCTCGAACTGGCAATGATGACGAGAAGCTACAAATTACCCGAAATAGTAAAAAGCAAAATATAATATCCTGGGTTTCAGTTGTTCTAATCTATATATCTGCATTCTTCATACTTATATGGGTAAATCAGGGGGATGCTGAATATTTAGACTCTTATCTCCCATGGATTGACTCGTTTAACACCTCTTTCTTTTTAGTTGCCACCATTTTAATGGCAGTAAAGAAGGTAGAGAACTGGATCTTTTGGATTATTGGAGATATTGTTTCAATACCAATTTTTGCTTCACAAGGGTTGTATTTTACCTCTATCCAGTATACGGTTTTTCTGGTTCTTGCAATACTTGGACTGAGAGAATGGAGAAAGAAATTATAAAGTAAAAATCTAATGAAACTGTACGACTTATCAATAATACAATTTATAGAAAAAACAGCTTCTAATGAGGCGATGCCAGCAGGTGGTAGTACTTTGGCTTTGTGTGCTGCACTTGCTGCGGCTCTTGCCGAGATGGTTGCTAAACTTACATTTGGTAAGGTTAAATATGCCCCGGCAGATGAACGAATTAGAGAAATTACTACTGAATTAGAGAGGTTCAGAATACTTCTTATGAATGATATTGGCAGAGATGCAGAGTCTTTTCAAATTGTGCTAAACGCATATAAACTACCTAAAAAGTCTAATGATGAGGTTGAAATTCGTAATAAGAAAATTGAGAATGCTTTAAAACCTGCCACACTTGTGCAAATGGAAGTAGCAGAGAAGTGTTATAAGCTCTTTGGTCTTATTAAGGAGATAACAAAAATTATAAAAGGTAGTTTGGCCGCGGATAGCAAAGTGAGTTTATTGATTTGCAACACTGCCGTAAAGGGTGCTATTATTAATGTACGGGCCAACCTATCTCAAATTGTTGACACCGATTTTACAAAAGAACTAATTGCTAAATGTGATATGATTGAGAAAGAAATAGATATTAAATTATGACATTATGTTAAAAAACACCTGTATTTACAATCAGTTAGTTAGTTAAATTGCATATTTGATATTATCTTTGAAAGTTTAAAAAAAACAGGCAAAATATAAAACAGAAAAATATAAATAGATGGTAACAACAATTAAGAGATCGCTCAGAGATTCTGCAGCGGCAAGGTGGACCGCACTTTTTATTGTATCGTTTACAATGATGTGCGGATATTTTTTATCGGATGTTATGTCGCCTCTAGCAGGTATGCTAGAGAGTCAGCTCGGATGGTCTCGTGCAGATTATGGCACTTACACCAGTTCGTACGGCTGGTTTAACGTATTCTTGTTTATGCTTATTTTTGGTGGAATTATCCTCGATAAGCTTGGAATTAGAATTACCGGCTTTGGTGCCACAGTGTTTATGGTGGTGGGTACTGCAATAAAATATTGGGCAGTTGCTTCAACTACATTAAGTAGTGATGTGATTCTTGGACTAAACGCTCAGCTTTTTTGGGCTTGTATTGGTTTTGCCATATTTGCCGTAGGTGTTGAAGTGGCTGGTATCACAGTTTCAAAAATTATAGTTAAGTGGTTTAAAGGCAAGGAGCTTGCTACAGCAATGGGGATGCAGGTGGCAATGGCAAGAATTGGTACTGCAATTGCACTTGGGTTTTCTGTTCCAATTGCTCGCGCAACCGGAATTATTGATGTTTCTCGTCCGCTTTTGGTAGCTCTAATTGCACTTTGTATTGGTCTTATTGTATTTATTGTTTACAATTTGTTGGATATAAAGCTGGATAAATCTGAAGCTACAGCAAATGAGTTAAATGAGGCTGATGAAGAAGAAGACTTTAAATTATCTGATATTGGTAAGATTTTGAATAACAAGGGTTGGTGGTACATTGCCATTTTATGTGTACTGTTTTACTCTGCCGTATTCCCTTTCTTAAAGTATGCAACCGACCTTATGGTTAATAAGTTTGGTGTAGATCAAAATGTTGCCGGCATGATCCCTATGCTATTGCCCTTTGGTAACATTCTACTAACACCGCTGTTTGGAGGGATATATGATAAGAAGGGTAAAGGTGCAACTATAATGATTATAGGGTCGATATTACTTATATTGGTGCACGGATTATTCTCTATCCCCGGATTAAACAGTTGGATTACCGCCATGATATTGGTAGTGGTGCTAGGTATTGCCTTCTCTCTTGTACCTTCGGCAATGTGGCCATCGGTGCCTAAAATTATTCCTGAAAAGAGATTGGGTACTGCTTATTCTCTTATTTTTTGGGTTCAAAACTGGGGATTGATGGGGGTTCCATTACTTATTGGTTGGGTGCTTGAGAAGTATTGTGTTACCGGACAAACCATTAGAGATGGCATGACCGTAAACACATATGATTATAAATTACCAATGATGATATTTGCAGGTTTTGGTGTTCTGGCACTTATATTTGCATTTTTGCTTAAAGCGGAGGACAAAAAGAAGGGTTACGGACTTGAGCTGCCTAATATTCAGAGATAATGAGGACTTAGTATCTGATTAATTATCTAGTTTTGGACTAGTTCCCAATTAACCAATACAGGTTTAAAATAATCAAATGACGATTCATATTTAACTAATGAATAGTCTTTTTTTTATTCTATATTTAAAATACGACTCTCTTACTTAAATGATAATTTGAATCTACATACATCCTACATTATCCTTACCTGCATTGGTTATAATAGAGGATTAACCGAGCAAGGTATGAGCGATGTTAGAGTAATGTATGAGTAAAGTCACAGTAAAATTATTGAGACGTTTTAGTTTTATAACGGAATTAACCATGCTGCATAAATATGACTTATTAATCCAAACAGTACAAATACATGAAATACAGAATGGATAAATTCCCTTTTTGCTGTTGCGTAAATAACAGCTCCAACGATATAAAAAACTCCACCGAAAACTATCCAGTAGATGGCTTCAATTGAGTTTTTAGCGTTGGCAACTTCAATTAACGGTTTAAAAGCTATAAGTACAACTAGTCCCATTAACACGTAAGAGGCAGTTTTAATATTACTGTTTCGTTTAAGAGGTTTAAAGCTGATGGTTATACCAATAATTGCTATTATCCATACTAATGAGAAGAGCAACCACCCCCACACGGGTTCTGCGGGCCGGAGTAGTATTAATGTAAAGGGAGAGTAGCTTGATGCAATTAGGATGTAGATAGAGGCATGGTCGAAATGACGGAGCCTTGCTTTTTTCAACGGTTCCTGCACAAAATGATAAACCGTGGATGATCCCATGCATACAATTATTCCTAATCCGAATAACGAGTGAGCTATTATTGCCCATGTGTTATTGTTTAAAATAGCATTGTTAACAAGTATGCCTGTTGCCATAATACCAAAAAGCAGCCCCAGGCCGTGGCTCAGATAGTTGGCTCTCTCTTCGCGAAGTGTATAGAACTTATCTTTGGTCATATTTATATTAAAGCAACAAAGTTACTAATAATCGTCATACTTCATTAAATATACTTGATTTCCACTAATTAATGACAAAAAGTCATGCGATTTTAATTTGGCAAAGATTTTGACCTTTTATGGTTGCGAATTTGTAATTATTAGCAACCATTTGTTACGCGCATTGTTTTAATAATATGCGTGTACATTATTGATATACAAGAATAAATAAACTAGATAATTAGAAATATAACATATGAATTTCAACAATTTTACTATAAAAGCGCAGGAAGCATTGCAGAAAGCTATTGAGATTGCAAGAGGCAACAATCAGCAGATGATTGAGGTTACACATATTCTCAAGGCTATTATGATTGTTGGTGATAATGTAACCAACTTCCTGTTTAATAAACTTGGAGTTAATGGTCAGAACCTCGAAAGGGTTGTAGATGCAGAGATTGAATCGTTGCCACGTGTTTCTGGCGGTGAACCGATGTTGAGCAGGGAAACAAACGCCGTTTTTCAAAGGGCTGCCGATTTTGCTAGCAAGATGGGCGATCAGTTTGTTTCTATTGAGCATATTTTACTTGGTATCATAGACGAGAAAAATAGTGCATCGAGAATGATGAAGGATGCAGGCATATCTTTAGATCACCTACAGACCGCTATTAACGATCTAAGGAAAGGTGAGAAGGTAACAAGTCAGACTGCCGAGGATACTTATCAGGCGCTTAATAAATATGCTGTGAACCTTATTGAGAGAGCCAGAGATGGTAAACTAGACCCAGTTATTGGTAGAGACGAAGAAATCAGACGAGTGCTTCAGATACTTAGCAGACGTACAAAAAATAACCCTATCTTAATTGGTGAGCCTGGTACAGGGAAGACTGCTATTGCTGAGGGACTTGCATATCGTATTATTCGTGGTGATGTGCCCGAGAATCTTAAGAGTAAGCAGGTTTATTCGCTTGATATGGGTGCGCTTATTGCCGGTGCAAAGTATAAGGGTGAATTTGAGGAGCGTTTAAAATCTGTTGTAAATGAGGTTACGAAATCTGATGGTGAAATTATCCTGTTTATTGATGAAATTCATACTCTAGTGGGTGCGGGTAAGGGAGAAGGTGCAATGGATGCTGCCAATATCTTAAAGCCTGCCCTGGCACGTGGAGAATTGCGTGCTATTGGTGCTACAACTCTAGATGAGTATCAGAAATACTTTGAAAAAGATAAAGCCTTGGAGCGTCGTTTTCAAACGGTTATAGTTGATGAGCCAACAGAGACAGACAGTATTTCAATTTTAAGAGGGTTAAAAGAACGGTATGAGAATCATCATAAAGTAAGAATTAAGGATGAGGCAATTATTGCTGCGGTACAACTTTCGAGCAGATATATTACTGATAGGTTTTTGCCAGATAAAGCTATCGACCTAATGGATGAGGCTGCCGCTAAGCTCAGGATGGAAGTAGATTCTGTGCCAGAGGAGCTTGATGAGATTATGCGTAGAGTAAAGCAGCTTGAGATTGAACGTGAGGCTATTAAGCGTGAAAATGATCTACCTAAGGTTGAGTTGCTGAATAAGCAAATAGAGGAGCTAAAAACAGAGGAGACTGAGTATAAAGCTAAATGGCAATCTGAGAAAGAATTGATTAATAAGATTCAGCAGGCTAAGATTGATATTGAAGATGCTAAGTTTGAGGCTGATAAGGCCGAGCGTGAGGGAGACTACGGCAAGGTTGCCGAATTGCGTTATGGTAAGATTAAAGAAAAGGAAACCGAAATTGAAGCTTTACAAACTGAATTGCACGTTAGGCAAGGAAGTCGCGCAATGATTAAAGAAGAGGTTGATGCTGAGGATATTGCAGATGTTGTATCGAGGTGGACAGGTATACCCGTTAATAAAATGCTGCAGAGCGAACGTGATAAGTTGTTGAACCTCGAGAAAGAACTTCATAAACGTGTTGTGGGTCAGAATGAAGCAATTGAAGCGGTTGCGGATGCTGTGAGAAGGAGCAGGGCAGGGTTGAGCGACCCAAAGCGACCAATTGGTTCTTTTATATTCCTGGGTACAACGGGTGTGGGTAAAACCGAACTTGCAAAGGCGCTGGCTGAGTACTTGTTTGACGATGATGATATGATGACTCGCATTGATATGAGTGAGTATCAGGAGAAGTTTAGTGCCACCAGATTGATTGGTGCGCCTCCTGGATATGTGGGTTATGATGAGGGTGGACAACTTACAGAAGCTATCCGTAGAAAGCCTTATTCTGTGGTTCTTTTTGATGAGATTGAGAAGGCGCATCTTGATGTGTTTAACATCTTGCTACAGGTGCTTGATGATGGCAGATTAACGGATAATAAGGGTAGGGTGGTGAACTTTAAGAATACAATTATCATTATGACTTCTAACATGGGGTCTAACGAGATTAGAGAGAATTTTGAGAAGATTAATCCTTTAAATAGAGAGGAAATTATAGATAATACCAGAAATCTGGTAATGGATATGTTGAAGAGAAATATCCGTCCGGAGTTTCTTAATCGTATTGATGATATTATTATGTTTATGCCATTAAGTGAGAGCGAGATAACGCACATTGTGAAACTTCAGCTTGATAAAGTGGCTGGCTCTCTTTCTGAAAGTGGTATTATTTTAAAATATAGTAATGAAGCAATAAAGAGTATTTCTAAAGTAGGATATGACCCTGAGTTTGGTGCAAGACCAGTGAAACGTGTGATTCAGAGAAAGGTGTTGAATCAGCTGTCAAAGGATTTGCTTTCGGGCAGGGTAGATAAATCCCAACCAATTACAATTGATGCAATTGATGATCATATATTCTTTAAGAATTAGTCATTAGGCTTTAAGGAGTTATACTTAAAAAAAGTATAATCTTTTACAGAGATAAATATCATCCTCTCTAGGAAATAATATCATCTTTTCCAGAAAATAGTATCATCTTTTCCAGAAACCGGGAACGAATAGGGATAGTAAAGTAAAGATTTCTAAACGCCCAACCAGCATTAAGAAGCTGAGGAAGTATTTAGAAAACATTGTGGTTGATTCAAAAGTACCTACGGGTCCGTAAGATCCTAGTCCAAAACCGTAGTTGCTTATTGATGAGAGGGCAACGCTTATAGACTCGTCAAACGTCATACCTGTTAGACTTAAAATGGCTGCACTAAAAACGGTAAGCACAAGGTATAAAAAAACAAAGGCTATAACTTTTGCAATTGTATCGTTTGAGATTACTTTGTTATTCATTTTTACCATATATAGTGCATTGGGATGAACCTGGCGCTTGAATACAAGGAGTGAGTTTTTTGAAAGTACTATTAGACGTGATATTTTCATACCTCCTGAGGTTGAACCTTCGCAACCGCAAAAAAGAATCATTACAAGAAACAGCATCCAGTAAAATGGACCCCAAGAAAGAAAATTATCTGTGGCAAACCCTGTTGTGGTAATAGCTGCAACCACCTGAAACAACACCGTTCTGAATGTTTCTTCAATGTGTGACATTTGTCCTGTGGCTAATAATGCAACAGAAATGACTACTGTAAACACTAAAATAAGAGAAACATACCAACGAAATTCTTCGTTCTTAAAAATGGATGTAGATAATTTTGCAAATAATGCAGAAATGAGTAAGAAGTTGGTACCTCCAAAGAACATCAATAATGTAATTACATATTCTATATATGGAGAATTAAATGATGCTATACTCAACTGTCTGGTAGAGAATCCTCCGGTGGAGATTGATGAGAATGAGTGACATGCTGCTTCAAAGGCGTCCATAGGGCCTGCCCAAAGAAACAAAAAGCCTGTTAGTGTAAGTGCCACGTATGTTAAGGCCATTGTTTTGGACACTTCTTTTATTCTAGGGCGAAAAGTGTCTTCTGCAATACCTGTTGCTTCGGCATCGTAGAACTGACCAGACAGGCCTCCAAATACTGGTATAAATGATATGACAAAGATTATTATTCCGATACCCCCAATCCACTGTGTAAAACTGCGCCAGAAATGCAGTGATTTTGGAAATGCCTCGACATTTATGAGTGTAGAGCTACCAGTGGTTGTGAAGCCACACATGCTCTCAAAAAAGGCATTGGCAAAAGAGGGAATAGCATCGCTAATGATGTAGGGCAAGGTGCCAAAAAGTGCTAACATCAACCACACCATGGTTACAGTAATATAAACTTCTCTTTTGGTGATATTATTTGCTTGATGACTTTTTTTTCTTCCTAAAAGGAGAAACGCCAGTCCCGATAAAAATGTAATTATAGCAGATATATAAATACTTGTTACTGCGTCTTCATTGTAATAATGACCAATGAAGGCCGATAATATCATGAAAATTGCTTCAATTGTCAGAACAAGTCCTACACTACCAAGTACGAATCGATAATTGAATCTTCTCATGTTTAATAATATAAACTATAACTAATAAGAAGGCGTTAATTAAAAAGACTCTCGATGCTTTTTAACGATCTGATAAGGAAGAAAACTACCACTCTATCATTAGCTTCAATTTGTGTATTACCATCAACTAGCATGGGTTCACCATTGCGAATTAGTGCACCAAATGTAATATGTGCTGGGAGATTTAAATCTTTTATAGGTTTTTTGGTTACCTTCGATTTTGGCTTGGCAATAACCTCACCTACATTGGCATCGGCATAAGTAAGGCTCTTTATATTAGAAGCATCGGCTTTTAGAAGCAACTCATAAATAGCACTTGCAGCGATAAGTTTTTTGTTTATTACAGTACCAATATCCAGCTGCTCTGCCATTGATATATAGTCGATATTCTCTATCTCCGCAACAGTCTTTTTAACTCCATACTGCTTAGCAACCATACATCCCAGAATATTAGCTTCTGAATTGTCGGTCAGTGCTAGAAAAGCATCAGTTTCGGCAATTCCTTCTCTCAAGAGAAACTCAGTATTGCGACCATCTTCTACAAACACTGTTACATTTGAAGGACATTTCTCCACTAGCATCTGAGCTCTTTCTCTGTCTTGTTCAATAATTTTTATATCAATATTTTGAGGTAGCTGCTGTATAGTTCGCATAGCAATTCTACTACCTCCCATGAACATTAATTTTTTTGTTTCGAAAGACTTTTTGCCTAACAACTCGGGCAGTGAGTTTACATACTTTCTGAGGGTAGTAAAGTATAAGATATCATTTGCAAGAATCTGATCCTTTCCTTGTGGAATAATTGTTTCCTTTCCTCTTTTTATAGATACAAGATGGAACTCCTTGTTCTCTTGGGCCAGTTCATAAAGATACTTGTTTACTAGCGGTGCATTACTTCTGATTTTTGCTCCAACCAGTATGACAGTTCCATTGCATAACTCCCACCAGAAGCGCGTCCAAGGTGTTTTTATTGCCATAGCTATCTCTCGGGCAGCCATTAGCTCTGGATATATCATAGACTGAATTCCTAAATTCTCAAAAAATTCAAGATTCTTAGGTAGAAGATATTCATAGTTATCTACACGTGCAAGAGTTTTTTTCGCGCCCAGATTAGATGCGAGCATACAAGATGTAATATTCTTTGATTCTTCGGGAGTAACTCCAATATACAAATCGGTATTTGCTACACCCGCCGCAGTAAGGTCTTTTAAAGAGGTGCAATTTCCTATATAAGTTAATATATCTGAGTTGTCGTGAATGATGGAAAGTCGGTCTCTATCACCATCCATTAAAGTTATATCATGATTTTCCTGACCGAGTAGTCTTGCTAGGTGAGTTCCAACGGCGCCAGCACCGCCAATTAATATTTTCATCGATAAGTATAATTACTTCCAACGGTTATGTTCTAGTTTTATAGTCTCTGTATTAGCTAACTGATTATATACCTTTATGATATCGTCATATATGCTATTTTCATCTATTCGGGCAATTTCTTGAAGTTCATTAACTGTGCCGTGAGTGATAAATTCATCTTTTATCCCAATACGAAGTATATTGATATTGTTGTGGTGATTATCGCCCAGATATTCGAGCACTGCGCTGCCAAAACCACCTTTTACAACACCTTCTTCTACGGTAATTATATTTTTAAACTGTTGTGCAATTTCGTCTAACATATCCTCATCAAGAGGCTTTAAGAATACCATATCGTAATGAGCAATACTAATACCCATTTTTTCTGCCTTGTCTATAGCTTTAGAAGCACTATTTCCTATTGTTCCTAAAGATAGTAGTGCAATATCATTACCACTTCTGAGTTTTCGCCCTTTACCAATTGGTAAGATTGTTGGTTGGTTTTTCCAATCAGATAGTTCACCCTGTCCCCGTGGATAGCGAATAACAAATGGCCCATCATTGCCATATACAGCTGTGTGCATCAGGTTTCGGAGTTCATGTTCATTGTATGGAGCGGAAATAACAAGATTAGGGATTGGTCGCATGTAAGCAAGATCGAATACGCCATGATGAGTAGGGCCATCTGCACCTACCAAACCAGACCGATCTAAGCACATTATAACCTTTAGCTTTTGCAGTGCAACGTCATGAATTACTTGATCGTATGCCCTTTGCATGAAAGAAGAATAAATATTACAGAAAGGTATTAATCCTTCTTTTGCCATACCTGCTGAAAATGTTACTGCATGAGCTTCGGCAATTCCCACGTCGAATGACCTTTCGGGAAATTTTTTCATCATATGTATCATTGAACAGCCTGTGGGCATAGCAGGGGTAACTCCAATAATATTTTTATCTTTTTCGGCCATCTCAACTAAGGTGTGACCAAAAACATCTTGATATAGAGGTGGTTGATTTGGTTTGCTCTTTACTATACGTTCACCTGTTTCGATGTTAAATAGCCCCGGGGCATGCCAGATTGTGGCAGATTTCTCTGCATGCAGATAACCTTTACCTTTTACGGTTTTAATATGAAGCAATCTGGGTCCCTTCATCTCTTTTATATTTCTTAAAACTCTGATAAGTCCGGGCAGGTCATGACCATCAACAGGACCAAAATATCTGAGATTAAAACCTTCAAAAAGATTTTGCTCTTTAGTAAGCAGAGATTTTATGCTGTTATTGAAACGAAGAACAAGATTTTTATTCTCCTCTGAAATAAGTTCACGCCTCTTAAAGCCTTGGTATACTTTATTGCGAAGCTTATTGTATTTGTATGAAGTGTTTAATTTAACCAAGTAATCCTGCATACCTCCAACATTATTATCAATTGACATATTATTGTCGTTAAGTATAATGAGCAGGTTGTTAGGTTGTGAACAGACATTATTAAGACCTTCATAAGCAAGCCCTCCGGTCATAGAACCATCACCAATAATTGCAACTATATTGCGTTTTTCATCTTTGAGCGATGCTGCTACGGCCATTCCAAGTGCTGCCGATATTGAAGTGGATGCGTGTCCGGCAATAAACGTATCATATTCACTTTCAGAGGGATTAGTGAAACCAGATAGACCACCAAGCTTTCGGTTTGTGTGAAAGCTGTCGCGTCTGCCTGTTAAAATTTTGTGACCATAAGCCTGGTGTCCAACATCCCAAACCAAGCGATCGTGAGGTGTATTAAATAAATAATGTAGTGCAACTGTGAGCTCAACCGTGCCAAGGCTAGAACCAAAATGGCCGGGGTTGTTAGATAGTTGCTCTATGATAAACTCCCTAAGATCTAAGCAAACCTCTTCTAACTGAGCTAGAGACAGTTTTTTTAAATCATCGGGATTATTTATATTTTGTAAATATTTCATTTAATAAATATACTTGTAATGCCTGTATCTGTTTATAACGAAGTGGGTATATAAATAGTTTGATTTTAAAACATACATTAATTAGCCATCTCAGAGAAGAATTTGATACGTACCAAGCGTATTTCAGTTTCTTCATACTCGGGAAGTTCTTCCTGAGCCTTTTCTAAATCATCTTTTTCTGTTTCTTTAAAATAAGCATAAATATCATCAATAATGTCTTGTGACATCACTTCGGTAAGGAAGTAATCGATACTTATTTTAGTGCCTGAATAAACAATGGCTTCAACCTCTGAAAGCATCTCGCTAAAGTCTATACCTTTTGATTCTGCAAGGTCATCTAAAGCAACCTTACGATCTATGGCCTGAACGATAGACACTTTTAATTTTGACTTGTTTGGTACGGTTTTTACACGAAGATCTTCGGGACGAGTTATATCATTTTCTTCAACGTGCATTTTAATAAGATTGAGGAACTCTTGTCCATATCTTTTGGCTTTACCTGAGCCCACCCCGGGAATGTTTTGCAACTCTTCCATGGTAATTGGGTATGAGGTGGCCATTGCTTCGAGTGATGATGGTTGAAAAATAATATAAGGAGGAACATCTAGTTTCTTTGAAATCTTTTTCCTTAAATCTTTCATCATTGAAAAAAGAACAGGATCGGCTGCTCCACCACTACCTGCGCCAGAAGCTAATATTTCTGAATCTTCTGCTTCTAAATCTGATAAATCATCCTCATCATCGTCTTCTTTTACTATATGGAATGAAACAGGATTTTTAAAAAAATCTTTTCCTTTCTTCGTGATTTTGATGATTCCATAATTCTCGATATCTTTTTTAAGATAATTACCGAGTAATGCCTGACGGATAACCGATTCCCAGGTGCTTTTTTCTTCATCGCTACCTGAGCCAAACTCCTCGAGTTTGTCATGCCCGTAATTTTCAATATCTGATGTCTCTTTTCCTATAAGGAAATCTATCAGATAATCGGTTTTTTGTTTTTCTTTAAGAACAGTAACTGATTCTAAAACAGTAATTAGTAATTCCTTTGCTTCCACTTTTATTTTTGGATTTAAACAATTATCACAATGTTCGCAGTTTGGTATATTGTAGTCTTCACCGAAATAATGCAACAATACCTTTCTTCTGCATACCGATGTCTCTGCATAGGCAGCAGTTTCTAATAATAGTTGTTTGCCTATTTCTTGTTCAGATACAGGTTTGCCCTGCATAAAACGCTCCAGCTTTTGAAGGTCTTTTCTTGAATAATAAGCAATACATTTTCCTTCACCACCGTCTCTACCGGCCCTTCCGGTTTCTTGATAATATCCCTCAAGACTTTTAGGAATATTATAATGGATTACATAACGTACGTCGGGTTTGTCAATTCCCATTCCAAATGCAATAGTAGCTACAATTATATCTGCCTTCTCCATCAGAAAGGCATCTTGATTTGTTGAGCGAGCTGATGCATCCATTCCTGCATGATATGGCAGGGCATTTATATTGTTTGCTTGTAATATCTCTGCAAAATCATCAACTTTCTTTCTGCTAAGACAATATACAATTCCTGATTTGCCTTTCTGAGAAAGAATAAACTTAATTATATCTCTATCAATTTGTTCTGTTTTTTTTCTAACTTCGTAATATAAATTGGATCTATTAAAAGAAGATTTGAATAGAACAGAATCGTCCATCCCTAAATTCTTTTTAATATCATGTTGTACCTTTGGCGTTGCCGTTGCGGTTAGAGCAATTATTGGTCTGGGGTATATTTCGCTAATAATTGGTCTTATTCGCCTATATTCGGGTCGGAAGTCATGCCCCCATTCAGATATACAGTGAGCTTCGTCTACTGCATAAAATGAAATTGGTACTGTACGGAGAAACTCGATATTCTCCATTTTAGTGAGCGACTCGGGTGCAACGTATAACATTTTAGTTTTGCCGGATACAATTTCTCTTTTTACTTCTTCAATTTCATTTTTATTTAAGGATGAATTTAAAAAGTGAGCTATACCATCAGTTTCGCTGTAGTTGCGCATTGCATCTACCTGATTCTTCATAAGTGCTATTAAAGGAGATATTATAATTGCAGTGCCCTCCATTAATAATGCAGGAAGTTGATAACACAACGATTTGCCTCCGCCTGTTGGCATTAACACAAATGTGTCTTTCTCTGATAGTACACTCTCTATAATGGCTTCCTGATTACCCTTGAACTTGTCGAATCCAAAATACTCCTTTAACCCCTTATAAATTAAATCTCTATTCTTCATTTAATTAATCACTCTGGCTTAAAAACATGACTTGAAAGTCCCTTATATTATAATGAGGTATTATATGATTCCAATTAGAATTCTTGGGACATTACACACCTAAGATATACTAAAAATTAAAATGTGCCAAATAAATCCTTTTTTTTACCATTAAAAAAACGCAGGTTTGAACCATGCGTTTCTTTAAATCTTCGTGGGAGTTAATTTTCTCCCATATAATATTCTGTGAAGGAGACTTTTATGCCACTCTTAAATGATGCAAATCTGAGTTTTCGAGTTGATTTGTTGCATAACTACGGGTTACTTGAAGCTTTTTCTTTTCACCTGATGGCAATGTAAACATTGCGTCAATCATAATAGCTTCAACAATTGATCGGAGGCCTCTTGCACCCAATTTAAATTCAATAGCTTTATCTACAATATATTCGCAGGCGCCCTCATCAAATGTAAGAGATACACCATCCATACTAAACAACTTTTGATATTGCTTCATTATTGAGTTTTTAGGCTCAACTAGTATTCGCAATAAAGCTTCCCTATCAAGAGGCTCAAGATATGTAAGAATTGGGAGACGTCCGATAATTTCAGGGATAAGTCCAAATGATTTCAAATCGAGTGGAGTTATGTATTTGAGCATATTTTCTTTATCGATATCCTTGTTCTGCTGACTTGCAGCATAACCCACAACCCGAGTGTTTAACCTTTGAGCAATCTTTTTCTCGATACCATCAAATGCTCCACCACAAATGAAAAGAATGTTTTTTGTATTTACAGCTACCATTCTTTGTTCGGGGTGTTTGCGACCTCCCTGAGGTGGAACATTAACTATAGATCCTTCTAGAAGTTTGAGCAGACCTTGCTGAACACCCTCACCACTTACATCTCGGGTTATAGAGGGATTATCGCTTTTTCTTGCAATTTTATCTATTTCATCAATAAATACAATGCCTCGTTCAGCTGCGTTTACATCGTAATCTGCAACTTGTAATAGTCGGGTTAAGATGCTTTCTATATCTTCACCAACATATCCCGCTTCTGTTAATACAGTGGCATCAACTATAGTAAAAGGAACTTGCAACATCTTGGCAATTGTTCTGGCAAGTAATGTCTTTCCTGTGCCTGTTGCACCAACCATTATAATATTAGACTTCTCGATTTCTACATCGTCTTTTACGTTCTTTTGTAAAATGCGCTTGTAGTGGTTGTAAACTGCAACCGATAGAAATCGTTTTGCACTATCCTGTTTTATAATGTATTGATCTAAAAACTCTTTTAATTGAGCAGGTTTGGGAAGTGAAGAGAAGGTGATGCCCGCATCAGATTTACCATTACTTTTTACAGAGTCATTTACTATCTCATGTGCTTGTTCGGTACACATATCACATATGTAACCCGTCATGCCTGAAATAAGCAGATTTACCTCCTGCTCACTTCTTCCACAAAAACTACAATGATTGCTGCTGTTCGCTTTTTTTGCCATAGATATTTATTTCCTAACCAATACATCATCTACCATACCATATTCTTTTGCTTCGGATGCTGTCATCCAGAAGTCGCGATCGGAATCCCTACTCACATCTTCGATAGGTTTACCAGAATGTTTGGATATTATGCTGTATAGTTCTTGTTTAATTTTTGCTATCTCTCTTGCAGTAATTTCAATATCTGAAGCTTGTCCCTGCACCCCCCCCATTGGCTGGTGTATCATTACACGTGAGTGGGTTAATGCGAAGCGTTTTTTTTCTGCTCCTGCAACTAAAAGAACTGCTGCCATTGAAGCTGCAATTCCGGTACAAATAGTAGAAACATCACTAGAGATGAATTGCATTGTATCATATATACCAAGACCGGCATATACTGATCCACCGGGAGAGTTTATATATATTGAAATATCTTTACCAGGATCTGAAGAGTCGAGATACAAAAGTTGAGCTTGCATTACGTTAGCAGTGTAGTCATCAATTTGAGTTCCAAGAAATATAATGCGATCCATCATTAGGCGTGAGAATACATCCATTTGTGCAACATTTAATTGTCGCTCTTCTATAATTGTTGGAGAAATATATCCTCCCTGACTTTTGAGGTTCATATAACTATCAAGTCTTGAACCATTCATGCCTAAGTGCTTAACGGCGTATTTTCTGAATTCGTTGTTCATAATTTTTATTTTGTTGTTCAACATTACTTATATGTTGAACTTATGCAAATAAAGTGCCAGAGTTGCTCCATCTTTATAATTGTGTTACTCTTCAGAACTTTCTGCCTCTTCAGCTAGATCTTCGAAGTCGTCATATTGCTCATGCTCATCATGATTATGGTTTTCACCATGATCATGAGAGTGGTCGCTCATTATTTTGTTAAACTCTTCAGAGCTAACAGTTTCCTCAGTTACATTGATATTCTTTTTTAACCATTCAATAACCTTTTCTTCTGTAGCTTTTTCATAGAGATTTTGAATAGTTTCCTCTTTTTCAAGTAGGCTCTTCGAATAGTTTTGAAGAACATCGTCGGGTAAATTAGACATGCCATATTGGGCAAACTGTGCTCTTGCAACTTCATTTGCTAAGGCTTCAATATCCTTAAATTCTATTTTTATCTCATTCTCCTCAACAATCTTCTGCTTAAATATTTGAAATTTTAAATCATCAAGAATTAGAGGAAAATCTTTAATTATTTCTTCTTCATTTTTTCCTTCACTTGATTCGAGCAACCAACTTTTAAGGAAATCTTCGGGGAATTCAACATTAGCCATCTTTTCAACTATCTTATCTCTCATTTCATGAATAAAGAGATGATCTGCACCAGGCTTAAACTGTTTTAAAATTTGTTCTTGTACTTTAGTCCTGAATTCCTCTTCAGATGTTACCACGCCTTCACCAACTACTCGATCAAACAACTCCTGGTTTAAATCAGCTTCTTTATAACGAGTTACTTCATTAATATCGAAGCGGAAGTCGGGGTTAATATCTTTAATCTCTTCTTTGGTTTTCTGTAATAAAGAAGCAACTTCAGCCTCATTATTATCGTATGCAGTTTTAGGATTAAATACAACCGATTCACCTACTTTAGATCCAATAAAACTATCTTTTATTGTTTCATCTTTTAGGTATGAAGGCATAAGAATTGCATTTTCAACAACAATGCCTTCAGCTTTGTCTTCACCATTCTCAACTTCGGTGAGAGTGCCTTTTATAAGATCGGTTTCAATAGCTCCTTCTTCTTCTACCTTAAGATATGTACCAAAGTTTTGCTTATAAGAATCAATTTGTTTATCCAACAAATCATCCTCAAGCTTAACATTATAATATGCTTGCTCTACATCTTCAAGATTTAAATCGAAACTTGGAGTAAGGCCGATATTGAAATGAAATTTAAATGTTTCATCTTTGTCAAGATCAACTTGATTCTCTGGGGTTTTGTCGGCTAGAGGTTCACCAAGAATTTTAAGTTTGTTTTCTTTTACGAAGTTGCCCAGCTCTTCTGTAATAATCTTATTAATTTCATCAATTAATACTGATTTGCTATACATCTTCTGTATAACGCTTTTGGGCACTTTTCCTTTGCGGAAACCAGGTATTTCAGCTCTCTGGCGGAGTTGATTTAACGACTTATCTACTTTTTCTTGATAATCAGCTTTCTCAAGCTCAATAACGATGGTACCATTTACCTCGTTGGTTTTATTAAGTGTCGATTTCATTTAAATGGATGATTTTATTCAAAGTCGGTTAAATTCAACCGATTGAAACTGTTTTTTTAATAAGATTGCAAAATTAGTGTTATTCTTTCAATATGCAAAAAAAAATGCGTCTCCTTTAAAAAGTTTCGTTTTTATAACAAGATGATAGTATCTTTGTATTTCATTTTTGTTTAAAAAACATTCTGGTTCAAAGAAATATGCGTTTATTGCTTAACAATGCTTCTCCCGGTTTTAAGATCGCTTATCTGTTTATATTCCTATTAATTGGACTTTTTATAGCAGGAGCTATAACTAAAATACTTTTAATAATTCCCATATTTGATAGCGACAATGTGTTGGTTTCACTCTACGTGAATACGATTACACAATCTATCTTTGCAATAGGCATACCTGCAATTTTGATAGTTGCATGGACCAATAGCAATCCGTTACTGTATTTAAAAATACGTAGTGAAAGCAGTATCAATAAAAAGATTCTCTTTTCAGTTTTAATATTTATTTTCTCTTATATATTTGCTTCATTTCTCTCAGTGTGGAATGAAAGTATTATTTTTCCAGAATGGTTGTACGATGTAGAAAAAGTGATGCGCAAAATGGAAGACGCGGCACTTGAAACTACTAAATTACTGTTATCCGGAAGAACAATAGGTTCATTAATCCTTAATATAATTGTTATATCGGGCCTTGCTGCAATTTCTGAAGAGTTGTTTTTTAGGGGCGCATTGCAGCAGTTTATACAAGAGAAATTCAAAAATGGACATTTGTCGGTATGGTTAACTGCATTGATTTTTAGTATTGTACATTTTCAGTTTTATGGTTTTTTTCCACGACTATTTCTTGGGGCTATTTTGGGATACTTATTTTTATATACAAGAAACTTATGGATTCCTATTGTTCTGCATTTTCTAAATAATGCTACAGTAATTATAATCAATTTCTTCTGGAGAGACACCGACTGGTATTACAGGATTGAAAATATTACAATAAGTTACACATATATATTACTTGCTCTTGTAAGTTTATTTACAACTATATTATTATTTGTAGTATATAAAAAGAGCATCAAAAATTATTAATTATGATACAGATACAACAGACATTAATATCTGACGAAATATTTGTAGAGGAATTTATTTGTGACCTCTGCAGGTGCAAAGGACAATGCTGTATAGACGGTGAATCTGGTGCACCAATCACAAAAGAAGAGTACACAGAAATAAATGAAATACTACCTGAAATATGGGATGATCTTTCGCCAAAAGCCCAAGAGTTGATTAATGAACAAGGGATTGCTTATACCGACTATGACGGAGAACTTGTTACATCAATTATTAAAGGTGAAGAATGTGTCTTTACTTTTTTTGATGAAAATGGTATATGTAAATGTGCTATTGACAATGCATACAGAGAAGGGCGAATATCAATTCAAAAACCAATTTCTTGTCATCTTTATCCAATCAGATTAAAAGAATATGTTGAGTTTACTGCAGTTAATTATAACAGATGGTCTATTTGTGAACCAGCTGTTGATTTGGGCAGAAAAAATGGTGTACCTTTATATCGCTTTTTAAAAGAACCACTTATAAGGAAATTTGGTGAAGAGTGGTATAATGAAGTGTGCGAAGCTGCAGATTTACTTAAAAGCCAGGACAAATAGAACTGGATTATTAGATATTTTTATCGGAATTGGTTGTGTAATATTAAAACTTTGTTTTATTTTTGCACATATATAAATAAAATGTGCATGATAAAGTGACAACAACAATCTCAAAAACTAGATCAACATTAATAGATGTAGCTCAACAGCTTTTTGCAAAGCAAGGAGTTGAAAATACAACTATGAATGATATTGCTAAAGCTTCACAACGGGGTAGGCGCACTTTGTACACATATTTTAGTAGTAAAAATGATATCTACAAAGCTGTTATAGAGTCAGAGCTGAATGGGTTATACAAGAAGCTGGAGGCTGTAATTAAACGTGATATCATGGCAGATGATAAACTAATTCTTCTAGCGTTTACCAGGTTAAGCGCAATTAAAGAAGTAGTTACCAGAAATGGCACCCTTAAAGCTGATTTCTTTAGAGATATTTGGCAAGTAGAAACAGTTAGAAAAGAATTCGACAAAAAAGAAATCCATTATTTAGAGTTAATTATTAGAGAAGGATTTGAGAAAGGTATCTTTCAACTTTCAAATATTAAACAAACTGCCGAATTACTACACTATGCATTTAAAGGTTTAGAAGTTCCAGCCATACGAGGTGTTATTAAGCTAGACTACAACAGAAAGGCCGACCGAGAGCTGATATCTAACATAGTTCTCAAAGGTTTATATACGAAATAAAAACTTATATTATGAAGAGTTTTATATTAGCTAATATTATGAAACTTTTTATTTTGATTTTAAAAATAAATATATAATTAAAATTCATATGAAATTATTAGAGGGAAAAACCGCACTTGTAACCGGTGCTGCACGTGGTATCGGTAAAGCAATTGCAATGAAATTTGCTTCTGAAGGGGCAAATGTAGCATTTACTGATTTAAATATTGATGAAGTGGGTTTGGCAACAGAGCATGAGATTTCATCATTAGGAGTTAAGTGTAAAGGTTATGCTTCTAATGCTGCCGATTTTGATGAATCTCACAAAGTAGTTGATGAAGTATTAAAAGATTTTGGTAGAATTGATATTCTTATTAATAATGCCGGCATTACAAAAGATGGTTTGATTATGAGAATGAGTGAACAACAATGGGATGCTGTTATTAATGTGAATCTTAAATCTGCGTTTAACTTCATTCATGCCGTTACACCCATAATGATGCGCCAGAAGTCGGGCAGCATTATAAATATGAGTTCTGTTGTTGGAGTTTCTGGTAATGCTGGTCAGGCTAATTACTCTGCTTCAAAAGCAGGTATGATTGGTCTTGCAAAATCAACAGCAAAAGAACTGGGTTCACGTGGAATCAGAGTAAATGCGATAGCACCGGGTTTCATTATAACAGATATGACTGGTCAGCTCACGGAGGAAGTTAGAAATGAATGGGCAAAACAAATACCACTGCGTCGCGGAGGTACACCCGATGATGTTGCAAATGTTGCACTTTTCTTAGCATCCGATATTTCATCATATGTAAGCGGACAAGTTATTAATGTTTGTGGAGGAATGAACACCTGATATGACCGTTCTTTACGAGGACAATCATATAATTATAGTAAATAAAGCTTCCGGAGAAATCGTTCAAGGCGATAAAACGGGAGACAAACCGTTGTCGGAAATTGTTAAAGAGTATCTTAAGGAGAAATATAACAAGCCCGGCAACGTTTTTTGTGGTGTAACTCACCGACTTGACAGGCCAACTACAGGAGTTGTGGTTTTTGCTAAAACAAGTAAAGCACTATCACGACTTAATGAGATGTTTAGGGATGATAAAGTGGATAAGATATACTGGGCTATTGTTAAAAACAATCCTCCCAAACACGAAGACACTTTAGTTCACTGGCTTATAAAGAGTGAAAAAAACAATAAATCTACTGCATACGACAAGGAAAAGCAAGGCACAAAGAAAGCTGTGTTGCACTATAAGATAATAGGCACATCTGAAAATTATTTCTTGCTCGAAGTTAATCTTGAAACTGGAAGACATCACCAAATTAGGACACAACTTGCAAAAATTGGCTGTCCCATCAAAGGAGACCTCAAATATGGTGCAACAAGATCAAATTCAGATGGAAGCATAAGTTTACATTCAAGAGCAATTTCTTTTATGCACCCTGTTTCAAATACAAAAATAGAGGTGACTGCACCAGTTCCCAAAGATAATTTATGGGAGTCATTTGAAATGTAAACTCAAAGAGTTTCAAAATATTGATTATTTATATAGAATGGCATGTACCAAAGTTGAATCCAACTTCTGAATATAGAAAAATTCCCTACTTAATCTAGTAAGTATCAATAGCAATTTAAATTTATCTAATCTTAATAGTAGAGTCCAATTCTGCAAATTCAATACATTCCATAGATGTTAAAGACTTTTTATTCTTAGCATCCAATTTATTTTCCATTTCCATATACATCATTAGTCCCTTTTCGTGTTTCTTACTGAAGGCCTGCATCTCCTTTGGCATATTCACAATTTTACCACCATTGGCACTTCCAAATCCAACACCTGCATCGGGAGCAATATATACGACAAACTTATTTTCATCATTTTCCATCTCATAGCCGGAGCAGTTTATACCTAGAAACTCTTTGTTAGGCAATTCTTTAAATGTATAATCATTGTAGAAATCTTCTTCTTCTCCCATGTCTGATTTAGCATCTAATTCAATTTCCCGTGCAATTATACTTTCACCTGTTTTTATTACAAATAGATTCTTATCAACATCAAAAACCATAATCATATCGGGTGATAATTGGCTTCTGGCTCCGAAATAAGACTCATCTTTATTAAAGAAATAATCCATTTCCAAATCACCTCCTTCAGTAGCCATTTTAATCCTATAAAGGTAATTAAACTTGTACTCGGCGGGAAGTTCAGCTACATCTACCATTTTGCCGGTACCAATATTAAGCAAGCCATCAAGATTTGGATTAAGAATCTTATCCATGGCCTCAGAAGTTCTCTCAGCTGCTTTATCGGCCGCTTTGTTTATTATCACATCTTCAGTTTTCTCTACTATCCTGTTTTTTAGTCTATTCAAAAACTGAGCTTCCACTGTAGAAGTGAATATAAAGATGAAAGAACAAATAAGAATAATTTTAATAGTTTTCATTATTATAATCTATATAAAACTGTAATTAAAAAATGTAAGTATGAATTTATACTGATTTCAACCATTCTTCATACTTTTCTCCTAAAATTGGAACAGGCTTCTCTCTGCCATTTACTGCATTTAAAAGCCCCATTATCCACATAAAAAGTAATACAAATGCACCTACCATACTAACTATCCAGCCCAGTACAGGGATAACGTTAATTAAGCTTAAAGCGATACTTGTTAAAACTAATCCCAAAGATTGCCTGATGTGATACTTTGCAAAGAGATCTTTTTTTTCATTATTTAAAACTAGTGCGACAACTAAACCAATAACTGTCAAATAAGCAACTATTGCAATAGTCTTGTCTTGAGTGTTTCTAGTTATTTCATTTTCCATGACTCTTTATTTTTTTTATTTTAAATATATATATGAACATGATTTACACACACTCATTACTTAACAGTTATAAAGAAGAATTGTTTTTAATAATTATAAAACTTTAAAAAATTAACAAATAAGGATATAAATTTCAATGAAAGTTACTTTAATTCTTATACCATTCGTTTCTTCCATTTATATAAAAAGATTACATTTGTGTTATCAATATGCTTTAAAATAATTATTAAATGAAACCTACATTATTTGTACTAGCAGCAGGAATGGGAAGCCGTTACGGAGGTCTTAAACAATTAGACGAAGTAGGACCGAATAAGGAAACCATTATGGATTATTCTATATTCGATGCTGTAAACGCCGGTTTTGGTAAACTTGTTTTTGTAATTCGCAAGGATTTTGAAGAGGAGTTTACCGAGAAAATTGTAAAGAAGTATGAAAAGAAAATACCTGTAGCATTGGTATTTCAAGAACCTGATAAACTTCCGGAGGGATTCACTCCAAATCCTGAAAGAGTAAAGCCCTGGGGAACCAATCATGCTGTAATGATGGGCAAAAGTGTTATTAATGAGCCTTTCGCAGTAATAAATGCCGATGACTTTTATGGTCGTGAAAGCTTTAAGATACTTGCAGATTACCTGACTTCCTTAAACAACAGTGAAGATAAATACTGTATGATTGGCTACAGAGTTGGAAATACATTGTCTGAAAGTGGCACTGTTGCTCGTGGTGTATGTGAAACCGATCAAAACGATAACCTGACAGGAGTTGTAGAACGTACACAAATAAAACGAATAGACGGCAAAGTTAGTTACCACGAAGATAATGACAACTGGATTTCTATTGAAGATAATACACCAGTTTCAATGAATATGTGGGGCTTTACTCCAGATTACTTCAAATATTCCGATGAGTATTTCATCAACTTCTTAAAAGAGAATCAAGACAATATCAAAGCAGAGTTTTTTATACCACTATTAGTAAATGATCTTATAGTTAGTAGTAAAGTTACTGTAAAAGTACTTGATACACCTTCAAAATGGTTTGGTGTAACATACGCTGAGGATAGGCCATCTGTAGTAGCTAAACTTAAAGAACTTTCAGATGAAGGTGTATATCCTTCACCTTTGTGGTAACAACTCCTAAAAGAGACACATTATATAGAATATGTGGGTAGATTTTATCATCATTCTTCTGCTGATACTTATAAATGGTTTTTTCGCATTGTCCGAAATTGCGATTGTATCAGCAAAGAAAAACAAACTAGAAGCAGAAAGTAAGAATGGCAAAAAAGGTGCTATGATGGCATTGTCGTTAAAAGCAGATCCGGATAATTTCCTTTCTTCCGTTCAAGTAGGCATTACATTAATTGGTATTATAAACGGTGCTTATGGGGGACAGGCATTTGCAGGCAATCTCATACCTTTTTTCCAACAATTTGCCTTTACTGCTCCTTTTGCAGATGCTATATCTATGGTTGTTGTAGTATTTATTATTACGTATGTTTCAATTGTAATTGGTGAGCTGGTGCCTAAAACTATTGCACTTAATAATGCAGAAAAGATGGCAATTAAAGCAGCACCTGCAATACGTATTGTAAGCATCATATTTTATCCATTTGTTAAACTCTTATCATTCTCTACCGGATTCATAAATAAACTTATAGGCTTAAAACCTAAAGATGATGTGGTATCGGAAATGGAGCTTAGAGCGATGTTAAAAACAGCATCACATGAAGGTATAATTGATGTGGAAGAAAATATTATACACGAACAAGTATTCTATTTTTCAGATAAACGCGCAAAGCATTTAATGACCCACCGAACTGATGTGGAGTGGGTAAACATTAGTAAAAGCAGAGACGAGATTATTTCTGATCTACTAAAAACAAGGCATAGCAAAATTCTTGCTTGCAGAAAAAGGATTGATGATTTTGCAGGAATAATTTCGATGAGAGATTTTCTGATACGTTTAAATAATGACGAGGAGTTTGCAATTGAGGAGCTTATTTCTGAACCTATTATTGTGCCGAATACGGTTCGTGCACAAAAAGTGCTCGAAAACTTCAAGAACAGTTATAAATTTGTGGCAGTTGTAGTTGATGAGTATGGAAGTTTAGAAGGTATAATTACAATTCACGATATTTTCGAAAATCTGGTTGGTAATGTTCCTGAGGAAACTGATATTGAGTCAACAGAACCACTTATCTTTATTCGCGAAGATAATTCAGCATTAGTAAGTGGAGATGCTCCAATAGAGATTTTAACACAATTTGATGAGGAATTTGTGGTTGATTTTGATAAAATAGATTATTCAACTGTTGCGGGTTTCGTATTTGCTAGCATAAACAAAATACCCAACATTGGTGATAAATTTAATTATAACAACCTAACTTTTGAGATTGTGGATATAGACGTAAATAAAATTGATAAGGTACTGGTTACCAGAAAAGTTGATTTGATCGATTTAATTGGATAATGTTAAAAAGTGAGGTTTATGTTTTATAACATGTAATTTTTCTAGGTGATAGAAAATTTCTGTGTTAATTTTACACCAATTTAAAAAGAGATCAATCTTCATCCTTATCTTAATTTCAATAAACCAAGAAAATAACATGAGTAATATGTATAGCAAGTCCGGCTTGCTTGTTGATGCTTTTGATAAAACTGTAGAAAGCAAGCAAACCGGATTATACATTCTAACTAATAAAGTTGGAAGTGAATTAACAGTAACAAATTACGGGGCTAAAATTGTATCACTAATGGTACCCGACAAAGATGGAGATTTCAGAGATATTGTTTTAGGTCACCCATCATTAGATGAATATTTAACTTCAGAAGAGCCCTATTTTGGTGCACTTTGCGGCCGTACAGCTAACAGAATTGCTAACGGTCGTTTTACATTAGATGATGTTGAATATAAATTACCTATAAATAACGGTCCCAATTCTCTACATGGAGGTATAAAAGGATTCAATGCAGTTGTATGGGATATAATGAACGTAACAGATAATAGCTTAGAGTTATATTATCTTTCAAAAGATGGAGAAGAAGGTTATCCCGGAAATTTATCTGTTTGGGTTACCTATAAATTAAGCGAAGATAATTCACTCGATATAATTTATCGTGCAAGTACCGACAAAAAGACTATTCTAAACTTAACAAATCACTCATATTTTAATCTTTCGGGAGAAGGAGATTCTTATATAGGAGATCATATATTAACAATCAACGCCGATACGTATCTACCTACTGACTCAACAGCAATTCCATACGGAGAAGCTGAGTCTGTAAAAGATACACCTATGGATTTCTTGAAACCTACTAATATTGGTGAAAGAATTAACGACGATTTTGAGCAACTTAATTTTGGAAATGGTTACGATCATACGTATGTTTTAAATAAAGGTAGTGAAAATGAATATTCCAGAGCAGCAATGTGTTTCTCTCCAAAATCACATATTAAAATGGAAATATTTACAACCGAGCCAGGTATGCAATTGTATACAGGAAACTGGATGACGGGTAATTTTACTGCAAAAAAGGGGAATAGATATCACAAGAGATCAGCTGTTTGTTTCGAAACACAGCATTTCCCGGATAGTATAAATAAGCCTAACTATCCATCAATAATTCTCAGTCCTTCAGAATTGTATGAATCGAGAACAACCTATAAATTCTCGGTATAAAAAGGGATATATTTTTTCAAACATAAAACCATTAATAAAAGTATAAGAAATGACTAAAAATCAAAACAAAAACATCGTTGCTATCGTCACGATGATGTTCCTTTTCGCTATGATCTCCTTTGTAACGAATCTTGCAGCACCAATTGGTGTGATTTGGAGCAATAAATTTGAAGGTTCCAATTTCCTTGGAATGCTTGGAAACATGATGAATTTCGCTGCATACCTCTTCATGGGGATTCCAGCAGGTAAATTATTAACAAAGATAGGTTACAAAAAGACTGCTCTCGTAGCTATTGCCGTGGGGCTTGTAGGTGTTTTTACTCAATACCTCTCGGGTGTTGTAGATGCAAATAGCACTTTACTAACATTGCCATTAAACTTTGTAATTTATTTACTTGGTGCATTTGTTGCAGGTTTTTCTGTATGTATGTTAAACACAGTGGTTAACCCAATGCTTAACTTACTTGGAGGTGGTGGTAATAAAGGTAACCAATTAATTCAACTAGGAGGTACTTTTAATTCACTCGCCGGTACATTAACTCCAATGTTAGTTGGTGCTTTAATAGGAACTGTGAGTGTAAATACTGCAATCACTGATGTTAATCCAGTTTTATTTATCGCAATGGGTGTCTTTGCTGCTGCATTTATGATACTCTTATTTATTCCAATAAGTGATCCCGACGCTCATAAAAGCAATAAGAATGTAGTATATGAAAGAAGCCCCTGGGCTTTTCGCCATTTCGTTTTGGGTACCATCGCTATCTTTGTTTACGTTGGTGTAGAAATAGGTATACCAGGAACATTAAACTTTTATCTTTCTAATATAACCGATAAAGGAGCAGGATTAGATCCATCAAACGCTGCTACTATTGGTGGATTTGTGGCAGGTACCTACTGGTTCCTTATGCTCATTGGCCGTTTCATTGGTAGCATGGTGGGTGGTAAAGTATCAAGTAGATCTATGCTTACTACAGTTTCTCTTCTTGGCATGATTCTAATTTTAGGTGCCATCTTATCTCCTAAAACTGTAACTACACTTATGCCTGTATTCACCGGATCTTCTTTCGCAATGACGGTTGTTCCATTAAGCGCATTATTGCTAGTACTCTGCGGATTTTGCACTTCCATTATGTGGGGCAGTATCTTCAATCTTGCAGTTGAAGGCTTGGGTAAATACACAAAAGCAGCATCAGGAATCTTCATGATGATGGTTGTGGGTGGAGGAATCATACCTCTAATTCAAAACTGGGTAGCTGATCAATCTACATATATGCTCTCATTTATAGTTCCTTTAATTGGACTTGCGTACTTACTTTATTACGCTTTAATAGGTTCTAAAAATGTAACAAAAGGTATTTCGGTTTCAGATGATGAAGATATACCACTAGATACAGCTCCTCAAACAATTCCTGTTGAAGGATAATTGAGTTAGTATTGACCGTTATTCACTGTTTTTTGAGAAATTGATATGACAAAAGAAGAAGTAAATAAGATATTTAAAGAAAAATATGGTAATGAATCTCCAGAAGTTTACACGTCTCCGGGACGTGTAAACTTAATTGGAGAACATACAGATTATAATGGAAGCTTTGTCTTCCCCGGAGCTATTGATAAGGGAATGATAGCAGCAATTCGTTTTAACGGAACTGATAAAATCAGAGCTTATGCAATAGACCTCGATGAAAGTTCAGAGTTTGGTCTCAACGAAGAAGATCTACCTAAAGAAGGATGGGCAAAATACATTTTTGGTGTATGCCGCGAGATTATAAAAAGAGGCGGAACAATAAAAGCATTCGATACAGCTTTTGCTGGAGATGTTCCACTCGGTGCTGGTATGTCGTCTTCAGCCGCACTTGAAAGTACTTATGCTTTTGCGTTAAACGAAATGCTAAATTTAAGTATCGATAAGTTTGAGCTTGCCAGAATCGGACAAAGTACAGAGCACAACTATGTTGGAGTGAAGTGTGGTATTATGGACCAGTTTGCATCTATCTTCGGAAAAAAAGGGCATCTGATTCGTTTAGATACAAAATCAATGGAATATGAATATTTTCCATTCGACCCTAAAGGCTATAAGCTAGTATTACTCGATACATTAGTAAAGCATGAACTAGCTTCATCGGCATACAACAAACGTCGCGAGTCTTGTGAAACTGCAGCAACTACCATAGCAAAACGTTATCCTGAAGTAGAATTTCTTCGTGATGCATCAATGCAGATGCTGGATGAAGTTAAGAATGAAATTTCAGAAGAAGACTATATAAGGGCTCAATACGTTATTGAAGAAACTCAACGTGTTAGAGACGTAAGTGAAGCACTAGAGCGTGGTGATTATGAAACCGTTGGGCAAAGAATGTATGAAACACATCATGGAATGAGCAAGCTTTATGAAGTAAGCTGCGAAGAGTTAGATTTCCTAAACAATGTTGCACGTGAGCACGGTGTTACAGGATCAAGAGTTATGGGTGGCGGCTTCGGCGGTTGCACTATAAATCTTGTAAAAGACGAATTGTACGACTCTTTTATTGTTGATGCAAAAGAACAATTTAAAGATAAATATGGTCACGAACCCAAAGTGTACGATGTGGTTATAAGTGACGGAGCTAGAAAGCTTTAATTTTATTTTACAAATACTTTAAGTCGGATACCGATGTAGCCTATCGGTTAATCGGCGTCCGACTTTTATTTTTTTTCTTGGAAGTCTATTACCTTTAAGTGAATTACTATGAATACAACTTATTACCAAAATACCGATCAGTTTTTAATTTCTGTAGATTGCATAATATTTGGCTTTCAAAATAAGGAATTACATGTACTTTTAACCCGACGTCCTGTTAAACCTTTAAAAGATGAATGGTCGCTAATGGGTGGATTTATGGAAAAAGATGAAAGTATATCAGAAGCAGCAGAGAAAGTACTATTTCGATACACACAGCAGAAAGATATATACATGGAGCAGGTTGCTGCATACGGAGATGTAAATCGCGATACAGGTGGCAGGGTGGTTTCAGTAGCATTTTACGCACTAGTGAAGGTCGAGAAATTCAACACCTCATTAGCAAAGAAATTTGATGCAAGATGGATAAACTTAAGAGAGCTCCCACAACTAGTATTTGATCATAACAAAATGGTAAAGGATGCTCTTATGCTACTACAGTACAAAGTTTCAACTCAACCAATTGCCTTTCATTTCTTCAATGATAAATTTACATTGCCAGCACTACAAGACTTGTATGAGGCTATTTATCAAATGCCCCTTGACAAGCGTAACTTTCGCAAAAAGTTGACTACCATGGAGATACTTGATAAACTAGAGGATAAAGACAAGGTGAATTCAAAACGAGGTGCTTTTTATTTTATTTTTAATAAGCACAAATATCATAAGTTCCTTGCTGAAGGAAAACGCTTTTCTTTATAGTATACCCTTAGGTTGCTTATAGTTAATCTTTTACATATTTATAGTTAACCGTTAAGATATTTAGGGTTAATCCTTTACATATTTAGAGTTAATTCTTTAGATAATAATTAACAGTAGTTACTACCCTTACATTCTTGATAAATGGAGTATTTGCATCGCGGTCGGAAATTGAAAACTGACCCTGAGAAGCATTTCTTATCTTACCCAACTTACTACCCGAATCAAGTGCAAACTTCTCAGCCGCCTCTCTGGCATTTTTAGTTGCGTCTTCAATCATGGCGGGCTTAATATTATTCAAACCAGTAAACTCATACAAAGTATTAAATCTGTAATCACCACCGGTTATGACAACACCTTGCCTCAGCAACTCTGTCTGCTCAGAAATAAGCTTACGAATCTTATCAACATCATTAGAAGTAACAGTTATAACCGACGTTGCATTATACCTATATTGAATAGCCTGATTAATATATCGCTCGGCCTCCATATCAATAATCTCAGGAGGAGCAACAGTAATCTCTTCAGATGATATACCATTAGACTTTAAGAAATCGACAATCGTTTTGTTTTTGCTCTGTATATTAGTGTATAAAGTTTCCATGTCATTGCCAATATCTTTATACATCAAAGGCCAAATTACCTTATCGGCAGCTACCTCCATTTCGGCTAAACCCTTTACAGTCACTACTCGGTCGCGACTTGTGAAGTTGTTAATTCCTGTATTTAATAACAAGCCAAGAACTATAAGCCCAGCTGCAAGAATAATAGATTCAACAATCCAGTTTTTCATAATCTGTTAATTTATAAAATAATGTTAACCACAAATATAAATAGAATTTTTTATTAAGCGAGAATATCTGGCTTATTGTAAGAGGAAATTTGACTAAATGTAAAATAATTACTCAAAAATAAAAGATTAGCCTTGTCTTCATAATCAACCCAAAGTTTTCTCAAAACCTGCTTGATGTTTTCTCCTGATTACCCCAATTTTTTTTCATAATCAACCCAATATCTTCTCATAAACATCTATGTATTTTTTTGCCATACTCTCTTTCGAGAATTTCTCTTCAACAACCTTTCGGCAATTCATGCGACTGATGCTATCAATCTCTTTGATTCTTTCAATTGCTTCATTTGAGTTATTAACCAAAAAACCATTTTCACCATTTAATATCAGTTCAGGCATACTACCTTTATTGAAAGCCACAACCGGAGTTCCGCAAGCCATAGCCTCTACAATAGAAAGCCCAAATGGCTCATTAAAATTAATAGGATGCAGCAACAGTTTTGCATTACCTAAAAGATTGTCACGTTTTTCGGTACCAACACTTCCAATATATTCAACTTCACCCTCCTTAAGAAAAGGCTTCACATAATCATTAAAATACCCATCATCCTGAATAATACCAGCAATAATAAGTCGCATATTTAACGCCCTTGCAATTTTCACTGCCTCCTTAGTTCCTTTATCATGATGAACTCTGCCAAAATAAAGAATATAATCCCCTTTAGAAGGCTCAGGATTAATAGTAAATTGCGCCAGATCAATTCCATGATGAACAGTTGCAGTATAATCTAACTCCAGAGAACGGTCGGCATCACTAATTGAAACATAGTGTGTGCTGCTGTTATACTTCTTATAAACAGGCATAATACGTGACGAAGAAAACCCATGAGTTGTTGTCACAACCGGTGTTTTAGTTAATCCCGAATATGTAAGCGGAAGAAAATCGAATTGATTATGAATGATATCAAAATCATCTGCCTGTTCAAAGCATTCTGAGATATGCAGGCACTCCATCACCTTAGCGTCAATATCGCGATTTTCTTCGTAACCCATTGGGCTAACCGATTTTAACTTAGCATTCGTTATAGAGTTCGCGGTAGCGAATAGGGTAACATCAACCCCATTCTTAATCAACTCTTCTGTCAATAATGATGTAACCAGCTCCCACGGTCCGTAATGAACAGGGGGAGTTCTCCAGGCAATTGGAGCCAACATTGCAATTTTCATATAATATTTTTTATTTTAATTATCTAATCTTCTACATGTAACTATCTCATTTACTTTGCAAAATTATCCAATCTTCTTCATAGAATTAATGATTTCGTCTACACTAATAGTAGCAAACTTAGTCACCACATCAGATATAGCGTAAGGAAGAATCAGAGTTCTGTCAATAACCATACCCCCACAAGTATAAATAACGTTGGGTACATATCCCGAACTTTCATTTTTAGCAGGAGACAACAAAGGCTTTTCTAATCTACCAATCACCTTATAAGGATTTTCCTTATCCAGTAATACCGCCCCCAGTGAGTAAGTTCTAACCGGCCCCACGCCATGCGTTATAACAAGCCAACCCTCATCAATCTCTATCGGAGAGCCGCCATTACCTATTTGAGTGAGCTCCCAATCGAATGTAGGTTGCAGTAAAGGTTTGTAATCATACCAAAAATGAATATCATCAGACTGCATAATATAAAGAGACTCGTTATCCTGTCTTCCAAGCATCATATATTTTCCATTCACCTTACGCGGAAAAAGCGCCATACCCTTATTTTTAGCACCCGAACCACTTAAAGTAGAAACACTAAACTCCTTGAAGTCAACAGTCTCCAGCATTTCAGGCATTATCTTTTTACCGTCATATGCAGTAAAGGTGGCATAATAAGTTATTTCTCCATCATCATTAGTAAATTTCACAAACCTAGCATCCTCCAACCCATTACTCTGTGATGGAGAAGCAGGATAAAGTGCTCGCTCCGAGATATCGTCAGTATCAAATATGAGAGTAAAATTAGATAAAGCCAGCTTCCTAATATTATCAAGAGAATTAATAAGCTCCTCATGATTATTGTCGATATTGCTGTTAATTAGTCTGCTAGCAGCACTGCTTAAATCGTCAAACGTAAACTCATCGGACAATAAATCAAACAATGGTTCATTAAATTTAGACAAGAACTCCAAATCGTTAGCCTTCTTTACAATCCTTTTCTTATTGTAAATATGATCTTTCCGTTCGGGTTCATAAATAATTGGCGAGTTATCCTTCACCGTAATATTAAAATCCTTATCAATCTCACCCTCCATAAATGTTATAGAAGATATGTGCCCCTCGCCAATTGCCCTAAGGCTAAAAATAAAACGAGTTACCCCATCCTTATCCTGAACAGGGTGGGGCACAATGGAAGGATTAAAAAGAGCAGTCGACTCCAACGCATATTGTTGAGTAAAATAGGCTCCAATAAACTGTTTATCAATATCATTAAGCTCCATATCAGCAGGAATACGCGGCTTCATATTCTCATAATGTATCAAGAACATTCTTTTAGATATATCATGAGGCATTTCTAGCCTCTTATGAAGATTATCAACAATTCTTTCCCTATCACTTTTTGGAGTAGAGAAAATACGAGACAGAATATGCTCAACCTGCGACTCGCTACCCGGCACAAAAGGCCTCACGAGGGTGCGACTTGATGAAGGAAGAATTCTAATTGGAAGTTTATTTATATTAATCATAAAGACACTTTTTTGGTTTCACGTAGATAAAGAGAAATATTAAACAGCGACATAAGCCAAGAGATAGTAGATTCGGCACCCTGATTCATGTTCACGCCACCCGACATTAGTCCGTCGCGACTACCCCCTGTAGCGAAATCATAAACCACCTCGCCAGTATCATTATCACCCGTAAACCAATTAAATGCTTTCAGTGCATAACTGCTATATTTCTCATCTTTTGTATAAGACTCTGCTTGTAAACATGCATCAACCATGCCACTAGCTTCAAGCGGTTGCTGGTCGAACTGTGCTTTATGCTGAGGCGTTAACCATCCATCATTACCAACTGGCGAGAATATATCGTTTGCAAACTGCTTATCTATAAGCCAATTAAGAATCTTTAACCCTCTCTCTGCCAATTTATCATCCTTTAAATACCAACCTGCAAAAATAAGAGCCTGCGGAATTCTGCTATTACCATACGTAACCTTCTCATCGTGCCATAACCACTCATTATCAATTGTTTTAGCAAAAAAACCATACAATTGATATGCCTTCTCTTTAAGCAATTCAATCACCTCAGCATCGCCATGAGTTTTAACATAATAAGTTAGTCCCAACATTGAATAAGCCAATGCACGAGGATGAGAAATTGATTTTACAACCGGAAAACTCATTCTGAAAAGACTATTAGAATGAAGATAAAAATTGCTTCTATTTGAATTTGCAGCAGCATAGCCCAGTGCCCATATCGCCCTACCGTTGCTATCTTCAGTACCCTCCTCATCAAGCCAATCTCTAGAATAGCTCATAAAGTTTCTGAATCTCCCTTTTTCGGGGTTCCATGCAAAGTCTATATAAGAAAGATAAATACTCGAAATCCTGTTAAGCTCATCAACATCCTGAACATCATCCTGAAGCATAACACTTAACAGCAAAGCACGCGCATTATCATCAGTACAATAACCATGCGATCTATCAGGGATACTATACCTTGCATGTTGAAGCATGCCAGTATTATCTGTCATCGTTTGCAGGTGATTTAATTTAATTGGAGGATACTCAAACTTAAGCTCACTCTCATCTGCAAGCTCATATTCGGTTTTATAAACACCCTCATCATTAATAAGCTCAGCAGCTAATTCATTATATTTAATACCAATTTCGGGCCAGTAGCACTCCTTAGCTAGATCAAACGCATTTTGCGCTATGCTATTTCTAAGATCCTCATCATCAAGCAATAAATTAATCTTACCACTTAGCTGTTCCGAATTTTTAAAATCGAAAAGCATACCCCTATTATCTGCAAGCATCTCCTTTGCATACCAAAACGGAGTAGAAATAATTGGTTTTGCAGCACCCATAGTATATATGAGAGTACCAGATGAAATCTGCTTCTCTCCCAGATATGGAATTACATAAATATCACACATCTTGAGATAGCTAAACAGCTCGTCGTTACTAACAAAACGATTAATAAACAGCACATTTTTCTCGAGCCCCAGTTTTTTAACCAACCGTATTAACGAATGACGATAATCCTCCCCTTCATGCTTAATTACGTGAGGATGAGTTGCACCAACAATTATATAAACTATGTCGGGATGCTTCTTCACCACTTCGGTTAAAGCATTAATTACCACCTCAATTGACTTGTTCTTAGAAAGCAGTCCAAATGAAAGCAGCACCTGTTTATTCTCAACCCCCAGCTTCTTCTTTAGCCCCTCAACATCCTGATTTGCAATCTCATGAACACCATGATGAATATGAGTAGATTTTTCAGCCACCACACCATAAACATCACTAAGTAGATCCACCCCTTTTGCAGAAATACTCACAATTTTATTAGATAGGCGAGCAAGTTCATTCACTACATGCCTCTGATTATCAGAAGGATTATCGAGAATAGTATGCATAGTTGTAATAACCGGCATACGCAATCGTTTTAGTAATTGAATAATATGTTTACCATCCTGTCCACCAAAAATTCCAAATTCATGTTGCAATATTACAGCATCAAATTTATTAGTGTGCAAAAACTCAGCCGCATTAATATACGACGCCAAATCATTTTGTTCAATTTCAAAAACAACATCAGACGGGTAGTTATATTGGTTCAAACCATCATTCATGGCCACCACCGCTGTAGATATTCCATTTGTTTTAAATCCATCATTCAAATCTTTAGTAAATGTAGCAATGCCACACTTACGAGGGGGATAATTCCCTATTAGTGCAATTTTATTCATCATAAATATATTGTAATTTTAATTGTGAGTTGTGAGTTCCAATGGTATATGCTAACACTGTAATATAGGCAAAATAATTGAGAATTGCAAATAAGTCGTATGTATCAAGATACTTATTGATAGTAAGTTGTTGCAAAGTAAAAACTTACTCCCAGCCTAATCTCAGCTTAGTTTGTAAATTGTTCAGACTTAATTCAAGCTTAGCCCAAGCTTAATCCAAAATTAGCCCATACAAAGTCCGTATCATCTCCTTATATTAAGGGAGTTTATAAGGACAAGGTACGAGCAAGGTACGAGCAAAGCAAGGAGAATGTATGTCTAGTCCTGAAATAGGTGGCTCTTCTTCAATTTAGTTGAAACCTCCATCTTTCTTTTTGAAGTTAAGCATTTGGAAGATCTAAGTATTTTTAATTATTTAAAACCTGAAGCAACTGTCACTTATATATCTGACAATCAGTAAAATAATAGAAAAAAATAGGATATTCGACTGATTTTCAGTAACTTTATATCGCCAAACGTAAAGTAAAAATCATGTCAGAATATCCTAATGGTAATAAAATTACAACAAAAAAATCAATATCTGAGTCATCTTCCGATATAAAGTATCACGAAAGTTTTGATATATCTAATTTATACACCACATCGGGCTTATATGTAGAAAATGTCGATCATCTTGGTAACACACTCCATTTTTATTGCAGATCCTCAGCTCCTTCGGGTGTTTGCCCATATTGTGTTTATAAAAGCAAGCAAGTCCATAGTCGTTATCAAAGAGATGTTAATGATCTTTCTATTTTAGACAGGGAGGTCTTGTTGACTTTGTAGGTAAGAAAGTTCTTTTGTAAAAACGCCAATTGCTCTAAAAAGACCTTTGCCGAGCAACCTGGTACTGAGATATTTCGTTATCGTCGCCGTACCCGCAGATGCGAAACAGCCGTAATACGACAGGAGCTATCAGTGTCAAATGGGCTTTAAAGGAAGTAGATCTCCGTTTTACGAACACTTCAAGTATCTGAGCGATGGTCATAAAGGATACAGACCCAAAGACTTTAAGCCAATAATAAAGGAGGTAGAAACAAGATCAAAATTAGTTCCCATAAAATTGTTATCATCCATGCTAACACGTACTATTTTCAGCAAGAAGAAAAACCCGGAAGATGAGCAGCTTATTGAATTGCTCTCGAGTTTAACTTGGTTTAACCAAATGTATGAAGCCTCAACTGCATTTTATGAACTAATTACAGGCAATGATCCTGATGCGTTAATCAGGTGGATGAGAAAGTTTTGGAAGACTAAAACAAATACGCTTAAAGCATTTATAACTGGAATCAAGATGGATTTTTAAAGCTGTTAAAAACACAATTAAATATAATGTTACAAATGGTATAACGGAAGGATTCGTAAACAAACTCAAAGTTGTAAAAAGAGTTATGTACGGAAGAGCTGGACTGGAACTGCTCAAAAGGAAAATGATTATGGAGAAAATCCTTTTCAACTAAATTGAAGAAGAACCACAAAAATCAGGACGACATAGACGATAAGGGTATCCTGTTACAAATTTGTATTATCATACCTTACCTGTTAACTTATAAAAGTATAACCTTACTGATAAACTACTGTAAAGGTTTTTGTTCGATTATTTGGCCTTCACTATTTCTTCTTACTAAATAAGGCACGCCATCAATAATGACAATCTCATAACTTTGATCAGTGCTTTCTTTTCCTCCTTTTATGGCAGCTAAAGATTCAGAATTTAGATAATCGTTTGCAAAATTGTTGTAGATAATAAATGATTTTTTTTTCATGCTGATTAATGATTAAATGTTTATAAAGTATCAAAGATGATTGTTTTTTTAAAAAGTATGTCTAACAGGCATCTAACAAATCTCTAAGTAATCTAACCGCCTAGATTATTTAGTCTTATTTAACACAAGGATTTTGTCATCATATTGCGTTCCAGTTTTTATTTTATTTCTTTTTACTTATATTTGCTCATAAATGGTAATCTTAAATTATGAAAAATAACATTTTGACTTTCGTTTCTGTAGCTGCCATTTTCATGCTGATAATATCACAAGTAGTATGGGTAAAACAATTAATGGAGCGCGACAAACAACGCTTTAAAATGGAACTGGAGGAAACTTTACAGAATATTGTAACTTTTTCTCTATCTAAAGAGTTAAGTAAGAAAGGAAGTGCTAATAAACAAGATTTTGAACTTATTCCTCTTGATGCTTCCAAGCTGCCACCCGGAGCTATAATTAAAGGATCGTTTGACACCAAAGAATATTCATCCGATAAAAATCTTGGTAATTTCTTAGTAGGAGTTTTTGCAGAAGACCTTTTGTTGGAAAACCAAATTTCACTTGAACCAATCGACTCACTTTTTCAAAGAGAATTTCCACATTATGCCGAAATCGCAGCTTATACAATGTCCATACAAAAAAATGATTCACTATTGAGTAAGCTTTTTATAGACGAAAAAGATTCTATGATACTGGATGCCAGCAATAAAAGTGTTAATGTAAGTATACCGTTAGGTGAAACTGGCACTTTTAGATATACCGCCCAAGTAGTATTCAAGCCTACTATATATATTCAACGTTTGCGATCTGTTTCAGCACTTTCAGCTATAGCTGTTATTTTGATTTCAATACTTCTACTTAATCAACTGGTACAATTGAAAAGGAAGTCGGTTGAAATAGATATACATAAAACCGTTGTCAGAGGTATTGTGCATGATTTAAAATCACCACTTGCATATGTATTCACTATGCTTGACTCATTTGAGGATAATGAAACATATGAACCCAACAAAAAGAAATATAATATTGCTAAAATTCGAGTAAAACATCTTTCTAAAAAAATAGAAGTTCTTTTATCTACATTAAGAAATGAGAAAAACAAATTACATATCCAACCGGAAACATTTAATGTAACACAAAACTGTCTGGATATACTAAAAGAACTGAAGGTTGTTTACCGTGCAAAAAACATCAGTCATGTTATGCAAACAGACAATGATGTACTTATTAGAGTTGATCCTATATATTTTGAAGCATGCTTACGTAATCTGTTGGACAATGCAATCAAATATGCAAAAAATGATGTCCTGTTAAACATATCTATTAATTTTAAAAATAATCAAATGACATTATCTATTGCTGATAACGGGAAAGGAATACTTGCAAATGAACAAAAGAAAATATTCAATGAGTTTTACCGTTCTCACAAAGACTCATCCCTAAATAGTCACGGTATCGGGTTATTTTTTTCGCAAAGGATTGTACAGGCTCATTCAGGTAAAATACTTCTTGAAAGTGTTTTCGGAAAAGGAAGCACTTTTACAATTGTACTACCTCAATAACTTTAAAGTCATATTAAAATTAATCATTATGGAAGATAATATCATAACAAAAATTATCCTTGTTGAAGATGATGTTGATATGGGGGAAGTAGTTTGTACAGCTTTAAAGACTGACCGATACAAAATACATTATCAAACAACACTTATCGGTATTGAAGGAATTGTTAAAGCATTTAATCCTTCAATTGTAATTTTGGATGTGGAAATCGGGGAAGAAGATGGAATTATAGCAGCCTCTAAATTACTGATAGAATATCCACAACTTCCGATTTTATTTATTTCTTCACATACAGATATAGAAAGTGTTACAAAGGGTATAAGTACAGGAGGCGTGGGATATTTACGTAAGCCTTTTGAAATAAAAGAATTAAAAGCTTATATTGATAGATTTTCAATAACTAACAAAAAATCATCTATTGTAAGAATAGGGAGTTTTACATTAAATAAAACAACACAGAGTCTAAGCAATTCTATTAGTTTAACAAAACAATTGACTCCTTTAGAATATGGTGTTTTAAATATGTTGTATGACTACAAAGAGGAAGTGGTTACTTATGAGCAGCTTTCGGAAAAAGTCTGGTGTAAAAAATATGAGCTGACAGAAGCTTCAATGAATAATGTGATATCCAAATTGAGAAAAATATTTGAAAATGATCAAAATGTATCCCTTCAAACATTGAAGAATATTGGCTATAAATTTCTTTGCTGATAAACTTTGTTATTGTATACTTCCATTAATTTGAATATTATTTGGGAATCCTTTTTTGATGAATTATCTTGTTTTACTATTATCGTTAGATTTGTTAGTTATTTGTTAGACTTTTATTAGAAACGCATTCAAAAAAAATCTCAATCTTTGCGAAAAGATAAAATTTAAATATAACTTTTTACATATATTTATTAATGAGTTCTAACCATGAGAGATAATATTTTAACTACATTTCTTAGATTAGCTGGAGTGAAATACACCTATTCATTTTCAAGGCAGTATTTTACAGAACACCCACATAAATTTAATTTGTTCGGATTATCATCCATGCTTACAGATTACGGTATTGAGAATGTTGGTGTGAAAATTTCAGATAAGAATGATATCAGATCGTTAGACCCTCCTTTTATTGTTCATACCGGAAATGATTTTGCTGTTGTTGAAAAAATTTCAAACGATAATATCCTTTTTATTGAAAGGAATAGAAAAATAAAAATCACACTGGGCAAGTTTTTTGAAATGTGGACAGGAAACACCCTGATTGCAGAAACAGACAAAACTTCGAAAGAACCGGATTATGAAATTCATTTTAGAGAGGAATTATTTCAGAATTTACGAAAAATCGCGATCCTGTTTATTCTGCTTTTTTTATTTGCCTTTGCTTTTATCTCTTATAGAAGTTTTGCACAGATGGGGGTAGTACTATTGCTTCTGATAAATTTTGCAGGTGTATATATAGGCTATTTATTGGTTTTAAAACAGCTACATATACAAAGTGATTATGCAGATAAAATATGCTCGCTATTTAAATATAATGATTGTAACAAAATATTAGATTCTGATTCTGCCAAATTTATGGGCGTTATAGGATGGAGTGAGATCGGTCTGGGCTATTTTATATCAAACGTAATTATTCTTTCACTATTACCGTCATTAATTCCTTGCATGCTTTTTATAAATATCTTTTGCTTACCCTATACCTTCTGGAGTATCTGGTATCAGAAGTTCAAGGCAAAACAATGGTGCCCTATGTGCTTAATTGTATTGTTATTGCTATGGGGAATATTCATTTCTGGTTTGGTATTTGGTCTTATTAATTTTTATTCTATAACTTTCTGGGGGATAGTGATAACTGGTGGTATATATACAGTTGTTATTTTAACCATCAGTATGCTTATCCCGGTGATTTCACGAAGTTCAAAACTTGAGAGTATCCAGTTTGAAATTAACAGTATAAAGTCGGATATTGACGTATTTAATATATTATTAAAAAAACAACCTTTTTACAAGGTAAATAAAAATACATCAGGGATATTAATGGGAAACTCTAATTCTAATATGTTGATAACAATATTTACAAATCCTCATTGTAATCCTTGTGCTAAAATGCATCAAAGAGTTAATAATCTAATTTATAATAAACAGGACATCTGCGTCCAATACATTTTTTCATCGTTCGATAAAGAATTGGATGTTTCTAACAAGTATTTAATTGGAGTTTATCAACAAAGAAATGGGGAAAAAGAACAAATATTTAACGAATGGTTTGAGAAAGGGAAAAATAATAAAGATAGTTTTTTTACAAAATTCCCAATTAATATTAATTTAATATAATAGAAATCATCATGAAATTTAAGAAAATTAGTTCCTTAGCAATTGCGTGTATTATTTCGTTTTGGAATATAAATGCTCAAGTAAACCAAGATATACCTGTAAAAATAGGTGGATCGTATCAAAAGGATACAGAGTACCAAAAAGCAATAGAAAAAATAAAACTAGATGATGCACAACTTCGTGTAACTTATCAGTTTAAATATGGTGTAATTAAACAAAAAGATATTTCATTTATTACAGATACAATGTTGCTGATTACCGGTGATAATTATTCAATCTATTTTGATCAGAATGATATAAAAAGACGTGATGCATTTTCTTCTTATGTTAGACAAAATGGTCCCCCTCAGGTGTTTATGTCTACCTCACAAAGTGAATTCTCGGAGTTAACTATTAATGAGAACAACTATTTTAGTCCTTCAGAATCAGGAGAAACAGCTCAATTGTATAAAGACCGGGGAAAAAATTTTATCACTGTTATGGATTTTGATAATTCTAATTTTGGTGCAAGTGAGTTATATTTTTATCAAGAAGAATCTATTCATATACCATGGGAGATAAAGGAAGATACAATTTCTGTTTTGGGATATCTGTGCACAAAAGCTAACTGTGATTTTGGAGGAAGAATATATACAGCATGGTTTACTCAGGATATTCCTATAAATGAAGGTCCATACAAATTTTACGGTTTACCAGGCATGATTCTTAAGATTGAAGACTCGGAAAAGCTTTTTCAATTTGAAGCAATTGGATTAGAAAAATTAGAGAATGCCGAAATTGTAATCGACGAAAATTCAAGATACTTAAAATGTACAAAAGAGGAGTATAGCACTATTAAAAAGAGAATGCGAGAAAATTTTACGGAATTTTATCGTGAAGGAATGTCGCTTAATTATTCTTATAGGAAAAATGGAATTGAATATATTCCTATTGAAAAGATATAGCTTATGAGGTTTTTTTGTGTGATATTTCTTTTATGCACATGTATTTATTCTTCCTTTTCTCAAAAGGAGATAGGCGGTCGTGTTATAAATAAAGACAACAATAATCCCTTACCTTCTGTCAACGTTACGCTGCATCCGGCTGGTTCTCCGAATATACTTACATATACTATAACAGGTGAGGATGGAGGGTTCACACTTAAAATGAATAATATGCCCGATTCGGTAACAATATATGTAAGGGCAATGACTATCGAAGCTCAGTCGAAAACAATAAAAAGCAATAACCCAGGCTTTATAGAATTCGCCGTTGATGAGAAGGTAACCGAATTGAAGGAAGTTATTGTAAAAGCTCCCAAAATCAGACAGATGGGCGATACTATAAATTATTCCGTATTGTCATTCATTGATGAAACCGACCGCAGTATTGGTGATGTGTTGAAAAAACTGCCTGGTGTACAGGTTTTGTCTTCAGGTAAGATTTTATACCAGAACAAAGAAATTAGTAAGTTTTATGTGGAGGGACTCGATCTGTTGCAGGGAAAATATGGAGTAGCAACCAATAATATCGATGCACAGCAAGTAGCAACTGTACAAGTTTTAGAGAATCATCAGCCTATAAAAGCACTAAAAGATATGGAAGTTCCTGAGAATGCTGCCATCAACCTTAGGTTAAAACAATCGGCATTAGGGGCATTTTTTGTTACTGCTCAGTCAGGAGCCGGTCTACCGCCATTACTATTGAGTAACGAGCTGATAGGCATGCGCTTTACCCGCACACAACAGAATATGCTGGTTTATAAAGGGGACAACACCGGAAGAGATATTTCCAAGGAACTTACCTCTTTCTATGATATGTTCAGTACCCCTATTAACTTTATGTCGGTTCAGGCACCCTCACCGCCTTCTATACAGGAGCAACATTATTTATTCAATGATGCACACGTGATTTCTCTTAACGATTTGAGAACTTTAAAAAAAGATTTCATACTTACCAGTAATCTGAATTATCTGTACGATAATCAGAAAAGCAACAGTTTTGCCAAACAAGATATATTTGTAGATCAAGGACAGCCCATTCATATAGCGGAAGATTTGAGTTCGAGGTTTAATAAACGAGAACTGGACGGTAATATTTCATTGGAATCAAATACAGACGTTGGTTTTCTTGAAAATAAATTCCATATAACTTCTAAATGGAATGACATGTTTGGGGATGTGGCTGCTGCACAAAATGTTTCCCAATGGCTAAAAACACCTTCCTTTAAAGCAGAAAACAAATTCAATTACCTAAAGCGAGAAAATACCAAACGTTTTAGAGTAGGCTCCACAATATCATTTAACACACACGATCATGTATTGCAAGTATCACCGATTCTTTATGATAATTTCAGTGTTTTTTCACCCGGAGATACGATAATGAGTCAGAATGTCTCGTTCAATCATTTTAAAGCCGATATGTATATATCTGGTGGAAATGAGAAAGGTCGCTTTGCAACCGACTACCGGCTTGGAGCATTTGCTAACCTGTATAACATGAACTCCGAGATTTTGATGGGACAAACTGATATTCCTATATCTGCAGACAGTCTAAGAAATGACATAAAACGAAACGAAACAGGTGCAGAACTATCAACAATGGTGGCATACCGATTCTCTTCGGAAAGCCGTTTGTATACAAATATCCCTGTGAAGATATTATATCTTGACAGGCAGGATAGGGTACGCGATGCTAATAAGGACAATATGTTTTTGTTATTCGGTCCGAGTATATCATTGCAACATAGATTCACTATCAGAACCGAATTGGACGCTAATTTATCTTTTTCCAATAATATAGGTTCTATAACTGAAGATTACATTGGTTATATAATGACAACCTACCGCAGCCTCAATAAAAACGAAGGCATACTAAGTAAAAATAGGCAAACATCTGCTTACGTATATCTGAATCACAGAAACCCGTTTACCACTCTTTTTACGACACTAAGCTTATCTTATACCAATCAATGGAAGAATCTGTTGTACGATATCCGTTATAGTGGGATATTGAACAACACTGTAAGTATAAGTCACCCAAACAACTCACAATACTATGGAGCGAATTTAACTTTGGGTCAGAGTGTGGATGCCATCAATTCGGAGGTCAGAATTGCTGCCAGATACAACCGCAGCAATTCGCTTTCACTGAACCAAGGAATTATTTCAGAATTCACATCTAATTCTTTTTCTGTATCACCCTCTATAAAAACAGACATTAGACGAAACCTAATCACCCAATACAGTGCAACATACCAACACAGCAATAACAAAATTAAGGCAGGTGTTTTACCTTCAATAAATTACTTCTCACAGAATTTAAGTATATCTTTTTTACCGGTAAAAAAACTGATTTTCAATTTAACGTTCAATCATTATTATAATAATCTGATAGAATCTAATTCACGCTCGTCATTGTTTGGAAATGCCGGTATAAAGTATAAATGGGAAAAGATTGATTTAATGCTCGACTGGACAAATATTTTCAATACCAGTCGATTTGTAACATACTCCTACAGCGATATCAGCAGCTATTATTCCTCGTATAACCTAAGACCTGCAGAATTGTTACTAAGGGTGAGATTTAAAATATTATAAAAATAAATTAAAATGAAAAATAAAATTGTTTTTATTATTATTTATTTGGGAGAGTTTCCGTGGTATTTTCCTTATTTCTTAAAGTCCTGTGCCTTTAATCCTGATATTGATTTTAAAATTTTTAGTGATAATAATATTCCACCATCTGTTAAGCCTTCTAATGTTTAATTAATAAATTATTCTCTTGGTCAATTTAATAAGGATGCTGCCATAGCCCTGAGCATTTATATCAAATTAAGAGAAACATATAAGCTTTGCGATTTTAAACCTGCATATGGTTTCCATTAATATAATATCAATTTTATATGAAGAAGGAGTTGCTATCACATTTAGAGAATTAGAAAAGAAGATGTCTGAATTATTTGATAGAGTAGAAAATGATGGAATTGCTATCAGATCACTGTTAATAAGGAGTTTGAAATTTTTAGTAGGGAGTAATCTTGTTTATTTGGACAAAGATATTGAGTTCTAATGAAAATTAATATTCATTGTGTGTTTAGCCAATCAATTATATAGTCAATTTGGAGCGAAGCGACATTAGCGAAAATGAGACATAATTTTAATCCTTGTCGCAATAAAAAATTATTTATTATGAAACAGTTAAGTAAAATTAAACTGCAAAACTCTATTTTATTAGAGGAACAGGAAATGAAGCGTATTTATGGAGGAAGTGGTTATTCGTGGTGTTGTATTCAAGGCGAATGCGTCGGTCCGTTGATAAGCTGTACTAGTGACTATTGTGAAAAGCATTACGGAAGCGGTGCTTATTGCGATTAACAATGACATTATTTACAAAGTTCCCTGAATCTCTCTTTAAGGTTTTTCAGGGAACTATTTTAAATCACTATAAATCATATAAGATATGAATACAATCATAAAAAAGGTTGCAGTACTGCTTTTCACTATCACATTATGTGTTTTAAATGTGTTATCACAAACAGATGAGGAAACAGTAAGAATTAAAATTGGAGGCATCTCAATAAATAGTGAAAACCACCAAGTACTTGATACATGTCAAATTGGGGTATATTATAATTATACATACCCACAAAAAAGTGAATCTATAATAGAAAAAAGATCTGACACATTATTTCTGGCTATAGGTAAGAATGTATCTGTCTTTTTAGATCCGTTATACAAAGAAAAATTAGAGATTGACAGAAAAGCTAGATTTGCCCGCTCTCGCAAAGCTAAACTGATAAATAATGAATACAGTAATATTAATGATATCCTTGAAGTGATTAATATTAATAGCGATTATAAAGAAGATGACCCAGGTGACCCGGTTCAAATATATAAAAACCGAAATGCCTTATTGGTTTCATCTATTTATAATTCATATGTTGACAATATACAATGTGATCAGATGATTAATCAAATGCATGAATGGGAGATTATTGAAGAAACTGATACTATTATGGGATATTTATGTCAGAAAGCTAAAATTAATTATTCCGGGAGGAATTATACTGCATGGTTTGCAAAAGATATTGCGGTAAATGATGGTCCTTGGAAATTCTGGGGACTACCGGGTTTGATTTTAAAGTGTTCGGACGACGATGGGTTATTTGAATGGGTTGCTATTGGCATTTCAAACTTAAATGCTGACATAGTAAAAGATAAAGTTGTTTATGAAAAAATCCATATAAAAGGTTTTAACAATTTTGTTAAAAGAATGACAAATGAAATTATAGTGAGTTTTTATAACAACGATGTTTTATACATGACAAATAAAGAAAGAGAATATGAAAGAGTTCCCATAGAGATAATATATGATTAATACTATGATTAATTATATATGGTGGTGGTTTGGCTAATTGGATGGGGTATAGAATATCTCATCCAAAATGGATTTGTAGAGGGTGATAATGTAAATGTTTGCGAAGAGAATGATCAGAAGATAATGAGAACCGATATTCGAAAAATTATAGTTTATTAGAAGAAAACTATAATTTGCCAACATATGAATTCACTTGGTTTAAAAAATGCATTGGCAGACATTCTGGTTATATTTGTACTTAAAGATAGAAAGTATCATAATTCGCTGTTTTCATAAAAGATAAAAATTATAAAATGAAAATAATCAACCTTATAAATATCTGTCTTGCTTTCCTGCTTATCTCTTCAGGCGCTTTTTTACAAACTGTATCTGCTGACTCAATAAGGAGTTACTTCTACACACAGAGCAATGTTTTTCCTCAGGAAAAGATATATGCTCATACGGACAGATCTGACTACTTTATAAATGAAACCATCTGGTTCAGGGCATATTTAGTAAATGCACAAACCCATATTTCTGATCCGAAGAGCAACTTTGTTTACGCAGAGCTGATTAATCCTGCAGGTGAAGTTGCAAACCGTGTGAAGGTGAAGAAACTGGACAACGTGTTTGCAGGGTATATGCTTCTTAATGAAGATCTGCCATCAGGAAATTATCAGCTAAGGTTTTATACCTTATACATGACAAACATGAGTGAGAACTATTTCTGGAGTTGTTGTAAATGCATCGGGTGATACATTAAATACATTCCGATCAACTCATCTTGGCATGGGTATCATTACCATGAATATCAGCAGCATGGAGCCGCTTTATGCTGTTTGCAGTAATTCTGAAGGGTTGGAGAAAAGAGTTCAGCTTCCTGCAATTGAAGATGGGAAACCATCATTCAGAGCAGACTGGAGAAACAATAACATGCTGGTTTCGATAAATAAGCCTAAGGGCTATATCATATCAGAAAAGCAATACCTGCTACTGCATTGCAGAGGCGAGATTATTTATAGCGAGCCGTGGGAAAGTGAAAGTGCGATTGTCGGTCTCCCCGGCAATAATCTCCCCTGAGGAGTATTGCATATAATGCTTTTGGATGAAGAGCTTAATCCGGTTAGTGAAAGACTGGTATTAAATATTAATGAGCTTGATGTTACAACAATCGAGATTATGACAAACAATAGCAGTTTTGGTCTCAGAGAGCGTGTGGGTGTAACCGTAACTGCAAGTGATGCATCAGGTCAGCCGCTAAGTGACAGTTTCTCCGTTTCAGTTACCGATAATGAGATTGTAACATACGATAATTCAGTTAATATTCTTTCTACTCTGCTTTTAACTTCAGACCTTCAGTGATATATCAAGTCTCCTGCCTCCTTTCCAGATAGTACGCGTTTTATTGTTCAGGGTAACACCCCTAAGGGAGGTGCTGGTGATAAAATAGAAGTTACAGATATGCAGGCACCAGAGAGCAGTTTTACCCCTTTTGGCAGATCCACACATTGGGCAACGAGTTCGTTTTCGAAAAAAGTGACAGCTAAAGAAATAGAAGTGCTTCGTCCGTCAAGTATGCTTGAACTGCTTATATTGACACCCGGATTGGGGATCATGGGTGGTCAGGTTTATATTTCAAGATATTCAGGGTGTTGACATACTCTCAGGTGGTGTTGGAGGATTTGGATATGCAGTGCCGATTGCAAAAAACAGATACTGGGTTGATTGGTTTTGGTGTACACAGTTTATCGTGGTTTACAAAAAGTTCTTTCAAAAAATTCTTGATTACGAATTTAAAGACACAGATACAGCTGATGGGGTTATATCGATGTTGTCAAATAATTTAATGACACTTTATCCTTTTATTTCTAAGCAAAAAAAATCATTATCAATGCCCTATTATATCTTATTAGTCAGAACTAAAAAGATGAGAGAAGAAGATGTATTGAGTCGAAATATTGTGATGTATAAAATGCAATATTATTTTATTTATTATGATGATTAGTAAGAAAAACTAATTTTTTCTATCTTTGTGTCCTAATATCATAGGGTATCAAATCAAATTAATATTACACTCACTTATGCAGAGAGTTTTACCGATGCGATTGATCTTAGAAAACGGAATGGTTTTTAAAGGACAATCATTTGGAGCCGAAAGGCCATCATCGGGAGAGGTTGTTTTCAGTACTGCAATGGCAGGTTATCCCGAAAGCTTAACAGACCCCTCCTTTAAAGGACAAATTTTATTATTAACATATCCAATAATCGGAAATTACGGAGTTCCTGCTAATAGCGAGACAAACGGAATTTCCGATTTTTTTGAATCCAACCGCATACATGCATCCGGGTTGGTTGTACAAGACTATACACCACAATATTCTCATTGGAATGCTGTGGGGAGCTTGGGCAACTGGCTAAAAGATGAAAATGTACCCGGGATTTTTGGTATAGATACACGTAAACTAACAAAGATTATCAGGGAGAACGGGTCGTTATTGGGTAAAATAGTAATAGACCTAGATTCAAATGGTAGTGAGGTTGATAATCTTTATGATCAATTTCACGATAATTTACATGATGATAACGGTAATAAACATGGTAATGAACCTAGTAATGTAGATTTTTATAATCCAGATAATTACAACCTTGTGGCAGAGGTTAGCTGCAATGAGGTTGTAGAATATGGTAACGGCGATAAAAAGGTTGTACTAGTAGATTGCGGTACAAAGCTCAATATTATCCGTGAATTGGTGAAAGAGGGATTAAAAGTTGTGAGAGTACCTTGGGATTATGATTTTAACACTATAGAATATGATGGGGTAGTGATATCAAATGGCCCTGGGAATCCTGAATATTGTGGTATAACTGTTGATAACATACGTCAGGCAATGCAAAAAGATCGCCCCATTTTTGGAATTTGTATGGGCAATCAGCTCTTGGCCAAAGCAGCCGGAGCTTCCACATATAAATTAAGATACGGACATCGCAGCCACAATCAACCAGTGCGCAGGGTAGGTAGTAACCAATGTTTTATCACCTCCCAAAACCATGGATATGCTGTAGATGAAACTCAATTGGGAAGCGACTGGGAACCGTGGTTTGTGAATATGAACGATGCAACAAATGAAGGAATAAAACATAAAACAAAACCCTTTTACTCGGTTCAGTTTCACCCCGAGGCAGCAGGAGGACCCACTGATACTCGTTTTTTCTTTGAGGAGTTTGCTAAATTAGTAAAAGAGTAAAGCTTCCTCGTTACAAATGAAAACAAATTAATAATTGGTTTACTATTTTATTAAACAACAGTCTCATAATACATAAAACAACAGTTTTATGATTTATAGAATAAATGATTTACAATTAGTTAAACAAATAGTTTACAATTATTATTTGGTTCAAAATATATAAAACAAGTAGTCAATGAATTGTAACTGATTCACTATTTAATAATAAGATGCGAATGATGGATAAAAACATAAAGAAAGTACTAGTTCTCGGTTCAGGTGCATTAAAAATTGGCGAAGCAGGAGAGTTTGACTACTCAGGTTCACAAGCACTTAAGGCGTTGAGAGAAGAAAACGTGGAGACAGTACTTATAAATCCTAATATAGCAACAGTGCAAACCTCTGAAGGGGTTGCAGATAAGATATATTTTTTGCCTGTTACACCATATTTTGTAGAAAAAGTAATTGCACGCGAGAAGCCCGACGGTATATTATTGGCTTTTGGCGGACAAACAGCTCTTAATTGTGGAGTTCAATTATATGAACAAGGCATCTTAGAAAAATACAATGTACAAGTACTTGGTACGCCCGTTAGAGCTATAATGGATACCGAGGACAGGGAGCTTTTTGTAAAGAAGCTTGACCAGATTGATGTTAAAACAATAAGTAGTGTTGCAGTATCAGATACTAAAGGTGCATTAAAAGCAGCAAAAGAACTTGGATATCCGGTGATAGTTAGAGCTGCATATGCCCTAGGAGGCTTGGGTTCTGGCTTTTGCGATAATGATACAGAACTAAAAGAACTAACAGAAAAAGCTTTCAATTATTCTAGTCAGCTATTAATTGAAAAATCACTTAAAGGATGGAAAGAGGTTGAGTATGAGGTTGTGCGTGATAAATACGACAACTGCATTACTGTTTGTAATATGGAAAACCTCGATCCACTTGGTATTCACACAGGCGAGAGTATTGTTGTGGCTCCTTCCCAAACACTTACAAACTCAGAATATCATAGGTTGCGAGAACTTGCAATTAAAATTGTTAGGCATATTGGTATTGTAGGCGAGTGCAATGTGCAATATGCGCTACACCCCGAATCGGAAGATTATAGAGTGATAGAAGTAAATGCAAGGCTTAGCAGATCATCTGCACTGGCTTCAAAAGCAACTGGCTACCCCTTGGCGTTTGTTGCAGCAAAGCTTGGATTGGGTTTCGGGTTGTTTGATCTTAAAAACTCTGTAACAAAAACCACCACTGCATTTTTTGAACCTGCGCTCGATTATGTGGTTGTTAAGATTCCTCGCTGGGATTTGGGTAAATTTAGCGGTGTATCAAAGCAAATTGGTTCAAGTATGAAGTCCGTGGGCGAGATTATGTCGATAGGTAGAACTTTTGAAGAAGCAATTCAAAAAGGCCTGCGCATGATTGGCGTTGGGATGCACGGATTTGTAGAAAATAAAGAGCTGAAGATTGATGATATAGATAAAGAACTGAAAGAGCCAACCGACCAACGAATATTTGTGGTAAGTAAGGCTTTTAGACAAGGCTATACAGTAGACCAAATACACGATCTTACACGAATAGACCGCTGGTTTTTATATAAACTCAGAAATATCGTTGACACTGCTGAGTTGCTAGAGAAGTTTAATCATAAAGAAATGGATCCTAAAAGCTTCAATTCATTATTAAGATTAGCAAAGCAGCAGGGCTTCTCAGATTTTCAAATAGCCCGTGCATTATACAAAGATAAGGCCAATGAGAGCAGTTCGCTTGCAATTCGCAATTACAGAAAGGATAACGGCATAACACCCGTTGTTAAGCAAATAGACACACTTGCGGCGGAGTATCCAGCACATACTAACTATCTGTACCTTACATATAACGGTGAAGAAAATGATGTTGAATATACGGGCGATCACAATTCGGTGATAGTGATAGGCTCAGGTGCATACAGAATTGGCTCGTCGGTTGAGTTCGACTGGTGCTCTGTAAACGCTTTAAACACAGTTCGCAAGGAGGGTTACAGGGCTGTAATGATAAATTATAATCCCGAAACAGTATCAACAGATTATGATATGTGCGACAGGCTCTATTTCGATGAGCTTTCGCATGAGAGGGTGTTAGATATTATCGATCTTGAGAATCCGCATGGAGTAATACTTTCTGTTGGAGGACAAATACCTAATAATCTAGCCATTAAACTAGATAATGCAGGTGTTAATATATTGGGCACATCGGCAAAAGATATTGATAATGCAGAAGATAGGCATAAGTTTTCGTCCATGCTCGACAGGATGAAAATTGATCAGCCCAAATGGAAAGAGCTAACCACACTCAACGATATATATAAGTTTGTAGAAGAGGTAGGTTTTCCGCTATTGGTACGCCCATCATACGTTTTATCGGGTGCAGCAATGAATGTGTGCTCAAATAATAGTGAGCTGGAGCGCTTTCTAACACTGGCAACTGAGGTTTCGAGCAAATACCCGGTTGTGGTGTCAGAATTTATAGAAGATGCCAAGGAAATAGAGATGGATGCGGTTGCCCAAAACGGAGAACTTATTGTTTATGCCATCTCAGAGCATGTGGAGTTTGCAGGGGTGCACTCGGGCGATGCAACAATTTTATTTCCTGCACAAAAGATTTATGTTCAAACTGTTAGAAGAATAAAACGGATAACAAGGGAGATTGCCAAAGCGTTGAATATAACGGGTCCGTTTAATATTCAATTCCTTGCAAAAGACAATGATATAAAGGTAATTGAGTGCAATCTGAGAGCTTCAAGATCGCAACCCTTCGTTTCTAAGGTGTTAAAAATTAACTTTATAGAGCTGGCAACTAAAGTAATGCTTAACATAGATGTGGATAAACCCGAGAAGTCTGCCTTCGATTTGGATTATGTAGGAATAAAGGCTCCGCAGTTTTCATTTACAAGATTGCAGAAAGCCGACCCCGTGCTTGGGGTGGACATGGCTTCGACGGGAGAAGTAGGGGCTATTGGTGCGCATTTTGATGATGCACTTCTAACTTCAATGTTGTCGGTGGGTTATCGCATTCCAAAAAAGAATATAATGGTTTCGTCGGGAGGCACCAAATCTAAAGTAGATTTACTGGATGCTTGCAGGCTTTTAAAGAAAAATGGATTTGACATTTTTGCTACAGGCGGAACTCAAAAATTTTTGGAAGAGAACGGAGTTGAGAGTACCTTTGTAGCATGGCCCGACGATTTAGATGCTTCTTTAAGAGTTAATGATATGATTTCTGAAAAGAAGTTCGATCTTATCATTAACATCCCCAAGAACTTAACCGAGAGGGAGCTTACAAATGGATATAGAATTAGAAGGGGTGCAATAGATTATAATATTCCTCTTATAACCAATGCCAGATTAGCGAGTGCTTTTATTAAGGCATTTTGTAGAATAACGCAGAATGATATTGAGATAAAGCATTGGGCTGAGTACTAGTAAATTATAATAGAAAATCAAAACGGTAATATATAGATAAATAAATGGATCAATCAATTAAAAAAGTGCTTTTACTGGGTTCTGGAGCCCTAAAAATTGGACAGGCGGGAGAATTTGACTATTCGGGTTCTCAGGCTCTTAAAGCAATGCGCGAAGAGGGCATTGAAACAGTGCTTATAAATCCTAATATTGCAACAATTCAAACTTCTGAAGGTGTTGCAGACAGGGTTTATTTCTTGCCTATTACACCATATTTTGTGGAGAAGGTAATTCAGAAAGAAAAACCTGATGGCATTCTGCTGGCTTTTGGTGGGCAAACAGCACTCAACTGTGGCACTGATCTTTACCAGAGTGGAGTACTTGAGAAATATGATGTTAAGGTTTTGGGCACTTCGGTTGATGTTATTATGATAACAGAAGACCGCGACCTGTTTGTAAAGAAACTTGATGAGATTGATGCAAAAACTCCACAATCGTTGGCAGTTAACAGCATGGAAGATGCACTAAAAGCTGCACATGAGATTGGTTTCCCCATAATGGTTAGGTCGGCCTACGCACTTGGTGGTCAGGGTTCGGGCATTTGCGAGAATGAAAAGGAGTTTAAAGAATTATGTAAAAGTGCATTATCATTCTCCAGTCAGATTTTAATTGAAGAGAGCCTGAAAGGATGGAAAGAAATTGAGTTTGAAGTAATAAGAGATAGCAAGGATCATTGCTTTACGGTTGTGCCAATGGAGAACTTCGACCCTCTTGGCATTCATACCGGTGAGAGTATTGTAGTAGCTCCAATCATCACCCTCAGCAAAAAGCAGATAGATTTGCTTGAAGAAGTTGCCCGCAGAGTTGTAAGACATATTGGTATTGTTGGCGAGTGTAATATTCAATATGCATTTAATGCAGAGACAAACGACTACCGTATTATTGAAATAAATGCACGTTTAAGTCGCTCTTCGGCGCTTGCATCAAAAGCTTCGGGTTACCCACTGGCTTTTGTAGCAACCAAACTGGCATTAGGTTATACACTAGATCAGATTGGCGATATGGGTACGCCCAACTCAGCCTATACAGCTCCTCAGTTAGATTATATGATTGTGAAGATTCCGAGATGGGACCTAAATAAGTTCTACGGAGTAAGTCACGAGATTGGTTCTTCTATGAAATCGGTAGGCGAAGTAATGTCTGTTGGGAAGTCATTTGAAGAAATCATTCAGAAAGGACTAAGAATGATTGGGCAAGGCATGCACGGCTTTGTTGGGAACAAAGAGATTACCTTCGACAATGTTGAGGAGTCACTCTCCAAACCAACCGACCTACGTATTTTTGCCATTGCCGATGCTTTTGAAAAGGGGTATAGTGTAGAGCGTATAGAAGAACTCACTAAAATTGACCCTTGGTTTTTGTGCCGGTTAGAAAATATTTTTAATTACTCTAAAGTTATTGCAGAATACAACAAAATTGAAGATCTACCAAGTGATATATTAAAGGAAGCAAAGCGATTAGGTTTTTCTGATTTTCAAATTGCACGATTTATTGAAGAGCCAGCTGGAAATATGGAAAACGAGTTAATAAGAGTTCGTGAGCATAGAAAGAGCTTGAATATAACACCAGTGGTTCGTCGCATTTATACTGTTGCATCTGAAAATCCTGATAAGACCAACTACCTTTATTTTACTTACGGATCAGATGATGCATTTAAACCTCATAAAGAAAAGGATGGAGAAACAGTAATAGTGTTGGGCTCAGGCGCATATCGTATTGGTTCATCGGTTGAATTCGACTGGTGCTCGGTTAACGCTGTGCAAACGGCGCGCGATTTAGGGTATGAGTCGGTAATTATAAATTATAACCCCGAAACGGTTTCTACCGACTACGATATGTGCGATCGCCTCTATTTTGATGAACTAACTTTTGAGCGTGTATTGGATGTTATCGACATAGAAAATCCTAAAGGTGTAATTCTTTCGGTGGGCGGACAGATACCCAACAATATGGCAATGAAGTTACATCGTCAGAATGTACCAATATTAGGTACACAGGCAGAATCTATTGATAGGGCAGAGAACAGGCATAAATTCTCGGGCATGCTAGACGATTTGGGCATAGATCAGCCACGTTGGAAAGAGGCAAGCAGTTTTGAAGAGATAGAAGCATTTATAAACGAGGTTGGATTTCCACTATTAATTCGTCCCTCCTATGTTTTATCGGGTGCTGCAATGAATGTTTGTTACGACAGGGAGCAGATGGAGACATTTCTGAAAATGGCAGTAAATGTTTCTAAAGAATTCCCGGTTGTAATATCCAGCTTTATGCAAAATGCTAAGGAGATTGAGTTTGATGCTGTTGCACGTGATGGTGAAGTGGTTGAATATGCAATCTCAGAGCATGTGGAATTTGCAGGAGTTCACTCAGGTGACGCTACGCTAGTGTTTCCTGCACAGAAAATATATTTTGAGACCATGCGAAGGGTGAAGAAAATTTCGAAGCAAATAGCTAAGGAACTTAAGATAAGTGGTCCTTTTAATATTCAATACCTTGCTAAGAACAACGAAATTAAAGTTATAGAATGTAATTTGCGCGCATCACGGTCGTTCCCATTTGTTTCTAAGGTGCTAAAGCATAACTTCATTGAAACCGCTACCCGCGTAATGCTGGGGGCCGAGTATGTAAAGCCCGATAGCTCTGTTTTCGATTTAGAGTATATAGGGGTTAAAGCATCTCAGTTTTCATTCTCAAGACTTCAGAATGCCGACCCGGTACTAGGTGTGGATATGTCGTCTACCGGTGAGGTAGGTTGTATAGGAGATGATTTTTCTGAAGCAATACTTAAGTCGATGTTATCTGTAGGATATAAAATTCCTGAAAAGGCAATATTGATATCCTCAGGTGAAATGAAATCAAAGGTGGACCTGCTGGAGGCTTGTAAACTGTTAGGAGCTAAGGGTTATAAACTTTATGCTAGTCATGGTACTCAAAAATTCCTCCAAGATAATGGTGTTACCGCAATTGATGTTAACTGGCCTGATGAGGATGGAGAAAATAATATTCAGAATTTGATAGCCGACAAGCATTTCGATCTAATTATTAATATCCCAAAAGATGTTACTCGCAGGGAGTTAACCAACGGTTATACTATTCGCCGCGGGGCAATAGATTATAATATTCCGTTAATCACCAATGCGCGTCTGGCAAGTGCATTTATCACTGCCTTCTGCACATTGGAGCCTGAACATATTCATATTAAGAGTTGGGATGAATATTAATTAAAGTAATAAATATTTGATTAAGAGATCACAATTAATTAAATATTACTCTTGATATTTGAAACGACGTATGCTGCGTTTAGGAGTTTTCTCAAACTCCTCCTGCATTCTAAATGAAGCAATTTTGCTATAGGTGGGCAGAGTCTTATTAATGTCTTCAACGACTTTATTAAACAACTCTTCCCACTTTTCTTGTTCTATTCCCTCTTTTTCGAGAGTATCTTTATCAGGAACGATAAGGGCAACAATTTTATTATTCTCGCCAATGGCAAGCGATTCCTCAATATAATGCGAACCATTTAATCTCTCCTCAATATCTTCGGGGTATATATTTTGACCAGAAGGACCAAGAATCATATTTTTATTTCTTCCTTTTATATATATATAATTATCGCTATCAATTGTACCAAGATCCCCTGTTTTTAACCATCCATCCTCTGTGAAAGTATCTTTTGTGGCCTCTTCATTCTTATAATAACCAAGCATTAAATTGGTGCCCTTAACGAGAATCTCTCCAACAATATTTTGCTCATCATCAGAGTCTATCTTTGCTTGCATTCTGTCTACAACCTGCCCCGATGATCGTTTTCTGTATTCGCTCCAATATACATAAGAAATTAGCGGTCCACACTCCGTCATTCCATATCCAATGGTGAAAGGGAACTTTATTTTTGTTAGAAAATTTTCTACTTCAGTATTAAGCGCTGCTCCACCAACTACTACTTCAACAAGATTACCACCAAAAAACTCAATCATTGATTTGCGAACCTTGCTATAAACAATTCTGTTAAGAAATGGCAGTTTAATTAGTCGTGCCGCAGTGCCTTGTTGTAATTTTGGAAGAACAACCTTAGTTACAATTTTCTCTAGTATAAGAGGTACCACAAGTACAAGCTTAGGTTTGGTTTCTTTAAAGGCATCTTGCAAAACTCTTGGGGTAGGAGATTTTCCTAAAAAGCAAATATTGCCTCCAAGACCTATAGTATTTAAAATTTCAAATGCAAGACCATATGTATGAGCCATTGGAAGCATGCAAAGTATATTGTCGCCTGGAGTTACAAAAGGAACATTTTCATTTGCGTATTTTGTATTCGACCATAAGCTACGATATGGAATCATTACACCTTTAGGGCTACTTGTGGTTCCGGATGTATAATTTATTACTGCCAGCTCTTCGGGCTTATCTGCCCGGTATGAAACATCATTTACAAAAAATCCCTTCTCGTATTTCTTCGCGAAGTATTGAGGTGAATTATTTACAAATTGTTTGAGATCGTCAGAAGAGGATTTTATTAATGTAAAATCATCCAAAGAATAAACTGTATCTAGCTTTGGTAGTTTTGTTTCATCTAAACTGCTCCATATATTTTGGTCGGCAAACATAACTTTTGTATCGGAGTGGTCAACAATAAATTGAACACTGTTTGAATCAAATTCATTAAGAATACTTACCGAAACGGCACCATAAGTAAGTGTTGCAAAAAAAGTTATTGCCCAATTTGCAGAGTTTTTACCGCACAGTGCAATTTTATCACCTTTTTTTACTCCTTCAATCTTAAAAAACTCGTGAAGTTTATCAATCTCCTTTGCAAAATCTTTGTAATAAAGTGTTTTACCTTGTATTTCGCTTAAAGCAGGATGCTCCCAATTTAGGCGAATACTCTGCTCAATTAAAGCTAAGAAACTATTTTGTGCCATTGTATAATTCTATTATCAATTTATTTATATTTTGTATTGTGTGTTTAATTTATAAAGTTACACGTTTTATAAAAATAAACAAACTAATTAAATCAAATTCATTGCTCAAAGGGTTTATTTTAGACAATTATATTGCATATTTATGTACATTTTAAAGGTTTTTTTAGTGTTATTATCAGTTTTCAAATTCAATAACAGTTATTAGTAGGATTTTATTTCATTTTCAATTATTTTTATCCTACTTTTACAATTGTATTTAGCTCAATTTTTGGAAATATTACTATATTAGAATATAGATCATATTAATCATACCTATTATTAAGATAAAGTAACACAAATTAAAAAAAGTACTTATGTCAACTAACATTTCAAGAAGAAAATTTCTGGAAACCGGTGCTATTGCAGCTGCCGGTCTAACTATTGTGCCTTCAAGGGTACTAGGAAAAAGTATGGGGTACAAAGCCCCGAGTGATATGCTTAACATTGCGGCTGTAGGCATAGGAGGCATGGGAAATTCAAACCTAAATAACCTTCAGAGTGAGAATATAGTTGCACTTTGCGATGTTGACTGGAAATATAGTCAGAGAGTATTTGAAAAATACCCTAACGCAAAGAAATTCTACGACTACAGAAAGATGTATGCCGAAATGGGTAAAGACATCGATGCTGTTGTTGTGGCAACTTCAGACCATACTCACGCTATTATTGCTGCCGATGCAATGACAATGGGCAAGCATGTATTTGTTCAAAAACCTCTTACTCATAGTGTTTATGAATCTCGTCTTCTAACCAAGCTGGCAGATAAATATCAAGTAGCTACTAGTATGGGTAATCAAGGTTCATCTGGTGCCGGCGTACGTCAGGTAATAGACTGGATTGCAGATGGACAAATTGGTGAAGTAACTAGAGTTGAGACTTTCACCGACCGCCCAATTTGGCCTCAAGGACTAATGATTCCTAAAGAAAAACATAGAGTTCCGAAAACACTCGATTGGGATCTTTTCATAGGACCTGCAAATCATCGTCCGTTTAACGAAATATATCACCCATGGAACTGGCGTGGATGGTGGGATTTTGGTACAGGTGCACTAGGTGATATGGCTTGTCATATCTTACATCCTGTATTTAAAGGACTAAATCTTGGATATCCATCAAAAGTTGAAGCATCTTCTACAATGCTTCTAACCGATAGTGCTCCAACTGCCGAAATGGTTAAATTCACATTCCCTTCAAGAGACAATATGCCTAAAGTTGGTATGCCCGAAGTAGAAGTTTTCTGGTATGATGGCGGATTAGCTCCAATGCGTCCTGAAGGTGTTCCAGCAGGTAAGAATTTGAATGATCAGGGTGGATGCGCCATTTTCTATGGAACTAAAGATACACTTATTTGCGGTTGTTATGGTGTTAACCCTTGGTTAGTATCAGGACGTGTACCAAACTCTCCAAAAACACAGCGTGAAGTTACTCTTTCACACGAAATGGATTGGGTACGTGCATGTAAAGAAACTCCTGCAAACCGTGTTGAAACTGCTTCTCCTTTCTCAGAAGCCGGTCCTTTCAACGAAATGGTTGTTATGGGAGTTCTTGCCGTTAGATTACAAGGTTTGAACCAAGAGCTGGAGTGGGATGGTGAAAAAATGGAATTCACTAATATACCTGCCGATGCAACTGTTAGAACTATTATTGAAGACGGTTTTAAGATTACTGATGGTCACCCAACATTTGATAAGACATGGACAGAACCGGTAAATGCTATTCAGTATGCAAATGAAATGATTAAGCATACATATAAGAATGGATATAAATTGCCGGAAATGCCTTAACTATAAATAATAAATTAAAATTAGTTATGAAAAAAGTTATTTATGCATTCACAATAATGGCAGCTATGACATTTGCAGCATGTGGTGGTGGAGCAAAGCAACAGACGCAGGAAGCAGAAAGTACTGACTCTACTGCCGAAGGTCCTCAATATAAAATAATTGAGAATACTCAAATCGATCTTTCTCAATTTGAGACAGACAGCGAGGGTTATATAGTTATTTTTAATGGTAAAGATTTTACCGGCTGGCGTGGATATGGAAAAGACCACGTACCTGGTAAATGGACAATTGAAGATGGAGCAATTAAATTTAATGGCTCTGGTGGTGGCGAAGCTCAAGATGGAGACGGTGGAGACATTATCTTTACACACAAATTTAAAAACTTTGAGCTTTTATTAGACTGGAAAGTATCAAAAGGAGGTAACTCGGGTATTTTCTTTCTTGCACAAGAAGTCTCTACTACTGATGAGGAAGGTAATGAAAGAGTTGAGCCAATTTACATTTCATCTCCCGAATATCAGGTGCTTGATAATGCAAACCATCCAGATGCTAAGCTTGGTAAAGACAACAACAGAATGTCTGCATCTCTTTATGACATGATTCCTGCAGTTCCTCAAAATCAAAATCCTTTTGGTGAATGGAATAAAGCTAAGATTATGGTTTATAAAGGTACAGTTGTTCACGGACAAAACGATGAGAATGTTGTTGAATATCATTTATGGACACAACAGTGGACAGATATGCTTCAAGCAAGTAAATTCAGCAAAGATAAATGGCCTCTGGCATTTGAATTGTTAAATAATGTAGGTGGATCTGAAAGAGAAGGTTATATTGGAATACAAGATCATGGAGATGATGTTTGGTATCGTAATATCAGAATTAAAATTTTAGATTAATAAAAAAGGGGTAATACATAACGTTTGTTTTACCCCTTTATAAATTTACAAGAAGATGAAAAAATATTCAGTTTTATTTACTACATTTTTTATTAGCTCTCTGTTCGTACTTATAGGATGCAATCAAGGAGAGAAAAAGACAACCGAAACTAAATCGGATAAAGAAATTTATTTACAACTTTACTCATTACGCGATGATATTCAGGCCGATTACAGCGGAACCATTGCTGCAGCTGCAGAAATGGGCTATACAGGTGTTGAAGCTGCAGGCTATAACGACGGTTTATTTTATGGATTGTCACCAGCTGAGTTCAAAAAATCTATAGAAGATGTAGGCATGGAAGTGCTTTCATCACATGCTGGCAGACCACTTGCCGATCCTGCATCTGATACAAACTGGGAAGAAACTTGGGCATGGTGGGACACTGCTATACAGGCTCATAAAGACGCCGGAATGAAGTATCTTGTTGTAGCATGGATACCAACTCCTAAAACATTAGTTGATCTGCAAGCGTATTGCGATTACTTCAATCAAATTGGTGAAAAATGTAATGCAGCAGGTTTAAAGTTTGGATACCACAATCACTCATTTGAATTTGAAGAAATTGAAGGTCAGATTATGTATGACTATATGATCGAAAATACAGATCCTTCTAAAGTATTCTTTCAAATGGACGTTTATTGGGTAGGCGAAGGTGGCCATGATCCGGTATCATATTTCAATAGATATCCAGGACGTTTTGAACTACTTCACATTAAAGATGAGATGGAGTTAGGTAAGAGCGGAAAAGTTAATTTCGAGAATATCTATAATAACGTAGATGAATCGGGTGCTAAATACATGATTGTAGAAGTTGAAAGATACACTGGCACACCAATGGAAGGTGTTAGAGAGAGCTACGATTATTTGAATAATGCTGAATTTGTAAAATAGAGCTATAAATAGTAAAATATAGATCTTATATATAAATAATCCCCTTCCAGTTATGGTTGGGGATTTTTTTTAATCAATAACTGCTTTATTTCTTTTAACTACTTTACTTCCTATAACTATTAAACTCTACATCCGTAACCGGTTCCATCCACACAACATTTCCAATGCTTTGTTGGGTAGAAATTGCGATATGTGTAAATTCACTGTCATGTGAAGCCCCATGCCAATGAACTACATCAGAAAGTATTTCAACAACATCACCTGCCTTAATCAGTTGAATTGGCTTTCCCTTTTCCTGATAGTAACCTATACCTTTTGTGCATAACAATATCTGTCCACCCGGGTGAGAGTGCCAGTTGGTTCTAGCTCTCGGTTCAAATACAACCTGCCCAGCCGTTAAATCAAATTTTTCTTTATCGGTAATCAGCATATTTAACCAGGCATTTCCGGTGAAATTATTGTTTGTAATTAAATCACCTTTTAAAAAAACTTCAGTACTTGCCTCAGCCAGTGGATTTTCTTTATTAACAGACAACACTTCATTTAATACACCCTGCGCGGCTTCAGCTTCATCATTACCCAAAGTCTCTTTTATAACCATAACAAATTGTTGAAGTTGCTGCGGTGTTACTCCCAAATTCAAACAAATATTCATATGCGAGCGAAGCATAGGTTCAGCTTTTCCTATACTGCTAATTACAGAGATGGTCACTAATTCACGCTCAACATAGGATAAAACATCACGTTCAAAGATATCAGCAAATAAATGTTCTTTAAGAAATATCTCTATTATAGGTGCAAATGCAGAATATCCAGTTTTGGGTTCATCTTGTGGAGCTCCCGTAAGCTCTCTTAAAATATCTTTACCTCTCTCATACTTAATTCGCTGATCGTCAATATTAGAAGCCTCTGCACCCTCAAAATCATTTATACCTTTAGCTTTACGTATTTCCAGAACTTCCATAAATGTTTGTAATCCACGAATGCTTCTGGGAAAACCACAATATGCGTATGAGTGAACTATGGCTTCTTTAATTTGATTAATAGTTAATCCTGCATCCAACCCTTTATTCAGAAATGGTTTTAATTCCTGCAAATCACCATTGGCAGTTAAAGCAGCAATTGAAATAAGGCTTTGTTGTTTTTCTGTTAGATTATTTGCAGAGTTAGTTTCATTTTGGGCGTTCATCTGCTTTGATAAAAGCATAAAAATTAATATTAGTCCACACCATTTCATAATTGTTATTTCTCTTTTCATTATAGAATTATTATTTTTCTATTTAGTTAAAATCAAAACAGCTGTTTAGTTTAACAAATTAGTTATTTGTCACTACCAAAATAGTTGTTTAATTCATCTAAAATTGATGTTTATTTCAACCAATAAAGTTGTTTAGTGCAACTAAAATAGAAGATTTATATTATTATTGTCTTATGTTAAATACCACGTGATTGCAGTTGTTCTCTTATGTGAGAAGCTTTATCAATCACATCAAACCTTGCTTTTCTAGGATCGGGTTTACCAACAGGCTTTCCACTTGGTTCGATGTCCAGAATGTCTTCATTATGGGTATTATAGATTGGCCATACAGGTAGGTCCTCACCATTCGGATTGCCAGTCTTAGCGAAATTTGTCCAATAAGCATTCATAATCTTCGCCAATTCAATTTCCTCTGTTGTAATTTCCTCTGTTGCCCTGCGTGAATTTAGCGTATTGAAAACATAGTTAACTTCAGATCCGTGTCCTGCACCAAATCTTGCCCGCTCTCTCATTGCTGGAGGAACAAAATCAAAATGATATATATAAACAGGATTATTTTCAGAAATATAAGTTCTGGCTACTTTCCTTGCAGGTTCTCCCCATACCCAATCGGTGTTGAATATGGTTATAACTTCTTCAAACTCTTTGTTGCTATCTGGATCAAAAGCAGCCTCAGCTTCATTTTTTAAATCTCCGAACAGATTAAACAGCTCTTCTTTAGAACTACTGTTATTTACAAAACTGCCACCTATCTCTGCACTGCAACTTCCAATCATTAGGGGTACGTTTACTTGTCGGCCGGCTATATAAGCACTCTCGGCTGTTTCAACTACAAGCATACCATCAAGTATTGGACCAGCATAAGTTCTAGGACCTCCTTCTCCGTTAGTTTCTTGTCCCCCGTCTACAATATCTTCCACCGTCAATGCACGCAATTTGGCTAATGCAACTGCATCTGTTCCTTCAATACCATGTTTCCGTGCAAAGTTTATTCCAATAGTTTCTGCTGATACAGTATAAAAAGGGTCTGCATTTTCTTTACTGATTGGCCTTCCTGTAAGAACCCCGTCTCTACCGCCTCCCGATTCATTTATAGCTTTGTGAAATAGTCCTTTTGCATCAGGTATTGTAAGTAATGAATGAACAGAAACTCCACCGGCCGAAAAGCCAAATATAGTTACGTTATCAGGGTCACCTCCAAAAAAAGCAATATTATCTCTAACCCATTCAAGTGCTGCAATCTGATCCATGTAAGCATAACTGCCTTTGGGCTCTTCGGGATGTTCTGCACTAAGTGCGGGGAAAGCAAAATGGCCTAAACGTCCAAGACGGTAATTAAAAGTCATCAAAATAACTCCTTGATTAGCAATTTGACTACCTGAAGTACCAGAACCACTTCCACCAACAAAACCTCCTCCATGTATCCAAACCATTACCGGTAGTTTGGCATCGGGTTTAGCTCCCGAAGGAAGCCATAAGTTTAGATAAAGACAATCTTCAGATGATCCCTCTGCAATTGTACCAGCAGGTGCACCCCAACCGGCTTGAGCAGAATTAGGTCCAAATTCACTCGCATTTTTAATACCTACCCAGGGCGTTACAGGTTGTGGCGGTCTCCATCTAAATTCACCTACTGGAGGTGCAGCATAGGGTATTCCTTTGAAAATATCAACCCCTTCTTCGGTAGTGCCTTCAAGGATACCCGACTCAACACGGATTGTTGGTCTCTGATTCTCAGAAACATTATTTCCATCGGCATAAGAGCTGATACTGCATCCTATTACAAGAGTAAGAAATAGCACTAATGATTTCATAATAATTGGGTGTAGTAGTTATTAATTATTCTCGCGCGTCATCACTCTTGTAAACGACAAAGACCCTAATTTCCAGGTATTACCCTGCTTAATATATACTTCTGTAACAATGAAAGGGTTAGTTACTTCGTTTCCACCAACCTCCGCCAGTAAATCTATCCTGTTTAAGAGAATAGCCGTATTATCAATTATGTTTACAGATATATTGTGAATATCAGTTTTTTTATACCATATGCCACCACTCTTTATAATATCGAGTTCCCTTTCGGTGTTCCAACTGCCTCCCATATGCACAAACTCGGCTTTATCATGAAAGAGTTTTGATAATTCATCAACGTTTTTATCTGCCATCCATTGCCATTTATCTTTAGAAAGCTCAATTATTTCTTTGTCTTCTTCAGACAGGTTTGTTGTTGTTATTACGTTTTGTGCAAACGAAATGTGAGTACTAAAAATAATTAGGAGAAATACTATAATAGTTGTTTTCATATAATTTTTTTATTACTTATTCATTAATTACATTTTTTCCTTTGAATAATATTAGGTTTATGTTGGCTAATAATTATAGATGCATCTTATAAAACTCTTCAAGCTTATTTACCGCCATGTTCACATATTCAGGAATGTGATAAGTCTGAATATGAGTAGCATCTGGTATTACAAACAATTCTTTCTCAACTGAGTCGGTAGCAAGATTAAAAGCCCTCTCGGTCATATAGTAAGTATCTGCTTTACTTCCGGCAATCATCAATAAGGGTTGATTAATTAAATCCATATTAGTTGCAGCGTCAAATGCCATTAAATCAAGCAAGCTGCTCATGGTGTATCTAAAAGTTGAATTAGGATGAGCATGAGTTCTATGATAATAGTAATGACCTTCACGATATAAATCAAAAGGCATTGCATCAGCCATCTCATCCGTAGTTTCCGTATCAGAGGCATAAGTAACAGCTCCACTGGCAACTTCCAAAGCACGAGCATCAGTAGCTTGTTGTAGTCGCTCTTGTATGGTTGACAAGCCTGAGTCCATAAAACCATTACGCCTTACTTCACCAGAATTAAACATACTAAGCGTTGCTATAACCTTAAAACGCTTGTCGGTCTGTGCAGCCTTTAATGAGTAACCACCACCACCACAAATACCCAACAAACCAAGTTTATCAGCATCCACACCTCCAAAATGAGTGATAAAATCGGCCATACCACGTATATCTTCTATTCGATTGGCAGGCTTATCAACATTGCGTGGCTCTCCACCACTTGCACCCTGAAACGATGCATCGGCAGCAATGGCAATATACCCTAATTCAGCTAAATGCTGAGCATATAATCCTGCAACTTGTTCTTTTACACCACCATTGGGATGAGCCACCACTATTGCAGGGTATTTTTGTGAAGGGTTATAACCGGCTGGTGTGTAAACATTAGCTGCAATTTCTATTCCATTCAGTTTATATGTAACCGGATGAATATTTACCTTACCATTTACATTTTCTGTAATAGCATCACCATAAACCAATCCAAATGGATTTGAGGGTTTAACTTGACCTGATGCCGCAAAACTTACTGATACAAACATAGCAGTCAATAAATAATTTATAATCTTATTTCTCATCTTTCTCATCATCTTGAATTATTATTTTTATTTGTCCAAACCTTTATCTTCTAGCCAATCAGAGAGTAGATCGGCAATTTCTATATTATTTAAATCCGAAAAAGGAAAATGAGTATTACCCTTAATTCCTATTTCAGGCAGATGAATAAGAGTTACATCTCCTCCATAATTATTAACTACATCTCTCCACAACCTTGCCATTTCAAGACGAGAGCGCCAACCATCGGCACCCGGATTATCAGATGGTTCAGAGGGAATGAAATCGCCATAATATATTATAATAGGTATTTTAGTGAGTTTCATAAAGTCTTCCATAGGAATACCATTGGCTGTTAACGGACCCGATGAACTTGGTATTGGTTCGGGCACCTCTCCTTCAGGAAACACAAACCCACTTCCCGGTTCATACGAAGCAATAGCCTTCACGTTTTTGTTGCGAATAGCAGTTAACCATCCAAAACCTCCTGAATGAGAATGCGAAACCAAAACAGCATTTCCTGTTTTATCGAAAAGTTCAGAGATAGCAGAGACAATCACTTCCGTGTCAAAGCTTCCTAAGTTGGGAGTCATTTGGCGGAAATATTGATTAAGCGTTTCTTCACTTTTATCAAACTGTACGCCTTCAAAAAAATCTGGCCATATACCTAATCTAAATGTGCCAAACCATTCTTGTTCGTCGGTAACCGGGGTTATAGTCGATTCAACTGTACTGCGTCCGGCACCCGCTCTTCTGGGCTGGTTAATCAGATACACACCAAATTTTCTCTTTAAGAAAATATTTTGAAAGCCATCGCGCCCATCGGGAGTAGATTCCCATGTTTTAGAGAACTGACCAATGCCATGCCAGAACACAAGTGGCAGTTGGCGGGCCCCATCAGGAATTTGGTAAACAATATATGCATGGTCGCCATGGTAAGTCTGACCTTCAGGCGTTCTGGTATAAGGATTAAATTCTCCCTCCGAAGTTATAACACTACCCCCCACGGTAAAACTGCCTTGTTCTTTTAAAACAATTAATCCATCATTTTCATACCTGTGGTTGTTTTGTTTACAACCAGTCAACATAATTACAAAGAAAATTAATGTGGCATTTAAGCACTTTCTAGAAAAGTTGGTGATCATTTTATTAGTTATTTAAAATTAGTATACATAATTCTATAAATATAGTTATTTCTTTAAAGGAATCTTCTTTTATCAATTATACAATTGATCTTTATAATTTAAGTCTTTTACACAAATACAAATCTAGAGCATTAAAATCAATACTTCATTATACTAATTACCTATTACTTACCAAAATCACTTTTGGATTAAAACAACTTGTATCAGAACAATTTAAATTACTAAATTTGTGATTACAATAAAGCAAAGTAGAATATGGATTCAATAGTAAATTTTAACAGTATAAAAGAGTATAACGAGTTCAATAATAATGAAACTCTACATCCATTAGTTGGGGTAGTTCACCTAGATAAAGCAGAACCCAGGCAGCTCCGACGATTGCGATATTCATTCTACACAGTTTTTTTTAAGAAAATTAATTGTGGTGATCTTCGATATGGGTTAAGCAATTATGATTACGAAGAGGGAACATTAATATTTCTCGCACCCGGACAAGTTATCGGGCAGTATGGTGAGGATTATTATCAACCTCAGGGTATTGCTTTGGTATTTCATCCCGACCTTATTGCTGGAACTACATTAGGAGGAAAAATGCACGATTATCACTTTTTCTCTTACGCAGTTAATGAAGCCTTGCATTTATCAGAGCATGAAAGAAAAGTAATTCTAGATTGTTTCTCAAAAATAGAATATGAATTGCATCATGCAATAGACAAGCACAGTAAACAATTGATAATATCTAATATAGAGCTGTTCTTAAATTATTGCACCCGTTTTTACGATCGTCAATTCATAACCAGAGACAACAGCAACAAAGGAATTTTAGAAAGATTCGAGAGTCTGCTAGATAGATATTTTATTTCAGAGAATCCAATAAAATATGGCTTACCCTCAGTATCATGGTTTGCCGAAGAATTAAATTTATCTGCTAACTATTTTGGTGATTTAATAAAAAAAGAAACTAGCGTATCTGCGCAAGAATATATTCAAACCAAGATAGTTGATATAGCAAAGAAAAGACTATTTGATGTCGATAAATCTATAAGTGAAATAGCCTATAGTTTGGGATTTAAATACCCACAGCATTTTACCAGAGTATTTAAACAAAGAACGGGAGTTACGCCAAATGAGTTCAGAACCGTAAATTAGCGAAGAATTAATATTGAAAATCATAGAAAAAGAAAAACGCATCTAAAGGAACGAGTTGTTTTTCCAATAATCGCTATATTTGCCCTTCACACTGTTTAATACTTCAACATATGCTTAAAACACTCCAAACAATAGCGCTTCTTTTAATTGCTAATGTGGTTGCATTCTCACAACCATCGGTACAGCAAATAATAAATAACCCCGCACTTAAACATGCTTCTGTTGGAATATCTGTAGTTGATTTATCAACAGGGCAAAATGTAGTTTCGCATGATGCTGAGAAATCGCTTACCCCTGCATCGGTATTAAAACTTTTTACTACCGCTACGGCTATTGAGGCGTTGGGCGATAACTTTAGATACAGAACAGATGTGGCTTTAGATGCTAATGACCCCACGCGTATACTTATTATTGGGTCGGGCGACCCAACTCTGGGCAGCGAGGTGTTTAAGGAAAGCAAGGATAGATTCTTTAATGACAGCAGGCAGTTACTGGAAAAGTCGCTTGCGAAAGATAAAGAATACTCAATTTATGTAGTAGATAATTTGTTTGGATATGATGGTGTATCGCCAGAATGGACATGGATTGATATGGGCAATTATTATGCTCCGGGTGCTTATGGAATATCTGTTTTTGATAATACTTATAAGTTGTTTTTTAATACTGTAAATAAAAATGATGGTGCCCAAATATTAAGAACCGACCCTGAAATTAAGGGACTGACGTTTAGGAATGAATTGAAGCTAAATAATAGTGGCAGGGATAATGGCTATATCTATGGTGCACCATTTTCGTATGACAGATCGGTTAGAGGAGACATACCTGGGGGCAGATCGTCATTTAGCATTAAAGGAGATATTCCCGACCCCGGTTTACTTCTGGGCGAGACGCTAGCAGACAACTTAAGGAGGAATGGTTTTAAAATTAGCGATGTAAAGACTTCTCGCGAGGATTACATATCGGGTGTATTAGCAACAGGTAAAACCTCTTCGTATAGAGTGGGGCAGGTGTTATTTACTCAAGTATCGAGGCCATTAAAAGAGATAATTAGAGAGATAAATGTTGAGAGTAACAACCACTACGCAGAGCACCTTATTAGAACTGTGGGAAGGCAATATAAGACCGATATATATGATAATGCACTTATGGCAGGGGTTGACTATGTGACGGATTATTGGAAAAGAAAGGGTATTGATATAACATCGCTTACAATGTATGATGGTAGCGGTTTGGCACCTCAGAATGCCGTTAGTCCAAGGTTACTTACCGATATGCTTAGCTATATGTACAATAAAAGCAGCTATTCAGCTGCCTTTATTGATTCCTTACCCAAAGCGGGACAAGATGGTACTCTTAGAAATTTTATGACCAATACTAAGTATAACAGTAAAATTATAGCCAAAAGTGGTAGTATTGGTGGAGTGCAATGTCATGCCGGTTATCTGATAGATGGGGATAAGAAATATGCCTTTTCAATTATGATAAACAAGTATAACGGCACTCGAGCTCAGGTTAGAGGCGCAATTGAGCAGTTTCTACTGAGCTTGTAAACTGTTTCTATTAAGCTAAAAACAAATTCAACAGTGCTTGAAAATTCTATTGTTTAATTTATTAAATGAAATTGAGCATTTGAATTTAAACTACAACTACTCTATTATTTTTTCAAGTTCTATTTCGAATACCAAAGTGGTGTATCCTTTAATTGGGCCGTCGCCCAAGGCTCCAAAGCCTAACTTCCAGGGTATCCATATCTCCCATCTATCACCTTCTTTCATATATTGTAGAGCAGTTCTAAAACCTTCAATATTATTGTTTACGTAAAACGTGCGTGCTCTATCTCTATTGGCCTTATCAAAATCGATTTTATTTGTAATGAAGTTTCCTTTCTCGTCTGTAAACGTGTCGGGTTTTGTCCATATATTTTTATACCAGCCGAAATGAAGAGCCTTTACCTGCTCGTTGAAAGCTGGAGATCTATCTCCCGTACCGGTTTTAAGAACCTTATACATTATAAAGCCGTTTCCTGCTAGTGAGTTTAACTTTTTATATTCAGGATCATCGACAATAATATTAAATTGAGTTTCATTTTCAATCTTCCAGCGGTCGTCAACAGTTTCTGTCTTATCATCGCAAGCAGAAACAAGGAGGATTGATAATAGCGAAATAACAAATAGTAGTTGTTTTTTCATTTTTGTGGTTTTATTTTGATAGTTTTTTCAATAAGCTTTTCATCTCTGTCTTCTCTGTAATTATTTGTTGCAGATCGCTTATAGCTACTCTTTCTTGTTCCATGGTGTCTCGATGTCTAATTGTAACCATTTTATCTTCTAGTGTCTGGTGATCTATAGTTGCGCAGAATGGAGTTCCAATTGCGTCGTGACGACGATAACGTTTGCCTATACTATCTTTTTCGTCGTACTGACATGCAAAGTTGAATTTGAGATCATCCATAATCTCACGAGCCTTCTCTGAGAGGCCGTCTTTCTTAACAAGAGGAAGTATGGCAAGTTTTACCGGTGCAAGTGCAGGTGGCAATTTTAGCAATACACGCTTTTCGCCATTATCGAGCTCCTCTTCGCAATACGAACCGGCCAGGATTGATAAGAACATACGGTCTACACCAATTGAGGTTTCAACAACATAAGGTGTGTAAGATTTATTTAGTTCGGGATCAAAATATTGTAATTTCTTGCCTGAGAACTTTTCGTGCTGACTTAAGTCGAAGTCTGTTCTGGAGTGAATCCCTTCAACTTCTTTAAATCCAAATGGCATCTCATACTCGATGTCGGTGGCTGCATTTGCGTAATGTGCAAGCTTATCGTGATCGTGGAATCGGTATTTATCAGCACCGAATCCTAATGTCTGGTGCCATTGCATTCTTAGCTTTTTCCAGTGCTCAAACCATTTAAGCTCTTCACCCGGTGGCACAAAGAATTGCATCTCCATTTGCTCAAACTCTCTCATACGGAAAATAAACTGACGTGCAACTATCTCGTTACGGAATGCTTTTCCTATCTGTGCAATTCCAAAAGGAATCTTCATCCTCCCGGTTTTTTGAACGTTGAGGAAATTCACAAAGATACCTTGAGCCGATTCGGGACGCAGGTAGACCTTCATTGCACCTTCAGAAGTGGCACCCATCTCGGTAGAGAACATTAGGTTAAACTGACGCACTTCGGTCCAGTTTCTTGTTCCGCTCACCGGACACGCAATTTCACAATCCACAATAACCTGTCTTAAATCATCCAGATTATTATCATTTAAAGCTTTTGCAAAACGAGCATGTATCTCGTCGCGGTTACTCTGATACTCCACCACACGAGGATTAGTATCGCGATACATCTTTTCATCAAAAGTCTCGCCAAACCTTTTTGCGGCTTTCTGCACTTCTTTATCAATCTTGTCGTCTAGCTTTGCAAGGTGATCTTCTATAAGTACATCTGCGCGATATCTCTTTTTACTGTCTTTATTATCAATAAGTGGGTCATTAAAAGCATCCACATGACCCGATGCCTTCCAAATGGTGGGGTGCATAAATATTGCAGAATCAATGCCCACAATATTTTCATGTAGTAACACCATGCTGTCCCACCAATATTTTTTTAAGTTATTCTTGAGCTCAACTCCCATTTGTCCGTAGTCATATACGGCGCTTAATCCGTCGTATATTTCACTAGACTGGAATACAAACCCATATTCTTTACTATGTGATATTAATTTCTTGAATACTTCTTCTTGTTGTGCCATAGCCTAATCTTACATGTCACGAGTGAACACGCATATAATAAATTGTTAATAAAATATCGTTATATATTTTCAATGTACAAAGTAAACGGTTTTTTTTGATATTTTGACAATCATTCTTCTTAAAGATAGATAATTGATGCTGTTAGGGGTGTTACCTTAGCGGAAAATTTGGTACTTTTGTATTCACTTTTGATAATCAATTTTCTATATATCAAAAATTCAGATATTATATGGTAAGCGGAATGAAATCTTTGGCAAAGGAGACTCTCTTTTATGGCATGGGCAGTGTTCTTCCAAAGCTACTTAGCTGGTTGCTGTCGCTCTACTGGGCTTTTGCTTTGCCAAGGATTTCGGATATAGGTATTCTAACAAATTTTTATGCATGGGTGGCGCTGCTGCAGGTAATCTTGACCTATGGCATGGAGACCGGCTTTTTTAGGTTTGCCAATAAAGACAATGACCCAGTTAAAGTATTTTCTACTTCGTTTATATCTATTACCAGCACAACATTACTCTTTTTTGTAATATCCTTTATTTTTCTTAAGCCTTTTGCTTTTGCTTTGGGGGGAATTGATTTTAAGCCTCATTATCTGTTACTGCTTGTGCTTATATTGTGTGTTGATGTTATTGGTACTATACCGTTTGCCAACTTAAGATTTAAGAAAAGACCTAAAAGATTTGCACTGATAAAAATTATAAATGTTGTACTTACCATACTGTTTAATCTTTTCTTTTTTCTGTTATGCCCGTTTCTTAAAACTATATTCCCAAACAGTTTCGCATGGTTTGATTTAAACAGAGGTGTAGATTACATTCTTATTTCTAATCTAGCTGCTTCTGTTATTCAATTGTTGTTGGTGTCTCCGGAGTTGAAGATTAAGTTTCAATTTGATGCTCAGCTTCTAAAAAAGATGCTTAAATACTCTTTCCCAATATTAATATTAGGAATTGCCGGTATACTTAACCAGACAGTTGATAAGATTCTTTTCCCCAAGATTTATCCAGATACGGCTAATGCATTTACTGAGTTGGGTATATATGGACAGAACTTTAAGATTGCCATTATTATGGTGATGTTTACACAGGCATTTAGATATGCTTTTGAGCCTTATATATTTTCGAGAAGTAGAGGTGATGTCGACGAGAAGCGTTCGTTTAGTGATGCTACTAAGTACTTTATAATATTTGGGTTGCTTATATTTTTGGCAACTACAGGTTTTATAGATATTATTAAGTTTATGATTCCGCCTGAGTATCATGTGGGACTAAAAGTTGTTCCGATAGTATTGCTGGGTGAGCTTTTCTTTGGTGTTTATTTTAATCTCTCGCTTTGGTATAAGCTTACAGATCAAACCAGGTGGGGTGCATATATGTCGACTTTCGGCTTTGTTATAACTATTGCAATAAATGTTATTTTTATTCCTAAGTACAGTTACATGGCGTGTGCATGGGCTTCGTTTTTTGCTAATCTAATAATGATGATTATTTCGTATGTGGTGGGTCAGAAGAAATATCCTATACCATATAATTTAAAATCGGCTGCTTCTTTTTTCACTATATCAATGCTTCTTTTTGGTGTAACTACTGTTTCGATGTTGTTTATTTCTAGTTTATGGCTGAGACTATTTATAGGTGCTTTTTGCATATTATTATATGTATGGGTAATTGTTAGAAAAGAATTACCGCTTAAAGATTGGCCTGTAATTGGGAGGTATTTTGGTTAGGAGTGAATTAATTAAGTAAATACTTGGTAGTGATGTGGATGTTAGCTAGATAGGTGGGTGTTAGCTAGATAGGATTTGTAGATACTAGCTAAACAGAAGTTAGAGAGTTATAGAAGTTATGGAAGTTATAGTTATTAGAGGTATGGAGGTATGGAGATAAAAGTTAAAGATTTTACAAAGAATTTTAATTTAAAATCAAGAATATTTATTTAAGATATAATTTATAATGAGAAAACTTTATTTATTACTTGCAATATTTTATGTGTCTTTTATGGCAAAGGCCGATGAAGGGATGTGGCTTTTGAAAGAGTTAAACAGTGAGAGTATTGCAAGAATGCAGGAGTTGGGATTTACATTTCCAATAAATAGTCTTTACAGTGAGGATAATCCTTCTCTTAAAGATGCAGTGGTAATTTTTGGTGGTGGATGCACGGGTGTTGCGGTATCTGATAAGGGCTTAATCTTTACTAATCACCATTGTGGTTTTGGGGCTATTCAGAAGCTTAGTGCGGTTGAACATGATTACCTGAAGGATGGTTTTGCTGCTAAGAAAATAGAAGAAGAGTTGTATGCCGACGGTCTAACTATTGCGTTTCCTCGCTCAATGGAGGATGTAACTGATAAGATTCTTCCGCATATACCACCTGTTTTAAGTGAGATTCAAATGGAGCTTGCTATCGATTCTTTATCAAATGAGTTGATACAAGAATACGAGTATGATCCTTTTACTAGTGCTAGAGTGGTACCATTTTATTCGCGCAATAAATATTATGTGGTTCTTTATGATGTGTTTAGAGATGTGCGTCTTTCGGCTACACCCCCTCAATCGGTAGGTAAGTTTGGTGGAGATACAGATAACTGGATGTGGCCTCGTCACACGGGTGACTTCTCAGTTTTTAGAGTCTATGCCGATAAGGATAATAATCCTGCAAATTATAGCGAGAGTAATGTACCCTATAAGCCTAAATATGTTGTACCAGTTTCGTTGGCTGGAGTAAGAGATGGCGATTATGCAATGACTATTGGTTATCCAGGAAGTACACAACGATACTTATCGTCTTGGGGTATAAATCAGCGCGTTGAATCGGAAAACGTTCCTCGTGTTGAAGTTCGCGGTGTGAAACAGGAAATCTGGTGGGATGCTATGACACAAAACGATACCATCAGAATTAAATATGCCAACAAGTATGCAGGTAGTTCAAACTATTGGAAGAACTCGATGGGTATGAATGAGGCAATATCTAATCTTGGTGTAATTAAAGAAAAAGAGAAAGTTGAGTCTCGTTTAAATGATTGGATTAGGAAAAACAGTACAGCTAAAGAAAAATATGGTAATACACTCTCTACACTTGAAGAGGCTTATACACAGTCTAATGACTTGGCAAAGTATACCACATATTTCTTAGAAACTTTTAATAATGGAATTGAGCTTATCCGTTTTGCCAAAACAATTCTTCAATTTGATTCAGATGGAACAGAAGAAGATAAAAAGGCTTTTATTAATGAGAGGCTTATAGAGTCGTATAAAAACTATGAACCTGAACTCGATAAAAAAGTGTTACCTAGATTATTATCTCTTTATGCAGAGCGTGTGCCTGAGGAGTTCCATCCGGATATTTATAATAAGATAAATGAGGAATTTGATGGTGATTATATAAAGTATACAGATTGGTTATTTGAAAACACTCAATTTACTTCACTTGAAGAGTTGTTATTGCTTCTTCAATCTGCCGATACTCAGATATTGACAAAAGATCCGGCAATGGAGCTTGCGTTATCTAGTACTGATATGGGATATGAATTATCGGGATTAATGATGCCTTATTATGAGAAAATATTACGTAGTGAACGTGAATTTATGGCTGCATTGATTGAAATGGATTCTCATAAAACATTTTATCCTGATGCCAACTTTACTCAACGCATGAGTTATGGAACCGTTAAGGGATATAAACCTCGTGATGGTGTTTGGTATAATTATTTTACTACTTCTAATGGGATTTTGGAAAAACAAAAGCCGGGGGATCCCGAATTTAATGTGCAAGATTACATTCTTGATGAAATCCGCAGTGCCGACTTTGGAGGGTATGCCGACGAAAATGGTGTGCTTAGGGTTAATTTCCTTTCAACAAATGATATTACCGGAGGTAATTCTGGCAGTCCGGTTATAAATTCTAAAGGAGAACTAATTGGTCTGGCTTTTGATGGTAACTGGGAATCGTTGAGTGGAGATATATTATTTGAACCTGAAATGCAACGTATGATAAGCGTTGATATTGTTTATACTATTTACATGTTAGATAAGGTTATGAATGCATCGCATCTTTTAGATGAGTTAAACTTGGTTAGATAAATAAGTTGAAACTGGTTGAAAATAAAAATCAGCCCCTCATATGCTAAGAAGCATTTGAGGGGCTGAACTTTTCTGTTTAAAACGAAGTTAGTAAGTGTTATTTGGCTTATAACTTATTGTTATATTTAGCCTCGGCATCCCATTTCTCTCTGTCGAACTTCTCATAGCGAGGAGGGGATGGAACATAAACATTGTCGTCCCAGAGTGAACTTGTTATCATTAGATCGGCGCTATATCTATTGCATGCAATGGGTATATTATGTACACGACATTGACGAAGCAACATCATTATATCAGCTTCGTGTGGTTGTGCATTAAGATCGTCAATTAAGAATACAGCTAAGTCGATCTCTTTTCTTACCACTTTTGCGGCAATCTCAGCATCGCCACCCATAGGCCCTGAGTTCATTACTGTTATTTCGGGATTCACACCCTCTCTGTCTAATGCCTCACGAACCAAACTACCAGTGGTGCCGGTACATACAAGATGGTGCTCTGACAGGAAATCTGAGTTAAATATAACCCATTCTACCATATCTGCCTTACGATGATCATGCGCAACTAATGCAATCGTTAATTTTCGTCTCATTATCCGTTATTTTTCTTCTTTTTATATCCCCAGTTCTTGTCTGATGGAATCTATTTTTTCGTATGCTTTTAATTCTGCCTGCGCCAATTCCTCACATGTTTTTGACGAACCGGTAACTTCAATATAAAACTTAATTTTAGGTTCAGTTCCCGATGGCCGGATAGAAAGTTTAGTACCTTCTTCAGTAAAATACTGAATTACATTTGAAGTTGTAGGCATCTCGAGAACAATATTCTCATTGCTTACGAAATCAATACCTTCTAGTTTGCCAAAATCTTTAATCAGCGATACTGGCGAGCCTCCTAATGATGTTAGTGGGTTTGTTCTGAAGTTCTTCATCATTGCTTCAATCTCATCGGCTCCTTCTTTACCTTTGCGTACTAATGATATGCCAACCTCTTTAGAATATCCATACTCAAGATAAATATCTTGTAGTAGCTGATAAACCGATTTACCATTATCTTTGGCCCACGCTGCTATTTCTGCAAATAGGGTACAAGCAGATACTGCATCTTTATCACGAACAAAATCACCTGCAAGAAAACCATAGCTCTCTTCACCACCACCAATATATTTTTTTATTCCTTCGTTTCTACGAATTATCTCGGCAATCCATTTAAAGCCCGTATAGCTATCATATATTTCGATGCCCTTGATATCTGCAATTTTCTTGGCCAATTCAGTGGTTACAATAGTCTTTACTACAAACTCTTTTCCTGTAAGAAGCCCTAGTTCATGGCGACGAGTCATTAAATAATAGAGACAAAGAAGGAATGTTTGGTTGCCATTTACAAGTATAAATTCGCCATCATTATCACGAATAGCAGTGCCAATACGGTCGCTGTCGGGGTCGGTTGCCATTACAATATCTGCATCTGTTTCCACCGCTCTTTTTATTGCAAGATTTAAAGCAGCTGGCTCTTCGGGATTAGGAGAAATTACTGTTGGGAAATCGCCACTTATAACATCTTGCTCGGGCACATTAATAATATTGGTGAACCCAACTGCTTTTAATGCATCCGGAATAAGCTTGCCCCCGGTGCCATGAATGGGCGTGTAAACAATTTTAATATCGTTGTTGCGTTCAATTGCTTCGGGAGAAAGAACAAGTTTCTTTACTTCCGCAATAAACGCTTTATCCATATCTTTTCCGATAAACTCGATAAGCTTACTATTACTATCAAATTTAATCTCATCGGTATTTTTAATGCGGTTTACCTCAGCAATAATATTTCTATCATGAGGTGCCAACACCTGTGCTCCATCGTTCCAGTAAGCCTTAAAACCATTGTACTCCTTGGGATTGTGTGAAGCTGTAATCATAATTCCACTCTGACAACCTAATTTTCTTATTGCATATGAAACCTCAGGGGTAGGTCGTAGTTCTTCAAAAAGATAAACTTTAATACCATTTGCACTGAAGATGTCAGCAGCTATTTCTGCAAATTTTCTACTATTATTTCTGCAGTCATGTCCAATTACTACTTTTATTTCATCTAACCCTGCAAATTCTTTTTTGAGATAGTTGGCAAGTCCCTGAGTTGCTGTGCCTACAGTATAGATATTCATTCTATTGCTTCCTGCTCCCATGATACCTCTTAAACCACCGGTACCAAATTCGAGGTCCCTGTAAAATGCATCAATAAGATCCTTCTTGTCTTCGTTATCGAGCATTAATTGAACCTCGTCCTTTGTTGTTGCATCATAATTACCTTCAAGCCATGAGTTAGCTTTGCTTGTAACTTGTGCTATTAAAGTTTCATCTTCCATATAGTTTACTGTGTTATGTTTCTAAATTACTCTTCTGCATTAATTATAAAATTACTCAACTGGTATAACTTTATATTTATCGCCAGTCTGATCAATTATCTTCTGATAATATTCATTTGAATATCCAGGTCTTATTGGACTTGCCGGTTGACCATGTTGATTTCTTTTAAACTCTCCATTTACTTCGGGTTTAATTACTCCATCAACATATTTAACCATTAAGTATTCACCTAGACTTTTCCATTCGGCCATTCCTTCTTTTACCAATGAGTTTGTATAATCGTTAAGAAACTTAATAGCTTCTTCGCTAGATTGTTTATGTAATGCTAAAGCTTTTTCTTCAATTTGTGGTTGTTGTGATGCAAATGTGCTCTCGAGTTTCGTTTGAACCTTTTTCATATCTTCGCTCATATCACTGTAACGAGTATACACCATATTAGATACCCAATTGTGAATCCAGAAAGCTGATGTCCACGAGAAGTTGTGCAAATCGCCATTGCCAACGGCCATTTCTTGAGGTACTACATTGTGTCCACTGTAAAATGGAAAATAAACTGTCTGTGCCGCATCGTCTATACCAAACCAAAGAATTCCGCCTATTTCATTAGGTAACCACGATCGCATTTGAGCAACAAATGAGAAAGCTGTTTGCTGAGTAGCTATTGGTCTCTCGTTGCAATACTCAACAGAATCAACTTCATATGTTAAAGGTGACCATCTGTATGGAGAATTAAAAGGACCAGCACCTACGTCGAATCTCCAATCTAGCTCTGTACCTTCATAATGATCGCGCATGAGATTTTGTATGTCCTGTGCACTCAGCTTACGGTCGGCCTTAATATATAATGGCATAGGGTCTGTAGTTTTGCCCTGTGCATATGTTACAAACTTGCCCATATCCTTGTTTACTTTGTTGAAGAACGACCATACGCGAGCTTCACAAAAACGCATTGCTCCAAAATCAAGCGGTGCATATGCCTGGGCAAAACTAAAGTCGGCGTCATTACCTGTGTAGTATCCTTTCTCACGAGCAAATGAAATTACATCTGGGGCATATAAGACATTTTCAGAATCGTTTAAAGGGAATTGTTGAATACGAGCCTGGTTTGCATGTGCCGATACACAATTGTCGGGGATGCGAACAGCTACCCATACAGCACCTTTATTTCCAACGCCTTTTCCAATCATTTCCATTACCCAGACTTCGTTGGGGTCTGCAATTGAAAAAGATTCTCCTCCACTATAATAACCATACTCATTAACTAAATCGGTCATTACCTTTATTGCTTCACGTGCATTCTTTGCTCGTTGCAATGCAATATAAATCAAGCTGCCATAATCCATTATGCCGGTTGAATCGGCTAGCTCAGAGCGTCCTCCAAAGGTGGTTTCTGCTATGGCAAGCTGATGTTCGTTCATATTACCTATAACATTAAACGTTTGCGATACTTGTGTTATTTCACCCAGGTATTTGCCGGTATCCCATTCATAAACTTTAAGCATTTCACCCGCATTGTATTTTTTTGCGGGCCAATGATATAACTCTCCAAACAGTCCATAAGAATCGGCCGCATATGAAATTAGTGTTGAGCCATCAGTTGAAGCTTTTTTTCCTACTAGTAAATTTGTGCAGGGGAACGCTATGTTGTTGGCAAATAGAGCCGTTATAGCGATGATAATGAATTTTCTCATGTTATACTAAATTGTCAATAAAATAAAATATAGTTTTGTGTAAAGATACTTTTTTTTGTTTAATCAGCCTAAGCTGAATAGCTGTAATTTAATATTTATCTTAAATTGGTGGGCAAAAGTAGAAAATAAAATCTATTTTTGTCTTACATAATAACCCTCAGTAATTAATAATGAAAGAAAAAGTTTATAAGATAAGTACTAAACGAATATTGGGGCTCACAGCTACTCAAATCATAGTCTTATTTGTGCTGTTGGTTATACTGTTCTTCTTCAGCGATAGTAGTATTCCAAAAAGGATGAAACAAGAATCACAGATTAAAGACATTCAAACTCAAATTGAATTATACAAACAGCAAATAGATGTAGATAAAGAGAAGTTGAATGAGCTGCAATCAAACAGAGATGACCTCGAAAAGTTTGCAAGAGAGAATTTCTTTATGAAAAAAGAAAACGAGGAAATCTTCATTATTGCAAAATGATTCTGTATATTTGTTGATAAAGATTTTGGTAATATATGAAGGACAAGTTATTTCAGATATCAGGCATACTGATACTATTCTCAGCTATTTTATATATGTTTTCACCTGTCATTGCACCTTGGATAATGTCGGTTTCGGTTCTTGTATTTTCACTGATAACTATGAAAAATCCATATCCGGGCAAAAGTATTAGAGGTAAACGACTTTTCAATTTTCAGCTTTTCTCATGTCTATTAATGATTGCATCTACATATTTGATGTTTAAGCATCGAAACGAATGGCCGCTTGTAATGATAATAGGCGCATTTTTAATGCTCTATGCTGTTATAGCTATTCCAAGAGAATTAAATAAAGAGAATAAAGTTCAATAGATAAGTATTGCGCCTACTGATAACATGATTTAATTAAAATGAAAAAAAATATTTTAATAGTAGATGATAATTTAACCATTTGTTTGATGTTGAAATCATGGTTGGTGAAAAACAACTATAATGTAGAAACAACATCTAGTGCACAAGAAGCAAAGCAAATGGTGAAGGACTTTCCATTCGATCTGATTTTAAGTGATATAAGAATGCCTGATGTGGATGGTATCAGCTTTTTGAATTGGGCTAAAAAGTATGATTCTGATATTATTGTTATTATGATGACAGGATACGCCGAAATAGAGTCTGTTGTTGAATCAATGAAGTCTGGTGCAACGGATTACATCACAAAACCAATTGATCCGGAAATACTCTTTAGTAAAATTAAAGAAGCATTCCAGATTCAGGAGAATAATAATAAAAATAATCAATACCCAAATGACTTTTTGATTCCACCCGGAAATGAGTATAAGCAACTTCATGAACAACTTCATCTTATTGCCGAAAATAATGATCATTTGCTGATTATAGGCGATAGAGGCACAGGCAAATATTCGTCGGTGAAATTTATTTTTGAAAAAGGTATTCACAGATCAAAACCATTAGTTATACTTGATGCCTCAGATTTAATTACAATGCAGTATAATAGCAATGATTATGAATCGATTTTAATTGAAAAAATTAAAGTAGCAAAAGGGGGACTCTTTTACATACGCGATATTGATAAATTAAATATATTTCTTCAAAATGAACTACTTACAGTACTAACTAAACAGAGTAGAGATGAGAATTTCACACAAATAATAATAAGTTCTCAACAAAGCCTTGAGGAGTTACGACAAACTCTTATCCCAAAATTATACAGTGTGTTACAAAAGAAAGTAATTATTCTCCCTTCTTTAAAAGGTAAAAGTGAGCAAATTTTAAGTTTCTCAAAACACTTTCTTAATTTTGCCAACTTTGCATTAAACAAACATTTAAAGGGTATTGATTCTGAAATGCAAAAAGAATTCATTTCTTACAACTGGCCGGGAAATATACAGGAATTGAAAAACACAATATTAAAATCTGCTCTATTAACCGAAGGAGATTATATTACAATTGATATTGTTGAAGATATATTTGGCAATATTAAATATGAAAGAGAAGAAACAAAGACGATTAATATTAATAGTCTAAGAAAAGAAAATTACGAGAAAGAGAAAATCTATCAAGCACTTACTCTAGCAAAGGGCAATAAAACTATGGCTGCATCTATTCTAAATATTGATAGGAAAACATTATACAATAAAATAAAGTTATATAGTGTAACAATGTAGAAATGGATAAAGAGCGAGCATCGAATGTTAAGCTAACTGTTATTATCGGATATATTCTTGTTGTTATAGTTTTAATAACAGGTCTTTTTGCTCTTTACAGAAATTTGGTTGAATACTCAGACAAACAAGTTAAAAGTGACGATTTAACCGAAATGATTATTGTAGGGAATACCCTTACATTGCTTTATGAAATTGAAAGTGAGCAAAACCTTCTAACTCCATCAAGTGCCCTTCAATATTTAACATACTACGATTCAATTATTCCGGTAATTCAAAATAACCTTCATGAATTGGGTATTCTGTCTCAAGATAGTTCTCGAAATGTAAAACTTGACTCAATCAATCTATTATTTAACAGTAAAAGAGACAATCTTAAAGAAGTAATATTGTTACTCGATTCAATTAAAGAGGCACCTCAAATAATTAGAGAAACACACAGTAGTATTGAATCTCAACTTGATAATAAGAGTGATACCACTATAATATCAAAAGATAGAAAAGGCTTTTTTGCGCGCTTGCGGAATGTTTTTGTTGATAGTCCCGATTCTACAATAATTATAGAGAATAGGGTTATCGACACTATAGTAAATAAAGTCAGATATTCTGAGAGACTTGATATGAGTAGGCAATTAAAACTTCAGGCCTCATTGGTAAACAGACAAATTATTTTGAGCAACACCAATAGAAAGCTAACTGAAAGAATAAATGAATTGTTAAAAGATATTGAGCATGAGGAAATTAAGAAATCTATTCAAATCTTAGAAGAAAAAGAACATGCAATATTTAGTTCTCAAAAGATTATGTTTATTGTTTCGGCAATTACAATAATCATTGTATTGATATTTGCTATTCTATTTCTTATTGATATAAACAGGAGTCAGCGTTACAGACGTGAACTGAAAAAGTCAAACAAACAGATATCTGAATTGTTAACTGCCCGTCAAAAATTGATGCTCACAATATCACATGATATTAAAGCACCACTAGGTTCAATTTTAGGCTTTATAGAATTATTAAAAGATGGTTTTGCTACAGGTTTAAGTAAAGAAAAAAGAATAGACTACCTGCAAAATATGAGTAGCTCTGCAAATCATATTATGCAGTTAGTAACAACTTTGCTAGATTTCACTAAACTGCAAGAGGGGAAATGGGAATTCAAAGACATCCATTTTGATTTACAGTTATCTATAAATGAAATTGTGGCAAGTTTTAGACCAATAGCTGAGAAAAAAGGGCTTAATTACTACGTAGAAAATAAACTACCTATTAATAAAATATATATGGGTGATCCTTATGTATTGAGGCAAATAGTTAGTAATCTTATCTCTAATGCAATTAAATATACCCATAGTGGAGAAATAAAGGTTTCAGTAAAAGAATTAAACCAAATATTTTATTTTTCAATTTCAGATACGGGCATTGGCATAGATAAAAAAGAACAAGAATCGATATTCGACGAGTTTAAACAAGTGCCTCAAGAATTTGAAATTGGTATAGAAGGAAGCGGGTTAGGCTTAGCCATTACAAAAAGACTTGTTAACGACCTGGATGGCAAAATATATTTAACCTCACAAAAGGGAGTAGGTTCCGAATTTACTATAGAAATTCCTCTTAAAAGTGTAAATAGTGTTCCAATTGTATTGAACAATAACATTAAAATTGAATCACAGGATCTTAAAAGTATCTCTGTTTTTATTATTGAAGATGATCCCATTCAACTTAAAATGGTAACAGATATGATAACAAAAAACGGAATGAAGTGTATGGGTGTAAGTGATACGGAGAAAATTTTTCCACTTCTTAAGTACAACAAATTCGACATTCTTTTTTTAGATATTAATCTACATGCAACTACTGGCATAGAGCTTATTAAACACATTTATGAAAAAGATAAAGATCTTTTAAAAAACATACCAATTATTGCACTTTCAGCTGCATCAGATGTAACTAAAGATCAACTTCAACTGCAAGGGTTTACTGATTTTTTACCTAAACCATTTACTTCTGAAGGTTTGCTTGGAATGATAAAAAAGTATGTCAATTTAAGTGGAACTATTCAAGAAAACAATAGAGAGCATTTTAGCGGATTAGAGTCATTAATTGATTATGTAAAAGATGATGCCGTACTATCTTCTGAAATATTGCAATCTTTTATTAATGAGACAACAATAAACAATGAGCTTTTAGAGGAAACCTTTGAAAAAAACGATTACGTAACAGTGCAAAAAGTTTCTCATAAAATATTGCCTCTAATTAAGATGATTGGAGATAATCACGTTATAACCATAGTAGAACAATTAGAGAAAGGCAATCGGCTTTCAAAGGAAGAGGAAAGTGATATAATAGTTGAATTAGATAGATATATTGCAGAAGCAAAAGTGCTTAAAGATATTATTGAAACAAGAATTAATGAGTATAACTGAGATTACAAGTAGCTATAAACGATACTTGCTTCTTGAAAAAGGATTATCCAAAAATAGTATAGAAGCTTATATGCATGATCTGCAAAAACTATTGGATTTTGCAGTAGAAGAGCAACTATCTTTAAAAACTATAGAATTGTCGAATATCGAAACGTTGCTTGCTCAACAATTCGACAAAGAAATTTCTCCCCGATCTCTTGCAAGAATCATATCAGGACTAAGGTCATTTTTCGGTTTTATGGTCTTATATGAATATCGCGAGGATAACCCCACAGAACTACTTGAGGCCCCAAAAATAGGCCTAAAACTTCCTATAACTCTCTCAGTAGAAGAGATTGATAAAATATTATCTGTAATTGATGTATCCACAAATGAGGGAACACGCAATTATGCAATTTTTGAAACATTATATAGTTGTGGATTAAGAGTATCGGAGATTATAAACCTTCGCTTTCAGAATCTTTATTTTGATGAAGGCTTCATAAGAGTAGAAGGAAAGGGTAATAAACAAAGACTAGTTCCAATTTCTGATATTGCTATTCAGAAGATAAATAATTGGATTGATCATCGCAAACAAATCAATATCCGAAAAGGAAGCGAAGATGTTCTTTTTATAAGTAAAAGAGGCAATGCTATTTCAAGAATAACTGTGTTTTATTATGCTAAATTGTACGCCGAAATGGCTGGTATCCAAAAAGATATTAGTCCTCACGTATTCAGGCACTCTTTTGCAACTCACCTATTAGAAAGGGGAGCCAACATCAGAGTAATTCAAGAAATGCTTGGTCATGAGAAGATAACCACTACAGAGATATACACACATTTGGATCGTAATTATTTGAGACAAGAAATTATAGAACATCATCCCAGAAGTAGGTTGAAGAAAAAATAAACAACTAAAAGAATTAAAGCTCCAAGATAATTTTATATATTTGCTAAGGAATAATAAAACATATAATCATGAAATTTGTAATATCAAGTGCCTCGATGCTAAATCATTTACAGGCAATCAATAGAGTCATAAATTCAAAGAGTACACTCCCTATTTTAGATTGCTTTTTGTTAGAGTTGAAAGGAGAGAAACTTACACTTACTGCCGCAGATAGTGAAACAAGATTAGAAACATGGGTTGAAGTTAACAGTGCCGAAGGTGAAGGCAGCTTAGCCATTAATGCAAAAAATCTACTTGACCCATTGCGCGAACTTCCAGATCAACCACTAACTTTTGATATTAATGATGAGACACTTGAGGTGTTTATATATTATCAAAATGGAAAGTATAATTTTGTTGGCTTAAAAGGCGATGAATACCCTGAACCAAAACCTCTGAAGACCGATTCTGCCATGAGCCTTTCTATAGACTCTGAGATGCTTTTGTCGGGAATAAACCGTACAGTGTTTGCTACTGCAGACGATGAGCTTAGGCCGGTTATGAATGGCATCTACGTTGATATTACATCTGATAATCTAACATTTGTTGCATCAGACGGACATAAGCTCGTGAGAGTTACCACCACAGAATCTAGAGGTGAAGGTCGTTCGTCATTTATTTTACCAAAAAAACCATCAAACTTATTAAAATCTATTCTACCCCGAGAGAAGGGAAATGTTGATATCAATTTTGACGAAAACAATGCCTACATATCAATGAATAACTACAAAATGGTATGTCGTTTTGTTGAAGGCAGGTATCCAAACTACAATTCAGTAATTCCTCAAAACAATAGTAATAGTGTAGTTCTGGACAGAATTACTTTGTTAAGCGCACTCAAAAGGGTTTCTGTTTTCTCAAATCCATCAATAGGGCTTGTAAAACTACAGCTGTCGGAAGATAAAATTGTTATTACTGCTCAAGATATTGATTTCCTCACTGCTGCCGAAGAAACTATTAGCTGCACATATGAAGGAAATGTAATGAATATAGGATTCAAGGCAGTTTTCTTAATTGAAATTTTAGATAATATTCCATCATCAGATGTAAGAATTGAATTGTCCGATCCTTCAAGAGCAGGACTTATTCTTCCAGTGGAGCAAGAGCAGAATGAAGATATGCTCACACTACTGATGCCTATGATGTTGAATGATTAAATAAAAAATAAATGGATTTAAATCTTAATAACCCGCTAGTTTTCTTTGATTTGGAGACTACCGGGATTAATATTACGCGCGACAGAATAGTAGAAATTTCAATATTAAAAGTTCATCCAAATGGCACTGAAGAGACAAGAACCAGAAGGATAAATCCTGAAATGCCTATTCCACCAGAGTCTACCGCAATTCATGGCATAAGCGATGAGGATGTAAAAGACTGTCCCACATTTAAACAGGTAGCAAAGTCCTTTGCAGATTTTTTAGAAGGGTGCGATATGGCAGGATTTAATTCGAGCCGATTTGATGTACCCTTACTCACAGAAGAATTCTTGAGAGCAGGTGTGGACTTTGATACCAGCAAGAGAAAGTTTATTGATGTTCAGATAATCTTCCATAGAAAAGAACAACGTACTTTAGAAGCAGCATACGCATTCTATTGTAACAAGAAACACGATAATGCTCATTCGGCAGAAGCTGATGTAATAGCTACATACGAGGTCCTTAAATCTCAACTCGACAGATATTCTGATCTTGAGAATGATGTAAATTTTCTATCTAGAGAATATTCCAGTTTTAATAACAATGTAGATCTTGCTGGTCGCATCATAGTAAATGAAGATGGTGTAGAAGTATTTAACTTCGGCAAGCATAAAGGTAAATCTGTTTTAGAAGTATTTAAAAAGGAGCCCAGCTATTATTCATGGATGATGGATGGAGACTTTCCTCTTAATACTAAACAGGTACTAACAAAACTTCGTCTAAGGGAAATAAATGGTTAAATCTCGCTTCTTTATTACACTTTCATACAACGGAAAGAACTATGTTGGATGGCAAATACAACCAAATGGAATTAGCGTACAGCAAATACTGCAAAAATCGCTATCAACCATTCTTCGTTCTAATGTAGAAGTTGTAGGTGCCGGAAGAACAGATGCAGGGGTGCATGCTCATAAAATGTTTGCACATTTTGATTGGGAAGGAGATTCTTTCTCAATTGAAAATCTAGTTCATAAATTAAATAACTATCTACCAAAAGACATTTCTATTCACAATATACAACAGGTGAAGCCTGATGCTCATGCACGCTTCAGTGCTGTCTCGAGATGTTATAAATATTATGTAACAACTAAAAAAGATCCTTTTCTGCAAGAACTTTCTCACAGGGTATATTTTGTACCAGATGTTGAAAGAATGAATGCACTTTGTAAAATCCTTTTGGAGTATGAGGATTTTAGTAGTTTTAGCAAATCGCACACCGATGTTAAAACAAACAATTGCAAGATTGAATTTGCAAATTGGGAGCAAAAAGGTGATATGTATGTGTTTACAATAAATGCCGATAGATTTCTACGTAATATGGTGCGAGCAATAGTAGGCACATTACTAGAAGCGGGTAGGGGAAACCTTGATGAACGTGGGATGCACCGAATAATACAAGCTAAAAACCGTCAGGTAGCAGGTGATTCTGTGCCAGGTCATGCTCTTTATCTAGAGGATGTGAAATATCCAGACGATATTTGGTTATAAAGAAAATAAATTAACGCGGTACTTTATAAAGTTGCCGTGTTAATAATATATTCTACTGTTTTAAAAGGCAATAAGTGTCACATCATTTGAAATAATATTCGAGAGAATATTTGTTTCAGAGATTATAAAAAAAATAACCCCCTGTAAAACAGAGGGTTATAAGTGCAATATGTTGTCCCACAAGGATTCGAACCTTAACCGGCTGAACCAAAATCAGATGTGCTACCGTTACACCATGGGACAATCCTTAACTGCTTCGTGAAAAGCAAGTGCAAAAGTATAATATTTTTTTTAACGTTCCAAATTTTAAGTGATCTATTTACTCTCAATTTAGCTTCTTTTCCATAAATACAAAAATAAACTAAATTTGAAACTGGTTTAAAAAATACTTATTCAGCAATTAATAAGAAATAGTTTTTCTTACCTCGCTGAGCCACAATAAATTTGTCTCCTATTAAGTGTTTCCTATCAATTACATCATCAAACTGCTCTAGTTTTTCTTTATTAATTGTCACTCCACCCGAATTAACAGTCTTGCGAAATTCACCTTTAGATGGAAAAACTTCTGCATCTTCAGTTAATAAATCTACTGCTTTAATACCAGACGATAGTTTTTCTTTAGAAATTGAGAACTGCGGCACTCCTTCAAATACTTGTAAGAATGTTTCTTCATCTATATTACGTAATGCCTGTGAAGTTGATCTGCCAAACAGAATCTCCGAAGCATCAACAGCCATATCATAATCTTCCAGAGAATGAACCATAACTGTTAACTCCTTGGCTAGTCGTTTCTGCAACGGACGTAAATGAGGTGCAGCAGCTTGTTCAGCTCCCAGAGCATCAATTTCTTCTTTAGCAAGAGATGTAAAAATCTTTATATATTTATCAGCATCAGCATCACTTACATTAAGCCAGAACTGATAAAATTTATATGGAGAGGTGTAACGTCTGTCTAACCACACATTACCACTTTCTGTTTTTCCAAATTTACCGCCGTCAGCCTTTGTAATAAGCGGGCACACCAATGCAAATGCATCCTCTCCTTCAACTTTACGTATTAATTCAGTTCCGGTGGTTATATTTCCCCATTGATCAGAACCACCCAATTGAATGCGACAACCATTTTCACGATAAAGATGTAGAAAATCGTATCCTTGCAAGAGTTGATATGAGAATTCAGTAAATGACATTCCTTCTTTAGATTCTCCAGTTAGACGTTTCTTAACAGAATCCTTCGACATCATATAGTTAACAGTAATGTGCTTGCCAATATCTCTGATGAAATTAAGGAAGCTATAACCCTTCATCCAGTCGTAGTTATTAACTAACAACGCCTTGTTTGGAATATCACTATCAAAATCTAGAAATTTAGCTAATTGCTTTTGTATAGCTTCCTGATTATGGCGTAGTGTTTCCTCATCCAACAGGTTTCTTTCGGAAGACTTCATGGATGGATCGCCAATCATACCAGTGGCACCACCCACAAGCGCTATAGGCGTGTGTCCGGCCCTTTGAAAATGCTTTAGCATCATAACACCCACCAGATGTCCAATGTGTAACGAGTCGGCCGTAGGGTCAATTCCTAAGTATCCCGAAGTTCTTTCTTTCTGTAACTGCTCTTCTGTTCCAGGCATAATCTCATGTATCATGCCTCTCCAGCGAAGTTCTTCTACAAAATTCATCATAAATTATAATTCTGTCAATAGTTTAAAATAGAGGTGCAAAGATAGTAAAAAAGGCACTTCACAGTATACTTATTTAATGATAAGATAACAAGGCCAAAACTGATTATAGTCTGGACATTCTCTGGATTCTCATTGAAATTTTCGAGGAGGATCCGAGCGATGTACGGACTTTGTACTATTTAGTTCTTATTTGATATATACCAAATAATCTGAGTATGATTTATTGAAAAGATAAATGATTGTGGGAAAAATTATATTCAACAAAAATGAAAAAGATCCCTGTATTTAAAAATGAGACAATTTAATGATATTCTTTTTGGAATAATGTTGAAAAAAAACGACAATAAAATAGTTTCTCTTTGATTTTAGTTAAAATACCTATTAAAATACCCTTCAATTTTAAAGAGAAAATTTGACCAATTATACTATTGATATACAGTATATTGCATATAATCAAAAGTCGATTTTGTCATAATTTAACTATTGTTAATGTCGAATTTGTTATAATTGTTGCAGATTAAAGACAAACGTGAAATTCAATCTGTCCATATTTTTACACAAAAAATTAGACAGTATGAAACGATTTTTCTTTTCAGTTTTAATTCTGATTTCTTTTTATTCTTTCTCCTTTTCGCAAAGTGTTGGGATAAAAACAAATCTGGTACACTGGGCAACTACCACACCTAATATAGGGATAGAATTTGCTTTTAACAGGAAGTATACAATGGATATTACTGGAGGAGTTAATCCATTTGAATACAAAGATAATAAAAAATTACAACATTGGATTGTTCAGCCCGAGCTAAGATATTGGACATGCGAGAGTTTTAATGGTCACTTTTTTGGATTGCACGCACTAGCAGGTGCATATAATGTAGGAGGAATAGATATACCCCTTGGCAGACTCAAAGATTTAAAAGATTACAGATACGAAGGGTGGGGTGCCGGCGGAGGAGTTAGTTATGGTTATCAATGGATGTTATCTCCCAAATGGAACTTAGAATTTAACCTTGGAGCGGGATTTGTGCATTTAAACTACGACAAGTTTCCTTGTGTAAAATGTGGCGAACTGCTAGAAAAAGATGCTACTACAAACTACTTTGGAGTAACCAAAGCTGCTGTGTCATTAATATTTATGATTAAATAAAAAGTGATGAAAATGAAAACTAATAGCATATATATAAGTCTAGTTATAACAGTTGCAACTTTAGTAATGGCATCATTTGAAGTAGCTGCACAAGATTACTACTCCACACAGCTAACTTTAGAAAATATTAACATTGTAAAAGATGCAGATGTTACAAATATCTCACTTGATATTAACCTCAACAACCTTAACATAGATAAAAATGAGCTACTGATTATAACTCCGATTGTAGTTTCAAATAGTAGTGAAAATAAAAAAGAGTTAGATGCAATAACAATTATTGGAAAACGGAGAAATAGAGTACTACAACGACCATTTACATATGAAGGTAAACCAAATATAGATATTGCTAATGAGAACACACTGATACGCAATAACGAAAGTAGCCAGTTGGTAAGCTACACAACCTCATTGCCATACGAAGAGTGGCAGCGCGATGCGCAACTTTTAATTAGCACCGAAGTAATTGGTTGCGCCAACTGTAGAGATTATGAGCCTGAGATAATTGTGACTGATAGAATATTAACTGAAAGATTTGTGCCCGAGTATCAATTCTCATACATAACACCCGAGGTAGAAGAGATAAAAGAGCGTAGCGAAACCTATAGTGCACATCTTAATTATGTGGTTGGCCGTTGGGATCTGCTTCCCGGTTATGAAAACAATGCAGCCGTGCTGGCTAAGGTAGATGATATAATTCAGGAACTAAAAGGTGATAATGATCTCACAATATCAAACTTCACAATAACCGGTTACGCATCTCCCGAGGGAACACAACAAAGTAATTTGCTTCTTTCGCAACGACGTGCCCAAAGCTTTGCAAAACATATAGAAGCTAAATATGGATACAACTCAAACCAGTTTAAGGTTGAGTGGAAGGGAGAAGACTGGAACGGACTGCGTGAAGCTATTATATCATCAGACTTAGCAAACAAGAATGATATTATAGATATAATTAGTTCAGTATCAGATATTGATGCTCGAGACGGACGTATTAGAGCTTTTGATAATGAAGTTACTTATAACAGAATCTTAAATGAGCTATACCCACCACTTCGCAGAAACGACTATAACATAGCATTTGTTTCGCGACCGTTTGATGTGGAAGAAGCCGCCGAAGTAATAAAAACAAGGCCCAAACTACTTAGCCTTAACGAAATGTTTCATGTGGCAAATACATTCCCTGCCGAGAGTGCAGAGTACAGAGAGGTATTTGAAGTGGCAGCCAAAACATTTCCCGAAAGTGAAACAGCCAACATAAATGTGGCAGTAACAGAACTAAACAACAATAATATTGATGCAGCTCTAGAGCGATTGGAGAAAATGAAGGACAGTCCTGCAGCTTGGAATATGCTTGGAGTAGCCTATGCCCAAAAAGATATGGACGAGCAAGCGGAAGAATACTTTAACAAAGCAATTGAGCAAGGAGATGAAGATGCTTTGCACAACTTGCAGCAGTTAGAGAGATACGTACAAGACAAATAATTTTTCATACATAAAGAGATATTACAAAAACAATTTATTCACATTTCTAAATTAATTAAACATGAAAATTTTAAGAATTCTATTAGTAATCGCCATCGCATTTGGTATGATGGCATGTAACAATGAAGAGGTGCCCCAGGTTATTGATGGACCGGAAGCAACGGTTTCAGTTATGGTGGTTCCTACAAGTAATGGACCATCTGTAAGGTTGACTGGTGATTTATCTGCTGATCTTGTTGCCGAAAGCGCTATCAAAACTTTAGAGGTGTTCATTTTCTCTGGAGGTTTGCCTGATGGTTATGGAAGTGCAACTGCAGTAGCTCCTGCAACTACTGTCTCACAAGTTTTGGAAATTGCAACTCACGCTGGTCCAAAAACATTTTATGTGGTAGCTAATGCAGACATCGGTAATACTATTACTAACGAAGCAACGCTTATTGCTTTGACAAAAGATTTACCTGTAGATACTAATAAAGGTTTACCAATGACTTCTGAAGGAAAGACTGTAACTTTAGTAACTGGTGAAAACCAATATGGTTTTAAAACTGGAGTTACCAACTTTAAAGAAGCTGCCAAACAGCATTCTGACACTCCAGTATCTCTTGTTCGTGTTAATGCACGTGTAGCAATTGTATCTGCAAAATTGAGTGCAAATCTTCCAACTGATCAGGTGGCTATTTTTGATGCACTTACTAACATCGAAGTAGCTATGTTTAACGTACCAAAAACATCTAAACTGTTTGTTGATCCTTTAGCAATGAATGCTGATTATCTTTATGGAGAGGCTTGGCCAAGTTCAGACACAAGTTATACAGTTGGAACAGTAAATGCAGAATTTAAAGCACCTAGTCTTTCATTGCCTATTGTAAATACAGCTGCACCATATTTCTATGTAACAGAAAATACAGCAACTAATGCTAAAGAACAGATGTTGATAGTTTTAAGAGGTAAACCAACTAAGGGAGGTAGTGCTGTAGTTGCAGTAGGTCTTTATACTGATGTAAATGGATACACATACTATCCTGTTTGGGTAAATGCACTAGGCCATACATATAATACAGGACACGTAGCTGATAGTAAAATCTTACGCAATACCCAGTACAATATTTCCCTAACCATATACGGTATTGGTAATCCAACAATTGATCCTGTTGAAGAAGCTTTTCTTGATGTAAATGTAAGTGTTGAACCTTGGACTGTTGTTACTCAAGATGTTGTTTGGGGAACACCAGTTGTTGCACCATGATGAATTAACAATCAACAGTTGAAGAAAGTAAATAGTAGCTAACAACCACACTATTGCTAATACAACAAAAATCACCGCGGCAGGGGAGTGATACCCCTCCGCGGAACAAAGAAAACTAAAAAGAGATTAAGATGAACAACAAGAACAAATTCAGCTTATTACTTGTAATTACTTTACTTGTTACAGGGCTTTTAAGCAGTTGTTTTAAAGATGACCTAACGGATTGTCCCCGTCCGTTTCAGGTTACTATTAAAGCATTAGATGCTGATCAGAACGATATTACAGAGTCGGGTGAAGTAAAGAATGCCATCCTATTTGTGTTTGATCAGAATAATGAATTGGTTAAGGGGTTCACAATTAATGAGGCTCAAATAAAAGGAAGGCAACCAATAAATATTGAAATTGATTACCCCGGTTATGAATCGCTCTTCTTTGTGGCATGGGGCAATGTTGATGAGAGTTTAGAGTACTCAAGAATTGAGAGTGTGAATAATCTATTAGATTTATATGTTAAGTTAAAAACTCAAGGTGGTTTTGCGGTATCACCCGGTGATTTCTTTCGTGGTAACTTAATAGTTCCTGTTGAATATGGAGGGATAGAGAGTGGTAAACCACATGTAGTAGAGATTAACCGAATGACAAGTGGGGTTACAATTTCTGCATTGCATCTTAAAGAATGGAATAATAATCAAGAGGGTGAATATAGTTTTGTGCTTCATGAGTCTATGGATACGTATGACCAAGATGGACATCTACGTGGGAGATTAGTTGATTATTCACCCATATCTTCCTTTACTGTTACTGGCAATTTATGGGCACCTATCTTTTACACTTTTCCTTGTGAAGGGGGCAAGGGTTTTCATGTTGATATTCTTTACAATGGAAAAATAATATACACAATCGATCACGATTCTGAAGGACATTTATTCGTACCTATAGTTGGAAGAACATTGAATATTATTATCGATTTTAGAGCTAATCTTTCAGTGGTATGCGAAGTTACACCATGGAATGTTGTATATCAGTATGTAAACTACTAAAACAATGATGATGATTATGAAATATAAAAAACATACATACTTCAGACAAGTCATAACAATTATCACGTTATGTTTAACAGTACTAATGTCATGTTTCCATGATGAAGCACTAGAAATGTGTGAAGAGAAAGGGTTGATTATAGTTAACTTAGCTACGGATGGTTTGAATACCAGAGCAGCGGGTGATCAGCTTTTTACTGGTGACGAAGCAATCACTATGGCTCGCATATTTGTGTTTTCGGGAGATGTTTTAGAGGTCAATAAGCTTTTTGTTTCAGGTGAAACTCAGTTTGTTAATCCTTTTATTTTGGAAGTAATTACAGGCACAAAAAATATATATGTGGTGGCCAACGAAACATCTGAATTATCAACTAAATTGGCATCTGTAACTTCAGAGAGTGGGCTCGCAGGGTTAATGGCACAAATAATTTCAGCTCCACTAAGCACGCCTTTAATTATGACAGGAAGCACGCCTGGTGTGGTAGTTGGTGTAGAGGAGGGGTCTAATAGTAATAATACAAGTGTGATGTTAACCCGTGTAGCAGCTAAGATTAGCTTGAAGTTTAAAAAAGACACAGATGCTGATGTTTCTATTACCAAAGTTTCATTATTAAATAATGCTGGAGTAACTACTATTTGGGATAATGGAGTTTTAAATAATGGTGATGACAATTGGGAATGGAATCATAATCTACTCACTCCTTTAGTTTTAGGCTCTACATCATTAGGAATTGAAGGACAGGAAAGCATTTACTTATACGAAAATCTTACTAATGGAGATAAAAATAAAGCCACTCGGCTTGAAGTTGAAGCTCTTTATAACGGTGTTCCTACAAAATATAGAGTTTATATAAATGAGAATATAACATTGCCCGGAAGTGGAATTTCGGGTGATCCAACTTCATCCGAAACAGATCCTTCTAGCCTTCTTTATTCAATAAAACGAAATCATCATTATCAACTAAACGGAACAATTATAGATATGGGTGAGTTTGATGGATTAACTCTCACAACCAATGTCTTACCATGGGATATGTTGCAATCGTCAATATCATTTGAGAGGAAATTTACAATAAGTCCAACTCCAACTCTTGAAAACCGTACCTACACAGTTGATAGTAGCGGAAAGGTGGAGTTTACCTTCAAGCTCACTAGTCCAATTGATGCTTCGTGGGTAGCAAACCTTACTGATATTGCAAACTTTGAGTTAGTTGGTACATCCCAAGGAAGAACTGATGAAGAGGTAGTTATTACTATAAAGGTAAAAAACGCACCAGGTATGGAAGTGCGTACTACAGAGTTTTATATTAATGCTGAATATGGTGGTAATTGGGCAGAGTTACCACTTTTAAGTGGCAGTGATTTATTTGGTGTAGGAAGTAGAGTGGTTATCAGTCAGCCAGCAAATTAGTAAAAGAGGAGATTAAATTATGAAGAAAACAATTCAATTTTATATTGCACTCATTGCTGCTGTATTAATAATAACAACAGCTTGTGATAGAGATGAAGCGGAACAGTTTCCTTTGCATGAAAGTGATAGTTTTTCAATAGATGTATCTTTTGGGAAGCTATCAACAAGGGCTCTAACTACTGAAGATGGTGATGCAGATGGGGCATTTAATGAAAACAAAATAAACTCTCTGGATATTTTCTTCTATGAAGGATCTACTCTTAAGTGGCGAGTAACTAGTCCGGCATACGATGATGCAACCAAACAAGCAACAATTGCAATTGCTACAGACAAACGTGCTCTGTTTGATAATGTTAAGTTGTATTACATTTATGTAGTTGCAAATAATACTGCTAATCTATCTACAATAATAGAAGGCGGCAACAATTTGCAGACATTAAAAGATATCGTGTTTCAGACCACAAGCTTTGAAACAGCGGGGGGAAACACGCCTCAAACATCGTTTGTGATGGATGGAATGATATCTAAAGTAGTAGATATAAACAGTCCTGAGCTGGGAACTGTAAGTTTGAAAAGAGCAGCTGCTAAAATGAGACTTAATCTGATTGGAGTTAATATACCCGGATTCACACAGGAAGGAAATGCAAGTGCAAGATTGGTGCATTTCACAGATAAATCCTCATTGATGAATGAAGGTGCAGTATATTCTCCAAATAGTACAGACTGGAAGGAAACAGGTTATAAAGAACTCTCAAAAGAATATACCAGCACATCATATACAACAGAAACACCTTTCTATGCTTACGAAAACGACTGGAATGGTGATAATACACGCGAAACCTATTTTGAATTATATATTCCACTAAAAGAAGATGCAACTGAAATAACAAAGACCTACAAGTACAGAGTGCCAATTTCACCCAGAGACCTAACTGGTGAGGATGCTCAATACATGAAAAAGCTTCAACGTAATTTTCTGTATGATGTATCAGTAACAGTTAAGATGCTTGGTAGTATAGAAGAATTGCCAGTTGAAGTTGCTGGAAACTATATTATAAAAGATTGGGGAACTCATGAGATTTTAGTTGATATAAAAGGATCGCACTACCTGGTAGTTTCAGAACGTGTAGTGACTATGCCAAATATAAATAGCTACACGCTTACATTTAACTCCTCAATTCCAAATGTAACACTGGAGCCAAATAGTTTAAAAGCGACATATACGTATGTGCCTGCTGGAAGTTCATCGCCTACTACCGAAGATGTTATAGCGAGTCAACAACCCACGGTAACCGTGCAGGCAGGTGTTGCAGCGGGAACAATCATAATCAATAGTCCGATTCCAGTGAACTATATTCCAAAAGACATTGTATTTGATGTAACCAATGGAACGCTCACAGAGAGTGTAATTATACGTCAATTGCCGTCAACATATTTTACTGTTACTAAAGGAATTGCTTCTAATCTACCCGATGAAGGCTATCGTACATCATTGCCCAGTGGGAATAATAACCCATATATGTATGCAGTAACTACTTTAGCACCAACAGGTGATATAATTTGGGGATTTCCACCTATCGATGAACAGGGGCAGACACTAAATAATGAAGAGGTATCTAAAATGGTATCACCTAAATTTGAAATGGCTTCTCAATTTGGAGCCGTACAGCGTAAAAACTATGCTGATGGGCAAAAACAATGCAAAGGTTATACCGAAACTGCAGAAGGCGGTACGATAAAGACCGGATGGCGTTTGCCCACTGCAGCAGAAATACATTTCATTGACGTTATTCAACAAACAGCACCGACAAAATATGTAATGAGAGGAGCCTATTACTGGAGCAGTTGGAGTTTATTTCCAACACAAAATTGGAGTGGAAATACAGTATATGGCGCATATGAGATGGGGATAGATGTACCTACTAAGAATCATACCGACTCGTATAATACAGGTGCAACTTATAATAGTGCTCACGTCCGCTGCATTAGAGACATTAAAAATTAACAGTGTAAAAACAATAAAGCTATGAGTAAAATTATAAAAGCCATATCATTAATTTGCTTGATTATCATTGCAGGCTGCTCGCAGGATGTAATTTTAATTCCTGATCAACCGATACAGGAGGGCGAGGAAGTAGCTGTTAGTTTTAACACTATAATTCCAGAGTTTAAAACTGTTGTTACCCGTGCCAATGGTGGTGTAAATGATATGTATCTGCTTGTTTTTGATGAAAATGGGAACTACATTGCCAGAAGACAAGCTGCTCTAAGTAACCAAACAGAAATAGGTGGAACTTTTACTGCACAACTTCCATCAAGTAGCAATAGTAGAATTGTTCACTTTATATCAAATTACGACTGGACTGTATTTAACGATATAGCAGGTTTGAGTGAAGCGGCTGTTGTAGCATTACTAAGCACTTCTAATACTACATTTTGGACTAGAATAGAACTCGAGAATGGTATTTCTTCAACTAGCTTCAGTGGATTGGCTGTAAGCTTACTACGTAATCAGGCAAAGATAAGTGTTGTAAATGAAGCTGATGAGCTAACATATAATGGGTTTACAATACACAACAAGCCAACTAAAGGATCAGTAGCTCCATTTAGTTCAACAAACGGTTTTGAAGAAGGTGTTATAACCGAACCATTAGATATATCTTTAATTCCTGCACAAGTATCAGAAATTTCAACAAATGAAAAGTATCTTTTTGAACGTAAAAATGCTTATGCAACAAATATTACAACTGTCATTGTAAAGGGAACTTACAGTGGTCAACAATACTACTACAAAATTGACTTAATTGATGCTGATAAGAACAGGTATGACATTGAACGCAACTATCATTATATTGTAAAGATAAAAACAGTAACAAGGGCAGGATACACCAGTTTTGAAGATGCTCTTTCAGGTGCTTCTCACAATAATACCGCACTTGACCCAATTATTGAAAAGTATCCAATAATATCTGATGGAATTAGTAAGCTAGAGGTTGAAAAAACATTAGTAATTCTTACCAAACCAAATCAACAATTTAGTGTTTGGGCTAAGTATTTTCCTGAAATCAGCAACGAGTCATTTGATAACACCGGAGTAGCAGTTACATTGCAATCTGGTAATACTTCAACAGTAGGGAGTTCACTTAATTTTGATTCTTCAACCGGAATTATCACTGCAACAGGGCTTGGTCAACTTCCTGAGGAACCTGGTAATGCTCGTATAGTTGTTTCCAAGGGAGATCTTGCAAGAACAATTAGAGTTGTTTTACGAACTCCATTCTCTTTTGACCCTATCACAATTAATGATCAGAATCCAGGATTAATTTCTAATGGTCAGAGCGTGAATGTGCCATTGAAGTTTAATGTCCCTGACGATTTCCCTGACGATCTGTTCCCTCTTCCAATAAGAATTTATACGCAGGGATTATATCCGGCAGCATCTGGATTAGAAATGGTTGTGGAAGGTGGTCAGATTCATTATATATATCGCGCTACACAGAAAGGAATACAAACAGTAAATTTTAAAACAAATAAATCTGGTAATGCAGAGACGGTTATTTTAAAAGCAGATTATTTTAGCGATGGTACTATAAATTATGAAGCTGATACCACACCAACAGAACTTATTATTACAGGAACTATTGAATATAATGAAAGATATTGGGTCATATTTTGGGAGAGTAATAGATGGAAAAATGTACCGAATAATGCAACAATTTCTGTAACCGGAATTACAGGTTCTACTATGCAAGTTTCTCCAACAGGCAAGTATACATTTACAGTTCCTTACACAATTGCCAATCCAAATATCACCTTTACATATACACTTTCAAACGAAACTTACCGACAACAAATAAGTTTAAATAATCTGAAATCAAATCCAAATCTAAGATTAGACTGGGTAAATTAATCAAATTAAAATATATGAAAGAAGCTGCTCAATCATCTGTGTTTTTGAATATAGAATCTTGCACACTTAGTTTTAAGGATGGCAAGAAGATGAATATTAACACTGATGCGAACAAGAGTTTAATTATAAATGTAACAATTGATGAACCTAATATAACAGCGTTTAAAGAGTCTGTAATGAAACATTTTAGAAGTTCAGATACATTGCCAGAACTTGCCAAAAAGTGTGGATATGCATGTACAAAGACTTTTAATCGCCACTTCGTAAAGCAGTTTAATGAAACTCCAAAGCAGTGGATGCTTAATATTAAGGAAGAAGAAATGATTCATTTGTTGAAACACACAAACACTAGTTATGAAATAATTAGTTCGCTATTGAAGTTTAAGAACATATCTCACTTCAATAATTTCTGCAAGAAAAGAACGGGTTTAACTCCTAGTGAAATAAGAACTGCTAAGAATAATTAATGCGATATGCGTTGGAAAGTGGTAGGTGTCATTTTAAACTCTTTTTTAAAAGAACGAGAGAAATACGCAAAATCATTAAAACCACATTCCGCTGCAATTTCTCCAATTGGTTTTTGAGTCAATGTTAACTGTTTCTTGGCTTTATTTAATCTTGTTTTATAAATAAAATGGGAGGTAGTCATTCCTGTCATTATTTTTATTCTTCTATTAAGCTGAGAGGAGCTGATGCATAATTCAGAAGAGATAACCTCTATCATATTATCTGTATTGGCAATTTCTTTATAAATAAAACATGTGACACGGTGAAGAAAGTCTGGGTCTATGCTGGTTCTAAAATTATTAATAGATTCAGAATCAATTATGCGTATAGTTTTTGACTCGCTTGTAAACTTATCTTTTATAGACTTAGTTTCACTATCTACATTTGTTTTGTTTATTGACTCAGTTTCGTTTTCATATTCATTTTCTACCTCTTTATTTGTTGGGACTTGATTTGTTGGATAACTTGTAGATTTCTGGTCATTTGATAAAGAAAAGTTCTTATAGTAAATTGTTTCGTCTATAGGTATGTATTTTATTTCAAATAATCCATTTAGTTTATTTACTAACTGATTCGTTACAAGCATAGCGATTTTTGATTCGATATTGTCATTAGTATTTTCCACATTATTCTTTTCTCGAGTTGACTTCTTATTTAGGTTAAGAACGATAATAAAACTTATTAAGGCTATAATTAGAGCAATAGTCAGAATTAAAGAAATAAATGAAAGATTTATAATTGTCATAAATGGACAAGTTAACATAAGGAAGACTGCTTATTACAAAAAATAGACACCATAATAGGTTAATAATACTAATTCTATTTTATCAGATAAAAACTACCTCTATAATTTCGGATCTAATATAAATTATTTTTTAGTCATAAAAATATCTATTATGCTTAAAAATAAGGTATTTTACTTCTTGTATATAGTTTTTATACTATTTCCTACTTTTTTTACAAATCTATATACTTACAATATTAATATTGTCAAATTTAAATCTCATCTACACTATGAAATTTACCTTGTTTAAGGTTGTCTTTATATTGAGATGGTGTCATACCTGTCTCTTTATGAAAACTGTTATAAAAAACAGAGACTGTATTAAAACCAACCATTGAAGCAATTTCTGGTAATGAATAATTATTTCTAATATCATTTTCGTCTTCAAAAATCTTAATCACCTCTTTTATACGAAGTTTATTTATGTATTCTGAAAATCCAAAACCTTGCGAATTAATAGATTTAGAAAGATAGCTCCTGTTTGTGCCTATTTCACGTGCTGCCCAGTTTAGATCAAAATTAGGTTTAAGAAAATATTTGTATTCTTCTAGCCAGCCTTCGAATCTATTAAAAAGTAATATTTCTTTCTGGTGGTTCGAGAGGTTTATAGAATTATTTAATTCTTTTATCTCATCATCAAAGTTGATTGGGATATTGTTTTGCTCTTTTACATTTTTTGTTACATATGGTTGCTCAACATTTGATCTTTTCAAAATAGCAATAATTGTGTCCATCTTCTTCCTTAAGCTAAGAAATAGAATAATTGCAATAACTACCGAAGCAACTATAATTGGTTGTGTAAATATAAAAAATACACCTATATCTTCAACAAAATGCAAAAGTAGATAATTAGTGCCCATTATATTATATTTTAGTTAAACAAATTTCTCAATTAGATGAGAACTCAAATACACTTGACCTCTCCAAATATACCAATTATTTTAATTATATAGTAATTTATTGAAATAAATACAAAATAAAATTAAAGGAGAGGTCTCAAAATTAAAGGAGAGGTCTCAAAAAAAGAGTGACCTAAATCAGGCCACTCTCTATCAAAACCTGCATTTAAATTACAGGTTATACTTTAAGCAATGTATTATTATTTCAATAAAGACATAAACTCTTGGTTAGTGCGATATTTTGCAAACTCTAGGTCATTTAGAACTTTAACAGCAATTGTTCTATCGCGACCAATTGCGTTTCTTAAGTTAGAAATTACATCGTTGAAGTTGTTAGTTCTAGAAGCAATTATAGCCAACAGATAGGCTGTAGTAGCGTCAGGTTTTTCAACAGATTCAAGTGTTTGTTTTGCTTTATTGTAGTCAGAAACTAAAATAGAAGCAAGTGCTGCATTGTTTGTATAACTGTTACCGTAAGCACCAACAGCTTGATTATAATTTCCTTGCAATAAGTTTAATAATCCCATAGCTTCACCCAGTCCGTCAGCACCAGCCGATCTTCCAAGTAGCTCGTTAGCGATGGTTAAGTCATTCTCATGAATAGCTAATAATGCTTTATTCATATTTACTTCAGGAGCATTAGGGTTTACCTGAGCAGCACGATTAAATGCTTGTTCTGCTTTTGCATAGTCACCTTGTTTGAAATACATTGTACCAATGTTGTTCCAACCTCTGTAGTCGTTAGTGAAGTTAGCAGTTACATACTGATAAACACTCTCTTTTACACTTTCATCGTTAGTTAAAGTTGAAGCATATAGTAGCTCATCAACAGACAATTCTTTAGGATTATTTGTCCAAGCAGTCATGATCTCTTCATCAGACTTACCAATAATTTCGATGTTAGCAGTAATTCTTGAACGACGAAGCTGAGGAAGTACTGTAGTAGCTAAATCATCAAATACATACGAAATGTTTTTGATTTCTTTCTCTCTTGTTTCAGAATCAGGATACATTTCAAGAACTCTTAAGATAAGATCTTTATCTTGCAAGCTTGAAGCAGAAACTAGTTGGCGGAAACCTTCCCAGTCCTGAGCTGTATAATGTGCAAACACATCAGTATCGATATTTCTTTTGTTCAACTCACCCTCTAAATAGTTAGAAGTGTTTTGTTCACGTTGAGCAGCAAGTGTTTCGTTAAGTGATAATCCACCATCTGGCGATGCATATGCAGATACTTCAACATTTACGTTTTGTTTGGGATCTTTAAATGCTTCTTCAACACGCTGTTTCCAAGCAGCCATATCTTGTTTGTTTAGTTCGCTCTGACGAAGATTGGCTTGTTGTATAACAAACATAATATTAGCTTCCTGTTTGTCTTGAATAATTCTCTGGAATCCATCAGGAGCCACAGAAGGAGTTGTAGTTGCAACATCTGCAAGAGCAGAAGTGGCAATCACACCATCAGCTACCTTTAAATCAGGTAAGTTAGAACGTTTGTTTTTAACTCTTCCATCAAATCTTAGATAAAGTTCAGATGAACGCATAGCTTCTTCAAAAGGGAAGGTGCTGTTTAAAGTAAAGTTACCACCTCTGTTCTGGCTTACAGCAGTTCTGTTACCTGAAATGTTGTCACCCTGAAAGCTATAAGGTGTACCGGCAAGTTCTTGGTTATTGCCATACTTCAATACAGGTGTTATAGTAACAATTGCATTTTTATTAAACCATTTCTCTGGAAATGTAGCATTAATAGTTACTGGAACCTGATTTCCCACTGTTTCGAGTGGTGATGGAGTAACATTAAAGTTATTCTGCGAAAGTGGTTTTAACTTACTACTACATGACGTGGCAAATAGTGCAACACCTAGTAGAAGTACTAGTGATAATAAACGAGAAATTCTTTTCATGATGTGTATATTATTTATTAATTCTAAAAATTATTACGCTTAATAGTAGTAGTTGTCATTGATTTATTCTTGGTACAAATTTACCTCATTTTGGCTTAAAAACAAAGTTTGCAGATTTATTTATTTGCATTAATAATTTAAGTCATTTATGCTCAATTATTAACTTTTACACCATATTAGTATGGTTCATAAAAACTTGTATTTAAACTATTTAGTTTATTGAAATAATTTACTGAAGTTAGACTTTTATCTCCATATAATATTACATACCAATTTGTCTTTTATTCATATTGCTTATTGAAGTAGTACACATAAATTGTACTATTCCTCATTATTATATTATTTATGGAATATTGTATTCAACTAAATAAGCATATCTAAATAATACTATATATATTAAAGCCTAAATTTTTTAATATTTCTCTTATAGAATTTGTAGCATTTACAATAGAATATGCGTGATATTCCCTTCGTAATGGATAGTTAGATCTAAACCAGTAAAACTTCTCAGGACTTAATTTCAACAATACGCTCTCCTTTATCGGATCGTAAGTATGCCACACTGCATTAGATAATTGATTCTCCTCTAAAATTCCTTTCAGATCAATAATTGGTTCAAGTGGATTTGGGATTTTCAAATAGTCAGGTTTATCATTTAAACTAAAAAACTCAATTAAATTCTCAATACTCATACGTGTTGCAGTCCATTTTCCGTCGGCAGAATAACCTGCAATATGTGGAGTTGCAATATCAACCATTTCTAATAATTCTCTATCTATTTCCGGTTCATTCTCCCAGCAATCAAGTACCGCACCAGCGATTTTGCTCTTCTTAATAGCATTTTTAAGCGATTTATTACTAGTTACGCCACCCCTGGCAGCATTTATAATAAATGGTTTCCGCAATACCTCGTCAAAGAATATATCATCGCCTAAATGAAGTGTTTTGTATTCACCTGTTTTTGTTAAAGGGGTATGAAAAGTAATAAAATCACACTCTCTTTTAATTGTTTTAATATCAACAAAACGAGAAGAACCTTCACTATTTTCTCTTGGAGGGTCGTTTAACAGCACTCTCATGCCCAATTTAAGGCAAGCAACTTCTACTTTCGATCCAACATTGCCAACACCAACAATGCCAATTGTTTTATCTGTTAAATTGAAGTTGTACCTCTCTGCCAGATAAAGTAACGAAGCAGTTATATATTGTTCTACAGAATTGGCGTTGCACCCCGGAGCAGTGCGCCAACAAACACCATTTGCATCACAATATTCTGTGTCTATATGATCATAGCCGATAGTGGCCGAGCAAATAATTTTTACATTACTACCACTAAGAATCTCTTCTCCAAAATGAGTTACAGTTCGTACTATCAGTGCATCTTTATTTTTTATAGATTCTTTGGTAAACATATTACCAGGCAAATACTCTACTTCACCAAACTGTTCTAGAACTCCTTTAAGATAAGGAATATGGGCATCAGCTAAAATCCTCATTGATTATTTTATATGTTAAATGATCGTTCATAGATTTTGCAGCTTTCCTGCCATCACCCATAGCCAGAATTACAGTGGCACCCCCTCTTACAATATCGCCACCTGCAAATATACAGTCGTCAGCAGTTTGCATCGTATCATTATTTACTACTATAGTGCCCCAAGTCGTTATTTCTAAGCCCGAAAAAGATTGAGGTATAAGAGGGTTAGGGGATACTCCCACGCTAACAATTACTTCGTCAACCTCCATCCAATTTGTTGCACCTTCAATTTCCACTGGTCTTCTTCTTCCAGAATGATCAGGTTCACCCAATTCCATCAGTTGAAGTAACATTCTTTGAACTCTTCCTCTATCATCACCTTCATAACGCAAAGGATTGTGAAGCGTAAAAAATTCAATTCCCTCTTCTTTAGCGTGTTTAACCTCTTCTAAACGGGCCGGCATTTCAGCCTCAGACCTTCGATAAACAATTACAGCTCTTTCTGCACCTAGTCTTCTGGCTGTTCTTACAGCATCCATTGCAGTGTTACCACCACCAATTACAGCCACCTTTTTACCTTTATATACTGGGGTATCACTTTCAGGATCTCCTGCACCCATAAGGTTTACACGCGTTAGGTATTCATTACAAGACATAACGCCTATAAGATTTTCACCTGGTATATTCATAAAATTGGGCAAACCAGCACCACTTCCAATAAAAATGCCTTTAAATCCTTCTTCCAAAAGATCCTCTTGAGAAATTGTTTTACCAATAATGCAATTAGTAATAAACTTCACACCCATCTTGCTTAACACATCAATTTCAACATCAACGATATCATTAGGAAGTCTGAATTCGGGAATACCGTATCTTAGTACGCCTCCCAATTCGTGCAACGCTTCAAAAACAGTAATATCATATCCTAACTTTGCCATATCTCCTGCAAAAGCTAATCCTGCTGGCCCCGAACCCACTACAGCTATTTTTATGCCGTTTGAAGGATTAACTTCCGGTATTGATATATTGCCACTCTCTCTTTCGTAATCGGCTGCAAAACGCTCTAAATGACCTATGGCAACGGGGTCTTTTTTTAGTTTTATGGTATAAAAACAACTATTCTCGCATTGTCTTTCCTGAGGGCAAACTCTTCCGCATACAGCAGGCAACGCACTTGTCTCTTTTAAAGTTCTGGCAGCTTCTATAAACTCTTCACGCTCAATATTTTTTATGAATTTAGGTATATTAATTTCAACCGGGCAACCACTTATACAAGTAGGATCTACGCAATCTAAGCACCTGTGCGACTCATCCACAGCCAACTTCTCAGTTAGTCCTAGATTTACCTCATCATAATTCTTATTTCTTATATTAGGATCAACCTCCGGCATTTTTACCCTCGGAATAGCAATTCGATCTTTATTCTTCATATTTCCACGCAAAGCTTCACGCCACTGGGCAGACCTTTCTATTTTTAATTCTTCTTTCATATAATTTACCGGATAATCATTTATAAGCATTCAACCGCATCAACATCTCATCAAAATCAACTTGATGCGCATCAAACTCAGGTCCGTCTATACACACAAATTTAGTTTCACCTCCCACTGTAACCCTGCAAGCACCACACATACCAGTGCCATCTACCATTATTGTATTTAACGAAGCAAATGTGGGCACTTCATATTTCTTAGTCAACATCGATACAAATTTCATCATAACGGCAGGACCAATTGTAATGCAAAGATTCACATTCTCACGTTGTATAACCTTCTCAACACCATCAGTAATCAAACCTTTTTCGCCATACGATCCATCATCGGTCATAACAATAACTTCATCAGAATACTCACGCACCAGCTCCTCTAATATAACCAGCTCTTTTGATCTAGCAGCAATAACTGAAATGACTCTATTACCCGCATTTTTCATTGCCTCCATTATAGGTAGCATTGGCGCAACTCCAACTCCACCACCGGCGCATATAACAGTGCCGAAGTTCTCAATATGCGTAGCCTTTCCAAGTGGACCCACCATATCGGTAATATATTCACCCGCTTCAAGTAGGCACAGCTTTTCTGAAGATTTACCAACACGCTGAACAACAAGTGTAATTGTACCTCTGTTTTTATCTGCAGATGCAATAGTATATGGCACCCTTTCTCCTTTTTTACCAACTCTCACAATTACAAAGTGGCCTGCTTTTCTGCTTCTTGCAATTAATGGAGCCTCCACTTCAAAACGGACCACTCTTTCCGAAAGGTACTCTTTGGATATTATTTTATTCATTATCCCAATTTAATTACTATCACATTATTATATTTAGCTTATACATAATCTCAATATAGTTATTATTATATATATGAGGAGTTAATTGGCAAATCACATTATCATATTTGGCTTATACATATCCTCGGAAGATAAACCGCATTCTTCTTTCATTTTTATGCAGTACTCCATTTTCCCAAAATCACCATCAGCGTTATTTGTGCCGAAAGTAAATTTTAGTCCAGCATCTTTAGCTTTGATTATAAATGCTTTATTTGGAATTTCATACCTGTGATTAATTTCAAGCACCTTATCAGTTTCAACCAATGCATTAATTACCTTATCCATTCTTTCGTCGGTCCAAAATTCATCATACCTATCGTTCATAACCTCCGGCAAGAAGTTGGGATTCACATAAACATCCATTGGCTCCTGCATAACATCCACAATCTTTTGCACAATAAGATCCATATACTGTTGTTCATCCTCAATAAACACCTCTTCTGGTATCCATAAACGAGTACGTCTGCCTTTAGTATCTGTAAATGTCAAAGCATCAGTAAAAACATAATCAAATTTCTCTCTTATTTCTGCCGAAAACGTTTGAGGCCATTCGCGTCCTTCACCCTGCATAGCCTGTATGAAAGGCTGTCCTTTCATCTCTTCAATATATGTCAAAACCTCCTCATCGTTTGTTATAGGAAACCCTACACCACAATTAGGCGCAAGAGCATAGTTAATTCCGTGTTTACGAGCCTGTTTAGCCGCTTCCTCTGCAGTTAATCCTTTCAGGTGAACATGATAATCAAGTACAGGAAAATTCTCCTGATGCAGTTTAATAATATGATCTGTTGTTTCGTCTATCGCTAACGCTTGCTGCTGAGTGATATCTGCAGTTGAGCTTAAAGGTGTAACCTCTATAGATTCAAATTCTATTGTACCCTCAGTGCTTTGAATTGCAAACTTTCCGCTCGAGAGTAGTTTAGTTGCATGTTCAGTTGTTCGGTATGGTGATGCAGGTTCTGTATATTCAACAACCTCACTGCCATTAAGTAAAACAGTAATTGATTTTCCTTCCACACGTATATTTAAATCAAACCACTCATTAGTATTTACTATAGATTTAGTCAAATTTCTTACTGAAAGCAAACTACCTGTTTTGGTCCACCATTCCGGACTCTCAAGGTCGTTATTAAGTGCAACCCTGTATCCTTTATCCGGGCTATCAGTATGAAAAGCGATATAACCTTTTCCACTACCTATCGTTCTGGCTTTTACTTTAAGCTCAAAATCGCTATACTCACCACTTTTCAGAGTCAAAGTAGCTCCTTCATTAAGCAGCAAAACACCATTATCCGCAACTACTTCACCAGCTGTTTGCCACATATCTGTATTCTCACCATCAAACAGCAACTTTGGTGAATTGTCTACTGTGCACGAGGTTATCCCTAAAGAGATAATGCTTAGAAATAAAACTACTTTGTTCATATTCATAAGTTTAATTTAAAAATGTTTTTCCTCAAATTGATATTAAAAAGTTAGCAATAATTCAACTGTAATCTTATCCGAGTCCATTTGATCATTTGCATTAAAAATCGACATACTATTATTTACCGCATACCACTCATAATCCAATCTTATAATCGAATCAAATTTCTCCCCGGCAAGATTCAAGCCCAGCCCTAAAGTCAATCTATTGACATCAAATCCGTTAACATCAAACCTTTCGTCAATAGCATCCCATCTCACTGCAGGCAATAAATAATCAAAATATTCTGATTTGAGAGGAATCTTATAAGCAGTTTGAATATAATAAGAAAGCAAATCACCATTAAAATCGGTTCTGCTCTCTTTCTTCATCACCTCAGTCTCTATCTTGAAGTTGTTTTTCTCATATCTTAAATCAGCCCCATAAATCAAGAAGTGCAAAGAATCTGATTTAGGATAATCATAGAATTTGGCAGTAAACCTCAAGCCATCCATACTACCAAGCTCAACTCTACCACCATACGATAAATTACTCTTCCACACCGGATCGTTTATAGCATTACCGTTATAAACACCAAACTCAAGGTTAGTAGGCACAACACCTGCATTAAACTTATATTTTGCGTTAAGTCCCAAGTCGCGTGTACTTAAAAAATATTTACCAAGAAAAGTTCTGTTGGCAAACATCATATCAGACGGACTTACCACATATGAATTAAAAAGTGGAATACTTGTCTGACCAAATGTAAATGTAAGACCTTTAGCCGGTCTTATAATACCACTAAGATCCAACACCTTAAAATCTCCTTCGTCGCTAAGCTCGAGTTGTGCACGATATCCTGCAAAATGATTTACATTGCCACTTACGCCCACTCGCGAATTACGAACAGAAAAGCGAGATAAATCATTATCAATCGCATACTCGTATTTATTTTTTAGAGTACCATCAAACTTCACAGTAGGGTACAATTCAGTTTTACTGTTTTGAGCCGATATGGAATTTACTGTAATTAATACTAAAAATAGACTTAATAAAACAGCTTTTAAATAGTTTTTTCTCATTTAGCTTATTGTTCTGTTATTAATAGAATGGGTAAAATATATTTATGCAAAAAAAAGTAATTTATTATGCAGATATCTATATAGTTATGTAGATAATTGATAGCCTAAATTGAATTATTGATTAAAATTTAAAGACTCTCTTTCTAGAATTTTTTTCTTTATCTCGAAACCCCAGTGATAACCACCAAGGGTGTTATCAGATCGAATCACTCTGTGACAAGGGATTAGGCACGATATCGGATTTTGTCCCACTGCAGTACCCACGGCTCTTACAGCCTTAGGTCTACCAATATTCTTGGCTATAATCTTATAGCTACTCTTACCCCCGGCTGGTATCTTCAGAAGTTCCTCCCATACCTTCATTTGAAAATCAGTTCCTTTAATATGAAAAGGAATATTTATATCAGCCAATGGATTCTCAATTAATAAAATTGTGTCGAGGTGAATACTTTTATTTTCTTTTACTAACTTAGCCTTCGCATATTCATTACGAAGCTCATCAATCATAAAAGTCTCTTCTCCGAGGGCTACAAAACAGAGACCTATTTCCGTAGAAGCAATCAACATCCTGCCATATACTGTATCATAAATGTTATAGTAAATAGTTTGTTCCATCACATCATTCAGAGACATCTGGAAGATATAACCATGTTTAGTTTCTATATCATACATAATGTTTCACTTTATTAATTAGCAAAGAACTGTTCAAAACCAGATGAATAAATAGTGCCAAAAGTACCATCTTCATTAGCATAGATAAAATAGTATTCCACATCAACTAACCCTTCAGCCGTTTTAATAGACTTATCAAGCCCCATCGCAACAAAGGCTGTAGCGTAAGCATCAGCTGTAATACAATTGTCCGCAATAACAGTAGCACCCAATATATCTGTTTCGGATGGATACCCTGTTTTAGGATTAATGGTATGAGCATATTTTTTTCCATCCTTTACATAAAAATTACGATAATTGCCTGAAGTTGCCAACGACTTATCGCACAGTGAAAGAATAGTTTGAAGTTCATGTTCAATAAAAATAGCCTCATCATTTGGTTTGTCTACACCAATACGCCAGCAAACCCCTTTTTCATTTACACCCTTAGCACTTACTTCACCACCAATCTCAATCATATAGTTTTCAATACCATAACTCTCCAAAAGATTGGCAACCACATCGCAAGAGTAGCCCTTAGCAATAGCAGAAGTATTTATTTGAACCCTAGAATCATTTTTTATAATCTCACCGCCATCATTAATCGCTATTTTCTCATACCCAACAAATTGCCTTAGACTATCAATTAATTCAGGCGTAACGCTATCCATATTTTGAAATCCAAATCCCCAAGCATTAATTAATGGCGAAGTAGTAATATCAAAATAACCGTTACTGTTTTCCGAAACCTCAACAGACTTATTAAACACAGTTATAAAAAATGAGTCAAGCTCAACAGGCTCATTCTTATTAACCTTAGATATTATTGAGTTCTTTTTAAAGGGATTTAGAGATAGGTCAAATCTATTCAGCTCATCAGTTATTTCATTCTTCAGAGATCTGCTATAAGCATATTTTATGTTGTATGAAGTAGTAAATATCTCTCCATTTTCCTGAAAGTAATTGGTATACACCTTCTTCTTTCCGTCAGTATTACATGAAAAAAGTATAGAAAGGGAGAAAAGCAACATAAAGATATTAATCTTCTTTCCAATAAAACCAAATCTGTTATTAAACCTCATAATATTGCTTTTATTTTTTATAGTTTAAAACTATTCACATAAACTGTTTATTTTAACCCAAAAGTACACCATCAAACAAATAGTATATCAATACTCCATTGTTATATCAATACTCCATTAGTAAATCGGAATTCCAAAAGTATACCAGTATCTCATTCTATAAATATACAACTTCAATCTTTTAATAAAGCTCCTTCTCAATTCTATAATGATTTCTCTCGGGTGAATTTCTCGAAATTAATTCACCCAAAAAGCCTGCAAGAAAAAGGATAGTTCCCATAATCATCATTGTAAGAGAAATATAAAAATAGGGCGAGTCGGTAATAAGCTGATAAGGATTATTGTGATGCATATCGTACAGTTTTAGAGCACCAACCAGTATTATAGCTATAAACCCCATAAAAAACATAGCACTTCCCAAAAGCCCAAAAAAATGCATAGGCTTTTTACCAAACTTGTTCAAAAACCAAAGTGTTAAGAGATCCAGATATCCATTAAAAAACCTGCTCGACCCAAATTTGCTCTTGCCATGCTTACGAGCCTGGTGCTGTACCACCTTTTCTCCAATCTTTGTAAACCCAGCATTCTTTGCCAATACCGGAATGTATCTGTGCATATCGTTATACACCTCAATATTTTTTGCAAGTGATTTCGAATATGCCTTTAAGCCGCAATTAAAATCGTGCAATTTTATTCTCGAAACCATTCTTGCAGTGGCATTAAATAGTTTTGAAGGAATATTTTTAGTTAACTTATTATCATATCTCTTCTTTTTCCATCCCGACACCAAATCATATCCATCATTTGTAATCATCTCATACAACTCTGGAATCTCTTCAGGGCTATCTTGTAAATCGGCATCCATTGTAATTATCACTTCTCCCAAAGCTTTTTCAAATGCACAATGTAAAGCCGGCGACTTACCATAATTTCGTCTAAACTTAATAGCTTTCACCTGTTCCGCCTCACTCCGGAGTTGTGTAATAACCTCCCACGAGTTATCGGTACTTCCATCATCTACAAATATTATCTCATACGAATAATCGTTATCCTGCATTACTTTTCTAATTCTGTCATGCAGTTCTTTTAACGACTCCTCCTCATTATACAATGGTATTACAACAGATATATCCATTTTTTATAGATAAAATTAAATTTCTCTTTGTGGCTTAATTCGCCTTGCAAGCGGAACTATAATTAATGAAAGGATAAGTCCAATAAAAACATCTCCTAAAATTATATTATTGAACACGTATGTAAACGAAGATGGCAAAGGTTGATCGGCAAGTTGAGCAGTAAGAGCCTCATTCAAATTCAATGATTCAGCTATTACAATTATACTTTTATAAAAATTAGAAATAAAAACAGGATCAATCCAATTTACATGAATAAAAACAACAACCGCTTCAAGTATAGAGGCAAAGAAAAACATCAAAATTGAAAACTGAATACCGTGCCCAAAGCTCATTATATTATTGGCATGCCGCTGATTATATTTAACAAGAAAATACAACAAAATAATTGGTGTACCAATACTTAGCATATTACTAAGTATGCCTGTTACGGCAAAATCTTTACCTAAAATAACTATTAAATACTTTATAACCCAATACACACCAAGTATAAGTGCAGCATATATTGAGTAATAAAAAAGTTGATTTTTGTCCTCTGCAATCGTTTCATTCATCATTATACAAAAGTAATCAAAAAAAATATAACCCTACAATCTCATTATAAGATAAAAAAAGTAGAAGGGAGATAAAATTAGATTTATTATTTAAACGATTAATTTTGTCAGATTAAACCTTTTGTCTAGTTTTGCATCTTAATAGATGCAATAAGTTTATATTAATTGCATTAGTTCTTTAAAATAATGGGGCTGTTTGGTTTTGACAGCGGGTAGAAGAGGTTTGTAAGCATGCAGTGCGTTGTTAGTTTGCACTTTAATCACAATTAGCAAAACCATAACTGGCAATAATAATTACGCTCTTGCTGCGTAACCGAAGTATAGTAGGTTAATCGCTTAATTCAGCCACTAGGTGGCAGAACAAGACATCACCCGGAAGCTGTGGCTTCGAAGCGTTCCGATACGGTGGTGCAGATAAATCGGAGATAGGTTAGGGGAGGCTTTGGCCCCTTTCCGAAATTAAAAAGATAAGGTTTGAGTTTGGTGGCTTCAGTCGCGCTCTTACCCGACAAATAAAATGAAGATAAGCATGTAGAAAGCATATTGCTTCCTCGTTTGGACGAGGGTTCGACTCCCTCCAGCTCCACAATTTATCAAAAGCCAATAGGCAAAAAAGGTGTGACTAACCCTACAATATCAGCGTATTGTAGGGTTTTTTGATTTCCAATGTCTACATACAGTCCACTACCTATCTTACAAATAATACATATTTATTCATATAATATTTCAAATATGAATTATTTCGTCCTTCCAGTATATGCATCAACACCAGATTTACTTAAAGGCTGAGAGAAGAACTTCTCTGCAGCTTTGTCGATTTCGGCAAGCCATGGCTGTTCACCACCGGCGGATTGGACCACCCAGAGCTTAAGCTGTTTCTTGTGCCAATTAACAGTACAGTTAGTGCCCCAAGCACCACCATGACCAAACCAAGCGTCTTCACTGTCTTGTTCTGGTGCTGATAATCCCAATGAATAGCCGCCCAGACCCTTCGGACGGGTGGAGACTGCGAGGAGATTCTTAACTGTTTCTTCTTTCAAGATGCGTACGCCATTCTCTCCCAAGCCAAGATTCATCAGCATCTTATAGAACTTTAATTGGTCATTGGCTGTAGTCCAGAGACCTGCACCTGCAGAAGTAAATACATGGGAGTCGTTATAAGGCCGTTGCTGCCATTCCATTTCTTCACACCACTCAGCTGGAGCATTCTCTTTGTTTAAATATAGTTCTACCTTGTTTTTTAGCTGTTTGTCGGTGGGCCAGAACCATGTGGCCTTCATTCGCAATGGATCAAATACCTCCTGCTTGAGATATTCTTCCCACTTCATTCCTGTAACTACCTCAACAATAGCTGCACCAATGTCAATTCCGGTGTTAGAATAGAGCTCGCTGGTACCAGGCTCGAACATGATGGGCGATGCGGCGGCGATGGAGGCTGTTTGGCGAAGAGGAGCTCCTCCAGACCATCCGCCACCCCTGATGTTGGGCTGCTTGGCACTAATTTCGAATGGGAAGCCTCCAGTGTGATTGAGCACCATGCGGATAGTAAGGACATTCTTTGCCTTATGAAAGGTCTTCACACTATCATTTGATTCATCCAACACCCATAATTCAGCAAACTCCGGAAGATACTTTGAAACAGGGTCGTCGAGTGAAATACGGCCCTCTTCTACCAGTTTGGCAATTGTCACTCCACAAAATCCTTTTGTTTGTGAACATTGCATAAATACATTGTCCATCTTTATTGGGCGCTTTTTTGAAACATCGGCATAACCTATGTAGCAGGTTTCCTGCACGCCATCTTTGTAGAATACACTAATTGCACCGGCCAGCTGACCTTTATCCACATAGGGTTGCAGCACTGTTTTTGCTAAACTTGTCTTGGAGTCTTTTGGTACATTCTTGGCTGAAGCTGATAAACAGAACAGAGCAATCAACAAAAAAATAGTTTTTTTCATGTGTTTATGATTATTATTAGTTTATTTTTGTAGAAGTAATCATTTAATAGCAAACTCTTATATTTTTTATATTTTATAATCGTCGTTTGCAAATATACTATTTTTTTGAAAAGATTTAATTTAACCCAGATTTTACTTGACTCTATTCTTTTACTAGACATTTCATGCAACAAGCATTTTTTACCGAAGGAGCTAAATGCTTCGAGTACAAATAATCTACCTTTTGCACCAGAGATTAATTAATTGAATATTTTAACAATTGTATAAATACTAGAGATGAAAAGATTTATTTTAAAAACTTTGATAGCAGGAATGTTAGTTGGGTCTGCAAACTGCTGCTTAGTTTCGGCGGGAGATGTAACAAAATATGTGAATCCGCTGTTTGGTACCACAACACTTTGGGATAAGAAGGATTTGGGGTACGAAATGAGCGAAAACCCAATTTATCGAACTGTCCTCACAGAGCAAGGTCGCCGTCCCGCACAAGGTAAAACAAGAGCTTGGGGTGGAGAGACCTACCCCGGAGCAGCCATGCCTCATGGAATGGTTCAAGCTTCACCTGTAACAAGTTGGGGATCAGGCACCGGTTATCAATATGAAGATCCAGCCATTTATGGATTCTTCCATACAAGTCACGGTCATTGGGGTCACGGTCATTTCCCAACACTTCCCATTTCAGGTAAATTTAATCCCGATAACTACGCTTCAACATATAGCCATAAAAATGAGGTGGCTCAGGCTGGCTATTATAAAGTTTACCTAGACAGATATAAGATTACTTCTGAACTGACGGTAAACTATCGCAGTGCTCACCATCGCCACACATTTAAGTCGGCTAAGGATAAGCACATTATGATGAATCTTTCCAGAACAAACAGTGTGCGTCCAGGTAATGCAAGATGGACATTTGAGCAGGTAGATGATAAAACATTTACAGGTTCACAGAATGGCATGTATTTCTATGCTGTTGCCAATCTGGATATAACAGGCACTCGCACTGTCGAAAATGCACGCGAACAATTTACTTTAATCGATTTTGCTGATGGAGATAAGGTTATTGAATTGCAGATCGGATTCTCATACACCAGCATCGATAAGGCAAAATTAAATTTGGGAAAGGAGATTCAAGGTAAGACATTCGATCAGGTGAGAGAGTTGGCAGATCAGACATGGGAAGAAGCACTATCAAAGATAAAAGTTACTGGTGGCACAGAATTGCAAAAGAGCCTGTTCTATAGCGGATTGTATCGTGTTATGCAAAATCCTAATTTACGCAGTGATGTAGATGTAGAATTGAATGAAACCATCTATTCAAGCAACAACTATTGGGATACCTATGCAAATAAATTGGTGATTCTCCAGATGTTACAACCTGAATTGGTGGCTAATGTAATCCGTAGCGACATCAAAAGAGCAGAGAATACAGGATTTTTGAGTAGCGGATTCCATGGTGATTTCAGCACTTCATTCGTAACAGGTAGTTACATGCGAGGTATTCGCGATTTCGACATCAATAAAGCATACCAGTTCTCATTGAACAATGCTACTCGTTCGTGGGTAGATGGCAAACGTGGCGGACGAAAATATGGTGATGAGTATCGCAGACAGGGATGGATTGCAGAGAATCGTGTAGCTAACCCAACTGTAAAAACCGAAGAGGATGAGGCTAAGGCATCTGTTCAAAAAACCATTGAGTATGCCTATAGCGATTATGCCGTTGCATTATTGGCAAAGGAACTGGGCGATAATGAAAATTATGAGTTGCTGATGAATCGCTCTAAGAACTATCGTAATCTCTTCGACGAGAGTACACAATTCCTTCGTGCACGCTGGGAAGATGGCTCTTGGGTAACTCCTTACGATCCGGGCATTCCCTATTATGTATATATGTATCGCGAATCAAATGGTTGGATGTCAACATTCTTTGCCCCTCAAGATCCAAATGGTTTGGTATCTCTCTTCCCGAGCAAAGATGCATTTGAAGCTAAATTAGATAATGTGTTTAGCACACCTTTCGGTGGTTATGAGGCAGATAATATGACTGGTTGGTTTGGACAGTACTGCGTAGGAAACCAACCATCGCAAGGAATTTCATATTACTATTACTTTGTTGGAAAACCAGAGAAGGCTCAAGAGAAAATTGATATCATCTTGAATGATTACTATGCGATGGGAAAAGAAGGTTTGGCATATGCAGGAATGGATGATGAAGGAAGTTTATCTGCTTGGTATGTAATGAACGCCATGGGTCTCTATTCATTCTCACCAGCTGATCCAGAGTACATTGTAACAGTACCTATTTTTGATAAAGTAGAATTTACCATGGGTGATACCACATTTACCATAACCAAAATGGGCGAAGGTCGCAAACTTTCAAGCATCAGTTACGATGGGAAGCTTGTTGACGGTTATTTCATCAAACATGACGACTTGAAAAAAGGAAAGGAGTTAATCATCACAACTCGTGAATAGAGACCCAATGGTCTCAACTTCTGTGTCTTTAATTACTGCAGTTTTTTTTCATAATCTATCAATAGAAACAACCTCAAACTATAAATCTCCCAAAAGACTAGCTTCTGGGAGATTTATAGTTTATTAAATACATTATTTTTTACTTCCGTAAAGGCTCTTTGAGGATTCTAAAAAACCTGTTCATATTTTCTATTTACCTCTGTTACTGTTTTGGCCACTCCTGAAGTTCGAAATTTCTTTTTGCATGAAATCCCTCTCAGCCTGTTGTGCTTTATACAACTTCTCGGGGGTTAAAACACCTTCAAACTTTTTGGCAAATTCTTTATCCAAAGCAGCTTCTTTAAGTTTCACTTCCACGTCATCATCCAAAAGTTTACGGTATTCTGCTTCTGATATATTGCTGTTATCTTTTATTTTTTGAACCCTATCCCTGTGGATTTTGCGAAGCTCAAACTTCTTTTTAGTCAATTCGTTATTTAATGGGAAAAATTTATCAGCTTCACTATTTGTAAGTTCCGCTTCTTTCCTTATATATTCCACTTTCCTTTTTTCAAACTCCTCAATATTCATTCTTCTGTTCTGATTCTGAGCTTGAATAGAGATGAAGTTAAGTGATAGCATAAAAGCGAACAACAACATTATAATGTTACTTCTCATCATAAAATATTTATTATATATGTCTTATTCTTTTTAGTTAAAATAGTATTGGTCATACATATAGTCGTAAAAACCATCATCAATTAGTTGATCTTCCAGGTATTCATAAAACTCATCTTCGGTGATATGCACTGTAGACCAGTAGTTGGCAGTAGATGCTGCACCATCGATTGACTGTTCTGCTACAATCGGCTCCTGTATAGCAGATGCCTCATTCTTGTTTACCAAAAAGTTTATTGTTACATACATCCCCAAAAACATAGCAGCCATATATACCCATGGTTTTGTTCTGTCCCAAATAGTAACTTTAACCGGCGCCTTAAACTCTTTTTCGGGAAGAAGATTCATTATTTCTTCATTAAAATTCTCGAAATAATTACTTGGCACCTTAAATGGAGTCTTACTGCTATCTATATCTTGCAATTTGTTAAAATTAGCTTTCATTACATACTTTTTTGGGCTGTTCTGTAGAATAGACTTAATGAAAAATAAAAGGTTTAATTAGGTTCGCTTAAAAATTTCTCAACTTTTTTTACTGCATGATGGTATGAAGCCTTTAAAGCTCCTACCGATGTGCCAAGTATATCCGATATATCATCATATTTCATATCCTCAAAATACTTCATCTGAAATACCAGCTTTTGTTTTTCGGGAAGTGTAAGTATTGCTTTTTGCAAAAGTAATTGTGCTTCATCACCATCAAAGTAGTCATCACTCTCAAGGGTATTTATCAAGAATGAGTCATCCTCATCAATTGAGATATTGCTCTGATTTCGTTTCTTATTTATAAAAGTAATACTCTCATTTATAGCAATGCGGTATAACCATGTAGAAAGCTTAGAGTCACCCCTGAAATTATCAATGTTTGTCCAAGCCTTTATAAACACATCCTGAAGTATGTCATTAGCGTCGTCGTGAGAAAGCACCATTTTCCTTATCTGCCAATAAAGCCTTTCGCTATACTCACTTACAAGTTTAGCAAAAGCATTCCGTACCGTTAGCGGATTTTTTAATTCTTCAAGAAGCTGGTCGTCGTCAATCATTTCTATATAATTGGGTTTCACAACAAAGATAAAAGTTTTTTTTAACTTTTATCAGTTGTTTTCTCCTTTTTCAAACCACATTATAAAATTAAGTGCTGCTTCGGGGTTATTTTCCCACCATTCAAATGATTCTGGATAGTACGAAACGCTTATGTATCGACAAAAAACATCATAATAATCGGAATGAGCAATGTGTGAGAAAAACGGTATATAAAAAGTCCAGAATATCCCCTCATTATAATTTTTACTCTCTCTTTCCAGTATTTTCATTATTTCCATGTTAACTGTTTTAAATTGTATGAAATCATTAACTTCCTCCGATGCCGATTTTAGGGAGTCTTTTGTGGATGTTATTGCATGATATACAAAATTTCTATTCAGTCCGTTTTCTATGGATAAAGGAGGAAGTTTATCTTTACTTACCGTATTTTCGTTTTTGTTTTTAAGAAGTTGTTGTTGTATAAAAGATCTCTCCACAGGTTCCGCCACTTCTCTAAGTTGCATAATTTGCAACATCTCTGTAAATGCATTTTTAGATCGCTTACTGTCAGGCTCAAGCAATAAAAACATCTGAAATGATAATATACTTTGCACCCACAATCCTTTGTCTTTAAGTACATAGGCATACAATAAGAATGCTCCGCCATGCGATTTATCAAGGTCTATTGCTGTTTTAATATGTTCAAGTGTTTTATCAATATCACCTTTTTTATAAAAGTTGAGAGCTAAATTGAAATGTAAAATCGATTTAGGTCCATTTTTTTCCAAACCTTCATATAATAGTTCTATTGAATCATCAACCCTATCCATCTCTGCAAGAGATTCACTTTTCACAGCATAAGCTCCAGACGAAAGTTGCTCGTTTTGTGAATCTATTATCTGAGTACTATATAGTATTGCATTTTCAAAATCCTTTAATGCCAGATACGACAATGAAATCTCATAAACAGCAAGCGTGTGCGTTGAGTCTATTTCTAATGCCTCATTATATCTATCAATTGCTTCTTCATATTCTCCGGCGTCATGAAGTTCTATTCCTTCTTTAATTAGCGCCTCCACATTTTGATCCTGCCCAAATAATGTGGTAGAGGATATAATTAGTAAAAGTGATATTATGACTATTATTTTTCTCATAAATATTATTTTTAGATTGCTAAAAGTAAGACAAAAAAAGCAATTACAGAACCTATATTACCCACAATAGTGGCATTTGTAACACTTCTAAACATATTGATTTGATAAAGCAGGTGTTTTTTACTAAAATTTGAGCTACCTTTGCAAAGTTTTTTAAACTACATTTATTAGGTTATTATATAATGGATTGGTTAGTACAACTGGTTTTCGGCTCTGGTGTTGCCCATGCAATTTTCGTTCTTGCAATAGTAATTTCGGCAGGCTTACTGTTAGGTAAAATTAAGGTATTTGGTATCTCGCTTGGAATCACATGGATCCTGTTCTTCGGAATCTTTCTGGGTCATTTAGGTCTACAAATAGATCCAAACGTTTTGCATTTCATGAAAGAGTTTGGTCTCATCCTTTTTATATACTCAATTGGTATGCAGGTGGGCCCAAGTTTCTTTGCTTCTTTCCGTAAAGGGGGCATCACTCTCAACTTGCTAGCTGCAGGTGTGGTTTTGCTTGGAGTTATAACCACATATATAATACACCTTGTAACAGGCACTCCAATGGCCACAATGGTTGGTATTCTGTCAGGAGCAGTAACTAATACACCCGGACTTGGAGCTGCTCAGCAAACGTTTACAGATATAACAGGCACCACCGATCCTACAATTGCAACTGCATATGCTATTGCTTATCCTTTAGGGGTTGTTGGAATTATTATAACTCTTGTATTACTCAAGCAGATATTCAGAATAGATCAAACAAAGGAGATCGAAACACTTGAGGATAGCGATGAAAGTAAGAAGGCCGAAGCGCAAATGTTCTCTCTTCAAATTAAAAACCCATCTATTTTTGGTAAAAACATTAGAGATGTAAAAGACCTAATAGAAAAGGATTTTGTTATCTCAAGAGTACTTCACTCTGCAAACAATACGCTGGAGGTGCCAAAGACAGATACATCTCTATACGAAAATGATAAGGTGCTAATTGTCTCTAATTTAAATAATATAGGTTTTATAGAAGCACTATTAGGCATCCGCATCGATATGAATCGTGACGATTGGAACAAGCTCGATTCAATGCTTGTATCTAGAAGAATTTCAATTACTAAGGCCCAAATCAACGGTCGCTCTTTAGGCACTCTCAAATTAAGAAACAATTTTGGAGTCAACATCACTCGTGTCAATCGTGCAGGGGTAGATCTTATTGCAGATCCTGCTTTGCAGTTACAACTGGGTGATAGGGTAACCGTTGTTGGTTCAGAAGATAATATTGATAATGTAGAAAAGTTCTTAGGAAACTCTTTAAAACGACTTAGAGAGCCCAATCTAATTTCAATATTTATAGGTATTGCCCTGGGTGTACTCTTAGGTAGTATCCCATTTATGTTCCCCGGAATACCACAACCTGTGAAGCTTGGTTTGGCAGGTGGACCACTTATTGTGGCTATTCTGTTAAGCAAGTTCGGTCCTAAATTAAAACTAGTTACCTACACCACCATGAGTGCAAATCTTATGCTTAGAGAAATTGGAATTGCCATATTCCTTGCTTGTGTGGGTATTGAGGCCGGTGCCAATTTTATTGAAACAATAGTAAATGGTGGTTATATGTGGATTGGTTATGGAGTGATAATCACTTTGGTTCCCATTATGACAATTGGCATAATAGGCCGAAAGGTTATGAAAATAAACTACTTCACACTTATGGGAATGATTGCAGGTAGTATGACCGATCCACCGGCATTGTCATTTGCTAACACCACTGCGGGTAACGATATTCCTGCTGTAAGCTACGCAACCGTGTACCCGCTAACAATGTTTTTAAGGGTAATAAGTGCTCAGCTTTTAATATTACTATTTGTATAGGCAAACCCATTTGTTCCTCGCAATCGTTTGCACCATCATTCTGCTCAAAAGTTACTTAAATTCACTCTGTTAGTATACAAAACATATTAGTTTTGTAGTAATAGAAAGAATGATTAACTAATAAGAGAATCTATATGGCTGTGGTAACGTTTCAACTCGACTATCATACTGCGTGGGGACAAGAAGTTTGTATATGCGGATCTACTCCCGAACTAGGGAATTTTAATGAGTCGGATGGTCTTTTACTCCAATACAATGGTAATACATGGTTTGCCGATATTAATATTACAAAATCAGAAGAGATTAGTTATTATTATTTCATCAAACAAGGAAATAGTGTAATACGAAGAGAGTGGGGGTCTCACCGAAAAGTTTACATCGTAAAAAGCAAGAAACAGTTTATTATTCAAGACCTTTGGAAGAATAAACCCTTTCATAATTATCTCTATTCATCTGTTTTCACAGATACAGTTTTTCGTCACAACAAAACTACACGAACTCCTAAATATTTTAATCAGTCGATACTGCTTAATGTCATTTGCCCCTATGTGAGCAGAGAACAAGTGCTGTGTATAAGCGGCAACTGCGAAGAGCTGGGTAACTGGGATAATGCTAAGTCTCTCAAACTTACACCCACCGAAAATGGTGTATGGCAAATAATATTAAATGCAAAGAAGCTACCAGCCAAGGTCAATTACAAATTTGTAATTATAGATAAAGCAACCAACGATATAGTATTTTGGGAAGATGGCGGCAACAGGTTTCTCATTGCCGAAAATGCGCATAAAGATGATACTGTTTTCATAGAAATGGCATTGCAATTTCATCACAACAATTTCAAATTTAAAGGCATTGGCACATCCATACCGCTGTTTTCTTTAAAAACTGACGATAGCTTCGGTATAGGTGAATTTACCGATCTACGGAAAATGATAGACTGGACACATCAAACCGGTCAGCATCTCATTCAACTTCTGCCCGTTAACGACACTACAACAACAAAAACATGGCGCGACTCATATCCATATAGTGCCATCTCAATATATGCTCTTCACCCAATCTATTTAGGGTGCAAACAATATCCTCTAAAGAATAAGAAGAAATTCAACTCTTACCTCAAGCAGGCCAACAAGTTCAATCAGCTAAAAGAGATAGATTACGAAAAAGTATTTAAACTGAAAGAAGATTACTGTCACGATTTATTCCTGCAAGATGGTCAAAAGGTGATGCTTTCAAAAGAGTATAAAGAGTTTCACAACAAAAACAGATATTGGCTTTTTGCTTATGCCTGTTATAGTTACCTGCGAGATAAAAACGGCTCGGCAAATTTCAGGGAGTGGGGTATTTATAAAACCTACAATGAAGAGGCATTATCGCAAATGATTAGTGAACTACCCTTTGCAAAAAATGAAGTTGATTATTACTGTTTTGTACAATTCCTTCTACATAAACAGTTTTCAGAAATTAAAGAATACGCACAAAGCAAAGGCATTTCGCTTAAAGGTGATATCCCCATTGGCATAGACCGAAATAGTATAGATGCATGGACGGTGCCGCATCTGTTTAATATGGACACACAAACAGGTGCTCCGCCCGACGACTTCTCATACTTTGGTCAAAACTGGGGTTTCCCTACATACAACTGGCAAGCAATGGAAGAGGACGGCTACACATGGTGGAAGAGCCGATTCCAAAAGATGTCAGATTATTTCGATGCTTACAGAATAGATCATATCCTTGGATTCTTTAGGATATGGGAGATACCTCTTCATTCGGTGCACGGACTGCTTGGTTACTTTAATCCCGCTTTACCATATTGGGCCGAAGAAATTAATAACGACGGAATACCTTTTGACGAGCAAAGAATGGAAGAACCATTTATTCACGAAAGTTTCCTTTCCGATATATTTGGTGACTATACCCAAGAGGTAATATCTGAATATCTAGAAGTCGCAGGATGGCAGTTGTTTAAATTAAATTTATTCTGTAACACTCAACAAAAAATTAAAGCATTTTTCGCTCAAAGGGATGATGAGAGATCAATAAAGATTCGCGAAGGGTTATATGCTCTTTGTAACGAAGTGCTATTCGTGAGAGACCCTCACGATCAACATCGCTTCCATCCTCGAATTACGGCACAATTCACATATTCATATAAATATCTCAACGATGATGTAAAAGATGCCTATAATAGGCTATATGACAGGTTTTATTTTCAACGTCACAATTATTTCTGGCGCGAGCAGGCTATGAAAAAGCTACCACCTCTAATTAATTCAACAGATATGATGGTGTGTGGCGAGGACCTTGGTATGGTGCCCGATTGTGTTCCTTCGGTAATGGATGAGTTGCAAATATTGAGTCTCGAAATTGAACGAATGCCCAAAAGCACATATACAAAGTTTACTGATCTAAAACATTTGCCTTATCTATCGGTTTGCACAACATCTACGCACGATATGTCGCCAATTAGGTTATGGTGGACCGAAAACAGAGATATTACGCAACAATATTATAACGAGGTATTACAATTACCCGGTAAAGCACCATTGGAGTGCTCAACCGAGCTGTGCAAACAAATTATAGAAAATCATCTTCATTCATCTGGAATGTGGGTAATATTACCCTGGCAAGACTGGATGTCTATTGATGAAAATTTACGTAACGAAGATATAGCTGCAGAGCGTATAAACGTGCCTGCAAACCCCGAGAACTACTGGAGGTACAGAATGCATATTTCTTTAGAGAAACTGCTTAAGAAGAATGATTTTAATAATAGAATAAAGGAAATGTGCGACACTGTGGGCAATAAAGGCATTAGTAAGTAGTAGCACGGAGTTCCCATAAGAATTAACTATCACACATAAACCCATAAAAAATAGCTGCTCTATAAAAGAACAGCTATTTTTTTTATCTACTGCAAGTAGAACTTATCAGTAGTTACATATTTTATTAAGTACAACTACGCTTTTCCCGCGCTTCCTAATACATTAATAGTTTTGTGCATATAAAGCTTTTTAAGCTCTTCGCGTGCAGGACCTAAATATTTACGTGGGTCAAACTCTGCAGGGTCTTTTGCCATTACCTCACGGATAGCGGCAGTCATAGCCAAGCGACCATCTGAGTCGATATTAACCTTACAAACTGCAGATGTTGCCGCTTCACGCAACCATTTTTCTGGAATACCAATAGAATCCTTTAGTTTACCACCAAATTCGTTGATAGTATCAACATACTGCTGTGGAACTGAAGAAGAACCGTGCAATACAATTGGGAATCCTGGAATACGTTTTTCAATTTCTTTCAAGATATCAAAACGTAATGGGGGTGGTACTAATACACCGTTTTCGTCACGTGTGCACTGTTCTGGAGTAAATTTGTATGCTCCGTGAGAAGTACCAATTGAAATAGCCAATGAGTCTACACCTGTGCGAGTAACAAAGTCTACAACCTCATCAGGCTCAGTGTATGTGTGGTGCTCAGCAACTACATCATCTTCAATACCTGCCAAAATACCCAATTCACCTTCAACAGTTACACCGTGCTGATGAGCATATTCTACAACCTTTTTGGTTAAAGCAATATTTTCTTCGTAAGGAAGGTGCGAACCATCAATCATAACCGAAGAGAAGCCACTTTCAATACAGTCTTTGCAAAGCTCAAAGCTATCACCATGGTCAAGGTGAAGAACAATAGGAATGTTATAACCCAATTCTTTTGCATACTCAACCGCTCCCTGAGCCATATAACGAAGTAGTGTCTGATTTGCATACTTGCGTGCACCACTTGAAACTTGCATAATAACAGGTGATTTTGTTTCAACACATGCCGAAACAATAGCTTGCAATTGCTCCATATTATTGAAGTTGAAAGCTGGAATAGCATAACCACCTTCAATCGCTTTCTTAAATAACTCTTTTGAGTTTACTAAACCCAGTTCTTTATAACTTACCATAGTAATAATTTTTTATTTGTCTGATAATCTAAATTCTTATACAAAAATAGCTCTTTTTCTGCAAACAAAGAAATATATAAGAAAAAATGAATCTGCAATTATTCTTCAATTATTCAATACTTACTAAAACATACCAACGGGTATATTGAGAAGGAAGGCATTTTTAAATTAAAAGTCCATTCAAAATAATGGCTTTATTTTTATCGTTCGTTTAAACATGCCCGGATAAACCCAATAACTCCTCAAAACACCAGCCGAAGAATCACCAACTCCTGTAGTTTCATAATCGAGGTTAAAAGTTATGCCATCTTGCTTTTGCAATTGATATGTGTAAATTGATTTAGTTAAGTTTTCGGTACTAAAAGGATACGCATTGAAATTAAATAACTCATTAACTTTAAATTCAAGACCTTTACCTTGCTCATCAACCATTCTCACCCAACGGTTGTCGGTTCTCAAACCATAATCTCCCGGCTTAATATATGGTACGAACATCTCATCAACTGTAGAAGAATAAACACCAACTTTATACCCACTATTTCTTCCCGGATAATTTTCTTGTGGCCCACGTCCATACCACTTAACATGATTCATATTCTGATCAAGTGTTACCGAAAGTCCAAATCTCGGATAATATAAAGGTAAAGTTCTTCCCTGCGACTTGGCAGTGTGCTCAATCGTAATTTCGCCATCTCCGCTAATGATGAAATTGAAGATATTTTCCACACCATTATACTGAATACCCCATACTGGTCTAACAGTAATTGGTTTATCTGTAAACAGCACTATTTGCCTAATGTTTAAATATACTTTCCCATCTACTTCCAACACTTTTGTATATGCCGGAAAATATGAAGGTTGGTCTATTCCAGCAGAGTAAAATTCAGTCGACACATAATTACCATATCCCTCTTGCCAGTTTGACGAACGGGCAGATCCCGAGCCCCAATCATCAACATCATTGGCCATTGGTGCACGCCATACACTCATTAAAAATGGCGATTTAAGCATTTTCTTTCCATCAACCATCATTGAAGATAAAGCGCCTAAATTCTTGTCGATTATATATTCAAAATTGTCACCTTTTACAATAATTTCATTCTCTGTTTGTGTAAAATGTGCGCGTAGGTTTGTGGGTTCAACATCCAATGCCTCTTTTTTCCATGGAAGAACAAACTGGCTCCATGCTACTTCGTGACCTGATTTTGCCCATATTTCATCATCCTTTAAAAATGAACTAATTGTTATCCGATACTCTTTACCAGCTTCAAGCTCAGGTTTGGTATAAGGAACTTTCATAACTTCCCTTGTCATAGCATCAATGTTAAGCGGTAAAGTACCCTCTTGAATAACCTCTCCATCAGCTTCCATGTACCACTTTGTATCATATTGAGATGCATTGGTAAAGAAGTTGCGATTCCAAATTTCCACTATGCCCAATTCAGCATCAAGGAGGGTTGCTGCAATGGGCTGACCAACTTTCTTCATCTCCCAGTTTTCGGGTTCAATTTCCCTGTTTCCCGAAATGTGCCCATATGTTCGTGCTCCTGCTCCATAGCTTAAAAAGGTACCATGATCGGTTTCATTTTCAAAATCCAACCACAAAACAGCTTTTTCAGGGTTAAGTTGATGTGGCAAAACAGCCTCATTAAATACTCCTACATTATCAAGCATTGCATCGCTCATATACCCAGAATTTTGACTTCCGTCAACTTCTGAGTCACGACCCAGACTTATTGTAAAAGGGAAGTTTTTGATGTTTCCTCTAACATCTTTACTTGCCTGCAGGTTTTCATTTATATACAACAACATTTTTTGTCCGTCATAAATTGCTGTCAGCTTGTGCCAATTGTTTTCCCAATTGCTGGGCAAGGCGGTTCGTAAAATCTGTTTGGTATTGGTGTAAATATAAAATTCAAGCGAGTCATTCCCTCTCTGAACAATGCCATACTGATTCGACCCCTTGGTTATAAACTGTCCACCACTGGCATTTAGCTTCCTTGGGAATACATCCATAGTTATAGTAAGCTTATCACCATCAATCTCCAAATTCTCATGCCTGTATATCTCAACCCATTGGTCGTGCCCATTTAAATTAACCGCATTACCAGTTTTTCCTTCAACCAATTTAATATTGTTTCCCATTAAATGAACCGGCACATTATTGCCCGATTTATCATCCAAGCTTCTAATTTTTTCAGTAATCCCGGGACTAACAAAGTCCCATATAGCACCCCCTAAAGTTCTCGGGTATGAATAAATTACGTGCCAGTAGTCATCCAAACCACCAAGTGCATTACCGGCAACAGACAGATACTCATCCATAAAAGAAGGCCGCACATCATTGTCGAACTCATTACCAATCAGCATATCCAAATCAAGTGGGCTAGGGTAGCGTGGTCCAATTATATCCTCTGCTGGATGTGAATATCCGTTACCTCCATACATCCAATAACGAGTAGGATCCAAAGACTTGCCCTCCTTCACTACTTCCGAAATATTAAAACCTTCTCCACTTTCATTGCCCGCGCTCCAAAATATAATACTTGGATAGTTCCTATCGCGAAGAACCATTTTTCGCACTCGTTCACGATACATTTCTGTAAACTCGGGCATATCACTCACATATTCTGTTGCATGAGCCTCCACACCTGCTTCATCAATTATATATAAACCATATTCATTGGCCAGTTGAAGATATTTGTTTACAGGAGGGTAGTGTGATGTTCTCACTGAATTGAAATTCAACTGTTTTAATATCTCAAAATCTTTTCTAATTATTTCTTCTGTCATCGTATGGCCCATCTCATGATGCTGCATATGAGAATTTGTAGCATTTATCTTTATAGGTACACCATTCAACGTAAATAAGTCGCCTTCAATTAAAGTCTCCTTAAAACCAATAACCTGCTCAACAGAATCTACAACAACACCTTGCGATGTTAACAATTGCATTTTTAGATTATATAAATGAGGAGTTTCGGCCGTCCATTTCAACGGATTAGATATCTCTGCTTCTACATTTACCCACTCATTACCGGGCAAATCCATTTTAAATTCGTCACTTTCAATCTCTTTAATAAGAACTTTATTATTGTCAAACAAAAAAGCTCTAATCTTATAATCTTCGGCAGGAGCGTTTAAATACTTTTTCACATCAAACCCAACCGAAAGAGTTGCATCAGTATAACTATCATCTAGGTCGGTAATAACCTGCCAGTCAAACAAACGAACATTAGGTGCAGCGTATATGTTTACATCATCAAATATTCCAGCAAATCGCCAATAGTCTTGACCTTCTAGGTAGTACCCGTCCGAATATTTAGTTACAAAAACAGCTATAGAGTTTATACCTGATCTTAAATACTTAGTAATATTATACTCAGCAGGTTCCTGTGCACCTTCATTATAACCCACTTCTTCGCCATTGATCCATACAAACGAAGCAGAAGCAGTTTTTTCCATTCTCAGAAAAATCTGATCGCCTTGCCATGTATCCGGTACAATGAAGGTTTTTTTGTACGCACCCGTAGGATTATATTCCCTTGGAACATTGGGCACAGTAACAGCAAAAATATCACTATTCCTATTTGATCTTGCATTATTCCTTTTCACAGGAAAAGGCGTAGCTACATTTCTAAAAAGCCTGTCTCCAAACCCCTGCATTTCCCAATTTGAAGGTACCTCAATAAAATCCCAGTCCTCATCATTAAAATTGATAGTATAAAAATCTTTAGGAATACCCTCGGGAGTCTCACTATAAAAGAATTTCCAATCGCCGTTTAACGATAATGACTTTTGTGGCATAAAATAGGTGCGACCCTCTTCTTGATTCAACTCAAACACCGAAGTGTTCTCTATATAATAATATATATTGTCCAGGAACTTAGCCGGTTGCGCCAATAAAGCACTTGATAATGAGATGCAAAGTATTAGAAAACTAATTCGTTTCATTTTAGAAGATTATTATAGAGTCTTTAATTTATTTTTTAAATCAAATATAAGACCCACTGTTAATAGCAAAAAACAAATACTTGTAAAAACACCAATATAAAAGAATTTCTCTTCTTCTATATTTAGCGCAATCAATAAACTTCCCACCGAAATTATTCCAGCAAACAGGGCATAAAACTTTGTTTTGTAAACCCACGAATAAGAAAATAAATGTGCCCCCGTGATAATCGAATACGTCATAATAAAATAATCGGGTGATTTAATCAGCACAAAAATCAAAAAAGGAAAGTAAAATAGTTGAGCAACATTCAACCATAAGCCTAGGGGTTGCAAAGGATTATCTTTAACCTTCCAAACCGACTTTATAAATTTAGAAATAAAAAATGCAATCACAATCATTGGTGAACCAACAATAAAAACCAGTATAGATTTATAATAAGAATCAAAATCTAAATTCCATATAAACGCAATTAAAGCCCATATTACTGTTGCGGCAATTATAAAGTCTATACCATTTTTAGATTCAACAGACAATCGAATCTTCAATTTTTCAAACTCTTCTTTATTCATGCTTCATAAGATTAATATTTATATATAAGTTTATTTAAAAAGAAATATTTGCAAATGTATGTAAAAAACACAAATAGACCTTATAATTTTAAGAACATATTGTAAATACATACTCTACAGTATTTACCTACTTAGACCCTACCAAGTCCTAAGTTTCCTTATTAATAACCGAGCAAGGTTAGGAGTTGGTTAGGAGTTGGTAGGTAGTTGGTACATCCATTATTCAGCACTATTAATTATTAAAGAGTGTTAAAGCAAACAAGGGAAATACAAAGATTATATACTTTTCTCAAAGATGGTTACATAGATATTTGGAGCTAATCGCTTGAGATTTATTGCCAAGAAAAAACCTGCCGCACCTCTACCGATAATGGCAATTGTCATATTGCTAATTTTATGCAAAATTACTTATATCTTTGTATAATCGGTTTTCGGACAGCTTAAAAAAAGGCTGTTTTAAAAAAACAGCCCCTAATCAAATCATATATATATTTATATCAAAAACGCATAAAGAAATCCCACGTCTCTTTTGCAACCCAATTAACATCTGAACCCGGGTCTTTTACGTTCTCGGTATGACCACCCACAAATGAACCAAACAATACAGGATATTCTTCGGGAAGTCCTTCAAATTCTGTTGTTATATGAGTTGGAGTTGTGGCAACTGGTACCTCGGGCAATTCTGTTAAGCCATTATTCTCTAGATGCGTTAATACGCAATATTTGCCACCTTGTTTGAGTTCATCAGAGTTAACAAACTTGCAAAGTCCGTCCTCAGTGCCAGTTACACTATAGAAGGCTAGGGGTTTGCCTGTGTTTTCGGGAAGATAAATATTCCAGTTGGCCGGTGCATAACATGCAACAGCACGCAAATCATCCTGAAAAGCCAATGATAACGAGTATGTAAACATTGCGCCAAAACTAAAGCCGCAGCTAAATACTCGTGAAGTATCGATACTCAATTTATCTTTAAACAATTCAAGCATATCGGCAAAAAAGATATGGTCTTTGTCGTCTCTTCCACGCCATGGAGAACGGTCGGTGTACCCCTCAGGAGCTACAAAAATAACATCAACACCATCTCTTTCGGCATAAGTTTTAAGTCCATAAAAGTTTTGATCAACCATTGTTTGCATATTCCCACCCATCATATGCATCGCAAAAATTAAACGGTATGTTTTATTTTTATCGTAGTCTTCGGGGATATCAATGGTGTATTTTCGCTCTAAATCTGCACTTGTCATTGTGTATGTACCGCTCTTAAAATCGCCCAGTTCTTTACCATAACCGGAGCTTGGTGTTGGAGCATTATTTAATTTACGGGCTTCATCAATAGTATGTGCATTGAGTGTTAAAATTGAAGCCAGTAGAATGAATAGGATAAATGTTCTTCTCATTATATATTGTTTTTATGTGTTAACTGTAAGTTATTTCATTATTCAATAGGAACCATGAATTTCATCAACTCCTTATCGTGGTTGTACACAATCTTACTTTCATTATCAAAGTACATTGTAGCACCCTCTTCGGCAGTATAAGGCTTCCATTCTGGTAACACACCCTCTACATTTGGGTTGGCTGTTTTAATGAAGTTTATCCAAGCAGAGCTCATTTTGTCGGCCATCGCCCAGGCTTCTTCGGTATCACCTGTCCAATCAGCCCTTAAATCAACTGTATTGAAAGCCAAAGGAATGTCTAATCCGTGGAAAGAACCTTTAGACGCATCATCAACACCACTCTTCCATGCTAAGAAATAAAGATACAAGGGAGCGGATGTCTCTAACGATCTTGCATCGGCAGTACGTATGGTATATGGTCTGAAAACTTTATCAATAGAAAGAAGATCCTGAGGTGTATAATCGGGATAAGCCTTTGCGTAAAGCTCAATAAATTTGTCGGTATTCTTACCATATTCTTTTGCCAAGCGTTCTTTAGCCTGTTCTAATGTAAGATCCTTTTCGCCATAAAATACGGGCATCATCTCGTTAAGCGTGGAGCCCATAAGAATAGGTATATCATTAGAGAAATCGGCAAAAGTAGGACTAAACGGTTGTTGTACCAAAATATCACCATCGGCAGAAGGAGCAAAGCCAAACATTCCTTGAGAACCGGGTCGCCTTGGTCCGGATATCTTGGCAATTGCCTCGTTTCCAGCTTTCACAAGTTCTAGGTAAGGAATAGTTTCAAGTTTCTCAACTTCGTCGGGTGCAATTCCTAATGTTTCAAGAACTGCTAGCCCAAGCGCTTGAGATTTCTCTTTATCCATATTATTAATGATAGTTCCACTCTGTATAATTGCTTTATGGAACAAACCATTTGCTGATGGCATGCACATTAGTGTACCAACTTTACCGCCACCACCAGATTCACCACAAATAGTAACATCGGCAGGGTCACCACCAAACTTCTCGATATTCGCATTCACCCACTCCAGTGCTTTTACAATGTCGAGCATACCAACATTGGCCGACTGAGCATATTTATCGTCAACAGCAGATAAATCTAAGAAACCAAGGATATTTAAGCGATGATTTACAGATACAAACACAATATCACCCTTTTTAGCCATTGCTTCGCCGTATGTCATGGGGTCGTTGCTTGCACCAGTGTGAAATCCGCCACCGTGCAACCATACTAAAACTGGACGCTTTTTGCCATCATTAATTCCTTGTGTCCAAACATTTAGACTAAATAGTTCATTCTCATCTTGAACTGAATCAGGGTACCAAGGCACAACCTGTTTGGCTACCGGACCAAAGTCTGTAGTTTCACGAACACCCTCCCAGGCAATAGGATCTTGCGGAGACATAAATCTCTCGGCAGTTGCATAGGGTATCCCTTTGAAAACAAATACACTATCGTTAATACTGCCAGATACATCACCAGCGGTGGTAGAAACAACCGGCTCTTGACTCTCTGTTGTTTTTGGGTTACAACTCATAATGAATAACCCAAGCGTAATCATTAAATAAATGCTTGAAAATCGTCTCATAGTAAAATTAATTTGTCTGTGTTTTATATTGATTAAATATTGTAGAATAATCATTTTTGTCTCATTTTAACTCACAATGTGTTATTTTGATTAAAACAGGGGCAAGTTAATAATAGTTTTTCTATTTATTTGGAAAATATTTAACAAAGTTGGGGAATTGGATGGGTTGAGAAGGTTTTGGCTTTTTTTAAGTGGATTGTTTTTTTAGATTATTTTATGTCTTATATTTGCATTTACTTATAAAGTGGAGCACAACTATCATGGATAAGTAAAAGTAATGCCGAGAAAAAGAATTAGTAGCAAAGAAAACACTTCAGCTCTTTTCAATAGATATGTTTGGTTGGTAGAAACAATTCAACGAGCTGGAAGAATCACTTTCGAAGAGATAAACGACAAATGGACACGATCTCGCCTAAACTACACAGGAGAAGATTTGCCACTACGTACATTTCATAACCATCGCCATGCCATTGAAGAGATGTTCGACATAAATATCGAGTGCGACAAACGTGGTGGTTATATGTATTTCATCGAAAATGAGGACGATATGCATAGTGGTGGAATGCGCTCGTGGATGCTAAATGCTTTCTCTGTAGGAAATCTACTTAGTGAAAGCACCAGTATGCAAGATCGGATTTTGTTTGAAAAAATACCATCAGGCCATCAGTATTTGACACTTTTTCTGGAATCCATTAGAGAAAACCTTACCATAGAAATTACCTATCAAAGTTTTAGCAACAATGATGCATATACATTTGAAATTGAACCATATTGTTTAAAAGTGTTTAGGCAGAGGTGGTACGTACTTGCTCTAAGTACACATTACGATGAGCTGCGCATATACTCTTTAGACCGAATGCATAAGGTGCAAATAACTAAAACGGCTTTCAATTATCCAAACGACTTTAATCCCCAAGTATACTTTCACAATTGTTTTGGCATAATTCATTCTCCAAATATGGAACCTGAAACTGTTGAAATTAAAGTATCTGCAGATCATCGTAAATACATTGAAACTCTTCCACTGCATCACTCACAAACGTTGGTTGAAGACAAAGCAGATTTCGCCATTTTTCAATATATGGTACATCCAACATACGATTTCATTCAAGAGTTGTTTTCACATGGAGAAAAGATTGAAGTAATAAAACCAAAATCGATGAGAGAGGAAATGGCAGAAAAAGTGATTGAGATGATGGAGATGTATAAATAAACCTTGCTTTTTGCGATGTATATTAGAGTGATGCTTATATTTGGCATAGCTCATCAGAAATGGTATCCAGCTTGGATATATTAGATAAATTTGCAGACAGGTGGAACTGGAAAATTATCATAGATTGTTATTCACTTTCAGATCATTTTAACATGGATTTTTTGAATAAATATATTGATTATATTCCATTAGGCTTACTGCAAAAGTCACTACTTTGGTATCATTTAAAAGAGGAAGAGTATACAATATTAAAACAGCAAATTCTTTCCTGAATGAATTTAAGTGCTGCCTATTCTCAAAATGGGCAGCACTTAAACCTAATAAAATCTATAAGTTAGAAATAATTTCCAATATCTCATCTAGCCTATATTCTAAATCATTAATTGTTTTGTTTTTTGTTAAATATTTCTCATATTTCAGAATAACGAAATTTTTGTATTCCTCATCGATATAACTATCATCAAATTCTTCTAGAAGAGTTTTTGCCATCTTTTTCGTATTACACTCTATACGTAAATGGAGGTCTCTATTTAAACAAAAACCAATCCACACAGTCAATTTATCTACTTTTTTAAGTAACCATATTTCATTACCAAAAATAATATTATAAAGTTCATACACACTGTGCTGATTGTCATCAGAATAATTAAAATCATATTTTTTATGTATATGATAAGCCACTTCCGCTCTATCCGTATCTATTACTATTCTTGCATGTTGTTTCCTTGGTATTGCAAACATAATATGACCTCCATACCAGTAAATTCGAAAGGTTAGATTTCCTTCCTTTTCTTTAATAGCTGCCCAATCATACAGTTTAATATCGTTTCGTAAACGTTTAACAGCTAGTTTAAGAGCTATTTCATCGTCCTCTCCTGCATTTATCCAGGGTTCAACTTCCTCAGCTTTTGAAATATATTCTTCTAATTTATTTTTAATAGATGCTTCACTCGGCATATCTAAAACAATTGAAAACATACTTCTTACTTCTTGATCTGATGCGAGTATATTTTTCAAATATTTATCTTTTTCTGCTCTCTCAGTAATGTATCTTTCCCTAAGCTCATCCCAAGAAAGGAATTGACACACAATAGCACGAATAAGTAGATGTTGTTCTCTGTATTTTAATGAAATACCATTTACATCAAACATTTCTTTGGCATGATAAAATCTGTCTTTATAATGATCAATAGACATTCCTTCTGTATAGAAAAAAGTGGCCATTCCCTTGAAATAAGGGTGAGTCTCAGCCTCTATGAAAACATTTTCCCACTCAATGTCCTCTGCAATACGTTTAGCCTTTTCAATCTCCTCTATTACTGCCCTGTTCTCACGCCCATCAGTATTATTTTCACCCCACAAAGACAAAGCTTTGTAGAAACTTATTCCAGAATCTTTATAGGTTAAAGTATGACGTAAGAGTGCAGTTAATTTTCTAATTAAAGAAGAAACTGGAGTTAAACTATCAATATTAGTGTTTTCTATAATATTCCAAACAACACGCATCCATTGTTTAAATATTATTTCATCAAATGATTTATATAAACTCAAGTACTCTACAACAGCTGAAAATGCAATCAACTTTATCTGTGTCATTGCTGTACTTACATTGCAATAGAAATCATCACCTTTTCTAGATTCAGTCTTTTCCCACTCAGGCAATAAATAATATTTAATATGACTTTTATGAAATTCATGAAACAAATCTAAAACAATGTATAAGTCTTCAATAAATTCAGGATACTTTTTAAGCAAATCTTCAAAAACTTGAAATCCCAAATATCTGTTTTCTTTTGTTCTATTCTCAGCATCAGTATATAGCTTTTTAATATTTACATCTGAACGCATCTCATTATCACTAACACTGTTTTTTGTGCTAATTATATATTTAATTGCAAAAAACCTTGTAAAAAACCTCATATAAGAACTATCAAACTCTTCAGTCTCATTTATCCAAAAAATATCAACCCATTTTGCATCAAGCTTTATTGAAAAATTATAATGAAATGGAATCTCATCATTATAGTCGTTATTGTATAGTGGTACGGGATATTCAAAAGAATTATGATGACTTACAAAGTTTGATAAGTCAGCTTTGAAATTTTCAAACGGAGTAAGTTGAAGTCCACGTGCATTCATTTTTATATAAAGCTCTTCTGATAACTTGTAGAATCCTAGCGATTTTACATAAAATTGCAAATTAGATAATTTATAAACTAAACCTCTTGTTTTCCTTCTTTCATATTGCTCATGAATGGCATCTAACATTGTTAACATCGAAACAATTGTACTGTCTCTATCAAATGATTTAAAATACCACTTAGCTCTTATAATTACTTCTTGAGGGGTATTACCATTTAAATTTATTTTAAACTCAGCCAGCTTCTTACAAAATATTGTCGTTGACGAACGTGTTTCATAAGTAAAATTTAAAAGACAACTTCTTACTTTCAAATTATATTCATCATCAGCTTCAAGTTCCCTATTAACTAAGTACCAATTAAGTAAAAACAGTGTTGTTAATCGTTGCTGACCGTCTAGTAGCTCCATAACATAAGAGTCATAGGATGCACGAATTATACCATATATAAAATTTAATTCTAATACTTCTCCTTTAATTAATTTCTCAAAAATATCATCTAAAATTGAATTTCTTACATAAGTGCTAGCTGCATCTTTTCTTCCTTGTGCATAAGGACGTTGTATCTTAGGGATAATTATTTTTTCTAAAACAACTTTCTCGTCATTATTTAAATCAACCTGTTTTTCAAACAAGTCTGTAAAAGAGTATCTTTCGTTCATAATCATTAATTGTTTTTGAGGTATAGTTTAACATTATCATATACGTATTTATGATATTCTTCCATATCATGTGTTGACCATTGAGATCTATTTGTCCCAGTCGGATCAAAGAATTTAGCAAAAACATATTGTGTTGCAATTGGTATAAAAACTCCATTCGTTATGCTGTCAATAATAATTCGTCTTTTGGTGCAAAACAGACTATTACCGTATGATCGATTAGTTTTTGAATCAAGTAGTGCTAAGTTACCAATACTGTTTTTTAGTTCTTCATCCACAGCTTCTTCACCTGCAATTTCCTTAAGTAACAATATAGCATCATCATATTTAGTTTCCGCTATTATTGCATCAATGTTTTGTTTCTTTTCATCATCTAGCTTAAGATCGGCAAGTGCAGTATAAATCCACTCCAATTTCTCTTTTTCACTTTTAAGTTTATTAGTACTATAAGAGTCTATATGCTCTATATCCCAATCTTGATTATTTAGTAAATCAAAGGGGAATTTATAGGTGTCAGAACTTGATTTAATATTTTGTTCATTAAGATGATGGATATTCAGTGTAAGTAACAAGTTATAAATACGTTTCCTGTTAGCGCTACTATATTGTGTATCTATCCTACCATTCTTTACGTCAACTTCAATATTTGACAGATAGTGACGAACTCTTTCAACCAAATAACTTTTGAAATCTTCACGTAATGATTCCTCTGGCATCTTATTGAAATGAACTATAATACGGGATAAATCTTCACCGCATTGACTCAACAATCCTATAAGATTGTACAATTCTGGGGTGCTGTACCAATCATCGAGTGTCCTAAACACACTCATTACCTCCTCCCATGAAGCCGATACTTCTTTTTGAAGTTCATCTCCACTATTACCTTCGAAACGTATATCGTAATATCGAAAAATTGTACTTTCTCTTTTATCTTGTAACTGTTTATCTATCTCTTCTATCTTATCCTTCCACTTATCCTCAGGAGTGTTTTCTAATTTATCAATTTTATATATTAATGAAAAAATAAAATCTATACGGTTTGGAATATCAGTTCCTTTTCTTTGAAGAAAGTACCAAAAATTGTCCGCATGTAATGTGTTTTCAATAAACTCCCATTCTAATGCAATTTGGGACTGCATTATATATTTTGTTCCATTATCGAAGTTACGTTTTAATAAAAACAATCCTTTTATCAGCTCTGCATCAGTTAATCGAATTTTTCCTGTATTGATCTTTTGAAATTCCTCTATTGCATTTTGCTTTCTAGATTCAGCCAGCTCATACCATAATACTTGTACTGATCCATCTTTGGTGTCTGTTGATCCATTTAATAATGTAAAAAGTGTATCTCTTACCTTACCTAAACTCCCACCAAGTTTATAACGTATGTTTATTTCTTTGCCCTCTTCTTTTATCCATGTATCAACGTACTGAAAAGCTTTAGACATAAAGTAATAATCAACATTCTCATAAGATATTTTATCACCATTTAAGCCTTCCATACTCATATTTTCTAAAAAAACACTTGATTCCTCTCGTGTGGCATAAATAATATTATACAGAATCTTTCCATCCTCTTCATTAAACAATGCTTCAGTATCCCAACCTTTCTGGTCTAGAAAGTATTTATATATTAAATATAAAGTCGTTAGTCGTTGTTGACCATCAATGATTTCCCATACTCCTTTCTTTTTAACAGACTCAATAATATTTTCATCAAATATTTCTTGTAATATTGAATTGTCAGTTATGGGCCGGGCAATTATTGGTTGAAGAGAATAAAAATCGCCATCCTCTTTCTCAGAATTAGCAAATGTCAATAGATCTTTTAGCAAATCACCTACTTGTTTTTCTGTCCAACGATATCCTCTTTGATACGCGGGGATATAGAAGTATCTTCCATCTAACAGATCACCTATTGCAAAATGTTTAATTGAATTGTTCATTTTTTTTCATGTTTATATGATTAATTTACTGCTTGGTTTATTTGAGGGTTTATACTTACAAATTTATTTATTTATTAATGCGAGGCACAACATACCTTTAAAACAAACGGTTTGTTTAACAATCTGTACTGTGTATCTACTACTGCTGCATTTGCAAAAGTAGTGGGTACTTGTTTTACTATACCGTAAGCATCGTGTATATGTCCAAAAAGATGGTATTGGGGACGGATTTCGGCTACTTTTTGCAGTAAATGGGGACATCCATAGGAGAAATTGCTAGAGTTGTCTAACAGGCCGTGGGGTGGGCGATGGGTTATAAGAATATCGGTATTATCAGGAATAAGATTTAATTCTTGACGATAATTCTCCTCCAATTCTTCTGAAAAGAAAAATGGCACTCCCCAAAAATTAATACCGTTGATTGTTACTCCACTATTGCAGAGGTAATAGCAGTTTTGAGGCAGAAATCTTTGAATTCTTTCGGGTGCTTTTCTTTCTAATGCTAAATCATGATTACCAGCAATAAATATTTTGTATTTATAGTCTAAATTACCAAACCATTCAATAAAATCCAGCACCTCCTCACCGGTTCCTGCAAAAGAAATATCACCGGAATGGACAATAATATCGGCAGCTGGCATATTACTTAATTGTCGATGTAAGTTGTGAGTATCGGATAGGTGTAGAATGTTCATTGGTAAGTCTTTATTTTGCGAAGATAATTAATTTCCTCGATACAAAGGTGAAAAACCTATCCTTTGTCGTTTATTGGTATTGTTTATTCGTTCGTTTTGGCAAAACATATGTAAGAGCTCCATTGAAGGTAATGAGCCTTCAAGGATATGTTCTACAGTGCTTTTTCGAACAATATTCTCGATTTGCCCACCGCTTAAATCATACTCTGTTGCTAATTCTTCCGCATCTATATCAGACAGACTCGGAAGCATAGTTTGCCAAATCTGTTTTTTTGCATGAGTGCTCGGCTTCAAAAATTCTATTTTGTAGATAAATCGCCTTTCAAAAGCTTTATCTAGATTTTTTGTCAAGTTGGTAGTTGCGATCATAATTCCGTTTAGGTTTTCCATTTCTTGCAATATGATGTTTTGCATAGCGTTTTCCATTTTATCCGCCGCACGCTGTGTTTCCATGCGAGTGCCTAATATGGCATCCGCTTCATTAAAAAGTAATATTGGTGCAATTTCAGACTGTGAAACGTTTGAGTGATATTCATCGAAAAGACTTTTGATATTCTTTTCTGTTTCGCCCACCCACATACTTTTTATCTCAGATACGTTTACTGGCAAGATATTTCTACCAGTTTGCCGGGCCAATTGATATACAGTTTCAGTTTTACCTGTTCCAGGGGCTCCATAAAATAGACAAGCAAAGCCGTTTCTCATACCGTTTTCAGTGAGTCTTTTCTGTACCAATTCAAAGTTTTGAGGTTTTAAAAGACCAGCTAATTTATCAATCTGTGTACGTTCATAGGTATCAAAAAACATCTTTTTAGTGTTTATGTTATTGAAAACGATAAACTTTTTATCAAGTTTTGCTGTACACCCTTTTAGGATGTCTTCTCCAAACAAATCTTGTTTAGCTTTATCTGTAAGCTTGTAATAGTTGGCATCGAGGAACTCCTCTTCTTTGCAGTTTTCAATTAACCCGTCTGTAATTAATTCATTATCTCTTTCTTTAAATGAACGTTTGATGTTACGTAGAAGCTTTTTATCAAAAACAGAATCGAGATCATGGAATCCAACCATATCATCGTCTTCATTTGCAAATAGGTGGCAAAAATAAAGCAACAAAATCTCGTCTTCTCCAGCATAAGATCCTTTTTTAATTTGTTTTGATAACTCTAGGTGGGGATTTGCTTCTATAAGTGTTAACAGTTCATTTGTCAAATCTTTATATAAAATTTCATTTTCTTGTTTTTCTTCAAATAGTTCACTTAGAAATTCAAGAAATTCATCTTGCGAGATGTTCATATATTTTCTTGGCTCAATTTTTCTTCCTTCTGTAATTGCGCTAATCACCTCTCGTGGAATTCTGAATTCTATCAAAGTGTTTTTTCTATTACAGCGAACCAAACGTTGTTTCTCAAGCTCGTTAAAACTGTCTTGGTACTGCATAATTCGGATTTTACGACAATTTAAATGATCGGATAATTCTTTTATATGTGTGTACATTGGACCAGCATTATCCACAAGTAAAGAGAAGAACAGAGCTGCCATATCAGATACCTGCAAAACGTTTCTCACATAATCAATATAAGGCTTTGCCTTTTCAAAAAACGCTGTGCTCAATTCCGAATTTTCTGATAGTTCTATAATCTTTTCGATGTTAGCCAACAAGTTCGTTGCTGTAAGAGTAGATGTAGTTGAAACTTTATTCATTGCAGTGTTTTTTAGTTATACAATGCAAAGGTAAGATAAGGGTGTGCTAAATATAGGCATAACACTCTTCCATCTTTGAAATAGAGTATATTCCTAAGACATGTTTAGTCGGTATTAGTTTCGAATCCTGAAATTATTAATGTTAGATTCCAAAAATATCAAGGGGAGAAAATTTTTCTGTTTGCTCTTTATTCTCCTGTGATCATATAGATTATTTAGTCATCCCCGAAAACACTATCATAACTCATGTCATCATTATCAAAATCGTCATCATGACGATTAGGAAACATCATATCCAATTCTGTTTCTTCATCGTAGAAATCAAACTCATTTTTCAATCTTTTTATATCTATTATAATAGACTTCAATGCATTAAGTTCGTATGGATTTCCTTTGTATCTAAAATCATCTTGATAATCAAATTGACGCACCATTTCCATAATTTCTGTTTCAAAATCTACAACCTCTTGTTCTACATCATAATTGCCTTTTTCAAGTTCATTGAGATAGTGTTCAAGTTTTACTTTTAATTTTTCAATTTCTTTTTTCATGATTTCGTTTTCTTTTGTTTGTATTAGTCTTTAATAACCGAGCACTTTATTTTATTACTCGTGTCATTATTTTATATGAATAATTGATAATCAAGTAATATAATTATACACCTACTAATTCACAGACCATCCCTTGAAAACACCGCTGCCAATGACTCACCTTGTGCCAAAACCCTATCCGCTTCCATTCGTGCTAAATCGGGCGGATAACCATAGCGCATTAATATTTTTCTGACAGTAAGTCTTAGTTTTGCTCTCACATCATCCCTTCTATTCCAATCTACAGTGGCATTTTTTCTTATAACATCAACAATAGTATGAATTAGTTCTTTCATTTTGTCGTCGTCTAAGAAGCGTGTAGATTCGTTTTCGTTAAGTACACTGTAGAAAGCATATTCTTCTGGTGTAAGCCCTAGATCAACTGCTTTGTGGTCTTCTAGGCGCATCTCTTTGGCTATCTCTGTAAGTTCTGCCAATACCTGTGCGGAGTCTATTTGATTGTTGTGATAACGCTTTACAACTGCTTCCAACATTTCTGAAAACTTCTTGCCTTGTGCTATATTCTTGGTCTTACGTATTCTTACTTCGTCGTTCAATAGTTTCTTCAGAAGTTCAAAAGCAACATTTTTCTCTTGCATATTTTTTACTTCTAACAAGAACTCATCTGAGAGTATGCTCACAGATGGAGCTTTTATACCTGCTGCTTCAAAAACATCAATGACACCCTCACTCGAAAGTGCACTATCAATAATTTGCTTAATGGCTGTTTCCACTTCAAAGTCGGACTTACCACCACTACCCGAAAACTTGTTAATGCGTGATTTTACTGCCTGAAAGAATGCTACTTCATCTTTTATTGTTTCGGCATGGGGGCTCGGTATTGACATTGCATATAACCGCGATAAGAGTGTAACCTCTTTCAAAAAACGCTCTTTTAGATTCTCATTAGCAAGAATAAAGTTTTGAGCAGCCAGTAGAACTTGAAGTTTTTGAGCAGTATCTGAATTAAAATATCTTCTATAATCGAACCCATTAAACATTTGCTCTACAACCTCGTGCTTCTCCTGCATACCTGCAATAGCCTCATTAATATCTACTATGGGGCTACCCTCGCCACCACTCTTCAAGTAAGTAGCCATAGCATTGCGCAGATCCTGTCCAATACCAAAGTAATCAACAATAAGTCCGCCCGGCTTATCCTTATACACCCTGTTTACCCTTGCAATAGCCTGCATAAGGTTGTGCCCTTGCATCTTTTTGTCGATATACATTGTATGCAAGCTTGGTGCATCAAAACCTGTGAGCCACATATCCCTAACGATTACCAACTTCAACTCGTCGGTAGTATCCTTCATGCGTATAGCTAACTCTTTTCTTTGCTGCTTGGTGGTATGATGAGGTTGGAATGATTCGGGGTCGTCAGACGAACTTGTCATTACAATCTTTATCCCACCTTTGCTTAGGTCCTTACTATCCCATTCGGGTCTTAACTCAATAATAGCATTATAAAGCATAACGCATATCTTGCGAGTCATTCCCACTATCATGGCCTTGCCCTCAAATACATTTTGCCTAGCTTCAAAATGCATTACAATGTCTTTGGCAATATCTTTTATACGATCGGGATGCCCCACGACAGAATCAATAGTGGTTGTTCTCTTTTTTGCTCTCTCTATCTGTTCTTCTGTAGCATCGGCAATTTCGTTAATCTCATCATCCAATGCTTTAGTAGTTCTGTCGTCTAATTTAATCTTTACTAAACGAGACTCATAGCTAATGGGAACAGTTGCACCATCATCAACAGCCTGCTTAATATCATACACATCAATATAATTACCAAAAACCGCAGGTGTAGATTTGTCATTCAGTTCAATGGGAGTACCTGTAAAGCCTATGTAAGAAGCATTTGGCAAAGCATCACGCAAATATTTAGCATTTCCGTATCTAATCTCAGAACCCTCATCGGTTTCAACTACATGACCACTAAAACCATACTGGCTACGGTGAGCTTCATCTGCTACCACCACTATGTTTGTTCTCTCAGATAATGTATCGTACACATTACCCTCAGTGGGTGCAAACTTCTGTATGGTAGTAAATATAACACCGCCCCCCTGCACCTTAAGCAGCTCTTTCAGATGCTCTCTACTATCTGCCTGAACAGGCGTTTGGCGTAATAAACTTACACAATTGCCAAAAGTGCCAAATAGCTGATCGTCTAAATCATTTCTATCAGTAAGCATCACAATAGTGGGATTACCCATTTGTGGATGAGTGATAATTTGCCCGCAATAGAAAACCATTGACAATGACTTGCCCGAACCCTGAGTGTGCCATACAACACCAATCTTGCGATCGCCATCCACAGCATGGGTAGCTCTTAGTGTTTGGCTAACTGCCTTTTGCACAGAATAATATTGATGATAAGCAGCAACCTTTTTAATTTTCACTTGCGACACTAATCCAGTCTTATCATCCTTCTTCTCCTCTTGCTCAAAAACTGTGCAGTAGCGAATTAGCTCTACCAATGTTTTTTTGTTGAGCATATATTTTGTGAGTGTTTGCAACTCTGTCATTCCCCCATACATAGTAGCAACATCAGCAGCTATGGAGAGTTGTGGCTCTTCCGCAATAGCTTGTTCTTGTTCTTTAGATGGTGCTTTCCAAGTGAGGTAGCGAGAAAATGGAGCAGATAGACTTGAAGTAGCCGCATCTATACCATCAGTTATAATGCAAAGAGAATTGTAATAAAATATTGATGGAACAGCCTTTTTGTAATTCTGAATTTGAGTATAAGCCCTTCTGAGAGTAGCCTTTTCATCTGCAGCAGACTTTAGCTCAATAAACACCAATGGCAAACCATTAATGAAGATAACAACATCAAACCGCTTCTCGTTGTTATTCTCCCTTACCACAAATTGATTAACTACCCAAAAGCTGTTGTTCTCCGGGTTGACTATATCCAGAAGGGTAACGTTTATACCTATTGATCTTCCCTCTTTATTAAACTCAACCGTAACACCATTTGTGAGCTTATCGTGAAAACGCTCATTGTTTTCCATTATATCCTCCGTACCCAAGTTTATTACCCTTTGAAAAGCTTCGGCCAATGCAGATGCCGGCAGGGTAGGGTTTAGTTTCTTTAGCGATGCCTTGAAATGGCTTTCCAATATTACAGATGAGAAAGTTTCTCTTTGCTGATTGTTGCCAATAGGAGAAATATCTGTACCGTTGTAATATGTGTAACCCTGATTAACTAGTTGGTTAATCAAAGATTGCTCTATGGTGTGTTCGGTTAATTTGGTCATACCGTTATTATTTTATCTGCTACATTACTTCACATAGTTGCTCTTGAAACTCAGTTACTCGCAGTTGTCCGCTCATGAGTTTTGGGAGGAGGGTGTCGCGGGTGGCTTGGAGGGTTTGGATTTGGAGATAATTATTATATATTTTCAAATCTAAATTGTATAATAAATTATTTAATTCCTCTTTACAATCGTCAGTTGGAATTACAACTTCAATATTGGAAAAGGATGCTTTATTAATAGACCCAAAAACTGTACCTTCAGACTCAAATAAATCAAAAACAGGCTTTAATGATTTTAGTTTGTACAAACAATACGATTTGTAATTGCTACTAACCGCAGCTAAGCCTCTACCAATACAACATTTATCTAAAGCAACATTTATATCACCGACTGGAGCTCTAACACTTACTAAGACATCAAACTTGTTAGCCATTCTCTTTGGTTCAGTTGTATATAGTCTAATCTGAGGAAATCGTTCTGAAAATTCAGCTCTCCCTTGAAAAAAGATAGAACCATTTTTTTCAGTATTATATGATGTCCCTTTCGGAGATTGTCCCATAATAATATCAAACTCCTTTCCCAATTTCCCAACTCTCCACCCCTCAGGCAATTCATCCCCAACTTGATATTTACCAAACCACTCTTTAAATATTGTTTGTGCTATGGTTTCTAAGGTTTCGTTTTGTGCTTGTAGTAGTTCTATTTTATCATCGAAGGAGGTGAGAATGGAGGCTATGGCTTTTTGTTCGGGAAGTGGGGGGATATTTATATTAATAATATCAAATGTCTTTGTTGTTATTGTGTCAAAGACTGCTCCATAAACGTTTCTTCTTATCAACTTTAAACTATACTTTATCAAGTAAAAAAGAAAATTAATATCAGATACATTTTCAACTTCCCTTATACCATAACATGATTGGTTGAATGCCATTTCATTTTTCAGTTGTGCCATTACTCCAACAGTACCCCTTGCAGATATAATTATATCACCAATGTTTAGTAATTTAGTAGAACTATTCTTTAATCCCAACTCAGTGATGGACTTTTCTGCACAGCTTACCCATCTATTTTCATTATTAAAGTCTACTACAGAAAGCCATGGGATATCACCGTTCCAATATTCACTTACAGAAGTTTTTGGTGTTCCGCCTCCAATTAAATTTATTACCTCTCCCAAAGTCGTCTCCACCCATCCCTTCGGCAATCCATTCTCCTCAATCATAACTCAATTCCAATTTTAGCCAATTGATTAACAATCTCTTGGTTCAACTCCTTTTCTTTTTCCATCTGTTTTTTTAAAGTGGCAGTCAGTTCAGCCATTTTTTCTTCAAATGGTATGCCATCGTCTTCTTCATCTTCAATGCCCACATAACGACCAGGTGTTAAAACATAATCGTGTTTCAATATTTTTTCTATTGCAGCAGATTTGCAGAAGCCTTTCACGTTTTCGTAATTTTCGCCTTTGCGCCAGTTGTGGTAGGTGTTGCGTATTTTTGCAATGTCTTCATCAGATAAGTCGCGATGCACACGGTCTTTCATATAGCCCATTTCTGAAGCATCTATAAAGAGTACTTCTTTGCTATGGTTGCTTTTTTCTCTTCGTAAGAACCATATACAAGCCGGTATGCCGGTGTTGTAAAATAGTTGTTTGGGAAGGGCTACAATACATTCAACTAAATCATCTTCTACTAATCTTCGGCGAATATCACCTTCGCCCGATGTGTTTGAGCTGAGCGAGCCATTTGATAAAACAGTTGCCATTACTCCTTTTGGTGCAAGATGGTATAGCATATGGAGTATCCATCCGTAGTTGGCATTGCCATTGGGTGGTGTGCCGTAATCTTTCCAGCGTGCATCTTCTTGCAATATATCTATTCCCCAATCTTTTTGATTGAAGGGTGGGTTTGCCAAAATGAAGTCGGCTTTGAGATCGGGGTGTGCATCTTTTAAGAATGAGCCTTCGGTGTTCCACAATACAAACTTTGAGTTGATATTGCGAATGGCAAGGTTCATTTTAGAGAGTTTCCATGTGGTTTGGTTGCTTTCTTGTCCATACACTGTGATGTCTCTGATGTTTCCGCTATGTTCGGTTACAAACTTCTCGCTCATTACAAACATACCGCCACTACCGCTTGCGGGGTCGTATACTCTGCCTTTGTAGGGTTCTATCATCTCTACCATTAGTTTTACAATGGCTTTGGGGGTATAAAACTGTCCTCCTTTTTTTCCTTCGGCATTGGCAAATTCACCTAAGAAATATTCATATACTCTACCAAATAGGTCTTTGGAGTTTTCGTTCTCTACTTGCAGATCGGTATTTGAGATAAGGTCTATAAGTTCGCCCAAAGATTTCTTGTCTAAATTTGCTTTGCCATATACCTGTGGCAATACGTTTTTGAGGTCTTTGTTCTCTTTTTCTATTGCCTCCATTGCTTCGTCGAGGGTTTGCCCTATGTTAGGCAATTTAGCCTGAGCATGGATGTGGCTCCATCTGGATATTTGGGGTACAAAGAAAACATTTTCTGCAATGTATTCGTCTCTATCTTCAGGATCGCTCCATTCATCTGCTTCGAGTTTATGGTAAAGCTCTGTAAATGATTCTGATATGTATTTTAAGAATACTAGTCCTAATACTATGTGTTTATACTCTGCAGCATCTATGTTTTTCCTTAATTTGTCGGCTGCCTTAAACAGTTTTTGTTCGAAATTGGTGTTATCTTTTTTGGCCATTTATGTGTTAGTTGTGTGTTATGCGTTAATTTAACTACTAAAGTAGACAATTATTGTTATATCTACCAGAAAGCGAGTGAAACACATACTCGAAATAAGAAATTAATACGTGACAGGCAAACCAATACAAAAATATTATTGTTGATTTGTGCAATATTTAACCTCATCTGTCATTTCTAATACAAGTTTACCTCCTTCGGTAATTTGCTTATGTGTGATACGATAATCTTCAATAGGCTGATTATTATACATAACTTTATTAACAAAAACATTTGACATACTGTTATTAAGAGCTTCAATTATAAATGTTTCTCCGGTATAGAAATCAGGATTAAGTTTAATGGTAACTTTATCGAATAATGGACTTCCAATTTGATATTCTGGATTCTTCTCCGTACCTCCATTCATTTGGAATAATCCAATTTTCATTAAGATAGCTAAACTTCCCATTAATCCTTGATCTTCATCACCATTGTACCCTGTAGCAGGCGACAATCCACTATAAGCTTTATTTACAACACTTCTTGTCCAAAACTGAGCAAGATCATGACGTCCTAACTGGTTAAATATTTGGGCAGTTTGCATAGAAGGTTGATTTCCATAATTAATTGGAATACGACTATACTCAGGATGCAATTCTTTGTCATGTGCATTACCTGAAGTGAATCCAAGTATAGCAGCGGCTTCAAACTGTTCATTCAATTTTTGAACTGCTTTTTCCTTTCCACCCATTAATTCCGCAAGGCCAGAAATATCGTGAGGTACAAACCATGTCGATTGAGCTCCGTTTGACTCGATAAATCCAGTCTGATATTTATAAGGATCAAAGTCAGCTAACCATTTACCATTAATGTCTCTTGGACGCATCCATGTGGATTCATTATCATATACATTTTTGTAGTTTTTTGAGCGATTAAGGAAATAAGTGTAATCCTCTTCATATCCAAGTTTTTTCGCTAACTGGGCAAGTGTCCAATCTTGGTAAGCGTACTCCATGGTTAAACTTGCACCTTCTTGATGAAACCCAAAATTTCCTTCTGGAAGTGGATAAGGTACATAACCGTTTTCTATATAATAATTCAGTCCTCCCCCAAGATCCGTGTCGTGTTCATATCCTGCTTTTCCCATTATTCCTCCGGGCATATGATTCTTTTTTAAGGCTGCATATATTTCCGAAATATTTTCAGTAACAATACCTTTCTGAATAGCACTTACAATAAAAGGAGTGGATGAAGCTCCTGTCATAACATACGTATAGTTTCCGCCAGAAGGACCACGAGGAATCAAGCCTCCATCAGCATAATATTGCATCATAGATTGAACAAACTCCTTGTGAATTTCGGGATAAACTAAACCCCACAAAGTATTAATTGTCCATTGAGCTCCCCAAAAAGAATCAGAGTTATAGTGATTAAAAACAGGTTTTTCGTTTTCATTAAGTGGTAATTGTCCTATTCTAAAATTATCACCAGTATAATCTGGATAAGCCCCATTGGCATCACTTATTATTCTACGTCCTTGTAATGCGTGCCATAGATCAGTATAAAAACGTCTTTGTTGTTGCTCAGTTCCGCCTTCAATCTGAATTCTATTTAAATACGAATTCCACTCTTCACGAGACTCAGCAACAACTTCTTCGAAACTCCAATGTGACAACTCTGTCTTAATATTGTTGATAGCATTTTCAACAGATGTATATGAAATTCCTGCTTTTAAAAGTACCTCGCTTGTATTCTCCTCAAAAACTAAAAGATAGTTACCCGTTGCTTCATCCCTTTGCACATCTTTAATCTGCACATCTGAATCGATATGAAAAAATAACTTTGTTGATTTTGGACGACGGCGAGTAGGGGCATTTAATAATTCTCCCGAAACGCTAGTGCTTGTTGTTTTAATTAAAACCCCATCCTTGTTTAAACTGGGTCCTAGCATAGTATTTAAATTAAGAAGCAAAGCGGGAGATCCATCTCCTTCAAATTTATATTTGTGAAAACCAACACGTTTAGTACTCGTAATTTCAGCTTTGATAGTATATCTTTTGAGTTCAAGATATTGGTAACCAGGACTCACTTTCTCTGTTTCGTGACTAAAAGGAGAATAAAAGTCAGTGAAAATATTTTCACTGTTATCATTTGAAATAGTAACTGGCATTACAGAAAGTCCAGAAAGTTGCCAAGCGTGTATATGACTAAATCCTTTGATTGTGTCAGTTTTGTAACGATAACCACTTCCCCAAGCTCCATCAAGCTGATTGTCTGGGCTCAAATTAACCATTCCGAAAGGACGACATGCTGATGAAAAAAAGAACCAACGTGAATTTTCAGTGTCCAAATGAGGATAAACCAAATCTACAGGATTTGATTTAGAGGTTTTATATGCATTACTACTTTCGCATGATACGAAAAGAATTAAGATAATAAATAATTTAAGTGCTGTTTTCAGTGATTTTTTATTTGCTAATATCAATTTTTTTCTATTTTTTGCTCATCATATATAACAATAGTTCGTTTTTATTATCTTTTTAAGCTCTGAAACTAAGGATTTTAAAGATGATTAACTACACTGGCCAAACCAAAGATAATAACTTTTCTATAAACAAACCCTCCCTTCAAGCTATTTTTGGAATCCCGGGTGTTGTAATTTATGATTCCAATATAAGTGAACATTTATTGAAAGAATAAACGGATATGTAATAGATATATTACTTTTGCATAAAATTTGTAATATGACAATTGCCATAATCGGTGGAGGTGCGGCAGGTTTTTTCTTGGCAATAAATCTAAAGCGATTAGCTCCAAATATCGATGTAACCATATTTGAGAAAAGTGCAAAAGTTTTAACTAAAGTAGCTATATCAGGAGGTGGAAGATGTAATCTCACAAATTCATTTGCTGAGATAAAGAAATTGAATCAAGCATATCCCCGTGGTGATAAATTATTAAAACGTGCATTCCGTCTATTCGACCACAGAGATACATACAAATGGTTTGAAGATGCAGGTGTGCCCTTGGTTACTCAAGACGACCAATGTGTTTTTCCCTATTCGCAAGACTCGAATCAAATCGTTGTAACATTTATTAAGCTCGCCCGAGAGTTGGGTATATCGGTAAAGACTTTGCATAGACTGACTTCGATAACCAGTGGCGAAAGATACACCCTCACATTTAATGCCGATACTAGGTGCACCTTTGATGCGGTAGCTATAACAACAGGAGGAAGTCCTAAAGCAGAAGGATTGAGCTATTTAGAGGCTTTAGGTCATAAAATAATTTTGCCCGTACCATCTTTATTCACCTTCAATATCCCCAGTGACTCGATTAGAGAGCTGATGGGAGTTGTTGCAGAGAACGCAATGGTTTCCCTCGAAGGCACAAATCTTAAAGCATCAGGAGCACTTCTGATAACTCATTGGGGAATGAGTGGGCCGGTTATATTAAAATTATCATCCTATGGTGCAAGATTGATAAACGAAAAACAGTATCGCTTCAACATACTTGTGAGTTGGATAAATGAGGTGAACTGCGATAAAATAGCCGAGTACATAAACTCAATCGTCCGAGAAAATCCTCAAAAGAAAGTTGCTAATGTATGTCCCTATAATATTACATCAAGGTTGTGGCTTCACATACTTAAAAAAGCCGAAATCCCAACAGATCGTAAGTGGGTAGATCTTGGAAAAAGGGCTATCAACAAGATAATAAATCTTCTCAGTAACGATCAGTACACAGTCCATGGTAAGGGCTCATTTAAAGATGAATTTGTAACCTGTGGAGGTGTGAGCTTAGAGTGTATAGAATTTAACACGATGGAGAGTAAAAACTGCCCAAACCTCTATTTCGCAGGTGAGATATTAGATATTGATGCCATAACGGGAGGATTCAACCTTCAGGCAGCGTGGACAACAGCCTACGTTGCTGCGGTGGCAATAAGCCAACCTTTAATAAATAAATAATGCAAAAAGAAATTATTATAAAAGTAAGTCCCAAAGAAGCATCAAGCACCGAAAGCATTAAGCAGATAGTGGCCAGTCAATTAGACATACAGATTTCCGAAATAAAAGCTGTTAGAATAGTAAAGCGATCAATAGATGCTCGACAACGTAAAGTTTTCGTTAATTTAACACTTAATATATATATAGAGGAGAGTGAGCCAGAAACTAAGTTTGAAGAAATAGAATATAAAAATATATCCGAAGCACCCCAAGCGATAGTTGTTGGTTGCGGACCTGCTGGCTTATTCGCCGCACTGCGGCTAATCGAGTTAGGAATACGTCCGATAGTAGTAGAACGAGGTAAGAATGTTAGAGATAGAAAAAAGGATACAGCACAAGTAAGTAAAAACAATGTAGTAAATCCAGAATCAAATTATTGTTTTGGAGAAGGAGGAGCAGGAGCATACTCTGACGGAAAGCTATATACTCGAAGTAAAAAACGAGGAAATGTAGATAAAATATTAAGAATATTTTGTCAATATGGAGCCTCTACAGATATTTTGATTGACGCACATCCACACATCGGTACCGATAAATTACCAGGTATCATAGAAAGGATGAGAATGCAAATAGAAGAATCGGGAGGAGAAGTACATTTTGAGACCCGTATGGATAAGTTGATAATAAAAAACAATAGTGTAGAGGGCATAGAAACTAATACAGGAAAAATATTTGTAGGAAAAGTTATACTCGCTACCGGGCATTCTGCACGAGATGTTTACTCTATGCTCCACGAGCAAAAAATAAAATTAGAAGCAAAAGGATTTGCAATAGGTGTTCGGGTCGAACATTCATCTCACTTAATTGACCAAATTCAATATCACAACCCAGAAGGACGAGGAGAATATCTACCTGCAGCAGAATATAATTTTGTGGTTCAATCAGCAGGCAGAGGAGTATATTCGTTCTGTATGTGTCCTGGAGGAGTTATAGTTCCGATAGCGAGTAACGAAAAACAAGTAGTAGTGAATGGGATGTCTGCAAGCAACAGAGGCTCTAAATGGTCTAACTCAGGAATAGTAGTTGAAATTCATCCAGAGGATTTGCCCGATTATGCTAAATATGAGGAATTGTGCATGATGAAATTTCAAGAAGATATAGAAGAACTTACTTGGGTAAAGGGAGGAAAAACACAAACAGCTCCAGCACAACGCTTAGTAGATTTTGTTAAAAACAAAAAAAGTGATGATCTTCCCAATAGTTCTTATTCTGCAGGTATTGTATCCTCTGCACTACACGAATGGCTGCCAGAATTTATCCGTACCCGTTTACAAGATGCTTTTCTACAAATAGGAAAACGCTATAAGGGTTTTTTGACAAATGATGCTATAATCATAGCAATAGAGAGTCGAACCTCTTCTCCTGTACGCATCACCCGTGATAGGGAGAGTTTGGAGCACTTTGAAATAAGAGGTTTGTACCCGTGTGGCGAAGGTGCTGGATATGCAGGAGGAATAGTATCTGCGGCAATGGATGGAGAACGCTGCGCTGAGGCACTGGTTGAGAGATGTTCTATGGTTTCCTCCTGCCTGTAAAGCAACAATTTACTTTGAGCTATAATTCGTGATTAATCACGATCAAGCATACCAACACAAAAATATTATTGTTGATTTGTGCAATAATTAACCTTTTTGGGGTATAATACTATGTCTAATGAATTAGATGATATTTGTTAAACAATTAAAAATAGTAATGAAGAATAAAGCTCAAATAATTGAATGGGAAAAATTAGATAATCGGGAAAAGCGTTTAATGCAGTATGTTGCGGATTATCATTTGTTTAAAAGAATTTTTATTGAGAACATATCTAATGAAGATATGGTAAAAATATTTATTGAGTATGTAGATAGTATGTGGGGCGAAGATTTTCATGGTAAATATTTACAGGTTACGGTAATCCCTGAGGGTATGGAGTGCGATCATATGTTTGTTGACGATTATTATGAAGGTATTAATTTATTTCCAATAACACGTATTGAGGCAACTAAGAGACTGGCATATTTGCAATCACATTTAAATGATACTAAAAATTACTTTACATTTAATATTGCTTGTTTTGGAGTTGAGTGGTGTGTAGTTCATGATACGGTTTTACTTAAATTAGAAAGATTGAATACTAAACTAATTGATTTGTAATATATTCATAAAATTAAATTGAAATGATAATGAAAAAAGATAAGATAAAAATATTATATGTGCATGGATTAAATTCCAATGGTGGTTCACGAACAGCAACAGAACTTAAGAGGCTTTTGAAAGATGAAGCAATAGTATACTCACCTGACTTTTCGAATGAACTTGAAAGTTTCAGTGAAATGAAAAAGAATATAGATAAGGCATGGGAATTTATTAAATCGGAGAGAATAGATCTTGTGATTGGATCATCTATGGGGGGATTTGTTGCATCTAAAATATGTGGTGTTACTAAAATATTAATTAATCCTTGCCTTCGTCCATCTGAACAATTACCAAGATCCAAAAATATTAGCAATGCTGAACTGAAAAAATATGCTGAATTTGAAAGAGAACGTGAAATTTTATTAGATATGGAGGATAGGTTAATAACTTATGGGTTATTCTCAAGTAATGATGAATTGTTTTCATATAAAGATTTATTTGATAAATTATTTTTAGCTGCTCATTCTTATACCATAAATGATGCTCATCGCATATCTACCACTAATATAAAGAATGAACTATTGAAATTAATAGAATCAAGTATTGCCAACACTGAAGAGCTTTCAAAAGGATTTGAGAAATTTGAGGAGACTATGATTGATGATGATGATAATGATATGATTATACAAAAAGACATTGAAATTACATAAATAACACATTGTGTTTAAATAATTTATACATATCTTTGGAGCTATCAAATAAATGCAAATAATTGAAAACTCATTACTCCGAAAACAAATACATAACCTTTAGAAAATGGATACGCTACCTTCAGAAAAAAGAATTCTCAGATGAAGATATAATTGAAAAATACATTAATATACAAAATACTTTATAAACAATTTAAATTTTAACAACCTGGAGAAAGTGAAAAAAATTTACCGAGGAATCGACAGTGATTTTGCAGAAGCATTTAAGAAAAGTGAACTCTACAAACTTTATGAAGAACATAAAGATGAGTTATTTATTGGAGTACGAAACAACTATTTGAATTTGTACTATAACTCCGATAGTATTGCTAAAGTAACATATACACGAGAAGAAATAAAATGTGAAATTGACAAATACTATTTAGAAGGAAAACATTACAGCAGTGCAGATAAAGGAAAAAGGGCACGAGTTGAACCAATTGAGATTTATAATCATTATGAAGTAATTAAAAAGAATAGCGATAAGAAAAAATCAGATGAAAAAAAAGCTCAATCTAAGTTATTCCTTTTGAATAATCAAAATATTGATTCTAATTGGTTTTGTGTTGATATAGAATATATAAGACAGTATAATGATCGAGAGGAAAAAAATATAGCTGGATTTAATGCTCGTTTTGATATTATCGCATTATCGAAAGAAAAACCACATAGAGTAGCTCTTATAGAATTAAAATATGGTAAAAAAGCATTGGGTGGGGAAAGTGGTATATACAAGCATGTATCAGATTTTGATAAATTTCAGAAAACGGGGTTGTTTGAAAGTCATTTAAAATATGAAATAATAGAAATAGTCAAAAGTAAGAATGACTTAAATGTCACCGGTTTCTCAGAACTACCTCAAGTTAATGAATTGCTAGCTCCAGAATTCTATTTTATAACTTTAAACAATAATACAGAGTCTATAAGGGGTACTACACCGAAACAATCAATGGCTTCATATCTATTTAATGAAAAGGGTCGATGGGGATCTAAGGGGTTATCTACTAAGCGGGTTGAACCAGATTTTGGTGATGTGACTAAAAAAAGTAATAAGTTTCATGCGACGTTTTTATTTTCAAATTCCACAAACGAAAACTTATCAATTAAAGATATAATTGATGGTGAGTATGATGAGAAAATTTATCCCGAATGAAAATAACCATTCATAGAGGTACAAATCAGATAGGTGGTTGCATCACTGAGATTGAGAGCGACGGATATAAAGTCTTTATCGATTTTGGTGAACAGTTATCTGGTAGTGAGAGTGAAAAGCTACCACTAATTGAAGGATTGACGAAGGGCGATGTTTCAAAAAGTATACTGCTGATTACGCATTACCATGGTGATCATGTTGGGAAAATTAGTGAAACGATTTCTGATTTACCTATTTACATGGGGAAGACTGCACTTGAGATTTTTAAGCATTTCGAAACGAGAATGTCTTACAATCGCGATACAAACATTGCCGATAAGCATCACAAGAATCTTGAGCGTGTTGTAAATGTTAGGACGTTTGAAGCATTGCAGTTAATAAAGTTTGGCAGTATTACAATAACACCTCTGTTTGTAGACCATTCGGCATTTGATGCATATATGTTTGTTATTGAGTCAAATGGTAAGAGGGTGTTGCATACTGGCGATTTCAGGGGACACGGATTCAGAAGTAAGGGTTTACTTCCTACATTGAGAACATATGCTACTGATATCGATTATTTGATTACAGAAGGGACTAATATAAACAGTCCTAATGTAACATTGGTGTCAGAATTAGATTTGAAGCAGAATTTTACAGAGCAGTTTCGAAAACAGAAGTACAATTTTGTATTTGTATCATCTACCAATATTGACAGGATATTTGGGTTGTATCACGCTGCTAAAACGGCAAAGCGTTGTTTTGTTTGTGATGACTACCAAGGAGGAATGCTTGAGATTGTATCGAATAACCAAGAGAAGTATAGTTCTTTTTATGACATTGATTATGAGAATATTGTTACCCCAGCTGGTCGTATTATTGCTTTAAATTGTAGGAACGGAGAGGATTTTTCTTTTAAAGGAAAGCTGAAACCTTATTTAGAACGACATGGTTTTTGTATGCTCATTCGTACCAACGAAGCATATAAGCCTCTTTTGAATGAGTATATGAAGATGGATGAAACAAAAATATACTATTCTATGTGGGATGGTTATTTAGATAATAGCAGGTCAGCATTTAATGAAAAGTTATATAACTTTTTTGAACCCTATGATATTGAACATATACACACAAGCGGGCATACTGACATAAAAACATTGAAGGAGGTTTTCGAAACAGTAAGGCCCAAAAGAGGTATTATCCCTATTCACACAGAGAATCCAGAAAGATTCCTAGCGATTTTCGAGAACCAAACTATCATCTTGTTAAAAGATGGAGAAACTTTAGATTGTGTAAATTAATAGTTATGATAATTCTACATATATCAGACACACACGGGAAGCATCATCAATTAAAAGATTTACCTCCTGCCGATATTATCATTCATTCAGGTGATGGAACAGAAGATGGTGAAAATGAAGAGATGTTGGAATTTTTAAATTGGTTTTTCGCCTTGGATTATAAGTACAAAATTTTTGTGGCGGGTAATCATGATATTAGTTTAGACGGTGGAAAATTAGAGAACATACCAGAGCATTGTTATTATTTACATCATTCAGGAGTAGAAATTGAAGGTGTAAAATTCTGGGGCGTACCTCACTTTTTCTTTGATGAGTTAGATGGAAGCACAGAATTGGTATTGAATCCGATTGCTGTTGATACTGATATATTAATTAGTCATCGCCCCCCTCTATATATTCTGGACTTTGAGGATGGCAACCACTTTGGGTGCTATACTTTATATAGATCTGTTATGAATATCTGCCCTCGCTACCATCTTTTTGGTCATGTACATGCAAGTTATGGTATAGAGAAGTCGCGACATACAACTTTTATTAATGCCTCACTATTTTGTAATGATGTGATTAAGAATAAGCCCGTATTAATTCAATTTGAGAATGATAAAATAGAAAAATAAAAAACTTAAGTTAAACCTTTAAAATATCCCAAAGTTTAAAAAAAACAAGAAATTTTATTAACTTTGAGTTTTATTATTTAGATCAACAAAAACACATTTATAACTTATAAGTTTATTATTATGATAATAGGAATACCAAAGGAAATTATGCAGGGCGAGGCCCGCGTTGCAGCTACACCAGAGACCGTTGAGAAATTTAAAAAAGCAGGTTTAACTGTATTAGTTGAATCGGGAGCGGGAGAAAAATCGCATTACTATGATACTCAATATGAAGAGAAGGGTGCAGAATTAGTATACGATCCTCAGGATTTGTATATGAGAGCCGATTTGATACTAAAAGTGAAGGAGCCATTATTTAATGAAAAAAAATATAAACACGAGGTGGAGATGATGCACGAAGGACAGCATCTGATCACATTTATTCATCCTGCATCTCCCGTAAATCATGATATGGTGAGAAAGCTTGCCAGTGCTGGGGTTACTAGTTTAACTTTAGATGGTATTCCTCGGATATCTAGAGCACAGAATATGGATGCCTTAACTTCTATGAGCACTTGTGCTGGGTATAAAGGTATTATTATGGCGGCAAACGATCTCACGTTTTTTATGCCTCAGATGTTTACTGCAGTGGGTATGTTAAAACCGGCCAATGTATTGGTTGTTGGAGTGGGTGTTGCAGGTTTGCAAGCATTGGCAACGGCAAAACGATTGGGTGCTGTTACTTATGCAATGGATATTAGACCTGATGCTATTGAGCAATCGAAGAGTTTGGGAGCTAAGGTAATTGATACCGGTGTGCCGGCCGAAATTGCTGTTGGTGAAGGTGGTTATGCAAAGAAACTCTCTGACGAATGGATACTGAAGGAGCGTGAAGAGCTGAAGAAGGTGATAAAGAATATGGATATCATCTTCTTAAGTGCATTGGTACCCGGAAAGGTTGCACCTATACTTATTACTGAAGAGATGGTTAAAGATATGAAGAACGGTTCTGTTATTGTTGATGTATCTATCGACCAGGGTGGAAACTGTGAAATAACACCTCCGGGGGTAAAAGAGGTGAAGCATAATGTTACGATAAATGGTATAAAAAATTTACCGGGACTAATTCCTACTAGCTCTACCTGGATGTTTGCTAATAATGTGTTTAATTTGGTTACTTATCTTTTAAAGGATGGGGAAATTAAACTTGATATGGACGACGATATTACAAAATCGATATTGGTGACTCACAATAATGAAATTGTTCATGAGGGGGCACGTGAGGCAATGGGAATTTAAATTTTAGCAGTATGAATCCGATTATATTAGTTGTTATTTTTATTGTAACCTCTATTGTGGGTTACTTAATTATAAAGAATGTTCCGAGTTTATTGCATACGCCGCTTATGTCGGGGATGAATGCATTGTCGGGGGTTACGATACTGGGTGCTATTGCCGTTGTTGGATTGACTTTCTTCGCTCAGAGCAACGAGCATTTGATATTAGGGCAGATTATTGGTGGTATAGCTATTATTGCGGCAACCGTAAACGTTGTGGGTGGTTTTGGAATAACCCATAGAATGCTGAAGATGTTTGTTAAAAAGAAAAAGAAATCTGAATCATGACCGAAATTACATATTATATTTTTTGTGGAATACTGTCAATTGCTGTATTGGCGGGTTTATCTCTTATGAGTAAGGTGAAGACTGCGGTGGCTGGAAACTTGATAAGTGCTGTTAGTATACTGTTGGGGGTTGCCATTACGCTATATTATAAAGAGATATTTTCGGCTTGGAGCATCTATGGTTTCATACTTATTGGTATTTTGGTTGGAGGAACACTTGCACGAAGAGTTAAGATGATTGAGATGCCTCAGTTGGTTGCACTGCTAAATGGAGTAGGGGGCTTGGCTTCGGCTATGGTGGGAATTTTATCATTGGTGGGTATTGGTATGATTGTGAGTAAGTATATGATGTTTGTAAATTTAACATCGGTGCTTGCTATTATCATTGGGCTGGTTACACTGTTTGGTAGTTTGGTTGCCACGGCAAAGCTTCATAAGTTGTTGCCTCAGAATCCAGTGAGATGGAAAAATCATGCTGCTGTTCTTAATACTTTGGTATTTATAATGGTGGGTGTTACCATTGCTTCTGTTTTTATTTTAGATAATTCTATCGTCTTATATATTGTACTTATTTTAAGTATTGTTGTTAGTTCTGTTTTTGGATACGCTTTTGCCATTCGAGTAGGTGGTGCGGATATGCCAATCACAATTTCACTTTTGAACTCTCTGAGTGGAGTTGCTGGTGCTATTGCCGGTATGGCGGTTAACGACCTGCTACTGGTTTCAGTGGGTGGTATTGTTGGGGCATCAGGACTGTTTCTGACGCAGATTATGTGCAGGGCGATGAATAGGAGTCTTATGGATATACTTTTAGGGAAAACATCTACAGCTGGTAGTGCTAAGGCTTATCAAAACGATGTTTTGTTTGAGCCACTTTTTACTGTTGATCCACTAAATGAATATAAAGCAGAAATAACTGAACATTCAGTAGTTTCAGATGTAGTTGAGAAGCAGGAGGTGTTGCCGGAAAAAAGAGATGAAAGCGAGATTCTGAAAACTGCTAAATCTGTTATCATCGTACCGGGCTACGGAATGGCTTTGGCGCAAGCGCAGCATTTGGTTAAGCAGTTGGCCGATAAATTTGAAGGTAATGGAGCTGAGGTTAAATTTGCTATTCACCCTGTTGCGGGTAGAATGCCCGGACATATGAATGTCCTTTTGGCAGAAGCGGATGTGCCTTATGAACAACTGTTTGAGATGGATGATGTGAATGATACATTCAGAAATACTGACGTTGTAATTGTAATTGGTGCCAATGATGTAATTAATCCTGCGGCACGTGATGCTAAAGATACTCCTATATATGGCATGCCAGTATTGAATGTGGATGAGGCAAAAGAGGTATTTATTTGTAATTATGATTTACAACCGGGGTATGCTGGCGTGGATAACCCTTTGTATAACAGAAATGAAGGGGTATATATGATGTTGGGTGATGCAAAGGATTCACTTAGCGAACTGTTAGATAGATTAAATTGATGGGTCATAAAATTAAAGAAATAATTCTATATTATGGTTCTTTTCGTTTTGTAGAGTGGATTTATTTAATTTTCTTTGTTTAAATCAATTTAAAGATTCGGCTAATTCTAGAGAATAATATAGTTTGAGACTACCAAATACTTTGAACATAAGATTAAAATGGAAAATTTAAAAAAAGAAGGCGAAATTCAAATCGAATTGAGTGATGAAATAGCACAGGGTACATACTCGAATCTTGCTGTTATCTCTCATTCTTCGGCTGAGTTTGTAATTGATTTTATTCGTATTGTTCCGGGTGTGCCAAAAGCTAAGGTGAAATCTAGAATTATACTTACGCCTGAGCATGCTAAGCGACTTTTGAATGCTTTGAATGATAATATCGAGAAATTTGAACAGCATAACGGAAAAATAAAAATACAAAATAACCCTGGCTTTTTACCTCCAATTGGTGGAATGGGACAGGCATAGTTTCAAGTTTTATTATTATAATAAATTACTTTACACGAATAACTAGTAAAACAAATATATTCTTATGGATATTCTTTTAAATGCATCAGCAGTGGACTGGGCCAGAGGACAATTTGCTCTTACAGCGGGTTATCATTGGCTTTTTATACCGTTGACTATAGGACTGGCTCTAATCATGTCAATCATGGAGAGTATTTACGTGAGAACGGGAGATGAGAAGTGGAAAAACATCTCGAGGTTTTGGCAAAAGATTTTTGGAATAAATTTTGCAATTGGTATAGCAACAGGAATTATTTTGGAATTTCAGTTTGGTACCAATTGGTCTAATTATAGCTGGTTTGTTGGTGATATATTTGGTGCACCACTTGCAATTGAAGGAATTGTAGCATTTTTTCTAGAGGCGACTTTTGTTACTGTAATGTTTTTTGGATGGGACCGAGTATCTAAGGGTGTGCACTTATTATCTACATGGATGGTGTTCGTAGGTGGTCTTCTATCTGCTCTTTGGATATTGGTTGCAAATGCATGGATGCAATATCCTGTGGGGATGGAGTTTAACCCTGATACAGTAAGAAACGAAATGGTTGACTTCTGGGCAGTAGCCCTTTCACCTGTGGCGATAAATAAATTCTTACATACCGTAATGGCAAGTCTTGCTGTGGGTGCTTCTTTTGTGGTGGGTGTGTCTGCCTGGTATATTCTTAAAAAGCGTCATATTGATTTTGCATTGCAGAGCATAAAAATTGCATCGATAGTTGGGATTTTCTCATTTTTGATGCTTGCTTATACTGGCGACGGATCTGCATATCAGGTAGCACAAAAACAACCTATGAAACTGGCCGCCATGGAGGGTCTTTATGAGGGTACTGAAGGTGCTGGACTTGTTGCTTTTGGTGTTCTTAATCATAAAAAAGTAGCTTTTGACGATGATAATACTCCGTATATTTTAAAATTTGAAATACCTAAACTTCTATCGTTACTGGGATATAGAGATTTTAATGCTTATGTTCCGGGAATAAGAGATATCATTGAGGGAGGGTATACATTGCCAGATGGAACTGTTGCTCTTTCTTTTGAAGAGAAAAAGAAACGTGGAGAAATTGCTATAAACGCTCTTGCCGACTATCAGGATGCTAAACTACAGGAAAAAGAGGCAATGTTGGCTGGTGATAATGCAAAAGTTACAGCTCTTTCTGCTGACGCTGCTAATTACGAAAATATTTTGAGAGAAAATTATGCTCACTTTGGATATGGTTATCTTGAGTCGGGCAAAGATATAATACCACATGTGCCTCTTACATTTTATACTTTCCATATTATGGTTATGATTGGAATGTATTTTATCTTATTTTTTCTTGTTGTTATTTACTTTTTATATAAAAAGAATTTACATAAGACTAAATGGCTGCTTTATGTTGCACTTTGGAGTATTCCTCTTACATATATTTCGGGACTGTGTGGTTGGGTTGTTTCTGAAATGGGAAGACAACCGTGGACAATTCAGGATATTCTGCCGGTTAATATAGCTGTATCAGGGGTGTCGGTAGGACACATTATTACAACGTTTGTTATATTTGCTATAATATTTACTGCATTACTTACAGCAATGATTACAATAATGGTTAAGCAGATTAAAAAAGGTCCTGAGCCTTTAAATTTTGATGTTGAACTGAAAAACGATTAATGGAATGATTACATATGAATTTCTTCAACAATATTGGTGGGTAATAATGTCGCTCTTGGGAGGGTTGTTAGTATTCCTGATGTTTGTGCAGGGTGGTCAATCGATGCTTGCATCTTTTTTGCTTAAGGATGATGAGAAAAAGCTTATGATTAATGCTTTGGGTCGTAAATGGGAATATACATTTACTACATTAGTTGTTTTTGGAGGTGCATTTTTTGCTGCTTTTCCTCTGTTTTATTCTACTAGCTTTGGTGGTGCTTATTGGGCATGGATGATTATGCTTTTTAGTTTTGTATTGCAGGCCGTTTCTTATGAATTTCAGTCGAAGCCGGGTAACATATTTGGAACTGGCACTTACAGGGTGTTTTTATTTCTAAATGGCTTAATTGGAACAATTTTGCTGGGTGTTGTTGTTTCCAGCTTCTTCACAGGCTCGGAGTTTACAGTGGGTAAAGGAAATATTACAGCTTTAGGTGGTACAGGAAATGTTATAAGTCAGTGGCAGAGTCCTTTTTTAGGTCTTGAATTGTTAGCCAATTTTAGAAATTTATCTCTAGGTTTTGCTATCTTTTTCCTTGCAAGAACTTTAGCTAGCCTTTTCTTTATTAATAGACTAAATCATGATGTTCTGGAAAGGAAGTCTCATAAGTTTGTGTTATATAATGGTATACCTTTTGTTGTCTTCTTTTTGATATTCCTTATCTGGACACTTTTTGCAGAAGGTTATGCTGTTGACCCTGTTACAGGAGATATATTCCTTGAGAAAATGAAGTATCTCAATAATTTTATTGAAATGCCTTTAGTGGGTATTCTTTTTGTACTTGGTGTAGTGGCTGTATTATATGGAATTATTAAGTCGGCTATCGATTTTAAATATAAACAAGGGATATGGTTTACTGGTGCAGGAACCGTAGTTACAGTTATGATGTTGTTGATTAACGCAGGATTTAATAATACTGCTTATTATCCATCATCTTACGATTTACAAAGCTCTCTTACTATCTTCAACTCTTCTTCCAGCTTTTTCACACTCTCTGTTATGGCTGTTGTATCTCTTTTAGTACCTGTGGTAATAGGTTATATTATTTATGCATGGGGTTTACTGGAGAAGAAAAAACTTGGTATTGATAATATGAAGAAAGACGGACATGTTTATTGATTTGAGACAGTGTATTTGTGAAATCTTTATTTTTTATTCCTTCAATACCGATTTAAAAGTGTAAATTTGTACTTCTATATTAATATATTTCTCTATGGAGAAGCTGATAGGAAGATTGAATTTTATACTGATATTGCTAATATCGATTGTAAACATATCGTGTAATGATAGAGGAGCCAGCAAGTTCAGGGTTACAAACGATATTGAATTTGATACAATTAGATCTGTTAAGCGTCACCATATTGGAGGTGACTCAAAAAACCCTTATTGTGATATAAGGATTGAGTTTGTATATCCCAAAACTAACAAAGAGACAGAACTAAAATCCATTCAACAGTTTTTTATTAAAAGCATGTTTGGAAGTTCTTTTGAAGAACTGGAACCTGAACAGGCTATTGATGCATATGTTAGTAATTACTTCGATAATTACTCTAAAGATGCAGATACTTATAGGGGTACGGTTACTGGTATGGATGAGTTAAACGCTCTTATACCGAACATTGACATACATGATAGTGAGCATGCTATGAATGATATGTTTTACTCTTATTTTGAGAGTTTATCTGATTCGATAACTTTTAACCAATATGACATTATTTCGTTTCAGGTGAAGCAATCGAATAGCAAAGGCGAGCCTAACTCATTTTATGTGTCTTATAGTAATTATGTGTTGAACCTGAATACAGGAAATCAGATATTTGAAGGTGATATATTTATTGCTGGTTATGATATTGCCATGCAGAATATGATTATAACTGCGCTTATTGAACAGAATGAAGTAGAGACTTTAGAAGACTTGGAAGATATTGGTTATTTTGGAGTCAGGGAGATTGTTCCCAACAAAAACTTTTTGATTGATGATAAAGGAATAACTTACACATTTAATAAGGGTGAATACTCGGCATATCAATTAGATGCACCACAGATATTTATTCCTTATAATGTTATTAGACCACTTCTTAGAGAGAATACAATTATTAGTAAACTAGCCAATTTATAGTGAAGATAATAGAAACATATTTCCCAAATCTAACTGAACAGCAGATAAAGCAATTAGAAAAACTGCAAAATCTTTATATCGACTGGAATGATAAAATAAATGTTATATCCAGAAAAGACATAAATAATCTTTATTTGCATCATGTTTTACATTCTCTTGCAATTGCAAAATATATTCATTTTACTCCCGGAACCAAGGTGATGGATGTTGGAACGGGAGGTGGATTTCCGGGAATACCATTGGCCATATTGTTTCCTGAAGTGAAATTTCTGCTTTTGGATAGTATTGGAAAAAAGATAAAGGTTGCCGAGAATATTGCCAAGGAAATTGGACTTACTAATGTTGAAGTAATTCACTCGAGGGTTGAAAACGAGAAAGGTACATTTCATTTTATAGTAAGTCGTGCAGTTATGCCATTGCCGGATCTTGTGAAGTTATCTAGAAAGAATATCTCTAAAGATCAAATAAACTCTATTCCAAATGGTATAATATGCCTAAAGGGAGGGAATCTAACAGCAGAGATAGAGTCATTTAAGAAATTTGCTGATGAAATACCATTAACAAGTTATTTTAAAGAGTCTTTCTTTGAAACTAAAAAGTTGGTTTACATACCGATAAACTAAATGAATTATGGAAATAAAAACATTTGAATTTAATCCATTAGGAGTTAATTGTTACGTACTGTCTGATGAAACCGACGAGTGTGTAATTATAGATGCATCTTGCTATTATCCTGATGAAAATGCATTGCTTATAAATTATATCTTAGACAAAGATTTAGTGGTAAAGCACTTGCTGAACACTCATTTACATTTCGATCATCTTTTTGGTGTTAATGCACTCTCATCTTATTTTGGTTTGCCAATGGAATCTCATAATGGAGATGAAATTCTTCTTGATGACGTGAAGGGTCAGATGAAATTATTTGGTATCCCCGATAATAATAATGATTATAAACCTTATATAGGTAAAAGTTTACATGAGGGGGATATCATTACATTCGGCACTCAGAGTTTGAAGGTATTGCATATTCCTGGTCATTCACCGGGTAGTATTGTTTTTTATAATGAGCTGAGAGATTGTGTTTTTTGTGGTGATGTATTATTTAGGGGAAGCATTGGACGTACTGATCTTTTTGGAGGTAACTTTGAAGAACTGGTAGAAGGGATTCAAACTAAGCTATTTACAATGCCAGATTATACAAAAGTTTATCCAGGTCACGGTCCCACAACTACCATTGGATATGAAAAAAAGAGTAACCCATTTGTTGGTATTATAAAATAGGAAATTATTTAAGGCATAATAATAAAAAAATAGGAAAATATATAGTTCGTTATGATTAAAATGGAACAATTTAAAAGCCGACATATTGGTATTAATGAAACTGATAAGCAGACGATGCTTGAGACATTGGGCCTTACTAATATCGATGAGTTAATAAGCCAAACCATTCCTTCAAATATTCGGTTATCACAATCTTTAGCGTTACCTGTTGCTTTATCGGAACAAGAATATGCAGAGGAGATTGCTAATATAGCTTCAAAAAATAAAATATTTGATTCTTATATTGGCATGGGGTGGTATGATACTATTACGCCCGCTGCTATATATAGAAATGTATTTGAGAACCCGGTATGGTATACATCATATACACCTTATCAGGCTGAAATTTCGCAAGGGAGACTTGAAGCTTTGCTTAATTTTCAGACAATCATAAGTGATCTTACTGCACTTCCATTGGCAAATAGTTCTTTACTTGATGAGGCTACAGCAGCTGCTGAGGCAGCCACAATGATGTATGGACTTAGAAGTCGCGATCAGGTAAAAAGTGGTATTGAAAGACTATTTGTAGATGAAAATATATTCCCTCAAACGCTATCAGTACTTAAAACCCGCATGAAATATGTGGATATTGAAATAGTTGTGGGTGATTATAAAACTATATCATTTGAAAAACAATTTTTTGGTGCAATTATTCAATATCCAAATGGTGATGGTAGTGTAGAAGATTATCGTGGGTTTGTAGAAAAAGCACATGAGGCGGATTGCAAAGTGGCTGTAGCAACTGATCTAATGGCACTAACACTTCTTACTCCTCCTGGAGAATGGGGTGCCGATATTGCTTTTGGAAGCAGCCAGAGATTTGGTGTTCCTATGTTTTATGGTGGACCGTCTGCTGCATTTTTTGCAACTAAAGATGAATATAAAAGATCGATGCCTGGTCGTATTATAGGCATTTCGAAAGATGCTTATGATAAAGAGGCTTACCGAATGGCTCTGCAAACAAGAGAACAACATATTAAACGTGAAAAAGCAACTTCTAATATATGTACTGCTCAAGCATTGTTGGCTACCATGGCATCTTTTTATGGTGTATATCATGGTCCTGAAGGTTTGAAGAGGATAGCACGTAGAATTCATTCTGTTGCGTCGTATGTTAATGAAGAGCTTAAAAAAATGGGATTCAAGCAATTGAATGACAACTTCTTCGACACATTGAAATTTAAACTTCCTGATGGAATTAGCACTAATGATGTTAAAGGTAATGCCGAATTGAGGTCGATTAACCTTAGATATTTCAGCAACGGAGAGATAGGTATTAGTATTGATGAAACAACAAATAAGTTCCGTTTGCATGAGTTGCTGGCTGTTTTTGCTATGACAGTAGGAAGCTCTAAGGATTATTTAATTGATGAACTTAAAGAGAAAATCTCATTAAAAGATTTTCAACAAAGAAAATCTGAATTCCTTACTCATCCAACTTTTAATAGTTATCATACTGAGACTGAACTGATGCGTTATATTAAGCGTCTTGAGCGTAAGGATATTTCACTTGCACATTCAATGATTTCACTGGGTTCTTGTACAATGAAATTGAATGCAGCGTCTGAGCTGCTTCCTCTGGGTATGCCAAATTTACAAAGGATACATCCCTTTGCTCCTTCTGATCAGACTGAAGGTTACAAACAAATTATAGATGAGCTGGAAGAAATGCTCGCTGTAATTACTGGTTTTAGTGCAACTAGCCTTCAACCAAATTCTGGTGCAAATGGAGAATATGCAGGCTTAATTACTATAGCTAGTTATCTTGAGAGCAAGGGAGAGGGGCATCGTAAAATTGTTCTTATTCCGGCATCTGCACATGGTACTAACCCGGCAAGCGCCGTACAGGCAGGGTTTAAACCGGTAACTGTTGCATCTGATGCCAAGGGTAATGTAGATACAGAAGATCTTAAGCAAAAGATTGAAAAGTATAAAGACGATCTGGCAGCATTTATGATAACATACCCTTCAACACATGGTATTTTTGAAGCGGGCATTGTTAGTATGTGCAATTTGATTCACGAAGCTGGTGGTCAGGTATATATGGATGGTGCAAATATGAATGCTCAGGTAGGGCATACTAACCCTGGTATAATTGGTGCGGATGTTTGCCATCTTAATTTGCATAAAACATTTGCAATTCCTCATGGTGGTGGTGGGCCTGGTGTAGGACCAATCTGCGTTGCAGAGCATCTTGCTCCGTTCCTTCCAGGTCATCCGGTTTCAATGAACAATGATAATAATACAGTTTCGGCTGCTGCATATGGTAGTGCAGGTGTACTGGAAATCACCTATGCTTATATAAGAATGATGGGTGCAGAAGGCCTGAAACAGGCAACGGAAACAGCCATCTTAAGTGCAAACTATCTAGTAGAAAAACTTGAAGATTCTTATGGTATTTTATATAGAGGTGCGCACGGTAGAGTAGGCCACGAACTTATATTAGATTGCAGAGGATTAAAAGACGTATCGGGTATAACTGAAACAGATATTGCAAAGAGACTTATCGATTATGGCTATCATGCTCCTACATTATCTTTCCCGGTAGCTGGAACTCTTATGGTTGAGCCAACAGAAAGTGAGAGTTTGGATGAGTTGAATCGCTTTGTAGATACAATGATTCAAATACATGAGGAGATTATTGAAGTATCCCGAGGTGAGTATACTTTGGAAGATAATGTTTTGGTTAATGCTCCTCACCCTGAATATGAAATAGTTGCAGATGAATGGACGCATAGCTATCCACGTAGTAAAGCTGCATATCCGCTTCAATTTGTAAAAGCGAATAAATTCTGGGTTAATGTTGCGCGGGTTGATAATGCTTATGGCGATAGGAACTTAGTTCCTTTTTTGAAATTATAAAAGATCTTCCAATAGTAATAAAAAGAGAGCTCCTTATGTATAAGTAAAGAGCTCTCTTTATGTATTATATTATTTATCGATAGAATTTAGAAGGGTACACTTAGTAATTAAAAGAGTTCTGGGATTTCTCCTTGCTCAAATATAACAAGTTGTGAGTTAGTGACATCACGTTTAAATGAGTTTATAATATTTTGGTTTACTTCGTTTAATAGTACTTTAACACGATTTTCCATTACATCGGGGTAGGCTCCTGCAAAATTGGCCAATACTATATGATCGTCGGGAATTGAATTATTTACTAAGAACTCATCAATGCTATCCATTACTCTTAACATCTCTTTATATGAGTATCGAACGGATTCTACTTTAAAATTATCGCTTTCAAGTGCTTGTTCCAGAAGTGCTTTTATATTTTCGGTATTCTGAGTTAATGCAATAACAAAAACTCCATTGTTATCAATAAATGAACCTCCATAATAATCTGGATATAAATCTGGATCAGATTCTCGTTCCATCCAATCTTCACTAAAATAATTCATGAGTTTATCATGCAACTCTAAAGCAATCTGATTATTCTGTTTAATTGAATTGACTTCACTAGAATTGCTATCGGTATTCTTGTTAGTATCGTCAGTCTTTGGTTGATTGCACGAAGCTAAGAATACAATAAGTAGTGATAAAAGTAGGTAGTTTGTAGATTTCAACATATCAGTTTTATATTGATTAAAAGCTATAACAGTTTTGTTAAACCTTTTGTTTTATATTTATTTTATTCTGTTTTGACGCTTAGAACTGTATATTTATGTATTTTTGCCTTACTAAAAAGTATAACTATAATTTGAATTATGCGCAAAAGTAACAGGAAAAATGTAATATTGGTCTTAATTATCATATTAATTGGGTGTGATAAAGGAGATTCTTTTGATAATTCGGCTCGTTTGCGTGTGAAGTTAACTGATGCAGCATCTTTGGTGATTAAAGAGATGTATGTGGATATTCGAGAAATATCACTTTTTATAACGGACTCTGTTAATACTAATGGCGAATGGAATGTTTTAGAATTTAGCGGTGGTGAGTATAATTTGCTTAAACTGATGAACGGAAAAAGTGTTCAGCTAATAGATCAATATTTCCCGTCGGATGTGAAAATAGAAAAGATGAGAATTCAATTTGGAAATAATAACAGAATAATTACAAATAAAGATAGTCTTGTTCTACTACAAAAAGTACCTGAAATTGCAGATGGCTTGGAAATAGAGTTGGGCGATATAGAACTTATGCCTAATGTAATTACATACGTAATGATTGATATTAATGCTGCTTTGTCTGTAACTGAATCTAACGGCAATTGGTTTTTAAACCCTGCAGCCAGAGCTTTTCAAGAGAATTGGGGAGGTTCTATAAGTGGCTTTGTTGCACCCATAGAAGCTAATCCTAGTATAGCTATTGTGAAAGAAGAAACTGTTTTATTTACAATTCCAGAACCAGATGGTATGTTTAAATTCATTGGATTAGAAGAGGGTGTTTGGGAAATTCATATTATGGCTCATCCCGAAAGTACATTTAGGGATACTATTTTTACTGATACCTTAGCTTTTGGTGAGAAAAAGGAACTTACCCCTAAACCAATAAGACTTCAAATGGCTACACCCGAAGGATAATTTTTAATTTATTTTCACACGTAGAGCAACACAAAGATAACCTTCTTTGTTATCTTTGTATTAACTATATATTAATTTTGATTATTAGGTACTATAATAAACAATTGACACAGATGAAAAGATTCCATTTCGCATTGATTTTAGCCGGACTGCTAGTTTTAGGTGCTTCTTGCAAACCTAAACAGAGTGCTTATAAACAAGTATACGAGGCAGCAAAAGAGAGAGAGGTTCAACAATCTGCTTCACAACCTACCACTGTGATTAAAGATGCCAGCCCACTTCCCCCTGTTGAAGTATCAGTAAGAAAAGAAAAAGTAGAACCTGTTTATGCTACAGATGCTGCAGGATTAAAAAGATTTAATGTGGTGATTGCATCGTTAAGTGTAAAAATAAACGCTGAATCACTTAAAAGTCGTATGGAAAATGAAGGTCATCAAGTAATTCTTGCAGAAAATGAGCAAGGAATGTATCGTGTAATTGTTGCAAGCTATGATGATAAAAATCAAGCTGCTGCAAAACGTGAAGACATTTACAGAACATATTCAGCTAAAGGTGATACTGATTTCCTTAGAAGAAATTACGGAGTGCCTTTCAATGATCTTTGGATTTTAGAAAGAGAGTATTAATTTGTTAAACCAAATTGTATAAATATATTCCTTATTTTTAAGGTAAGAAAAGCTGTCCGTTAAACTTAATGAGACAGCTTTTTTTATAATTGAAGTAGATATGAAAGTACAATTCCTAGGAACCGGTACATCTACCGGAGTGCCCCAAATAGGTTGCAAATGTGAAGTTTGCACTTCAAATGATTTTAGAGATAAGCGGTTGAGAACGTCTGTAAGAATTGAAGTAAATGGCAAAGTCTTACTAATAGATTGTTCGCCCGACTTCAGACAACAGATGTTGAATATTCCTTTTACAAAAATAGATGGAATACTTTTCACGCATGAACATTACGATCATGTGGGGGGAATTGATGATTTGCGTCCGTTTTCACAATTTGGATCTGTCGAACTTTATATGGAACGTCATCTTGAGAACGCTGTTAAAGAACGTATGCCATATTGTTTTTCTCCATTTAAATATAAAGGTGTTCCAGATTTGAGAATTAATAAGATAAATGAGACAGATAGTTTTTATATAGGAGATATCCCAATAACACCAATTAGAGTTATGCACTACAAGCTTCCAATACTGGGGTTTAGAATTTTTAACTTTGCTTATTTAACTGATGTAAAGTCAATTCCTGAGGATCAATTTTCTAAGCTACGTGGGTTAGATGCTTTGGTTATAAGTGCTCTTCGCAGAACAGAACATGTTTCACATCAAACACTTGATGATGCTTTGAGGTTATCTGAGAAGATAAATCCCAAAAGAACTTATTTCTCTCATATGAGTCACGAAATGGGACTTCATTCCAAGATAGAAAACGAGATACCTGCAAATAAGTATTTTGCATTTGATGGATTAGAGATTGATATTTTTTAACCATAAAGAATGCAACGTTTTAATACAAAAAACATCTTAGTAGTATAATTTATCTATTGATTCGTATATTTGTAAATAATAACTCATATGTATCATTTGAATTAAACTATTTATCAATAAGACAGTCTGACTTATAGGTAGAAATAAAATTAAAAACAACATAAAGAAAGGGAGAGACTATGAAAACTAAAAAATTACTACTCACAGTTTTATTGGTCACAATGCCTCTGTTTATATTTGCTCAGGAATGGGACGATATTTATGCAGATCCTTCCCGTAACGAAACTGTTACAGTACAGAAGAAAAAAGACTCTGATCCACAAAAGAAAAGGGTGGTCATTGTACAGGGTGATGTATCAAATATGGAGGTTGTGGCAAATGGTAGAGATTTAGATGAATATAACCGCCGAGGAAACTCAGATGATTCATTGCAAAATCAAAGCGATGAACAATTAAACGATTATCAGGAATACGAATATACCGACAGAATAGTGCGTTTTCACGAACCAGAGTCAAGCATTAGAATAACTGGTGCCGACGAAGTGATTGTTTATGTGGGAGACGACTTATATGAAGGTTATAACAATAGAGGCTGGAACAACAACTTTTATTATGGTGCGGGATGGGGATCATTTTATCCTTGGTACGACCCATGGTATTACGGTGGTTGGTACAGTCCCTGGTCTTACAGTCGCATGTACGACCCATGGTTTTATGGATACGGTGGTATGTACGGAGGATGGAACAGATGGCATAGTCTTTGGAGCTACGGATATGGCGGATGGTACGATCCTTGGTATTATGGAGGATACTATGGCGGTTACTATGGTTACGGTTATGGTGGATATGGATACGGTGGCGGTTATGGCCACGGATTCTATGATGGATATTACAGTAGCTTAACTAACAATCGTTCAGGTAGAAGCTCGGGATCATATCGCACAAGTTCCGCAAACAGAACAACAAATAGTGCAGTGTTATCTGGTAGAACTGCAACGGGTAGAACTTCAACAAGCGGATCAAGAAGTGCTATATCCGGAAGAGCTTCAACTTCAAATACGCGTAGTGCAATTTCAGGTCGTACTACAACCACTACTCCTAGAACAAGAATAATTGATAATGCTGGTAGAACTTACGATTCCAGAACTGGAAGAGTAATAGAACGCACCGGAACAACTTCTAGATCTAGTTCTATAAATAATGCTACTCAACCAACTCGTTCAAGAAGCAGTTCAACTTATCAAAGAAGTACAAACAGTCCAACTCAAAACAGAAACGTTTACCAAAGAAGTACTAATACTCCTACAAGAAACAGTTCTGTTAATCAGAGAACTAGTACTCCTAATAGAGATTTCTCAACTCCTTCCAGAACTACAAATTCTAACAGAAGTTCAACATACTCTGCTCCAACCAGAAGCTCTTCTAGCTCTAGCGGTTCAGTAGGAAGTAGTAGCAGAAGCTCAAGCGGAAGCAGTAGTGGACGCTCAAGTAGTGGAAGAAGATAATTTAAATAGATTATTTAATATTAATTATATGAAAAAAATCACATACTTACTTGCTTTTATGCTTACACTCTCAATGACATTATTTGCACAAGGAGAGGTTGATGCCTTAAGGTTTTCAAGAGAAGATCTTCATGGTACAGCTCGAGCAATGTCTATGGGAGGAGCATTTGGTGCATTGGGAGGTGATCTAACTGGTGTTAGCGTAAATCCTGCAGGAATTGCAGTTTACAGAAGTTCTGAGGTTGTGGGAACACTTAATTTATCTAGAGAGGGGTCATCTGTAACTGATAATGATGCCCACAAATCAAGATTTGATGTTGATAATCTAGGTTTTGTAGGTTATTTTCCTCTTAGAAATGATGTAATCCCTTTAATTAATTTCGGATTTTCATTTAATAAGCTTAAATCATTTGATAAAAATATCGATGCAGTAGGCACTCCCACAAGCTCAATGATAGATTATATTGCAGATAGAAGCGCAGGTGTAAATCCAACTAGTTTAGAAATGGGAGATAATTTACCTGACCCATTTGAATCTCAACCATGGTTAAGTGTTTTGGGGTTCAATTCATATCTTATTAATGATCATCAAGATGCTCAGGGATATTATTACACACCTTTAAATACAAGAGGTGAACTTTTTGGACATGAATTAAAAACTCGTGAAAAAGGTTATATCGATAATTATGATTTTACAGTTGGTACAACTATAAATTATGTATTAAACCTAGGGCTTTCCTTATCAATAAAAGATGTCTCTTACAGTGTTACTTCTGATTATTGGGAAGATTATGATAATGGCAACTATAGGTTAACAAACTGGTTAACAACGAGTGGGGCAGGGATAAGTGCTAAATTTGGAGCGATATATCGCCCGGTAAATGAGTTGCGCTTGGGTCTTTCTTATCATACGCCAACATATTATGCTTTAAATGAAACTTTTGAAGCAGAAATGGAAGATGATATGGGCGCATACGTAACAGAACAAGGTTATGAACCAGGAACAACTTATTCAAAACGATTTTCTAACGAGTACGATCTCAAAACTCCCGGTAAATTAGTTGCAAGTGCCGCTACAGTTTTAGGAGGAAAATTTATTGCCAGTATTGATTATGAACTGATTAATTATAGCAATATGAAATTAATGACTCCATCTAATTCTGTTGATGACACCGATTGGTATGAAATTGATAATGAATACATCTCAACCGATTTCAATAGTGTTTCAACAGTAAAAGTTGGTACAGAATATAGATTTTCACCAAGTTTCTACGGAAGACTTGGTTATGCATGGATGCAAAATCCTTATGATGTAGATTTCAAAGAAGCAGGTAATGCAGCTATAGTAGGCTCAAACACCATTCACAGAATTGAAGGTGACTCTAACTATTTTACTGGTGGGGTTGGATTTAGATTCAATCAGAATTTCTTTTTAGATTTGGCTTTGGTTTACAAAACACAAACCGATGACCTATATGCATTCCCTAACTTGTATTCAGATGGTGGTGGAGCACCCATTATCGATGCAAATCCATTCGAGCTTAATAACAATTCATTCAGAGGATTAATTACATTGGGATATAAGTTTTAAAAAGTTATTTTACAATTTTATATTTGGCCGGGAATTTGTTCTCGGCTTTCTTTTTTTTTTATTAATTACACTAAAATGAATTAACTTTGTACCATAAAATACAACACAAATAAAATATTTTCGACTATGACTCAAGTAAAAGGGTATTTATCAAGTGACAACAGAAAAAAGGTTACAACCAGTAAGCTGCTTGAAATGAAAAAGGCTGGTGAGAAAATATCAATGTTAACTGCATACGATTTTTCAATGGCAACAGTTATTGACAGGGCAGGAATTGACATTATTCTGGTAGGCGATTCTGCTTCAAATGTTATGGTTGGAAATAATACAACACTTCCAATGACCGTAGATCAGATGATTTATCATGGAAAGTCAGTTATGAATGGTGTTGAAAAAGCGATGGTTGTAGTAGATATGCCTTTTGGAAGCTATCATGCTAGTCCTTCAGAAGCTGTTACAAATGCGGTTAAGATAATGAGAGAGACCGAAGCAGACTGCCTTAAACTAGAGGGGGGGATAGAGATTATTGAATCGGTAAAAGCTATACTTGCAGCCGGAATTCCAATAATGGGTCATCTTGGACTTATGCCACAGTCGATAAATAAATATGGCTCTTTTGGTTTAAGAGCAAAGGATGATAAAGAGGCACAAAAACTAATTGAAGATGCAAAATTACTTGAAGATGCGGGTTGCTGTTCATTGGTTTTAGAAAAGATTCCTGCAGAACTTGCTGCTAATGTAACTAAAGAGCTTACAATACCAACAATAGGAATTGGAGCTGGACCATTTGTTGATGGACAAGTTTTGGTGATGCATGATATGCTGGGGCTAAATATAGGCTTCTCGCCTAAATTCCTTCGTCGCTACGCTAATTTATACGATGTTATAACTGAGGCTGTACAAAGCTACATTAACGACGTTAAATCGTCTGATTTTCCTTCAAGTGATGAAAGTTATTAAATAAAGAAATGGAATTTGTTTACCTGTTATCTGCAAAGTATAAATTAAATCTAATATGTGAACTAAAGTTCTCTGTAATTAGGAATATCTGTAAGGAAATCATATGATTGTTTATCGTAATTCATTTTGCAACAATAATGATTAACTCCATTCGAAACAATAATATATTGCACCTTAAGTACTTTATTATAGCGAACAACCTGATCGAATACATCTTGAGTAATTGAAATATTAGATTCTTTATATTCAATAATCATCAATGGGTCGAGATACGGATTATATACTACAGTATCGCATCTGCGTGTTAATGAATTAAGTCTTATCCCCGCCTCATTTGCCATAAGTGAAGTGGGGTATTCTTTATCCCTGATAAGCCAATTAACAAAATGTTGTCTCACCCATTCCTCTGGAGTCAGTGCAACATATTTACGTCGCAAAGAATCATAAATCTCCATTAATGATCCGTTTTTTCTGATTTTTGCATCGTAAGATGGCAAGTTTAATGAGTACATATTGTATCTTTGTTTGCAAAGTGAGCTGTAATAGCAACAAAAATAGATCTTTTTTATGAGAACGAAACAGGAAATTGTGGAGAATTGGCTGCCGCGTTATACAAAAAGAGCTTTAAGCGATTTTAATAAATATATTCTACTAACCAACTTTCAAAAGTATGTAGAGATATTTGCAGATCATTTTAATGTGCCTATCGTAGGTATAGATGCTAATATGCCAAATGCTTCATCAAACGGTATAACTATCATAAACTTCGGAATGGGAAGTGCCAATGCAGCTACTGTAATGGATTTACTTAGTGCTGTATCTCCAACCGCAGTGCTTTTTCTAGGGAAATGCGGTGGACTTAAAACTTCAAGCGAGTTAGGCGATTATATTTTACCAATCGCGGGTATAAGAGGTGAAGGAACGTCAAACGACTATTTTCCACCAGAGGTACCTTCTCTTCCTGCATTTAACCTTTTAAGGGCTGTTTCATCGAATATAAGAGACTTTGGACGTGATTACTGGACTGGTACAGTTTATACAACCAATCGACGTGTATGGGAATATGACGATGAATTTAAGAGCTATTTAAGACTTATAAGAGTATTGGCAGTGGATATGGAAACTGCTACTCTATTTACTTGCGGATTCGCAAATCATATATCCACGGGGGCTCTACTTCTGGTGTCTGATCAACCTCTAATTTCAACAGGTGTAAAAACCGAAGAAAGTGATAAATTAGTAACCGAGAAATTTGTTGAGGAGCACGTTAAGATTGGTATTAAATCTCTTTCCTCAATTATAAATAATAGTTCCACAATTAAACATCTCAGATTCGATTGGTAAAAAGTCATGGCAGCAAAATCTAATAAATCCGATTTCGATAGTATTCGTAATGATATTCTAAATAGAAGATTCTTGCCTGTTTATCTTTTTATGGGAGAAGAATCATATTTTATAGATGAACTAACTAATCTGCTTATTGATAATGTACTCACTGAAAGCGAAAAGGATTTCAACTTACTCACATTCTATGGAATAGATTCTGATGTAAACCAAATAATTGCAGCTGCACGTCGTTTCCCTATGATGGCGGATTACCAGTTAATCATAGTAAAAGAAGCACAGAACCTCGATAAGTTTGAATTACTAGACTTATATTTAAAAAAACCTTCTTCTACAACCATTCTTTTATTGAGTTACAAGCATGGTACTGTAGATAAACGAAAAGCCGTAAATAAAAAGATAGCAAGCTTAGGTGTTATTTTTGAATCTAAAAAGTTATATGATAATCAAATACCGAGTTTCATAACATCCTATCTCAAAGCAAAGGAAATTGGTATAGATGTAAAGTCTGCCCATATGCTTACGGAGTTTGTAGGAAATGATATCAGTAAACTTATACCAGAGTTGCAGAAACTCGAGGTATCTCTGCCCAATCCACCATTACCCAGACGAATTACCGCTGACCTTATAGAGAAAAATGTAGGAATTAGTAAAGAATACAATAATTTTGAGTTATTAAATGCCATTGCAACCAAAGATATTTATACTGCAAATAAAGTAGTATTTTACCTAAGCAAGAACTCTAAGAATAATCCCATAATGAGCACTATTGCAATTCTTTTTAATTACTTCAGTAATCTGTTAGAATGCTTTTGGCTGACAAGGAAAGATGAACAGAGTGTAATGAACGCTCTGAATTTAAGGTCCAGCTTTTTTGCTAGAGATTATATGGCAGGAATTAGAAATTATAATGCGAATAAAGTGATAGATATAATATCTGAACTACGTACAGTAGATGCTAAATCTAAAGGTATAGATAACATTTCTGCTACTCAAGGGGAGTTATTAAAAGAATTGGTATACAAGATACTCCACTAGAGCAGAAGATTAAATTTGTACTATGTAATCTGCTTAATCAATCAATTATTAAGCCAATTAATTATTTTATCGCTCATAGGACTTTTTTTTGGCATTACAACATCCACTAAATGTCCGTTTTCATCTATCATGAATTTCTGAAAGTTCCATGTAACATCTTGATCCAGTTTCCCGTTTTCCGACTTGTTAGTCAACCACTTGTATAAAGGAGATTGGTTCTTTCCTTTAACGCTTATTTTATCCATCATTGGAAATGAAACACCATAGTTAGCTGTACAAAATTCCATAATCTCACTATTGGTGCCAGGCTCTTGATTCATAAAATTGTTTGCAGGAAAACCAATTACTACAAAACCTTTATTTTTATACTTATCATATAATGCTTGTAGGTCTTCATATTGTGGAGTTAAACCGCATTTAGATGCCACATTTACTACTAATACTTTATTTCCTTTCAATGTGGCTAGATCAAAATCTTTACCATTTATGTCTTTTACTACAAAGTCGTGGAGTGTCTGTATTTCTTGCATATTGTTTTTATTTTCTTCTTTATTATTGGTCTGTCCATTACATTGAAAAGAAATCAATATTAATAGTATGGTCAGTGGGTATTTAATAATTTGATTCATATAATTTGATATAATAGGTGCATTTTTTGTTCTAATCTTAATCTCTCTACACTTAAACAGAATCGATCAGCATTCTGTTCACCGAAATATATGCTATTCTCAGAGAGTTAATCCGTTTATAAAAATATCGATTACAAACTCATATTTATAAGAAAAAAATATTACTTACGTATGATATACTTGTGAATATTAAGTAAAATTCATACAAAATAATCACTCAGCCAATTACATATGTATTCAATGATTGTATCCTAATGTATATTGGAGGAATGAATACAAATGTATAATGTAGATATGTACTAAAATACTAATGTAAAAACATTATATAATTACCTTGTTAACATACAATCTATTCATATTCATACAGTCAGTATACTTCTATAGAACACGTATTTATATAGATTATGTATAGTAATAAGTTATGCTAATGTGTAAATACCGCGATTATATTGAATATTATGTTAAAAATAACACGTATTATAGTTGTATATATATGAATATCAATATAATATAATTAATATGTAAATTTATAGTTTATGCTTATTAGTAGTAATTTGCAAATGTATCAAAGTAATTGTTTACAATAGTATAAACTGAGTTTACAAATGTGTAACACGTTTCTAACTTAGTTCAATTTTCTTTTGTAAATAATATGTATTACATTTGTATCATTGCTTTATAAGGATTAACATTTACATAAGTATAACTACTCCTAAAAATAAACGATATGAAAGACCGAATACGGCTTATCATGGAAAAAGAGAATCTCACACCGGCAAAATTTGCGGATAGCTTAGATATTAATAGAGCTGTGATATCTCATATATTAAATGGAAGAAATAATCCCAGCCTAGACGTAGTTACAAAAATTCTGGAGGTGATGGATTATATTAACCCTGAATGGCTAATCAGCGGGATTGGTAATATTTATAAAAATGGTGTAAAAACTGAAACACAACATAAAGAACCAGATTTATTTCATCAAGAGCACGAAAATTACGACCAAAGGGCTGAAAAAATTAAACAAAGCCAGGGATTTGAGTTTAAAGATACTCCAAACGAATCGCAAGCATCAGATAATAAGCTTTATAAGGTAGCTGAAAAGTGTGATAAAAAAATCACTCAAATAATTATATATTACAACGATAATACATTTGAGAAGTTTACTCCTTAAAAACAAATAGCTTATTTATGATTTTATATCTGAACATTTCCGTTACACCTTTGTAAAGCATTTATTATGTTATAGTTAAATCTTAATAGAAACATAAACCTAATAAAACATTGAAAATGATAGGTGATATTAATTTCAAATTAATATCTTTGATTTTGAGATAAATACGAGAGTAAAGCACAATTTGCTTGTTTTGCTAAAATGTAAAATAAGAGTTTATTATGCCAGATCCAATTTCAGCACCTAAGCCAACATTACGACTAATTGATGCAATAGTATTAATTATTGGAATTGTGGTAGGTGCCGGAATCTTCAGAACACCTTCGGTAGTTGCTTCAAATGCACCTTCCGAATCTTGGTTCTTGGGCGTCTGGATATTTGGTGGTGTTATTTCATTAATAGGGACACTTTGTTATTCCGAGTTGAGTTCTTCATTTCCAAATGCAGGTGGTGACTATCATTTTCTAAAACTGGCATTTGGTAAACGGTTTTCTTTTTTATTTGCATGGGCACGCATAACTATAACACAAACCGGTTCTATCGCTATACTATCCTATATTGCAGGAGATTATCTAACTCAACTACTTCCGCTTGGAGCATTCTCCTCAACATACTATGCACTTGCTATCATCATTTTACTTTCACTATTTAATATTTTAGGAATAAAGTTTGGCACAGGAATCCAAAAGCTATTAATATCTCTGCAATTCATCGGTATACTAATAATAGTGATTATTGGTCTTACAGCCGAACCTTTAACAAGCATCTCTGTAATCGAAACCCCATCATCATATACCGTCTCTCCAACAGCCTCTATAAGCCTTGCCATGATATTTGTACTACTCACCTTTGGTGGATGGAATGAAGCTGCATATATCTCATCTGAATTAAAGAGAGGAAGTAGAAAAATGACCTTTGTAATGGTTACAAGCATAGTGATAATAACCATAATATATTTACTAATAAATATATCTTTCCTACGCATTTTAGGACTGGAGGGAATCGCTAACTCAGAAGCTGTGGGAGTTGATATGATGAGTGCAACCTTAGGAGAGAGAGGAGTTGTTATGATAGGTTTGCTGGTTGTATTATTTGCACTCACTTCTCTTAATACAACTATTTTCACCGGAGCAAGATCTAATTATGCACTTGGTAAGGATTTTAAAACACTATCATTTTTAGGAAAATGGAATGGAAATAAATCCGCACCCATAAACTCATTACTTTTACAAGGAGTAATTGCTATCATTTTGGTACTATTTGGAGCATTCACAAGAAGTGGATTTGAATCGATGGTAGATTTTACAGCCCCTGTTTTTTGGTTCTTCTTCTTATCTACGGGCATTAGTCTATTTGTGTTGCGCAAAAAACATCCTGATATAGAAAGGCCATTTAAAGTACCCTTTTATCCACTCACACCAATTCTTTTTATAGTTTTCTGCAGTTATATGTTATACTCAAGTTTAAGTTATACTGGTATAGGATCGTTAGTTAGTGTTGCAGTTTTGTTTACAGGTTGGCTATTTTCTCAACTGTTTGGTGGTAGGAAGAAATTCGAAAATAATGAAAGAATGTGATCTTCTAAAATATATAAAGTGTTCTTGCGTAAGAATAAAAATGTATATAAGTAAGAATCAAAGTGTATTTATATAAGAAACAAAATGTATATACTTAAGAATCAAAGTGTATTTATATAGGAATCAAAATGTATATAAGTAAGAATCAAAGTGTATTTATATAGGATTCAAAATGTATATACGTATGAATTAAAGTGTATTTATGTATGAATCAAAGTATTAATATTTAAGAAATAAAATAATCTTATTTAAACATTATAAAGCAATCATCTGTTTATCAATAAGATTTCTTATCCGGCATATGCCAAATAACATTTTAAAAATTAAATCTATGAAGCAATTTAATTTTACTCTAATTCTGTTCTTTATATTAGGCAGTTTACAGTTAAATGCTCAGCATATAGCTTTAGATGTACCCTATGTGCCAACTCCACAGAAGGTTGTAGATGGGATGTTGAAATTAGCTGATGTCAAAAAAGGTGACGTAGTGTATGATTTAGGATGTGGTGATGGACGTATAGTTATAACAGCTGCAAATGAATATGGCGCCACAGGAATTGGGGTTGATCTGAATCCGGTAAGAATTGATGAAGCCAATGCTAATGCCGAAGAGGCAAAGGTTACCGATAAAGTAACTTTCCACGAAGGAGATCTTTTTAAATTCGATTTTAGTAAAGCTGATGTATTAACACTCTATCTGCTTCCCGATGTTAATATGAAACTCAGACCTAAGATTCAATCCGAAATGAAACCAGGTAGCCGCATCGTGTCGCATGCCTTTGATATGGGCGACTGGAAACCCGACAGAGAGATTAAGGTTGACGGTAAAACTATCTATCTTTGGATCATACCCGAGAAAAAATAATAGTTACCCCGTTAAGCTTACAAGATTGCTGAACTAAAAATATTGATGTACTTTTGTATTCAATAATGAATATTGAAATAAGATGAAGATACTCGATTTTTTAGTTCAATCTAATGAGATATTAAACGTCAGAAACAATTTAATTAAGGTAACACCGGCAAATAATGAAACTTTGCAGGAAATGTTTCCTGGTCAATTTGTTCAAATTCTAATTAATAATTCTCCCGAGGTATTCTTAAGGAGACCCATTTCTATTAATTTTATAGATAAAGAGAAAAATGAATTATGGCTCCTTATACAGCGAGTTGGAGAAGGCACCCGTAAAATATGTAAACTTAAACCCAAAGAAATAATTAACCTAATGTTCCCCCTGGGGAACTCATTTACAATACCAGACAAAGCAGGAAACTATCTTCTTATTGGTGGTGGTGTTGGCACTGCTCCTATGCTTTTCTTGGGCAAAAAGATAAACGAATTGGGTATTAAACCCGACTTCTTACTTGGTGGCAGATCTGCAGCAGACATCCTTCAGAAAAATGAATTCGAGAAATATGGTAATCTATATTATACTACAGAAGATGGTTCGTTGGGTGAAAAAGGTTATGTTACCGATCATACAATATTAAAGGAAAAAAAATACGATTATATTTTTACTTGTGGTCCAAAACCAATGATGGTAGCTGTTGCAAAATATGCAAACAGTAAGGGAATAGAATGCGAAGTATCTCTTGAAAATCTTATGGCTTGCGGATTTGGTGCATGCTTATGCTGTACAGAAAAAACAGTAAGAGGAAATGTGTGTAGTTGTACCGAAGGACCAGTTTTTAATATTAAGGAATTGACATGGCTAGATTAAATGTAGAAATAGGAGATTTAAAACTGAAAAATCCAGTTACAACTGCTTCAGGAACTTTTGGGTACGGAACAGAGTACAAAGATTTCATTGATTTAGGTAGACTTGGTGGCATTTTCGTAAAGGGAACTACTGCTGAGCCACGACAAGGTAATAATTACCCCAGAATGGCAGAGACTCCTTCAGGAATGCTCAATTCTGTGGGACTTCAGAATAAGGGAGTCGACTATTTTGTGGAGCACCTATATCCCGTCATAAAAGAGTACGATACACATATAATTGTAAATGTTTCCGGCTCCACAATTGATGATTATATTAAATGTACAGAAAAGCTTGCAAAACTGGATAAGATGCCGGCTATAGAGTTAAATATCTCTTGTCCCAATGTAAAAGAAGGCGGTATGGCCTTTGGTGTATCATGCGAATCTGCGGCTAAAGTTACACGTGCTGTAAGAGATATATTCCCTAAAACACTAATTGTAAAACTTTCTCCTAATGTAACTAACATAGCCGATATAGCCCGTGCTGTTGAAGGAGAAGGTGCAGATTCAGTGTCACTTGTAAATACCTTTATGGGAATGGCAATAGATATAGAAAAAAGAATACCAAAACTCTCAACTGTTACTGGTGGCCTTTCGGGCCCTTGTATTAAACCAATAGCAGTAAGAATGGTATGGGAAGTTTATAATGCCGTTAAAATTCCTATAATCGGGATGGGTGGAATTAGCAATTGGCAAGACGCTATCGAATTTATTCTTGCCGGATCTCGCGCAATTCAAGTGGGCACATATAATTTTATCGATCCCACAGTCTCGGTAAAAATCGTAGACGGAATAAATGAATATCTCGACAGGCATAATATTGAATCAGTTAATGATTTGGTAGGTCAAATGCTCTAATTGATTACTAATTTGCAATTCAATATGATATATGATTCTATTTTAACAACAATAGTATCATTTTGTAATATTTATTACCTTTATATTTGACAAAAAGAAAATATACACTATCTTTGCTTGACAAAAAATAGAAAATATTTCTGAATGATTACACAGGTTATGCCAAATTTATACATCCCTCAAGATTATAAACCTCTACTAAGTCTCGAGCAGACTGAGTTAGGAATCAAAAACATCAAAGATTTTTTTCAAATAAATCTCTCTTCCGAATTACGGTTACGAAGAGTAACAGCCCCCCTTTTTGTTGAAAGTGGTACAGGAATTAATGATGATTTAAATGGTATAGAACGTCCTGTTCGTTTTCCAATTAAAGATCTTGGAGATAAAAGTGCAGAAATTGTGCACTCATTGGCTAAATGGAAACGCTTAACTCTTGCCGACTACAATATAGAAAAAGGATTCGGTATTTATACCGATATGAATGCTATACGTGCAGATGAAGAGCTCGATAATACTCATTCGCTTTATGTAGATCAATGGGATTGGGAACTTGTTATTGGAGAAAATGAAAGATCAATCTCTTTCTTAAAGCAGATAGTTAGGCGTATATATGCTGCCATGCTTCGCACCGAATATTTGGTTTACGAACTGTTTCCTGTAATAAAACCACAATTACCTTGCGAAATTACATTCATTCATGCCGAAGAGCTCTTACAGAGATATCCCAACATGAATGATAAACAACGCGAAGATGCTATTTCTAAAGAATATGGTGCCGTATTTATTATGGGCATTGGTTCTCCACTTTCAAATGGTTTGCCTCACGACGGACGTGCACCCGATTACGACGATTGGAGCACTATTAATGAAGATGGGTATATTGGGCTCAACGGCGACTTGCTTGTTTGGAATCCTGTATTAAATAAAGCAGTAGAACTCTCTTCAATGGGAATAAGAGTGGACTCTGAAGCTTTAAAAAAACAAATCAAATCGGTAGGACAAGAAGAACGTCTTTCTCTGTATTTCCATAAAAGATTAATCGACAATGAATTACCTCTTTCTATTGGTGGTGGAATAGGACAATCACGTCTGTGCATGTTTTATTTGCGTAAAGCACATATAGGTGAAATTCAATCGAGTATCTGGCCATCAGATATGAAAGATAAAGCCAAAAAACATGAGATATTCCTAATATAAGTTGAGCAATAATCTCATTCAATTGTATTTTTCTAATCTTTTAGAACAACTTATCATTTTACCTTTAATAACTTTATATCATGGATGTTAAGATTGAAGAAGGATGGAAATCACAATTAAAAGATGAGTTCGATAAACCATATTTTTCTGAATTAGTGAGGTTTGTAAAAGAGGAATATAGAACAAAAACAATCTATCCACCTTCAAATTTGATTTTTAACGCTTTCAATTGCACCCCCTTCAATGAGGTAAAGGTTGTAATTGTTGGACAAGACCCTTATCATCAACCCCATCAAGCGCAGGGTTTGTGCTTCTCCGTTAATGATGGTATTAGAATACCTCCTTCTCTTGTAAATATTTATAAAGAGATACATTTGGATTTAGATACCCCAATATCTTCCTCTGGAAACCTCGAGCGATGGGCAAAGCAAGGTGTTTTGCTACTAAATGCAACTCTTACTGTAAGTGCCGGAGCTGCCGGTTCGCATCAAGGAAAAGGTTGGGAGCAATTTACAGATAGTGTTATTGACTCCCTTTCAATAAATAGAAATAATTTAGTATTTATGCTTTGGGGATCTTATGCACAGAAGAAAGGTGCAAACATAGATCAAAAAAAGCATTTGGTAATGAAGTCGGTACACCCATCACCACTATCTGCTCATAGAGGTTTTTTCGGCAACAAGCACTTTAGCAGAGCAAATGAATATCTTATTTCAAAAGGAAAAAGCCCCATAGAGTGGTAAAACCAAAACTACAGGACTTTATATATAACTATTTATTGTAATACAACTTGTTACACTAAACTACTTTGATTGTATAATTTATATATTTTGATAATAGAACTAAATCATTTATACAATATAAATCGCAAATTATCCAACACTTCCCTCTAGGGAAATCTGTAGTAATTTCTGAGCTTCTACAGCAAACTCCATTGGCAGCTTGTTTACAACCTCTTTCACATATCCATTTACAATAAGGCCGATAGCCTCTTCCTCACCCAAACCACGTTGGTTGCAGTAGAATATCTGGTCTTCACTAATCTTAGAGGTTGTTGCCTCATGTTCCAATACCGCAGTAGGATGCTGTATATCGGTGTAAGGGAAAGTATGCGCACCGCAATGATCGGTAAGCAGTAAGCTATCGCATTGAGAGTGATTCCTTGCATTCTCTGCTTTCTTTGTCACTTTCACCAAACCTCTGTAGCTATTCTGACTACTTCCTGCCGAAATACCTTTAGATACAATTCTACTACGGGTGTTTTTACCAATATGTATCATTTTGGTACCTGTGTCTGCTTGTTGGAAGTTATTTGTAACCGCAACCGAGTAAAATTCGCCTACCGAATTATCACCTTCCAATATACAAGATGGGTATTTCCATGTGATAGCTGAACCGGTTTCAACCTGTGTCCACGATATCTTAGAATAATCACCCTTACAAATACCACGTTTAGTAACGAAGTTATATACACCACCCACACCGTTTTTATCTCCAGGATACCAGTTCTGTACAGTTGAGTACTTCACTTCGGCATGATCAAGAGCAATAATTTCAACTATCGCAGCGTGCAATTGGTTCTCGTCTCTCATCGGAGCAGTACAGCCCTCAAGATAACTTACATACGAGCTCTCATCTGCAACAATAAGAGTACGTTCAAACTGTCCGGTGTTTGCAGTATTAATACGGAAATAGGTAGATAATTCCATCGGACATCTTACACCCTTAGGAATATATACAAATGAGCCATCACTGAAAACCGCCGAGTTTAATGCTCCAAAGAAATTATCCTTATAAGGAACAACAGTTCCAAGATACTTTCTAACCAAGTCGGGGTGATGTTTAACCGCTTCACTAAAAGAGCAGAAAATAATTCCCTTCTCGGCAAGTGCCTCTTTAAAGGTAGTTTTAATAGAAACACTGTCCATTACTGCATCAACAGCAACACCAGTTAGCATTTTTTGCTCGTTCAAAGAAATACCAAGCCTTTCAAAAGTTTTCAATAGCTCGGGATCCACCTCATCAAGACTTCCGGGTTTCTTCTTTTTTGATGGATCTGCATAATATATCATATCTTGATAGTCTATTGGCGGAATATTTAAATGTGCCCAGTCAGGCATCTCCATTGTCAACCAATAACGATAAGACTTAAGTCTAAACTCAAGCAACCACTCAGGTTCTTCTTTCTGTTCAGATATATGGCGAATAACATCCTCATTTAACCCTTTCTCTATTACATATGTCACCACATTGGTGGTAAAACCATATTTATATTCTTGTGTGGTTATTTCGGATAATATTTGATCTTGATCTAACTCTTGCATAATTTAAACTGTTTAAAAAAAGTTTGCATGACAAATAGTAACAACTATTCTATTGCTTTTGTTTATGCAAATATACTGTTTTTTCTTATATTACTAAAGCATACATTGTTATACTCTTTTGATATAAAGTTTTAAATAGTTAAATAACAACAGTTTCAAATTTAAGCTTGCATATTATTAAAAAGTTTCCAAAACAGTAATTTGAACAAACCTATGACCTGGAATGTTAAATGAAAGAATTACAAATAAAATAAAATTAAATATGAAAAAATTATTTTTGCTTTCAGTAGCTTTAATAGCTGGTTTAAGCTTAATGGCTCAGTCTCAATATAAAGTAGACCCTGCACACTCATCAATAAACTTTAAGGTTAAGCATAGCGGGATAACCTTTGTAAATGGCAAGTTCGAAAAATTCGACGGTGGAATTATTGGAGATATTAATAATCCTGAACAGATGAGAGTATTCTTCAATGTGGACGTAACTAGCATCAACACAAGTGTTGAAATGCGTGACAATCATTTACGCAGTGCCGATTTCTTCGAGGTTGAGAAATTTCCTGCCATGACTTTCGAAAGCACAAGCATTGAGAAGGTAGAAGGTGAAAACTACAAACTACACGGTAAGCTTCAGATAAAAGATGTAACCAAAGATGTTACTTTTGATGTTGTATATGGGGGTTCGGTAAAAGGACAGGATGGCTCTGAAGTTGTAGGTTTTACAGCAAAAAATACAATAAACAGACTCGACTATAATGTTGCTTACGATCCGGACGGAGCTGGCATTGGTAAAGATGTACACATTGTTCTTTATCTTGAATTTAAGAAAGAATAATTCCTTATTAAATAATCATTTAATAAGCCTAATACACTTAGGATATAAAATAAGAAAGTCGGTTAATAGCCGACTTTCTTATTTTATTTAATCACCTTTCTTAAAAAATAAAACTCTACTTATTATCTTTAAAATATCTTGCAATAATACCATTTGGTAATATTATATCTTCAAGCTCACTATAAGGAACAACAACATCAATAACTCCCATTGAGTAAGGAGCAATCTCATACTGATTATATGAGTAGTTAATAGCATCTTTGCTTAACCAAAAATTATTGTTTGGCACTATATCTTCAATTGTAAAGAAGCCGCTCATCAATAAAGAATCTGGAACTTCAGCGTTATACTCCTTCATTATGCTCTGCACAATTTTGTCTGTCAATTTCCTGAAATAATCTGGCATAAACAAATCCTCTTCTGAGATAGTTACAAGCTCATTCAAATCGATATTTGTATAAATAATATTGTATGAACCATGTGCACCACCTTCATAATCACTATATTCAACTGCATAGCTTAATAAAGAATCGTTTTCAAATAATATTTTATTGTTGGTGTTTATATAATACCAATACCAAGAAGGAGTAGTGCCGTCTAAGCGAGACTTTTCTTCGTAATAAAGGTTCGACAAAGATTTATATCTCTCTGTATAATCACTTACATACTTATCTATTGCTGCCTGCGGACTCATAGAGTCATACTCCATATCTCCAAAGAAAGTACCTTTAAAAATTTTCTCTAGCCTTGCCAGACTCTCTACATCTCTAAACTTAGTTGGATAAATGAAAGTGATATTAACATCAGAAAATGGCAGAGTAGTATCATTTTCGGCCAGAAGGGGTATTTGTTTACTTACAACAATGCTGTCATATACAATTCTGGTTGATTTACTACCCCTTCTGTTGCCTTCACAAGATGTAAGTATAGAAGTAGCAAACAACACTAATAGAGCGGTATAAAAAAAACTATTTGTTTTCATCGTTTTACAATACATTATACAATGTTATTTATTAGAGATTATAACCCCTCTAGCAACTAATGGTTTATTACTGTACAACCTGTTTAACAGCACCCAATTCAGGATAGAAATACACCTTTACAGGTTGTTTATTATTATCGAACATTTTCCTAACAAGCACATCCTTGGTTCCAAACTGTACTACATCAACCTCCATATTCTTAGCAACACTGTTTTTGAACTCAATAGCAAGATCTGCTTTTGCAGGTATATTATAAACTATACCTTCACTCAGCTTAGACTCTAAACGTTGCAAGTCCTTTGCACTTAGTTGCATATCTACCTTTGGAGTTTTGTTTGTAAGCGATAAATATATTGGTTCACCGGCTAGGTTATCAACATCAACTACACCCAGTTTTTCAGAAAAACGTGCTATAACTTGTCTGTCTATATTATTTTGTTCGGGTACTATAACCACTGTTTTTGTGAAATATTCGGTTTCTAATGTACCCGCAAATAATTCGGTTAGTGCCTTCTCTTGTCTGTCTATTTCGCCCATAACAACATTGTAAGCATTACCGTCGGGGGGCATGCTTTCTGCTTCGCCCGATAGTATATCGTTGCGACTTCTTCTAAGATCAAAAATTTGTCTAGCCACAAGCTCAGCCTGTTTTGCTGTTGAGCCCGCCATAAGTGTTTCTTGAGAAAGATATCTGCGTGGATTTTCTGAGGGTGATATACCAGCTGGAATAATAAGTTCTGCTCTTACTTCTGACTCCTGTTCTGCATTAATAGAAACAATTAGGCCATCCTCCCTTAAAAATACAAAAGGCTCAACACTCTTAGGTCTGAAAGCAACCATATACGTGTTGTTTTTATCCGGAATACCCCTGTTTACTACATTAATATCTTCAAGAGTGTAAACAACTCTGTTTTCTATAACAGGGTTATCAATTGCAAGATAGCGCTGTGCGAAAGTATAAAAATCGCCTCTCTGATAAGTGCTTTTTTTAATTGTCAGAGTCACCTCAAAGGTCGTCAACGGGAGTGAATAAACCACTCCATAATCGTTTGCTTTAATTGCATTAACTCTAACAGTCTTCTGTGCAGAAACACACGAAGAAATAATAAGCATTAACGTAAGGATATAGCTTTTTACTCTCATCATTATAAAGGTTTTAATCTGATTAATATGCCGATTTAAACTGTTCTAAAAATCTAATATCGTTTTCAGAGAACAATCTTAAATCTTTTACCTGATATTTTAGGTTTGTGATACGTTCAATACCCATTCCAAGTGCATAACCAGTATATGTTTTACTGTCAATACCACAATTTTCCAACACATTGGGATCTACCATTCCGCATCCCAGAATCTCTACCCAACCTGTATGCTTGCAGAACGGGCAACCACCGCCACCACAAATATTGCATGAAATATCCATTTCGGCACTTGGCTCTGTAAATGGAAAATATGAAGGACGTAATCTGATTTTGGTTTCTTCTCCAAACATCTCTCTTGCAAAGAAAAGCAACGCTTGTTTGAGATCGGCAAACGATACATCCTTATCTATATACAGTGCTTCAACCTGATGGAAAAAGCAGTGAGCTCTATATGATATGGCTTCGTTTCTGTAAACTCTACCTGGACAAATAATACGAATAGGAGGTTGCGCATTTTCCATCACTCTTGTTTGTACCGATGATGTGTGCGTACGAAGCAAAATTTGAGGATCGTTTTGAATAAAAAATGTATCCTGCATATCCCTCGCTGGGTGATCGTCTGCAAAATTAAGTGACGAGAAAACATGCCAATCATCTTCAACTTCAGGTCCCTCTTCAATTGAAAAGCCTAGTCTCTTGAATATATCGTTAATCTCTTCTTTAACTATAGATATTGGATGTCTGGTGCCAAGTGCCACAGGATATGCAGTGCGGGTTAGGTCAATATTCAAATCACCCGCATCACTGCTTTCAAATTGCTCTTTTAGTTCATTAAATTTATCTGCCGCTTTCTGTTTCAGTTCATTAATTCTTACACCAACCTCGCGCTTTTGTTCTGCCGGAATAGTTCTAAATGTTTCCATTAAAGAAGGTATAATACCTTTTTTACTAAGGTATTTCAACCGTAGTACTTCAAGTTCATCACTCCCCGAGGCTTTTAATTCCTCAACTTCCGAAAGAATAGCTTCTATCTTATCAATCATAATACTGTCAATACTTTCAAATCTATATAGGCACAAAAATACACTTTTTATTACGAATTTCTCGGTTTTATCATCAAAGATTTATTATGTTTGTTATAGCTATTAAAGAAAGATGTTAGAAAAAGTAAGGGAGTATATACATAAGGAGAATCTAATTAAGGATAATACCAAGGTTATTGTTGGATTAAGCGGTGGCATGGATTCGATGGTACTTTTAGATATTCTAATGCTTTTGGGATATAATTGCATGGCAGCGCATTGCAATTTTCACTTAAGGGGTAAAGAATCTAACCGTGATGAGAAATTTGTAAAAAAGTGGTGCAAAAGCATCGATATACCTTATACCTCTATTAATTTCGATACAAATCAGTATGCCACGGATCGCAAAATCTCAATTGAGATGGCTGCACGTGAACTGCGATACAACTGGTTTGAGACCCTTCGCAGACACTATCAGGCAGATTATATAGCTGTGGCTCATCACAAAGATGATTCTGTTGAAACTGTTTTGCTCAATTTAATCAGGGGCACTGGCATAAAGGGGCTAACAGGCATTTCTCCAAAGAATGGGTGTGTTGTAAGACCGTTGCTTTGTATTTCTCGGTCCGAAATTGAAAATTATATTTCAGAACGTGATATTCCCTATGTAACAGATAGTACAAACAATGAAGATTTATATCTGCGAAATGCTTTAAGGTTAAACATAATACCCTCACTAGAGAAATTGAATCCTTCGGTTAAAGATACAATATATCGTACTTCTAAAAATGTAAACGAGGCAGAAAAAGTTTATTCAGAATCAATCCAGAAATCTATAAAAGAGGTTTACAGCGACAATAAAATAGATATTAATAAACTTAGGCAAACTGCATCTCCTCGCTCTGTTTTATTTGAACTCCTCACTCCTTATAATTTTACACCTTCCACAATTGAGGATATTTCGGAAAGCATAAATTCGATTTCTGGGAAAATATTCTATTCAGATAGTAGTGCCAACTTTAATAAAAATAAGTACCGAATAATAAAAGATAGAAATTATTTTTTATTAGACGTTGTAAATGTTATAAATAACGAGAACCAAACATATTTAATTGAAGAAGGAACAACTGAAATTAATTTTCCTCTTAACATTAAAATAAGAGAAATAGACTCTCCGTCAGATATAGAATTTAATAATAGTACTATATATATCGATGCCACTAAAATTAAATTTCCCTTAGTACTTCGAAAATGGAGAAGCGGAGATTGGTTTATTCCTTTCGGGATGAATGGCAGAAAGAAGTTAAGTGATTATTTTACAGACCGTAAGTTTAGTTTAAAAGACAAAGAAGATGCCTGGATTCTTTCTACAGGAGATGATATTGTATGGATTGTGGGCGAGAGAAACGACAACCGATTTAAGATTACAGAGAATACAAAACACATTATCTCTATTGAATGCATTTGTTAAATTAAAAAACATGTGAACAGAAACCGTTTTTTTACTGTTCTAATGCAACGTTTTCACCGTTTTTGCATCTATCAATAAAGGGAGAGAAACTAAAAGCATAAAAACATAAAAAATATTTATAATATGAGCAGCAAAGTTAAAGACATATTAATGGTGGGCGCACTTGCAAGTGTTGCCTATTTCGTATCGCGTTTCTACCGTCAAAAGAAACAAAAACAAAGAGAGTTGCGTGAGACACTGCATTTTCAGATCTTCTAAAATTTCTATGGCAGATATTTAATATGCGCTATTTTATGTACCTTTGTAGTTCTAATAGGTACATAAAAAAAAGCGTATAAATTTCTATGCTCACACTTAAAGTAATTAACGAAAACACCCAAGAGGTTATAAAACGTCTGGCCACAAAACGATTTGACGCTAAAGACGTAGTAGATCAAGTAATTGAACTTGATGAAACAAGAAGAAAAAACCAGACCGAATTAGATAATATTTTATCTGAGGTTAACTCAATCTCCAAATCTATTGGCTCTCTCATTAAGGAGGGTAAAAATGAAGAAGCTTCTGCGGCTAAACAAAAGGTTTCTGCTCTTAAAGAATCAGCAAAGCAAACCGAAACCACCCTTAAGGAGTGTGAAGTAATAATAGAGAATATACTGGTTACAATACCCAACCTCCCTCATGAGAGTGTGCCCGAAGGTAAGGGTGCCGATGATAATATAGTTGACAGCACAGGAGGCGAAATGCCTTCACTACATGAAAATGCTGTTCCTCACTGGGAGCTTGCTAAAAAATATAACCTCATAGATTTTGAACTGGGAGTAAAAATTACCGGTGCAGGATTTCCTGTCTATAAAGGCAAGGGCGCAAGACTACAGCGTGCTCTTATCAACTTTTTCCTTGATAATGCTCGCGATGCCGGCTTTGAAGAGGTGCAACCGCCATATCTTGTCAATAGCGATTCAGGATTTGGAACTGGTCAGCTCCCCGATAAAGAAGGCCAAATGTATCATGTTGGAATTGACGATTTATACTTGATACCAACAGCCGAAGTTCCGGTTACAAATATGTATCGTGATGTAATACTCGAAGAGAAAGAACTCCCTGTAAAAAACACTGCATACTCAGCGTGCTTCCGTCGCGAGGCCGGTTCATATGGTAAAGATGTACGAGGATTAAACCGTTTGCATCAATTCGATAAGGTTGAAATTGTATGTATAGAGAAACCCGAAAACTCGTATGAGCGATTAGACGAGATGGTTAAGTATGTACAAACTCTGGTCGATAAATTAGAGCTTCCCTGGAGAATACTTCGTTTATGTGGTGGCGACATGAGCTTCACCTCTGCACTTACATTCGATTTTGAAGTATACTCTGCAGCACAAGAGCGATGGCTTGAGGTAAGCTCCGTATCTAATTTCGAAAGCTATCAGGCAAACAGGCTTAAGTGCCGTTACAGAGACGAAAATCGCAAGACTCAACTCTGCCACACATTAAATGGTAGTGCACTTGCCTTACCACGTATAATGGCTGCATTGCTTGAAAACAATCAGACAGAAGAAGGAGTTAGAATTCCCCAAGTATTAGTTCCATACTGTGGTTTTGATATAATTGATTAATCAATCAACTACAAATATTTAGTATAACTGTTAAAACAGTATATTACAATTATCGAGGTAGGTTCTTTACAGAATCTACCTCTATTGTTTTTGGACTGTATCGTTGACTTACTTCGTCCGAATTTCATTTTGTCAATCTCTTTACATTGTTCTTACATTCTCCTTATCTTTCTCGTAATTAAACGAGCATGGTAAGAAGGATGTACGAACGAGGTAAGCAGAAAATAAGAAAATTATTGGGTCTCTCCACTGAGTTTTTCCAATGTTACATCGTTCAAAGCTTCTACTTTCCAATCATTTTTATCAGTTGAAGTATTGCCAGATTAGCTGTTCTTTCGATGTTATATTCTCTGTTTAGCCCCAAGTGGTGTTTTTGGAATAATAAATCATCGTTATACTTGGTAGCAATCCAAACTGTGCCAACAGGTTGATCTTTTGTGCCACCATCAGGGCCCATGTATCCCGAAACGGCAATACTGCAATTGGTATTTAAAGTTTTACTTACATTAATGACCATCTGCTCTACCACTTCTTTACTTACTACACCATGCAACTCAATGGTATTCTTATCTACATTTAATAGCTGTTCTTTTACAGAATTTGCATATGAAACAATACTCCCTATAAAGAATTTTGAGGCATTGGGCACTACTGTGATTTTATGAGCTATATGGCCTCCGGTACAACTTTCGGCAGTTGATAGAGTTAATTTTTTCTTTTGAAGTTTATCGCTCAAAAGTTCTTCCGGCAATTTAGTGCCTTTAGATATGTAATACGATTTTACTATCTTTTTGAGATTTCGCATTAGCTGTTTCAATTCTTCAATATGCTCATGGCCCCAAACGGATAGTCTTAAACTTATATAACCCAACGAGGGGAGATAGGCTAGCGAATAGCCAGATGGTAAAAGAAGCTCGAAATCTGCGAGTTTTGAGGCTAAGTCAGATTCGGTTATGCCTGTTACGATGCATGAGCGACTAATATATTCTGTTACATGAAAACGCTTTATTAGCAGCGGAATAACATCTTTATACATTGCAGTTTGCATTTCATATGGTACTCCTGGCAATGAGACTAGTGTTTTATCTTCTTTCTCGAACCAGAGGATGGGAGCTGTTCCTTCACTGTTTTGAATTACATTGCTGCTTGCAGGAACATATGCCTGATTATAGGTTAGTTTATTTAATAGAAGATTGCGTTTTAAGAAGATTGACTCGATATTTTGCAGAACTTCATCATTCAACTCAAGTGCGGTATGAAAGTAGCTGCAAAGAGTATGCTTGGTTATATCATCATTAGTGGGTCCAATACCCCCGGTAAGCAATAAGATATCGGCTCTTTCAAAGGCTATATCAATTGCTTTAATAATATTTTCTGAGCAATCACCTACAGATGATATTGCTACAACCTCAAAACCGTGACGGGTGATTTGGTGAGCAATCCATGTGGAATTGGTATCTGTGACCTGCCCGATAAGTAGTTCATCTCCTATGGTAATAATTTCTACCTTCATATAAACTGCTTTTTATTTAAGTGTAATTACAAAGTAACTAGTTAATTTTGATATTAAAGAGACATATATTCATTTTAGTGTTAAAAAACAGTACAATAATTTTTTTAGTCTGAGAGATTGTCTTATCTTTGCCCCTCGAAATTTGCCAATAATAAAAAGAGGTATATAATGAAAAAAGAGATTCATCCCGAAAATTATCGCCCGGTAGTTTTTAAAGATATGTCTAACGAAGAGATATTTATATCTCGTTCTACAGTAAACGCTAGAGAAACTATTGAAATTGATGGTGTAACTTACCCATTAGTTAAACTTGAGATTACAAGTACATCTCATCCATTTTACACTGGTAAACAAAAACTAGTGGATACAGCCGGACGTGTAGACAAGTTTATGAGTCGTTACGGAAATCGTAATAAGAATAAATAAACCGGACAAAAGGTATTTTAATTTAGCGGTGGTCTTTTTAGATCACCGCTATTTGTTATGTGCAATTTATGAATTTAGAGCAAATTTGACTATTTTTGTATTCCTAAGACTTTAAATTCAATAATTAGAATATAATGAGTTGTGAAGTCTAGATCTTTTTTAAAGAGTATAAGGGAAAAATGAAAAAATATATCCTCAAGATAGTACCTCTGATTCTTATATTGTTTTTACAAACTGTTAATGCTCAGGTACAACTACATGATAACGCCAGAGTAAGCCTACTCACTGCTTCAGAATGGCATGGTGCAGTTTATGCTTTATTTGGTCATACTGCCATTAGAGTGCTTGACGATTCTTCAGGTGTTGATGCTGTATTTAATTATGGTTACTTCGATTCTTCTCAACCCAATTTCATGTATAATTTTGTAAGAGGTAAAACCGACTATGTACTTGGCGTTACTACTTTTAATGATTTCATGTATGAATATGAGTATAAGGGGCAGAGTGTAACCGAACAGGTATTGAATTTAACCACAGCCGAGAAACAGCAACTATTTAATGCCTTATACATAAATTCACTCCCTGAGAATATGCGATATCGTTACAATTATCTTTATGATAACTGTGCAACTCGTCCGCGCGATATGATTGAAGAGTATGTTAATGGAACAATAATTTATCCTCCTACAAGTAAAACACAGACTTTTAGAGATCTATTGCATGAATGTACGGCTGAACATAAATGGACTAAGTTTGGAATTGATCTTATGGTGGGCAGTACGTCTGATAGGGTTATAGATGTTAGGGAAAAGATGTTTATACCCAGCTATCTAATGGGCTCTTTTGAAGGCGCTGTAATGGTAGTTAATGATACATTAAGCTATCCATTGGTAGAAAATACTGAAGTTATATTAGACCTTAATAGTGAGCGCAATAGCGCACGCGAACAGACTATATTTACACCCTTTGTAACTGCATTCGCATTACTATTGCTTTCAATAATTATTAGTCTGTTGCAATTAGTAAACCTAAATAAAGTAAGACCGGCAAAAATATATGATACACTGCTGTTTGGTGGAGCAGGCATAGGTAGTTTGGTGTTACTAACACTTATGTTTTTTTCTGAACATCCTGCCACAAACCCTAATTGGAATTTTGTTTGGTTAAATACATTTGCTTTGATAGCAGCAGTTTTATTTTGGGTAAAATCGGCTAAGAAGATCGTTTATTTCTACCATTTCATTAACTTTGCGGTTATAACTCTTTTTATACTGTTATGGTGGTTAATACCACAGCAGCTTCCTATTGCAACCATACCTTTTTCGTTAAGTTTAATGGTGAGATCGGGCACAAACATATATATGCAAAGGAATAAGAAAATAAAAAATAGTCGTTTCACATCTAGCAAGCATATGAAAGCGGGTTGGGGACAGTAAAAAAGGAATCAATTACACAAAATGATTAGAGTAATATCTTCAATAGTCGCTTTTTTATCAATTACAGCGCTCTATTCACAAAACACCTCAGGAGAGGTGCCAAAGCTGGTTGTTGGAATAACAATTGATCAGTTGAGAGGCGATTACATCGAGATGTTTAAAGGCACATTCGGCAATAAAGGTTTCAACCGTCTGTTAAACAATGGCCTGGTATACAATAATGTTAATTACGATTTTCCTGATCTGGACCGTGCATCAACTATTGCAACCATTTTTACGGGTGCTAATCCTTCTTATCATGGTATCACCGCTGATAAGAAATATTTAATAAACCAAAACCTAGAAGTATCTTCATTTATAGATGATAACTTTATGGGTAACTTTACTAATGAAAAATTATCTCCACTTGCATTAAGGGTTTCTACAATTGCAGATGAACTTAAGATTGCATCAGGTGGACAGTCGGATATCTTTGCTTTTGCACCCGATGCATCTCAGGCACTGGCCTCTGGTGGACATGCAGCAAGCGGAGCGTATTGGATTGAAGATGTTGATGCAAAATGGGCTACTACAACTTTTTATAAAACCCGACATCCAGTTATAGATCAGCACAATCGTGGCCAACAAGCACTAACATATACTATAAACAGTGTATCTTGGAAACCTGCTTTAAGTATTGATAAGTATAATGCATTCCCTTACACTAAAAACAGATATAATTTTCAACATTTTTTTGTAAATACCAAAAAAGATAATGTTAGGAAGTTTAAGGAATCGCCTTTAGTAAATAAAGAGGTTAACGACATTGCCATAAAGGTATTGGAGACGAATTCGCTGGGTACTCGCATGAATCCCGACTTTCTGGCTCTTACCTTTTATGCAGGTAATTATTCGGATGCCCTTGATAAAAATTACTCTGTAGAAATTCAGGATACATATTATAGACTTGATAATGAGTTGGCGCGTTTGTTAGATGCAATTGATGGTGCAGTTGGATTGGAAAACACACTTATATTTATTGTATCTACCGGATATTTTGTTGAGCATGAGGTAATACCTGAAGGAATGGTAACATCAGGCGGAATATTTTATCCAGATAGAAGTCAGGCCTTACTTAATATGTACTTAATGGCTACATATGGAAGGCAACAGTGGATTAAGAAATATTATAACAGTCAGTTCTTTTTCGACCATAAGCTGCTGGAGGATAATAAAATTGACCTAGGCGAGTTTCAAAGTACAGCAGCAGAATTTCTTGTTCAGTCGGCAGGTATTCAAGATGTGATTACTTCACATCAAATGCTTCATGGTGCTTATAATAACACTGTTCAATACTATAGAAATGGTTACTTTAAAGGTGTATCGGGAGATCTTTTTCTAGAGCTTCAACCCGGATGGAATATAAAAGAACCAGAAAGCAACAATACACAACGGGTAAATAATAATGCAATTGCTTCACCAGTGATATTTTTTGGTAAAGGTGTTGTGCCTCAAAAAATTAATCGTACTATAAACGCAACTGATATAGCACCCAGTGTTTCTTACAGACTCCGTATTCGTGCACCCAATGCCGCCAATGGAGAGATACTTAAGGAATTGTTTTAAGTAAAAGAGACAAAAAATATTCTATATAATATTTATGATTTTAGTCTTAAAGATGTTAGACTTACATCTCTCTATTTATTAGGTAGAACTGAAAATAACAACGGAAAAAAATATAATTATATAACAATGGCATTTAATAATATAATATCAAAATTATTTGGCAATAAGGCTCAACGAGATCTGAAAGAGGTTAATCCAACCGTTAAGAATGTTAAGGAGGCTTATGTCGAGATTGAAAAACTATCGAATGATGAACTTCGAAATAGAACTAAAGAACTGGAAAAACAGATTTCTGAGTATGTTTCTAATGAGAAGGATCAGATTGCTCAGTTAAAAGCTGGTATGGAGAACATTGAGCTTAACGAAAGAGAGGCTATTTGGACTCAGATTGACAAGCTTGAGAAAGATATTACTGAGAAATATGAAAAGATTCTAGATGAATTACTGCCTGTTGCTTTCTCTATTATGAAGGAGACTGCACACAGATTCACTGAGAATGAAGAGGTTGTGGTTACTGCTACTGATTTCGACAGGGATTTGGCGGCTAAGCATGATTTTGTGAGTATTGAAGGAGAAAAAGCTATCTATAAGAAAAGATGGATTGCTGGGGGCACTGAGATAAGCTGGGAGATGATACATTATGATGTGCAGCTTTTTGGTGGTGTTGTGTTGCATAGTGGAAAGATTGCCGAAATGGCAACTGGTGAGGGTAAGACATTAGTAGCTACACTACCAGTTTTCTTAAATGCTCTGACTCATGAAGGCGTTCATATTGTTACGGTGAATGATTATCTGGCAAAACGTGACTCGGAGTGGATGGGACCTATGTATATGTTTCATGGTCTGTCTGTTGACTGTATTGATAAGCATGAGCCAAACTCTGAAGCGCGACGAAAAGCGTATGAGGCTGATATAACTTTTGGTACTAATAACGAATTTGGGTTTGATTATCTCCGCGATAATATGGCCGTTTCTCCAAAAGATTTGGTGCAGCGTAAACACAATTATGCAATTGTGGATGAGGTGGACTCTGTTTTGATTGATGATGCTCGTACACCTCTTATTATTTCGGGACCGGTGCCAAAGGGTGATGAACAGCTTTTTGATCAGTTCCGTCCTCGTGTTGAAATGATTGTTAAAGCTCAACGAGATCTTACAACCAGTTTGCTAGCTGAAGCAAAAACTAAACTTGCTTCGTCTGACAATAAGGTTCAGGAGGAAGGAGCACTTTTATTGTTCCGCTCATATAAGGGTATGCCGAAGTATAAGCCGCTTATAAAATATTTGAGCGAACAGGGCATAAGGGCTGCTATGCTTAAGACTGAAGCCTTTTATATGCAGGAGCAAAGCCGTAATATGCATGTGGCAACAGATCCTCTATATTTTGTTATTGATGAAAAACAACATAGTATAGATCTTACAGATAAGGGTATTGACTTGCTTACGGGTAATTCTGACGACCCTCAATTTTTTATTTTACCGGATATTGCTTCTCAACTTTCTGAGTTAGAGAACACCACCTTAAATGACGAAGAGAAAGCAGCTAAGAAAGATGAGCTTCTTCAAAATTATGCAATAAAGTCTGAGCGTGTTCATACTATAAACCAGCTGCTTAAAGCATATGCGTTATTTGAAAAAGACGATGAGTACGTTGTAATTGACAATAAAGTTAAGATTGTTGACGAGCAAACGGGTCGTGTTATGGAAGGCAGACGCTATTCCGACGGTCTGCATCAGGCTATTGAAGCAAAGGAAAGAGTGAAGGTGGAAGCTGCAACACAGACGTTTGCAACAATTACACTTCAGAACTTCTTTAGGATGTATAGTAAGCTTGCAGGTATGACTGGTACTGCCGAAACAGAAGCAGGTGAATTATGGGATATCTATAAATTGGATGTTGTGGTAATTCCAACAAATAGACCAATTGTGCGCGACGATCAAAACGACCGTATTTACAAAACCAAACGCGAGAAGTATAATGCAGTTATTGTTGAGATTGAGAGTTTAGTGGCTAAAGGGCGCCCGGTGCTAGTGGGTACTACATCTGTAGAGATTTCTGAACTGCTGAGCAGGATGCTTAACTTACGTAAAATTAAGCATAATGTACTTAATGCGAAACTACATCAGAGAGAGGCTGATATTGTTGCAAATGCGGGTCAAAGCGGAGTTGTGACAATAGCAACAAACATGGCTGGTAGGGGTACCGACATTAAGCTGCCAGCTGAAGTGAAAAAAGCGGGTGGTTTGGCGATTATTGGTACTGAGCGACATGAATCTCGTCGTGTTGACAGACAGCTTCGTGGTAGAGCAGGTAGGCAGGGTGACCCGGGTTCTTCTGTGTTCTTTGTATCACTTGAAGATGACCTCATGAGGTTATTTGCTACTGAAAAGATAGCTGGTTTGATGGATAGAATGGGATTTGAAGAGGGTGACGTGCTTGAACATAGTATGTTGAGCAAATCTGTTGAACGTGCTCAAAAGAAAGTTGAAGAGAATAACTTCGGTATTCGTAAGAGACTTCTTGAGTATGATGATGTTATGAACTCTCAGCGTGAAGTTATCTATAAACGTCGCAAGCACGCACTTATGGGTGAACGTATAGATAATGACGTTGCAAACATGATATCTGAAACATCAAAAAATATTGTGGAAACAAACGAGGATGATTATGAAAATATGAAACTCGAACTACTACGTGTTATGGCATTTGAAATCCCTTTCAAAGAAGGGGATATGAAAAATATGCGTACTAACGAGATGATTGATGCTGTAAAAGATAAAGCATTTGAAACATTTAAACGTAAAACAGATCGTCTTGCAGAGATAGCTCAACCTGTTATAACTCAGGTTTATGAGAAACAGGGAGCTATGTATGAAAATATTCTGATTCCTATTACTGACGGAAAAAGGGTGTATAATATATCATGCAATTTGAAGGAGGCTTATGAAACAGGCTCTAAAACTTTGGTAAGATCTTTTGAGAAATCAATTTTACTGCATACTATAGATGAGGACTGGAAAGAACATTTACGTGAGATGGACGATTTGCGCCATTCAGTTCAGACAGCCAGTTATGAGCAAAAAGATCCACTTCTGATTTATAAGCTGGAGTCGTTTAACCTCTTTGGAACAATGATTAACGATATAAATTCAAAATCTGTTTCAATATTAATGCGAGGACAAATTCCTGTGCAGGATCCTTCTACAGTTAGACAAGCTGCTCCTGAACAAAAAACCGATTACAGTAAATACAGAACTCAAAAAGATGAGTTGGGAGGAGTGGCACCAGGTTCAGGAAGCAATGGCGATTCTAACGCTCAAGAACGTCAGAAGCAGAAACTTGAGCCTATAAGAGTTGAGAAGAAAGTAGGTAGAAATGAACCTTGCCCTTGTGGAAGTGGCAAAAAGTATAAGAATTGTCACGGACAATAAATGGTTTGAAAATTTTGGAACAGGCACTAAATTAGTGCCTGTTTTTTTTGTTAAAATGAAAGAAAAGTAGTACTTTAGTCTAATTAAAGCAGGAAAAGCTATGTCCAGCTATCACATTGAATTATAACTACTTACAAAGATAATTTTTCTAAAGAAAAATCACAATTAAAATATGGTTGATCAGGAAGATAGAATCATCAAGATTAATATCGAAGATGAAATGAAATCGTCGTACATCGATTACTCGATGTCAGTAATTGTTTCACGTGCTTTACCGGATGTGCGAGACGGGTTTAAGCCGGTACATAGGAGAATACTATTTGGAATGTCAGGTTTGAGCAACACTCCCGATAAGCCACATAAGAAGTCTGCCAGAATTGTTGGTGAGGTACTAGGTAAGTATCACCCTCATGGTGACTCGTCTGTTTATAATGCTATGGTAAGGCTGGCTCAACCATGGAGTATGAGATATACACTTGTTGATGGTCAGGGTAATATGGGTAGCGTTGACGGAGACAGCCCTGCGGCTATGCGTTATACTGAGGCAAGGTTAAACAGGCTTGCTGAAGAAATGTTGCGCGACATCGACAAAGAGACTGTTGATTTTCAACTAAACTTCGACGATACACTTGAGGAACCTACTGTATTGCCTTCTAGAATACCTAACCTGCTTATGAACGGGTCTTCGGGAATTGCAGTGGGTATGGCAACCAATATGGCTCCTCACAACCTTACAGAGTGTATAAATGGTATTATAGCTTATATCGATGACAGAGACATTGATGTTCAAGGTTTAATGAAATATATAAAAGCTCCTGATTTTCCAACTGGTGCTTTTATATATGGTTATAAAGGTGTTGAAGAGGCTTTTGAAACAGGCAGAGGTAGAGTAATTATGCGTGGTAGGGCCGAAATAGAGTCGACAGGCTCAAGCGACAAAATTATTATTTCTGAAATACCTTATCTGGTAAACAAAGCCGTGCTTATTAAACATATTGCCGACCTGGTTTCAGAGAAAAGAATTGATGGGATTTCTAACGTAAACGATGAGTCGGACAGACGCGGTATGCGCATTGTGGTGGATGTTAAGCGTGATGGAAATGCAAATGTTGTATTAAATAAATTATATAAGCTTACTGCGCTGGAATCTTCTTTTAGTGTAAACAATATTGCACTTGTAAATGGCAGGCCTATATTGCTTAATCTGAAACAAATGATTGAGTATTTTGTAGAACACCGTCACGATGTTGTAATCCGCAGAACTAAATATGAACTTCGCAAAGCAGAAGAGAGAGCTCATATCCTTGAAGGATTGATTATTGCTTCTGATAATATTGATGAAGTAATTGCTATAATAAGAGGATCGTCTAATCCTCAAGCTGCTATACAAGGCTTAATAGAAAGATTTGAACTTTCTGATATACAGGCTCGTGCTATTGTAGAAATGCGACTTAGACAATTGACTGGTCTGGAACAAGATAAACTTCATGCTGAATTTGAAGAGATTCAAAAACTTATTGCCCGTTTAAACGAAATACTTAATAATGAAGATGTTTTAATGGGTATTATTAAGGATGAATTGATTGAAATTAAGAATAAATATGGTGATGAGCGTCGCTCGGAAATTATTTTCGCAGCTGAGGATATGAATCCTGAGGACTTCTATTCTGATGATGATATGGTTATTACTATATCGCATATGGGATATATAAAGCGTACTCCTCTAGCAGAATTCCATACTCAAAACAGAGGTGGGGTAGGTGCAAAGGGAACACAAACCCGTGAAGAGGATTTTATTGAATATATATATCCTGCAACTATGCATAATTATGTACTGCTGTTTACTCAAAAAGGTAAATGTTATTGGTTGCGGGTATATGAACTTCCCGAAGGTTCGAAGAATTCGAAAGGAAGAGCTATTCAAAATTTATTGAATATTGATTCTGATGATTCTGTAACTGCATTTGTACGTGTTGATAATTTATCGGATGAGGATTATATTAATACTAATTACTTGGTATTCTGTACCGAAAAGGGTATTATTAAGAAAACTACTCTTGAGGCTTACTCTCGACCAAGACAAAATGGTGTTAATGCAATAACTATAAGAGAAGATGATTCGGTAATTTCCGTGAGATTAACTGATGGCAAACAACATATAATCCTGGCTAATAGAAACGGACGTGCTATTAGGTTTGATGAGAATGATGTTAGACCAATGGGACGTACGGCAACCGGGGTGAAAGGTATGACTTTGGATGATGAAGAAAATGACAAAGTAATAGGAATGATTTGTATGGAACCTGAATCAGAAGATACAATTCTTGTTGTTTCGGAACAGGGTTACGGAAAAAGAACTTTGTTGAATGATGAAGACGGTGAACCGGTTTATCGTATTACCCGCAGGGGAGGTAAAGGTGTTAAAACACTAAATATTACAGATAAAACAGGTAAACTAATTGCTATTAAAAGTGTTACAGACGACAACGATTTAATGATTATTAACAAATCTGGTATAACTATTAGGATGAAAATTTCCGACCTTCGCATCATGGGACGTGCTACTCAAGGAGTACGACTCATTAATTTGGAAAAACGAAACGATGTTATTGCATCGGTTTGTAAGGTTGATTCGGAAGAAGAAGTGATTGAAAATATTGATATTGAAAATGATTTGAATAATGATTTAGATATCGATGTAACGTTGGAAGATGAAGGAAACGAGCAGATTGAAAGTATTGATTAAACTTTTTCGATAATTTTAGTCTTAAAAGATAGAAACAAAATATTTTGATATATTTTAAATTATACAAAAATAAGAACATATGAGAAAATTCCTATTACTTACTATGATTGCTGTATTTTCTGCCGGATCAATATTTGCACAGAATTCAGCACTTAAAGACGCAAAAAGATCATTGGGAAAAGATGATCTTAATGAGGCCCGAACTTTAATAAACCAGGCCGTACAGAATGCCGAAACTTCAAGTAATCCTGAAACATGGAAAATTATGGGAGATATTGGCAATAAAGCTTTTGATAATGAAAGAACAAAAGCAATGTTAGGACAAAGCACAAATGATAAAGTTATGTATGATGGACTAATGGAGTCATATTTACCTTATCTGAAAGCAGATTCATTGGCTGAATTACCAGACAGTAAAGGACGAGTGAGAAATAAATTTCGCAAAGATATTTCGTCTATTTTAAAAGCAAACCATCCATTTTATATCAATGGGGGTGTTTACTACAATGAACAGAACAATTATTCAAAAGCAGCTGATTTTTTTGAAGTGTATTGGAATATTCCAACTTTACCAATGTTTGCTGGAGAATCAAATGCTTTTGTATTAGATAGTACATATCAAACTATTAAATACTATGCAATTATTACAGCTATACAGGCAGAAGATCATAAAAGAGCATTAAAAATGCTTGAAAGAGCAGCGAATGAGCCTTTTATCGAGAATAGTGCATATCAGGAAAGTGATATTTATGAATTAATGGCAAGTGAATATATTAATTTAGGTGACTCTGCTAAATATTTAGAAATTCTATATACAGGTGCAGATAAATTTCCAAAAAGCAAATATTTTATTCCTAATTTAGTTAATGTATTCATACGTGATGGCCAAACAGATAAAGCACTTGCATATTTAGATCAGGCTATTTTAAATGATCCGACTAATGCTTGTGATTTTAATAGCGTAAAAGGTGCATTGTTAGCAGAAAGTGGAGATTATAGCGGAGCTGAAGCTGAATACAATAAAGCACTAGCGCAAGATCCTAATTGCGAAAGAGCATTGGAGAACCTTGCAAGAAACTATATTTTACAAGCACAAGCTATTAAAGAGGAAACTGCTTTGTTGACAAATAGACAACAGATGGTAGAAAACGATAAAAAATCAATTGATTTATATCAAAAATCTCTACCTTTCTTAGAAAAATTAGAAGAACAATTAAAGGCAAGAAACGCACCCGAAAGTGAAAATAATGGAGTTCTATTATTATTGAGAAATGTATATTACAACTTAAGTGTAATGGGTGTAGATAAATCTAAAGAACTTGAGGCAATAGAATCGGTATTAAATTTGAATTAAATTATTGACTCAATATTTATTCTAAAATAGAAGGGTGATTCTTTATTGGATCACTCTTTTTTTTTGTGGGTAATTTTATACTTATGTTAGAGAGTCATTAAAGCCAATTAAACATAATAGTTATTATAGGACTTTTTCATACATAGAATTCATGGAGATAAATTCATTCATTTTTATTACTTTTGTACTAGTAAAGACTTAAGAGTAATAAATAAAGATATGCAAAAATATCTTATTATTAATATTATTCTGAAATTATTTAATTAATCACTCATGACAAATAATCAACGATACAGCCAACGTGGTGTTTCTGCCACAAAGGAGGATGTACACAATGCAATTAAAAATATAGATAAAGGTCTATATCCAAATGCTTTTTGTAAAATAATTCCTGACTATTTAGGGAATGATCCGGAATACTGTAATATAATGCATGCAGACGGTGCGGGAACTAAATCTTCGCTTGCGTATGTCTATTGGCGTGAGACAGGTGATTTGTCTGTATGGAAAGGAATTGCACAAGATGCTTTGATAATGAATGTTGATGATCTTTTGTGTGTGGGAGCTACTGATAATATTTTAGTGTCTTCTACGATTGGAAGAAATAAGAATTTAATTCCAGGAGAAGTTATCTCTACTATAATTAATGGAACTAATGAATTATGTGAAAAATTGTCGGAATTAGGTATTAATATTTATCCCACAGGCGGAGAAACTGCTGATGTGGGTGATATTGTTAGAACAATTATTGTTGACAGCACAGTTACTTGCCGAATGAAGAGGTCGGATGTAATTAATAATGGTAACATTAGGGCTGGTGATGTTATTGTGGGACTCTCATCTACAGGTAAGGCTTCTTATGAGAATTTTTATAATGGCGGCATGGGTAGCAACGGATTAACTTCTGCCAGACATGATGTATTTGCTAAATATCTTGCTAATAAGTATCCTGAGAGTTACGATAATTCGATTCCAGAGGATTTAATTTATTCAGGAGGGATGACACTTACTCATGAAATAGAGAATTTAGGCATTGATGCCGGCAAACTTGTACTTTCACCAACACGTACATATGCTCCTATTATTTTAAACATAATAAAAAAATTAAAAGGCCACATCAATGGTATGGTTCACTGCTCTGGTGGTGCGCAAACAAAGATATTGCATTTCCTTGGAGACGGACTTAAAGTTGTGAAAAACAACCTATTCCCTACTCCACCTTTATTTGAACTAATTCATAATCAATCTAATACAGATTGGAATGAGATGTATAAAGTTTTTAATATGGGCCACAGGATGGAACTTTATTTACCCGAAGAGTATGCTGATGAAGTGATAGACATTTCTAGATCGTATAATGTGGATGCTCAAATTGTGGGATATGTAGAAAAATCGGAAGATCGAAGCTTAGTCATTGAAAGTGAATATGGCAGACATATTTACAAATAATATAAAAAGCTATAATGACTCATATAAATAAAAACAAACTCAATAATATACTACTAATAAACTCTTTATGTCAGATAATACACTATTAGATAAATTACAACATCTTGTAACCCGATTTCAGGAGGTGGGTACATTAATTACAGACCCGGGGGTAATTTCGGATATGGATAGGTATGTAAAACTGAATAAAGAGTATAGCGAACTAGAAAAGATTGTTGGAGTACGCAACGAGTATAAGTCGGCTTTAGACTCTATTGCAGAAGCTAAAAATATACTTGAAAATGAATCGGACACTGATTTAAGACAGCTGGCTAATGAGGAGCTAACGATTAATAGCACCAAACTTCCTGAATTAGAAGAAAAAATAAAGCTATTACTCATACCTGCAGATCCTGAAGATGCGAAGAATGTTATAATGGAAATAAGGGCTGGAACTGGAGGTGATGAAGCTTCTATATTTGCCGGAGACCTTTATAAAATGTATTTAAAGTATTGTGAAAGTAAGGGATGGAAAACTGAAACCAGTAGTTTAACTGAAGGTACTTCGGGTGGATATAAAGAAATTATTTTCACAGTTACGGGTGTTGATGTATATGGTACACTTAAGTATGAGTCGGGTGTACACAGGGTACAGAGAGTGCCACAGACAGAAACTCAAGGACGTGTACATACTTCGGCAGCAACAGTAGCAGTGCTTCCTGAAGCAGAGGAGTTTGATTTTGAACTTAATCCGGCTGATATAGATTTCCACACTTCTCGTTCGGGGGGAGCTGGTGGTCAGCACGTAAATAAAGTTGAAACAAAAGTTCAATTAACACATAAACCTACTGGTGTAGTTGTTGTTTGTCAGCAGGGCCGATCGCAATTGCAGAACAGAGAGCTTGCCATGCAGATGCTTCGTACTAAATTGTATGATATGGAGTTAACAAAAATACAAGGTGACATTGCATCCAGAAGAAAAACAATGGTATCAACCGGTGATAGATCGGCTAAAATACGCACATACAACTATCCACAAGGTAGAATAACAGATCATCGTATCAACTATACGATATATAACCTATCAGGTTTCATGGATGGAGATATTCAACCCGTAATAGATAACTTAATGGTTACTGAAAACGCCGAAAGGATGAAAGAAGCTGAGCTTTAAATATAATATCAGGAAATATTTGATTTTATAAGTAAAATGAACAAAGAACAGATTTTTGAGCAGATTAAGAAAAAGGAGACATTTCTCTGCGTAGGTCTTGATACCGATTTGAAGAAAATACCTGAACATCTACATGAATATGATGATCCTATTTTTGAATTCAATAAAGCAATAATAAACGCAACTGCACCATATTGTGTGGCATTTAAACCAAATTTAGCCTTCTATGAATGTGAAGGGGTGGATGGCTGGAAGTCTTTTGAAAAAACTGTAGCTTATATTAAACAGAGATATCCAGATCAATTTATAATTGCCGATGCAAAACGTGGTGATATTGGTAATACTAGCGAAATGTATGCTCGCTCATTTTTTGATGGTTTTAAGCTTGACGCTGTAACCGTAGCTCCGTACATGGGTGAAGATAGTGTGAAGCCATTTTTAATTTATCCTAATAAGTGGGTAATATTATTGGCATTGACAAGCAATAATGGATCTGCTGATTTCCAGCTAATTAAAGATGAAAACGGCGAGAGAATGTTTGAGAAAGTTTTACGTATATCTCAGTCTTGGGCTACCGATAATGAAATGATGTACGTTGTGGGTGCCACACAGGGTGAGCTTTTTAAAGATGTAAGAAAAATAGCACCTAATCACTTCTTACTTGTACCTGGCGTAGGCGCCCAAGGAGGTTCGCTTGAAGAAGTGTGCAAGTATGGTATGAATAGTAAATGTGGATTATTGGTAAATTCTTCGAGAGGTATAATTTATGCAGATAATAGTGATAATTATGCGCAATCTGCAGGAGAGGAAGCCAAAAAACTGCAATTGGAAATGAAAGAAATGCTCGGAAAATATCTTATTTAAGAGAATGAAAAACTATTTCTAAACAATATTATTCAATTTGAAGTTATAGGTATGTATGTTTAGTTATAATAATAAAAAATAATCAAAATGAATATAATTATACCACGTAATCAATTGAATGAGAATAATATTAGAATAGTTGCTCTACTGGTTGTAATAGTTACTTTAATTACATTAGCATATAGTTGGATTTTTCTTGCTGTGATACTCGCTATTGATTTTGCACTTCGCTCTTTTACAAGAGTGCCATCTCCTTTGGCATTTATTGCAAAAAGTGCTTCTAGATACTTAAAATTAAAACCAAAACATATATTTGCCCCACCAAAGAAATTTGCTGCTGCTTTAGGTTTTATCTTTTCGATTTTGATTGCACTGTTTTTATATCTAAATCTACTTATACCAGCATATATTACAGGATTGATATTAGTATTATGCGCAACACTTGAATCTGTGTTTAATATTTGTTTGGGGTGCTACGTTTATAACTGGATTGTTGTACCTTTAAACAGAATGAGAAAGGTATAATATAACTCACCTAAATAAGAATAATATATTGAAATGAAACGCAAAATTATTAATGATCCTGTTTTTGGATTTATCAATATAAATAATGACTTTTTATATAACCTAATACAACATCCCTACCTTCAGAGATTAAATAGAATCAGACAACTCGGACTTGCAGCTTTTGTTTATCCAGGAGCACAACATACTAGATTTCACCATTCGATTGGTGCCATGTTTTTGATGAATGAGGCATTGAAAACACTGAAAGAAAAAGGACACGAAATAACATCCGAAGAACTGGATGGTGCGATGGCAGCAATACTAATGCATGATATAGGACATGGGCCGTTTTCACATGTTTTGGAAAACACTCTTGTTACTAATATATCTCATGAAGAGATTTCTCTCTTAATGATGCATCAAGTGAATAGAGAGTTTGATGATGCATTACAAACAGCTATAGATATTTTCACCGATAATCACCCCAAAAAGTTTCTACACCAACTGGTAAGTAGCCAGTTAGATGTAGATCGGCTAGATTATTTGCGACGAGATAGTTTTTTTACTGGTGTAGTTGAAGGAAATATTGGTTCTGCTAGGATTATTAAAATGTTGAATGTAAAAGATGACAAGTTGGTGATTGAATCTAAAGGTATTAATTCTATAGAAAACTTTTTAATGTCGAGAAGGCTTATGTATTGGCAGGTTTATCTGCATAAAACTGCTATGGCAGCCGAAAAGATGTTAGTTAATATACTTAATCGTGCAAAAGAATTATCTAATAATGGAGAGAAATTATTTGCATCTCCTGCCCTATCCTATTTTTTGAATATTGACACAACTTTAGAAGACTTTGATAATAACGGTATAGCCATTCAACATTTTGCAAATCTTGATGACAATGATATTTGGTCTTCACTTAAGGTTTGGGCATCACATGAGGATACAGTCTTATCAGTTTTAAGTGAAGGAATGGTAATCCGAAAGCTATTTAAAATGGAAATTACTGATATTAAGAAACCTAAAGATAAGATTGAACAGTTACTTGATAAATTCAGAAAGAAGTTTGACTTAAATGAAAAAGAGGCATCATATTTTATTTCATCAGATGTTTTTACCACAGATATGTATAGTGAAAAAGATGATAGTATTGATATTCTTTATAAGAATGGTACCATAAAAGATATATCTGAAGCATCTGATATGCTTAATATTGAACTACTTTCAAAAAAAGTAGTAAAACATTATTTTGCTTTCCTGCAAACTTAATTGTCATCCTTGTGCGTACTTAATTATCATCTTTGGCTGTTGGCACAAAAAACCATACAACTATTGCTCCAATTAATCCAAGTGATAGAATTAATATGCGAAGGGGTATTATTTTAATAATTAAAAAAGAAGAGATGCAAACCATTGTCCACATAAAGATAATTATCCCTATTTTACCCTTTCTGGTAACTCCATTTCGTTTATGATAGTTTTTAATTCTAGGTCCTAATATCTTATTTTTTAACAACCAATTATAGAGTTTTCTTGAACTTTTTGCGTATAAATATGCTGATAAAAGGGCGAAAGGAGTAGTTGGTAATCCCGGGAGTACAATTCCAAAAATAGCAAGTGCAAGAGACAATGTTCCTCCAATTATATATAAAATTCGTGTTATACGACTCTTTTTTAACTCTATTTCATTGTCTTCTATAGCAACTGTGATTTCTCTTTCTTCGTCCATTAAAAATAGTATATTGAAAATAAGTATTACAAAGTTAATTAAATAATCATACCATTCAATTTTGGGCATTCATCAAATTTTGTTATCTTTGCATAATTGTTAAGGTTATAAAAAGCTGCCTTTTAGTGTATGAAGTTTATGCAAACAGATAAAAAAAAGATTCGCATTTTGTTCGTTTGTCTTGGTAATATTTGCCGCTCACCGGCTGCCGAGGGTATAATGAAAAAGTTTGTGGATAAAAATGAATTACAGGACATAATTGAAGTTGATTCTGCCGGCACATCTGGATGGCACGAAGGAGATTTACCTGACGAGCGTATGAGAGCTCATGGAGATGCCAGAGGATATGATTTTTCGAGTAAGGCTAGAAAATTCAGAAAGAACGATTTTGATCTTTTTGATTATATTATTGTTATGGATGATAGTAACTATAAGAATGTAAAATCATTAGCAAACGATAATGAACAAGTTAGTAAGATTAGAATGATGACTGACTTTCTAGTTCAAAATACTCACCACAACTATATTCCTGATCCATATTATGGAGATTCTTCCGGATTTGAATTAGTTCTTGATTTGCTAGAAGATGCAAATGAAGGTCTTCTGCAAGCAATTAAGAAAAAATATTCACTTTAATATATGATTAAATAAAGCATAAGTTTCTTTATCATCTATTCTTTTATATATGTATAAAAAAATGGGGTCGGAAAAATTTCCTGCCCCATTCTTTTTATGATTATAATTCGTAACTTTTTGTTTAAGCGTGCACACAGACCATCAGAACAATTAGACTACATAAAGAGAACTAATAGATTCATTATTGCATACTCTCAATATAGCGTCAGCAAACATATCTGCAACAGAAAGTATTTTTACTTTCTCAGATTTTTGTGAGTAAGGAATGCTATCTGTAAAAATTATCTCGCTTAAATCAGATTGATCAACTCTAGTAGAAGCAGGATCCGACATCACGGCATGGCTAGCAATTGCTCTAACGGTGTTTGCACCTTCTTTCATTAAAAGGTTTGCTGCTTTCGTAATAGTTCCAGCAGTGTCTACGATATCATCAATTAAGAGAACATCCATACCTTTTACGTCTCCAATGATTTGCATATCGGAGATTTCATTTGCTTTCTTTCTGATTTTATAGCATATGACCATTGGACTTCCAATAAACTTAGAATATGCACTCGCACGTTTTGTTCCACCTACATCTGGAGTGGCTATTACCATATTCCCGGTGTCTAGTTGTTTGATATACTCCAAAAATACAGCAGATGCATATAAGTGATCAACAGGTACATCAAAGAATCCCTGAATCTGGTCAGCATGCAAATCCATTGTAATAAGTCTATTTATTCCAGCTGCAGAAAGCATATCTGCTATCAATTTAGCACCTATACTTACACGTGGTTTATCTTTTCTATCTTGACGAGCCCATCCAAAATATGGGATAACAGCAACAATTGATTTAGCAGAAGCACGTTTTGCTGCATCAACCATCAGTAATAGTTCCATTAAGTTATCTGAATTAGGAAAAGTAGATTGAATAAGAAACACCTGCTTTCCGCGTATTGATTCTTCGTAAGATACGGAAAATTCTCCGTCAGCAAAATGTTCAATTATCATATTGCCTAATTGACATTCAAGGCTATTGCACACTTTTTCAGCAAAATAGCGTGATTTATTACCTGAAAATATTTTAAAGGGTCTTTCCTGCATTCTTTTTTAATTTTTTTTGATAACCAGCAATTTTTACTTCGGCTTTATAAAATATTTGTTTAACACCGCAAAAGTACAAAAACTTAATTTCATTAAATAATATTTGTCGTTATTAAAACCATATAAAATCTTAAGTATTGTAAGCCTTTCTTATCTTTATGAAAAGTTTATTCTAAATATATTTCCTGAATTTGCACCAACCATTATATTTATTGATTGGTTTTCAGAAAATGCAATTTCTTCATCATTTACTAATAAAGGAATTAATTTACCCTTGCTGCTAACTTCTTTATTTAGAAATGTATATGCATGATACGGAATGTATATAGCACACTCTTTATCCAATCTATCAAAGTTTACAATTATCAACAATACATCTTCTGCCGAACCACGAAGAAAAGTAAATAAACGGGTTGAATCAAAATCCTGATTATCATAATTAGCTTGCATCAGATCATAAAACAATCCTTGAGAGATTGACTTTTCTTTATTACATAAAGTAATAAGTTTAGAGTAAAACTCATTTAGTTGATTCTCTTCACTTGTAAGTAGCTCGTCATTCCATTTACCTTCGTTGTTCCATCTTCTTAAAGTGTCTACCGACCAGTAATCAAAAATCGTAGTTCTTCCATTCTTTCCACTATAACCCTCTTCATCCATCCCTTTTTCGCCAAACTCCTGTCCTGAATATATCATGACCGGATTTTTATTTATGCAACAAGTGGTAATCATAGCAGCTTTACCTTTTAACCCATCTTTTAAAAAATAATCTGATGCTATTCTTTGCTCATCGTGATTCTCCATAAAATTAAGCATCTTATCTTGAATGTCACCAACATTATTTAAAATAAAAGAGATATCAGACGAAGGTCTGTAACCACACGATACATCACGTAAAACATCGTAGAGTCCTACCTTATCGTATAAATAGTCGAAGCAATTTTTGTCGAGAAAATTTCGATATTGTGAAGGATTATAAATCTCTGCAATAAAAATTATTTCAGGATATTTAGCCTTTATTTGTGGAATACACCATTTCCAAAATTCTATTGGCACCATTTCTGCCATATCACATCTAAAACCATTCACACGTTTATCAGCCCAATAAAGTAAAATATCCTTCATCTTCTTCCAAGTGTCGGGAATTGGGTTAAAATACGATGTATTAGCATTATGAAAATCGATTCCATAGTTTAGTTTTACAGTTTCATACCAATCATACTGAGTAGGTTTGTATGTAAAACAATCGTTTCCTGTAACCTTTGCTGGAAATTCGGTATAATTAAAATTTTCTTTTTTCTCCGGAGAAAGTTGAATATCAAGTTGTTGATCGGGAAGATAATAAAAATTATTTTGAGGTGAGAAAGCCTTCATTTTATCATCGTCTTCTCCAAAATCTTTCACAAAAGTCGGTCTGTTTACTGATTTGTAATTTCTAGCAACATGATTAGCAACATTATCGATTATAGCTTTTAAGCCAGCTGTATGTGTACGTGCAATCAACTCTTCAAACTCAATCATTCTATTTTTAATATCTACCGCAAGATCTGGATCTACATCATAGTAGTCCCTTATGGCATATGGTGATCCCGCTTTCCCTTTTATTATCTCAGGATACTCTTTGGGTATACCATAAGTTGTATAATCAGTAGCCGATGCATGTGCTATTACACCTATATACCAAATATGTGTATAACCACTATTTTTCAGTTTAATTAATAGGTCTAATGTGATATCATTAAACTTACCCGAACCATTAACTTCCATCGAACCATTTTTTATATTCGCTTCAGATTTGTTGCCAAACAATCTGGGTAACATCTGGTAAATAAATATTTTTTCTTTCATAGCGTATTGGTTTCAATTGAATAATTCATTCTTTTTCTTATAAGTTCCAACTTATGTTGAAATTGTTCGATGCGTTTATAGTGTTTATGACATTTATCTACTATCTTCCAAGAGTCTTTTTGATTCATTTTTATAGCAGTTTGATGATAACCTATTTCCGATATTGTATCCATATTGTTAAGATCAAACATCTTGTATTTATCAATTCCTTCTATTTCAATTAAAATATCGCATAGACTTTTATCAACTATAGTATTCGAATTAGCCATTAAATTAAAGGTTCTTTCAATTACTGTTCTGATACTGTTTTTTTCTGCAGGTGGTATCATGGCAGCTACATTAACGCCAATAACATACCTGCATTTTTTTCTAATTACAGAAACAGGGAAGTTTTTCAATAATCCTCCATCAACGTATGGATCACCTTGTATAAATTGCGGGTTAAATATTACAGGAATAGAGCAAGAGGCAACAACTGCATCAATTAAATTATCGCCATTTGAGAAAGCTACAGTACGTGCTTTATTCCAATCTGTAGCAATAACGTAAAGTGGGGTTTTCAATTCTTCAAAACTTTTAGCCCTGAGATTATTCTTTAAAAAATCATGAAGTCTACTACTTTTTAGAAAACCAGATTTAGAAATTGAAAATTCTAAGAACTCTTTGAATTCTCTTTTTTTGAATAATTCTACTATCTCTTCAGGATGGAAACCATCGGCATATAATACTCCTACAATTGAACCGGCACTGGTACCTGCAATGATATCTGGTTTTAATCCACACTTCTCTAATACTTTTAATGATCCCAGATGTGCAAAACCTTTAGCACCCCCCCCACTAAGGGCGAATCCTAAAAAATTGTCATAACTTTTACTGAAAAGTGCCATCCTATAAGATTTTATTTCTACGTTTTACATCACAAATATGCTAATATTCTTTGATTTTATCATCCCTTTTTTTCAGTTTTCCAATTGATTTTAATTTAAATTGATTCTCTGTTATAAAATTCGATCGTATTCATACTTAAGCTCTCTAATTGTCTTTCCAAAAACAGGATGCATAATATCAGGAGCGATTTCATTTAAAGGAGTTAAAACAAAATTTCTTTCATGAAATCTAGGATGTGGTATATTCAATTTTTCACTATTTACAATCAAATTGCCCGCAAGAATAAGGTCTATATCTATTATTCTGTCATCATATCCATTTGAATCACTTTTATTAACCCTCCCAAGCTGAAATTCAATATCTTGGGTGATAGCGAACACTTCGTATATATCCAATTGAGTTCTTACTTCGCAAATTGTATTAACAAAATTGTTCTTAGATTTAAAACCTTCAGGAACCGAATAAAAAAGAGCAGATTTAGAAGAAATTCTTCCAATCTGCTCTTCAATTCTTTTATATGCTTTTTCAATATTTCTTTCTCTTTCACCTAGGTTTGAACCCAAAGCTAGAAAAAGTGAGTACTCACATTTATTTTTCTGTTTCATAAAAACAGATTATCAAAAATAAACTGTAAAGATAAGCAACACAAAAATCAATCTATTATTAACATTGCATCACCATAGGCTCCAAAACGGTAACCTTCTTTTATAGCAAGCTCATAAACATCCATAATCCTATCATAACCTCCAAAAGCACACGTCATCATCAACAAAGTTGAATATGGAAGATGAAAGTTAGTTATAAGACTATTTGTTAAAGTGAAATCATAAGGAGGAAAAATAAACTTATTGGTCCAACCTTCTCTTGGTTTCAAATGGCCATCAGTGCTAACTGTGGTTTCAATTGCACGAAGAACAGAAGTGCCGATAGCACAAATTTTCTGCCCCTCATCGTGAGCTTTATTCACGTTCCGGCAAAGTTCTTCAGTAATTATAATTTGCTCAGATTCCATTTTGTGTTTTGAGAGATCTTCAACATCAATCAAACGATAAGCACCAAGACCATTATGTAAAGTGAGATATCCATAATTAATATCTTTTAATTGCATACGTTTCATTAGTTCTCGACTAAAATGTAGTCCCGCTGCCGGAACAACAACTGCACCTTCATTTGCCGCAAAGATATTTTGATATCTGTCTACGTCATCTGGTTCTGCTTCTCTCTCAAGATAATCAGGAATAGGAGTTTCACCTATTCGAAATAATTGTTCTTTAAACTCTTCGTACGGACCGTCATATAGAAACCTTAATGTGCGACCACGTGATGTTGTATTATCAATAACCTCCGCCACAAGCTCTTCGTTTTCTCCAAAATAAAGTTTATTGCCAATACGAATTTTCCTGGCGGGATTTACTAATACATCCCATAAATGCTGATCAGCGTTTAGTTCTCTAAGTAAGAATACTTCAATCTTTGCTCCTGTTTTTTCTTTATTTCCATAAAGTTTAGCAGGAAAAACTTTGGTGTTATTAAAAACAAAAAAGTCATTCTTATTAAAATAGTCCAACACGTCCTTAAACACCTTATGTTCAATCTTATCTGAATTCTTATGAACAACAAGCAGCCGAGATTCATCGCGATGATGCGCTGGGTACTTCGCGATTAGTTCCTCCGGCAAGTTAAATTTAAATTGCGAAAGTTTCATACGTTAAAAAATAAATCCTGTATCAATTATTATATTTTCTTCTAAATAACGGTCTACATCATCCATATTAATGCATTGATCTAGACCAACATCCCCCACCTTTGAGCGAACTAATCCAGTTAAATGTGCACCAGAATTTAGAGCTTCGCCTATATCTCTTGCTAAAGCCCTAATATATGTTCCCTTACTACATATTACTCGAATTGTTATATCTGGAATATTACATGAAATCAATTCAATACTATCTATAACCAATTTTTTAGATTTTAGTTCAATATCTTCATTCTTTCGTGCATAATCATAAGCTCTCCTACCATCAATTTTTACAGCAGAATAAATAGGGGGTATTTGTTCAATTGAACCTATGAATTTAAGCAATGCATCTTCAACTAGATCTTTAGTAATATGGTTAGTGGGAAATTCAGCATCTACTTCTGTTTCAAGATCAAATGATGGAGTAGTTGCACCTAGTCTTATTTCTGCAATATACTCCTTAGTGTGTTTTTGAAGCTCTTCAATCAGTTTAGTTTTTTTGCCAGTACAAATTGTAATTATACCTGTTGCCAATGGATCTAAAGTGCCTGTATGTCCAACTTTAAGCTTTTTAATATTCAATTTTCTGCAGAGTTTTGCTCTAAAAACATTTACTACTCGAAACGATGTCCAATGTAGCGGTTTATTAATATGCAAAATCTCACCCTCTATAAAATTCATTTATTATTTTAGTTATCAATTATTATAACAGAAAGCTATTTCAGGCTAAAACAGAAAATAATATTGTAGCCAAACCTATAATTGCACAGTATATCGCAAAATAAATCAGATTTCCTTTTCTAACTATATTAATCATCCATTTACAAGCAACACACCCTGCAATGAAAGCAGCAATAAAACCAGCTATCAGTGCAACAGGTGAAATTGCCCCTGTTACCTCTACTCCTTGAGTAAATTTTATCAAATCAAGTAATGCTTCTCCTAAAATTGGAGGTATTACCATTAGGAAAGAGAATTGTGCAAGTGCTGATTTATTATTTCCCAATAATAAACCTGTTGCAATTGTAGTTCCCGATCGTGATAGTCCCGGTATTACTGCAACTGCCTGAGAGAGTCCAATAATAAATGCATCGCGTTTACTTATTTTGTTCTTTTGGCGTGGTTTAATATATTTTGTTAAAGTAAGCAGAAATGCAGTTACTAGTAACATAACGCCTACAACCATAATGCCAGAGCTAAAAATAGACTCAACTTGATCTTTAAAAAACAACCCAACTATAGCAATAGGAATCATTGATATAAGTATATTGAAAGTATACTTAGTTTCATCGTTTAATTCAAATTTAAACAGTCCTTTTAATATCCACGAAACCTCTTTCCACAAAACCACCAAAGTGCTAAATACCGTAGCTAAATGCACCATTACTGTGAAGATTAAATTATCTTCGGCCTCAATTCCAAATAGGGCAGAGCCTATTGCTAAATGGCCACTGCTACTCACTGGAAGGTACTCTGTTAAACCTTGTATTATTCCCAATACAATAGCTTCTAGAATAGTCATTAAATTAAAGTTTAAAGTGTTTTCTTTTTATAGATCAGATTTCTCCTTATTCTCCTTCACAGGATATAAAACCCCTACAATCATCAAAACAAACCCAATAAGGCAAACAACCGGTGCTATTTTTATACGTCTTGCACTAAAAATATCAGGTTCAAATCCATTTTCAAAAGTTGTTGCAGGCCCGGTCATTAAAACAAATCCTATAACTATAATTACAACTGCCACTGCACAGATGAGCAGGTTTTTTTTACTTAAAGCAATATTTTTTTGGGACATATTTTGATTTTAATATTTTATACATAGTAGAGTTGATCAGACTTCATTTTAATATATCTATTTACAGCAAAAGCAGTTGCAATGGTTGTAATAATAACTCCCAATAATACTACAGAGGCAAATATTATAATGATATCTGAATTAGAAATAATCGGTTGTAATTCGGCGTATTCGCTGCTGAAATAAGTAAGCATTAAAAATATTATAATATCAGCAATAATTCCCGCAACAATACCTGTGAATATATTATTTACAACAAATGGTTTTCTAATAAAAGCTGATGTCGCTCCAACCAGTTTCATCGTGTTAATTAAAAATCTTTTTGAGTACACACTCAATCTTATCGTATTACGTATAAGAGTAAACGAAATAAATAGCAACATAACGGCCAATACTAGTAGTACAGTCATTACTTTCGATAAATTATCATTTATCAAATCTATCGCTTCTTGCTGAAAAAGCAAGTCCGTTACATTATTATCACTTCTTATTATTCCATTTATTAGTGATATGCTATCATTATTGGCATATTCGGAATGCAAGAAGATTTCTATACAATCTTGAGTAGGATTATAACCTAGCAGCTCTTCAGGATCCTCTCCTAAATCTTTTATAAGCTGTTCTTTGGCTTCTTCCTTGCTAATAAATCTAGAAGATTTTACAAATGGTTGAGCATCCAAGCTATTTCGCACGGCACTAATTTCTGTATCACTAATGCTTGAAGAAAGCATAACATTAAAGCTCATGTTTTCTTTAACATATTGAGAAAGCCCCTTACCCATAAAAACTATAAGTAAAGTAATACCCAACAATACCAATACCAACGAGATACTGATTGTTGAGGTAATCTTGGCATTTAAAAACCGTGCTGTGGATACTTTTTTCTTTCCAGACATAGAATTGTGGGGATAAGATACCTTTTCCAATTAAAGTGCAAAGTAATAAAAATTATCCCATTTAAAGAGTCTAAATTGAAAATAATATGAAAACTAATCTTACTAATTTATTCTACTTTTCCATTTATTTGTTCACTCTTGCTAATTTCTGCTATTTGATCTGCATTTATTTCAACTATTGGCTTAACAATAACTCTTTTTTGAATCATCTTGCTTCTTACTACAGATATCAATATTGATACCACCAACAGACCCAATATTATAAATAGAGATAGTGTAGTGGGAATATATAAATCACCTCCATGGCTATTTGTATAATGGTTTATCATCATTTTACTACCTATAAAAACAAGAATAACACTTAATCCATATTTCAGGTAATAGAAATAATCCATTACACCTCTAAGAGCAAAATACAACGATCGAAGTCCCAGAATAGCAAATATATTAGATGTATATACAATAAACATATTGGTAGATACTGCTAGAACGGCCGGGATAGAATCAACAGCAAACACCAAATCAGTCATTTCTATCACTATCAATGCAAGAAACAAGGGTGTTGCCAATCTTCTGCCATCAATCTTTACGAAAAACTTTTCCTCAGATAAATCATCTGTCATTGGTAAAACCTTGCGGATAAATTTTACGAATTTATTATCATTCATATCCTTCTCAGCATGTTCTGTTTCATTTTTATTCTCGCGTAAATGGTCAACCACCATTTTAATTCCCGTCAACAACAAGAATCCGCCAAAAACATACATTATCCAGGCAAATCGTTCAATAAGCGCTATACCCGCGAAAATAAAAATTGCCCTAAAAACAAGTGCACCCAATATTCCCCAAAACAACACATTATGCTGATAAGATGGTTTAATATTAAATGAAGTGAAGATAAGTATAAATACAAATAGATTATCAACACTCAACGATTTTTCAATCAAATATGCGGTAAGAAACTCAAGAGCCAAATCCTTACTTAGAAAGAAATAAACACCAATATTAAAAATAAGGGCAAGAGAAATCCAGAATAGACTTAACCAAAGAGCTTTTTTAACTCTTACTACCTCTCCTTTTTTGTGAAACACAAACATATCCAGAGCTAGTAAAAAAATAATGAGAATAATAAAACCAACCCAAAACATAGAACCTATTTCCATCAACAATAACATTTATAAAATTAAAAACTAAGACAATAAACACGCTAATAAAGAAAATGTTCAGAAGAATATCTTACATCTTCCCCACCCCATTTTTGGGTTTAAATAACACCACTTAAGTACTTTAACTCTACTTAAATTCATTAACTCCACTTGCAAAATGAGTTAATCTCCTAATTTATTCTTGGGCTTTAGACCCATTTCTTTGGCTTTCTCCATCATAAAACTATATGCAGCATTATGTTCGTTAGGAATTACACCATCTAGAATCGCATCCTTAATTGCAATTTTCAACAAGCCAACTTCACGTCCTTGTTGTATATCAAAAATCCCCATTATATCATTTCCATCAATAGGGGGCTGAAAATTTCTTACACGGTCTTTTTCTTCAATTTCTTTCAACTTTTTTCTAACAATCTTGAAATTGTTGATAAACCTTTTAACCTTCACCGGATTCTTTGATGTAATATCAGCCTCACAAAGCGTCATTAAATCGTCTATATCATCACCAGCATCAAAGAGCAACCTGCGAACAGCAGAATCAGTAACCTCTTCCTCAACAAGTTGCATTGGGCGCATATGAAGTGATACCATCTTTTGAGAATACTTCATTTTCTCATTCAAAGGAAGTTTCATACGCCTAAAAATCTTTGGTACCATCTTTTCGCCAATATAATTATGGTTATGAAAAGTCCAACCTAACTTTGGATCCCATCTTTTAGTTAAAGGTTTAGCAATATCATGGAGTAACGCCGACCAGCGCAACCACAAATCTTCTGTATTCCTTGAAATATTATCTAAAACAACCAGTGTGTGATAAAAATTATCCTTGTGACCAACACCGTCTTTAGTTTCGGCGCCTTTAAGAGCAGTTAGCTCAGGAAATATTATCTCAAGTAAACCCGTTTTATCCAACATTATAAAACCAATAGAAGGTTTGGGTGATAATATAATTTTATTCAACTCGTCTGTCACACGCTCCATTGAAACAATCTTAATGCGCTCTTTATTTCTTTCAATTGCATCAAATGTTTCAAAATTAATATCAAAACCCAATTGAGCAGCAAACCTGATTGCTCGCATCATTCTAAGAGGGTCATCACTAAATGTAATATCCGGATCGAGAGGTGTACGAATTATCAAGTTTTCAAGATCCTGTATTCCATTAAAAGGGTCTATAAGTTCACCAAAGCGAGCGCTATTCAAGCAAAATGCCATTGCATTTATAGTAAAATCGCGTCTTTTCTGGTCATCCTCCAAGGTCCCTTCCTCAATTGCCGGTTTACGAGAGTCAAAACTATATGATTCTTTTCGTGCACCAACAAACTCTACTTCAAACCCTTTATATATTATTTGTGCAGTACCAAAATTCTTAAATATTGTAATGTCTTTTTTACTTCCCAATTTCTTTGCAACTAATTTAGCTAGGTCAATGCCGCTGCCAACTGCAACAACATCAATATCATTAGAAGGACGATAGAGGAAAAAATCGCGGACAAATCCACCTATAAGATAACACTCCAGATTCAATTCATCGGCAGCCTGAGAAATTACTCTAAATATATCTTTGTTTAAGTGCGAAAGTATCTCTTTCTGAGATAAATACATAATAAGCTATAATTTTAAAAAGCCTACTTAAGGCATTTTTACTGTTACGAATTGCAAAATTACAATAATTGAACATTAAAACGACTTTTTATGATAGATAAATTTTGTAAGTTTGCATACCACTATATACAATTTAAACAATGCGTTTATCTGTTCAAACCACAATTTTAATGCTATTAATGCTCATATTTTTCTCTTGTACGGGCAGAGAAAGAGGCGCCACTAAGTATTTAACCGAAGCTGAAGAAGCTTATAAAACAGGCAACTATTCTATAGCTAAGCTGAAGATAGACAGTATAAAATCTCAATTTCCTAAAGCTTTTAATGAAATTAACTTTGGTTTTCATTTAATGCAAGAAGTGCGAATGGCAGAAAACAAAAGGAATATTGCTTTTTGCGATTCTATGCTTCGCGAAAATTATAATAACTTAAATGAAATTCTTGTCAAGTTCGATTATGTTCGAGACGATCGTTATCAAGAGTTTGGAGAATATCACCCCAAAGCATATCCGCATAAATCTTCGCTTAATCAAAATGGACTACGATCAGCTGTTAGTGAAAAAGGAGACCTTTTCATCGAAAGTGTATTATCAGGATCGGGTATCAGGCACAACCAAATTAAAGTAAGCTCCAACGACGGCAGTTTTGCAGAAACTCTTGTAGTAACTGCCGACGGCTTAAATTATCGTTTCAATACATTAGAAAGATCTTATGAAATCGTGAGATTTGGAGGTAATGACGAAAACAGTGTAGCTCAATACATTTACACCTATCGCGACAAACCCATAACACTCCATTTTATTGGTAATAGAACATTAATAACAAATCTTAGCCAAGCAGCTAAAAATGCTGTTAGTAACTCATTTGAACTCTCCAATTTACTTAAAAGTATAGAACAACTTAAGGTTGAGAAAGAAAAAAGTGAAGTTCTAATACGATATCTAGAAAGTAGGAAAGATTAAAAATAATATATATCTTTGTCTCAGAAAAGTTGGTGTTATCTGTTCCAATATTGGCTTCGAGACAGATAATGAAAAGGGAATCAGGTGTAAATCCTGAACAGACCCGCTGCTGTAAGCTCCGCTTAAGCACTGAACAAATACCTTTTGCCACTGAATTATCACTCTGCTCATCTAATAAAGAGTTGTCTAAACAGACTTTAAGAGTTAATTTGGGAAGGCGTTCAGTTTTAGGAGTAAGTCAGAAGACCTGCCAGCAATTCATATCAGTTACATGGCTTTCGGGGAATAAAGCATGAAAACGACACGCTTATATCAACTCTGATACAGAACCTATTTAAACGTGCAATCGTTGTTTCAGTTATTCCACCGAGTAAATAATTCGGTGTATGTCTTATAAATTAAAAGTATGTTTTTGTTTCATTATTGCAATCAATATCGTTGGTTGCAAATCACTCTATGCACAATACAAAACCGATAGCATACAACATCTGCCTGAAGTAATAATTATCGAAAAAAAGGGAGACAGAGAACTGCGTTCTAGCACTCCAATGCAAATCCTTACCAGAGAATCGCTGCAAAACCTAAATGCATTACAATTATCCGATGCATTAAAGCACCTGTCAGGCGTAACAATCAAAGACTACGGAGGAATTGGAGGCTTAAAAACCATCTCGGTAAGAGGTCTGGGAGCCGCTCATACCGGAATTCATTATAATGGAATAACAATCTCAGATGTACAAACAGGTCAAATTGATATCGGTCGCTTTTCACTTGATAATATCGACAATATCACCCTACACAGCGGGCAAAGCGACCAGATATTTATGCCTGCAAAAGCATTTTCAAATGCATCTTATTTAAATATAAGTACAATAAAACCTCAATTTAACTCAAACGATAAATCAATTAACGGAAAGCTATCAATTAAAACCGGTTCATTAGGATTATTTAATCCTTCCATTGCAACAAATTTTAAAATATATGATAAACTTATAGCAACTGCCAATGCAGAATGGCTCTCCGCAAATGGCAAATACCCTTATACACTATACTATGGACAGGCTGGCACCGACAGTTCATCTGTAGAAAAAAGAGAAAACAGCGATGTGCAAAACTTAAGATTAGAAACTGCTATATTTGCACAAATTTCTAAACTCACAAAAGGTGATTTTAGAGTATATTATTACCAATCAGAAAGAGGCTTACCGGGTGCAACAATTTTTTACAATACTAAAAGCTTTTCTCAACAACGCTTATGGGACAAAACCTTTTTCGCACAAGCCCATATTGATCATGAATTTTCTACTAAATGGACCATACAAGGTGATGCTAAATACAACGGAGGTTACTTAAGATACCTAGATCCTTCATACTTGGGAGAAACCGGTAAAATTGAAGACATATTCAGTCAAAACGAATTATACGCATCGATTTCAACACTATATAAACCCCTTCAAAATCTATCATTCTCTTTGGCAAGCGATATCACTTCAGCCACTATGTTCTCTGAAAGAGAATCATTTGCCACTCCCACCCGCTTAACATCTCATTCAGCTTTTGCAGCAAAATTGATAAGCGAACAATTCCATTCCACTGCAAGTCTTCTATTTACACAAACATTCGAATCCACAGAAATTGGTAAACCTGCAGAGAATAGAACAAAACTGTCACCACATTTAAGTTTGTCATATAAACCATTCTACGATGTAGATCTAAGATTAAGGTCATTTTATAAAAATAGCTTTCGCCTGCCCACATTCAACGATCTTTACTATCCCCTGGTCGGACTAAGAAATTTAAAACCCGAAAACACTAACCAGTTTAATATAGGAGCAACTTACAGTACACAATCACCAAATAAATCATTGTACACTACCCTCTTGCTAGATGCATATCACAACAGAATAAAAGATAAAATAATTGCCTATCCAAGTGGCAACCTGCATCAGTGGACTATGATGAATTTAGGCGAAGTGCATATTAATGGACTAGATATATCATCAGAAAGCATATATCAATTGTCACAAAAGTTGAACCTGCTGTTTGGTATATCTTATACATATCAAAATGCAGTAGACAAAACCAATCCCGATAAAATCAATTATAATCATCAAATCCCGTATACCCCTCGTCATTCAGGCTCTGTAAGAACAATATTTGAATTGGTCTCAATAAAGTTTTCATACAATTTGCTTTGGTCAGGCCAGCGATTTACCAATGGATATAATATAGATGAATTCAAATTAAAAGGATATACAGATCATTCGGTATCATTATCAAAAGACCTCAAAATAAGCAAAAATTTATATACCGCTGGCATTGAAGCACTCAATATACTAAACAAAAATTATGAGATTATAAAGAACTACCCAATGGCAGGTCGAACAATTAGAATTAACTTAATAATGAATTATTAACAATATTGAAAATGAATAAACTATACTTGTATCTAACAGCAATTGTTGCACTTCTATTTATCTCTTGTGACGAGAGCTCACCAATTGATAATATTTTACCGCAAGAGGCCAATACAGTACTCATTCTAAACGAAGGGGGCTTTAATCAAAACAATAGTACCTTATCAATGTACGATCTCTTAACTGGTACATCTCAAAGAGATTATTTTAATTCAGTAAACAAAAGAGGTTTAGGTGATGTGGGCAATGATATGATTCTATATGGTTCAAAGCTATACATTGTAATGAATGTATCAGAAACTATAGAAGTTATAAACCCTTCAACGGGCATATCAATAAAACAAATTGATATGAAGAACGTGGATGATTCCGGCAAACAACCACGTCAGATAGCTGCTTATAACGGGAAGGTGTATGTTACCTCCTACGACGACACTGTTACCCGAATCGATACAGCATCACTAAATATCGAGTCTACTTTACTTGCAGGTTTAGACCCCGACGGCATAGTCGCTAATAACGGAAAACTATATGTAGCCAACTCAGGTGGACTCAATTATATGGGTGGATATAACAACACATTGTCTGTTATTGATGTTGCATCGTTTAAAGTAATTGACGAAATTGAGGTAGGAATAAATCCCACTAATTTGGACATCGATAATAAAGGAAATGTTTATATATCATCATTGGGAAACTATTTCGACACTCCTGCTTCGTTTCAAAAATTCGATCCAATTTCAAAGGCAGTTACAACTATTGAAGAAATATCTAATCCGGGTAAATTTCTTATTCACGATAATAAAGCTTATATAGTGCAAGGTTCATACGGAAATCCATACAAAGTAATAGTATACGATTGCATTACAGAAAAGGTTATATCAAACAATTTCATAACCGATGGTACACAAATAGACCCAATTCACTCAATATCGGTAGATCAAAAAACAGGCGATATATTTATTATGGAATCTGATTTCAGCACTCCAGGCTCAGTATACTGTTTCGATAAACATGGCAAGCTAAAATACAGTATAAATGGAATAGGATTAAATCCAAACTCGGTTATTGTATTATAAAAAAAACTCCAAACAATTAAAGTGTTCGGAGTCTCTACTTATTATTTATTATTTATCAAAAGGCATTCCAAGTGATTGGCGTGCCTTTTACTTTTATCTTAATCCAAAGATGGCCTTTGGTTATCTTTTCTTTTAAGATAAAAGATTTCTGTTTCATCTTTTGAATCACGTAATATCTGAATCAGTTCAAAACCTTCTTTACTAAGCATATTAAGAACATCAATCATACCATTAAAAGAAACAACCCTCCTTCTTTCATCAGTAATCTGAGGAATTCTTCCACCTTGCCCCCAATCAAACCTTACAGATATCTTAGAGCTAAGTAGAGCACCCGTATCGGCCCATACTCTAATATATTCTGTTTCAATTTCACTTATTGGTGTTTCATTTACATATTGTGCATTAGCAAAAGAGAAACATCCGATTGATAACATCGTTAATAAAAAAAGTTTTAGTTTCATAATTACTAGTTTATAAATTTGGTTTAAGTATATATCAAAGGGTTTAATCTAGTTTAAGTACAGCCAAGAAAGCCTTCTGCGGCACTTCAACATTACCCACCTGCTTCATACGCTTCTTTCCCTCTTTCTGCTTTTCTAGAAGTTTACGCTTACGAGATATATCACCACCATAACATTTTGCGGTAACATCCTTTCTAACAGCCTTAATAGTTTCACGAGCAATAATCTTAGCACCTATAGCCGCCTGAATAGCAATATCAAATTGCTGACGCGGAATAAGCTCTTTCAGCTTCTCACACATTCGTCTACCAAAAGTCTGAGCATTATCAAAATGAGTAAGAGTAGATAATGCATCCACCGGTTCTCCATTCAATAAAATATCCAAGCGAACCAATTTAGAAGGCCTAAAATCATGCATCTGATAATCAAAAGAAGCATATCCCTTAGATATACTTTTTAGCTTGTCATAAAAGTCAATTACAATTTCACCAAGAGGAATATCGTAAATGATTTCAATTCTGTTTCCTGAAATATAATTCTGTTTTATAAGCTCACCACGTTTTCCCAAGCAAAGAGTCATTATAGGCCCAATATACTCAGTAAAAGTAATAACAGATGCACGAATATACGGCTCCTCAATATAATCTATCAATGTAATATCAGGCAAACCACCGGGGTTATGCACCTCCTTCATATTTCCCTTTTTATCATAAACCTTATATGAAACGTTAGGAACAGTAGTAATAACATCCATATTAAATTCCCGTTCAAGTCGTTCCTGCACAATCTCCATATGCAACAATCCAAGAAATCCGCATCTAAATCCAAATCCAAGTGCAACAGACGATTCAGGTTGAAATGTTAACGAAGCATCATTTAGCTGCAATTTCTCTAACGAAGACCTTAGATCTTCAAAATCTTCACTATCAATAGGATAAACACCAGCAAAAACCATTGGTTTAACCTCTTCAAACCCCTCAATAGCCTTAGGTGCAGGGCGTTTAAGATGAGTAATTGTATCACCCACCTTCACCTCTTTAGAAGTTTTAATACCAGAAATTATATAACCTACGTCCCCACAAAAAACTTCAGCTCTAGGTTCCATACCTAACCGAAGTATGCCCACTTCATCAGCATCATACTCCTTGCCGGTATTTATGAACTTAACAGAATCGCCTTTTTTAATAGATCCATTCTTTATTTTAAAATAAGCAATAATACCACGAAATGAATTAAACACCGAATCAAAAATTAAAGCTTGCAAAGGTGCCTCAGGATCACCTGCAGGCGCAGGAACACGCTCAATAATGGCACTTAATATCTCTTCAATGCCGATACCCGTTTTCCCGCTGGCTCTTAGAACTTCCTCTCTGGGCGTACCCAAAAGCTCCACAATCTGGTCCTCCACCTCATCAGGCATAGCACTATCAAGGTCTATTTTATTAATAACCGGAATAATTTCCAGGTCGTGTTCAATAGCCATATACACGTTAGATATAGTCTGCGCCTGAATTCCCTGAGCCGCATCAACAATTAGCAATGCACCCTCGCAAGCGGCAATAGAGCGCGACACCTCATACGAGAAATCTACGTGCCCCGGAGTATCAATAAGATTCAGTATATATTTCTCGCCTTTATACACATAGTCCATTTGAATAGCGTGACTCTTAATAGTAATTCCACGTTCACGTTCCAGATCCATACTGTCGAGCACCTGAGACTGCAAATTTTTGCCTTCCACAGTTTTTGTAAACTCCAGAAGTCTATCAGCCAAGGTGCTCTTTCCATGATCTATATGAGCTATGATACAAAAGTTTCGTATTTTATTCATTTAATATATTTATAACCTAATAATAATTCAAGATATTTACCGTTCGCAGGGAATTAAAAGTCTGCATTATTCGGAGTTCTTGGAAACGGGATGACATCACGTATATTTGTCATTCCAGTAACAAACAACATTAAACGTTCAAATCCTAGTCCAAAGCCCGCATGAGGCGCAGTGCCAAACTTTCGTGTTTCAAGATACCACCAAATCGGATCAGTATTCATTTTAATTGCCTTCACATGATCCATCAATTTATCATAATCCGATTCACGCTCCGATCCACCAATAATTTCACCAATCTTAGGAAAAAGCACATCCATTGCACGCACAGTTTTTCCGTCCTCGTTATGTTTCATGTAAAACGACTTAATCTCTTTTGGATAGTCGGTCATAATCACCGGACGTTTAAAATGCTTCTCAACAAGATACCTCTCGTGCTCAGATTGAAGGTCCGCTCCCCAATAAACAGGAAACTCAAACTTATGTCCCGATTCCTCAAGAATTTTAACCCCATCGGTATATGTAAGTCTCACAAACTCATTATCAACAACAAAGCGCAAGCGTTCAACCAATTCCTCGTCATACATCTTAGCCAGAAATTCAATATCATCTTTGCAATGCTCAAGAGCATAACCAATAAGATATTTCAGGAAATCTTCAGCCAAATTCATATTGTCAACATTATCATTAAATGCAACCTCAGGCTCAATCATCCAAAACTCAGCAAGGTGACGCGGAGTGTTAGAGTTCTCTGCCCTAAAAGTAGGACCAAATGTATAAATAGCTCCCAATGCCATAGCACCCAACTCACCCTCAAGTTGCCCCGATACGGTGAGATTTGTCTGCTTACCAAAGAAGTCTTCCGAAAAATCTATTTTCCCTTCCTTCGTTTTAGGAGGATTACTTAAATCAAGAGCCGTTACTTCAAACATCGATCCTGCTCCCTCTGCATCCGAAGCTGTAATAATGGGAGTATGAAAATAGAAGAACTCTCTATCATTAAAATACTTATGAATTGCATACGACATATGATGGCGCATTCTAAAGATTGCTCCAAATGTATTTGTACGAGGACGAAGGTGTGCAATTTCTCTTAAAAACTCCAATGAATGCCCCTTCTTCTGCAAAGGATAAGTAGTAGGATCTGCTCCCCCATAAATCTCAACCTCTGTAGCTTGTATTTCAACGGTTTGCCCTTTACCTTGCGATTCTACGAGCTTACCGTTTACATTAATACAAGCACCGGTTGTTATTGGCTTAAGAAACTCTTCACCAAACTGCTCTATATTAATAACAATCTGTATGTTATGAATAGTTGAACCGTCGTTTAAAGCCACAAAACCAACATTCTTATTACCTCTGCGGGTACGCACCCACCCTTTTACATTTATCTCCTCTCCAAAATTATTTAGCTGTAAAGCCTCTGAAATTTTAAACCTCTTAATTTGTTTCATAATCCAACACCGTTATCCCACTCAAGAGATTAAGTTGTATAATATTTCTAATTTATTATTTAATCAAACGCACCCATACGAAGCATATTCACTTCTTGTTCCGATAAATAGCGCCATTTACCACGAGAGAGTTTTTTCTTTGTAAGACCTGCAAAATACACTCTATCAAGCTTCATTACCCTATAACCAAGACTTTCAAAAATGCGTCTTACAATTCTATTCTTGCCCGAGTGAATTTCAATACCCACTTGAGTTAAATCTTCCTCAGTAACATAACTGATTGCATCAGCGTGAATCTCACCGTCTTCCAGCTCAATCCCATCAGCAATAGCCTGCATATGTTCCATCGAAACCGGTTTATCAAGCCAAACCTGATAAATCTTTCTCTTCTCGTACTTAGGATGTGTTAATTTAGATGCCAAATCACCATCATTTGTAAGCAATAAAACACCAGTAGTAGCCCTGTCAAGACGACCAACCGGATAAATCCTTTCCGAAGCTGCACTTTTCACAAGCTCCATCACAGTCTTACGGTTTTCCGGATCATCTGTAGTAGTAACAAACCCTTTAGGCTTATTCAGTAAAACATAAACTTTACTCTCAAGCTGCACCGTTTGATTATGAAACATAACTTCATCGGCACGAGTTATTTTTGTACCTAGCTCTTTAATTACCTCACCATTTACTTTCACAACACCCGCAAGAATAAACTCATCTGCCTCTCTACGTGAGCAAATACCTGCATTAGCAATATATTTATTCAAACGAATTGGTGCAGTAGGATCTGCGTTTTCCTTGTATTTAACCTGTTTAAATGGCTTTTTCTTTTTAAGAGTTTTGCCACCTTGCGATGATGAACTATAACCAGAGTCCTGATTATTACCCCAACCCCTGTTGCCACCATAACCACTCCCCTGGCCACGTGGTTGCGATTGAACACGCTCACCAACTCTTGGGCGTCTTTTTCTTACACCATCATCACTGCTTCCACCTCCCGATGAATCTCTTTGTGGTCTGGAGTTATAGGATCTCTCCGATCTATCATAATTACCTTGTCTGTCGGAGTTATAAGATCTGTCTGAATTATACGGTCTAGCCGGTCTGTCAGAATTATATGACCTGTCTGAATTATACGGTCTGGCTGGCCTGTCCGAATTATATGACCTGTCTGAATTATACGGTCTGGCTGGCCTGTCCGAATTATAAGGCCTATCAGTGTTATAAGACCTATCAGGCCTTTCAGATCTATCAGATCTCTCTGAATTATTACCATCTCTTTGAGTTCTGGAAGAGTGTCTCTCATTTCCCGCGCTGTAAAAACTTTTCTTCGGGCGCGATTCTTCGTTGTTTGTTGTCATTGTTGCAATTACTTTTTTGTTTTAAAATCAAACCTCACGGTTTTTAACTTAGCTAAAACACATTCCGGTTATTAAGTATATAATCACCGGCTCTCAATTTTTCCTTAAAAATTACGGTACATTAATGTTATAAATTTATATCCCAGTATATGATTGCGGAGTTATTGCTTTAAGCTCTTCTTTCACCCTATCGCTAACATCCAAGCCCTCAATAAATTCAGCAATACTATCTCTGGTAATATGTTTATTGGTGCGTGTCAGATCCTTTAATGCTTCATATGGTTTTGGATAACCTTCGCGTCTCAATACTGTTTGTATTCCCTCAGCAACCACTGCCCAGTTATTCTCCAAATCCCTGTCTATCGCCTCCAAATTTAATAACAATTTATGCATCCCTTTTGTTGTGCTTTTTATTGCAATTAATCCATGAGCAACAGGAACTCCAATATTTCTAATAACAGTAGAGTCTGTCAAATCTCTTTGCAACCTCGAAATGGGTAGTTTAGCCGCCAGATGCTCCAATATAGCATTAGCAATACCCAAGTTGCCCTCAGCATTCTCAAAGTCGATAGGGTTCACCTTATGAGGCATAGCCGACGAGCCAATCTCTCCCTCTTTAATCTTCTGTTTAAAATACTCCATCGATATATATTGCCATACATCCCGACAGAAATCAATAAGAATATTATTGATACGCTTCATTGCATCAAAAGAAGCAGCAAAAGCATCGTAGTTCGAAATCTGGGTAGTATATTCCTCACGCTTCAATTTAAGGCTATTAAAAAGGAATTTATTACCAAACAACTTCCAATCAACATCTGGATATGCAACCTTATGAGCATTAAAATTGCCGGTAGCACCACCAAATTTAGCTTTAGCAGGAATATGTTTTAACACCTCAAGTTGATTAGATAATCTATATGAAAAAACCTTTAGCTCTTTCCCTAGGCGTGTTGGAGAAGCAGGTTGCCCGTGCGTACGAGCCAACATCGGAATATCCTTCCACTCATCGGCCAAACCCTCAATTAATGCTATCAACTTCTCAAGCTCCGGAATATACACCATATTCAGGGCATCCCTCCACATCATTGGAGTTGCCGTATTATTAATATCCTGCGATGTTAATCCAAAATGAATAAACTCTTTAAATTCCGATAAATTAATAGCATCAAACTTCTCTTTCAAGAAATACTCAACAGCCTTAACATCATGATTAGTAACACCCTCAATTTCTTTAATGTCCTGTGCATCATCCTCATCAAAACCAAGGTAAATACCCCTAAGCCTGTTCAGCTTATTTACATCTATCCCTTGCAAAGATACAACAGTAGGTTCGCTACATAATGCAATAAAATATTCAATCTCCACCTGCACCCTATACTTAATAAGTGCATACTCTGAAAAGAAAGGATACAGATCTGTAATTTTTTCTCTGTATCTTCCATCAATAGGTGATATTGCTGTGAGTTGGTTTAAGTTCATTCTTATTGTGATAATTATCTACTTTTATTAAGCTACAAAAATAGTGATAATTATAGAGCCATAAAAATTTTGATAAAAATAAATGAAAATATTTTGCTAGAATGTAAAAAGGTTCTATCTTTGCATTCGCTTTTCAGGAAAACAATTACTCATAGCGATGAGAAACAAAAAGAAAAGCCAAAACATTATGAGGGCGTTTAGCTCAGCTGGTTCAGAGCATCTGCCTTACAAGCAGAGGGTCGGCGGTTCGAATCCGTCAACGCCCACAAAATTAAAGCACTTATCGATTTATTTCGGTGAGTGCTTTTTTTTGTTTAATAACCTAAAGTCGTTTAATAAATCTTTAGTCAAATCAGAACTACCAACTAATCGGAGAAAGTCCGTACATCCTTCGGATCCTCCTCGAAAATTTCAATGAGAATCAAGAGAATGTGCAGACAAATTGCATCTTTATTAACTTGATGTATATTTGTAGCTCACTAAACAGATGAAAATATTATGAGACTTTGGTCTGTACACCCAAAATACTTGGATGCAAAGGGTATTGTTGCATTGTGGAGAGAGGCATTGCTTGCCAAGCATGTTTTGGAGGGAAAAACAAAGGGATACAAAAATCATCCGCAGCTTAATAGATTTAAGGATACAACAAATGCTGTTGACTTTATAAATTTGTACTTAAGCGGTGTGTGGCTGGAGGCTAATGTGCGAGGTTATAATTTTGACCGTAATAAAATTGATTGGAATTTTATTATTGGCAGTTTAACTGTTACAAGCGGTCAGATGGAGTATGAAAGATCGCATCTGCTGGGCAAGTTACAGTTGAGGGATGTTGAGAAATTTAAGATTGTTGAAAAGATAATTAGCCTTGAGTCTCACCCTTTGTTTGAGATAGTAGAGGGAGAAATAGAAAATTGGGAAATTGTTTGATGGTTAGTCATTCAATTGCCCAATAATCATAAAGAATATTTTTCTTGTTATGTAGTTAGAACTTAATCATTACTCCAATTGCTGGAAGAACGGTTCCGTTGTATGTTTGAATTTGTCGCAGTATTTGCTTTTCGGGGTTAGATGGGTCGTCCATAATCATGCCGCTTGCATCTCTGTTGGTGTATATTGGGGTGCTCTCCGACTGGAAGTTGTATGCATTCTGAACATCAAGGTAGAAGTTGAGCATCATCTTCTCGAAATAGAATTCCTTGTCGAGTCTCAAATCTAGCTGGTGTGAGTCTTTAAGTCTGAGTGTATTGTAGTTGTTGTAATCGAGATATGGCCTGTTGCTTACCAGCCAAGCGTCTTTATTTGTTGATAGCTCCATATCTATTGGAGAGAATGGTGCGCCACCAACGTAGCGCCAACGCATTGATACATTCCAGTTTTTGGGAAGGTTGTAACTTCCAAGTAGGTTTACCATATGGCGGGTATCCCAGTTGGATGGTCTGTACACTCCGTCGGCACCTGTGAATTCACTTTTAAACAGTGTGTAGGTTACCGTGCTGTTGAAATTTTTATAATCCATTAGCTTACCCGAGAACTCGATACCGTATGCCCTACCCTTGCCGGTGGATATAATTTCTTCATCGCCAATTTGTCCGTAATCTGTGCCTTTGCCAGCTATACTCATTCCGTCGGTTACAGAAAGTGGGTAGTTGCTGTAAAGCTTATAGAAGCCCTCGAGGTTAAATGTTAATTTGTTGCTTGGCTCAAATGCAAAGCCTGCAATTGCCTGGTTGGAGATGATATGCTTGAGGTTCTCGTTTTTGTTTACAAATATGCCTTGCTGGTCTTTAAACCCAAGTGTTGTGTAGGCGGGGCGCATAGCGTATCTACCAACATTGGCGTTTATATCCCACTTATCTGTAATCCTGTATGAAGCAGAGAAACGTGGTGATATTTGGTTTAGCGGATTCTTCATATTGCTGTTGAAGTTGTTTCCGATTGTATTAATGCCCAATGATAGTGATAGCTTGTTATCAAGATAAGTGTCTGAGGCTTGCACAAATGCCTGATAAGACCAAAGATCTAGTTCTGTATTGTAAATTAAATCGTTAAGAGAGCCATTGCTAAAAACTTTGCGGTTGGTTTTGTTTATGTAATGAGAATAAGTCATACCAGCACCAAAGAGAAGTTTTACGGGCAGGTCGGGGTAACTTCTCTCGAATCGTAGCTTGTTTTCTGCTTCATCCGATAGGTAGTCTGATGATTTGGGTTGCGACTCATCGTTGTTGGGGTATTTAAAGTTTCTGTTGCGCAGCATATTTCTGCTTAGTACCCATGTATCGAAATAATTTGTGCTAAATCGTTTGTAAACCGTACCAATTGTATAATTCCATTGCTGATAAACAGGGAGGTAATCAAGCAAATAGCGTTGTGCCTCTGTGCCATCTTCCTGCAAATCGGTGTTTAACTTCATGTTGTCAATTGCTCCAAGACCGATTATAGAGAGTTCGTTTTTGGGATTGATTTGATATTTATACTTTACCTGAAAATCGTTGTAGGTAGGAAGAAACGGCAGTCCGATAAATTTAAACAGCAGCTGCAGGTATGATTGACGGGCCGAAACTATGAAGGTTGATTTGTCTCCAATGGGTCCATCCATTGTAAATGCCGCATCCGAAGCACCAATTCCTACCTGGGTGTGGATACGGTCGCGGCTACCATCTTTTTGACGAATATCCATTACCGAGCTTAATGAGTTGGGCCTGTTGGCTGGGAATGCGCCTGTATAAAAATTGACCTCCCTTACGAAGTCGGGGTTTATAATTCCTACCACTCCTCCCGATGACCCTTGTGTGGCGAAGTGATTGATAATTGGTATTTCTATGCCATCGAGATAAAATACGTTTTCGGAGGGGCCCCCACCACGTACGATAAGGTCATTACGATTGGGATCGGTTGCGCCAACTCCGGGGAGCGACTGCACAGCTTTTGACACATCTCTATTTACACCGGCTGCTTTTTCTATATCTCTAACGCCTATTGTGAGATATGACACGGGGCTTTCGATTTTTCTGATATTCATTGTTGGACGCACCACCACTTCATCTATTAGTGTTGATGACTCGGGTACCGCTATATCTATAAATGCGGTTTGGTTGCCCTGAATATGCACCTCGGCAGATAGTGTGGTCTCAAAACCTACATAACTAACCATTAGGCGCACAAACCCGGGAGGGCCTATTATCTCGTAATTGCCATCGAGGTCTGTGGTTGTTCCAATTGTGGTTCCCTGAATTTGAACTGTTGCAAACTCTAGAGGTAAGTTATTTTTTTGGTTATAAACTCTTCCCTTCACAGTGCCGTTTTGAGCAAACGTGAACAGGCTCACTATAAGAAAAAGTGATGTAAATAAATATTTGTACATAAATTTGATTATATATTCTTTGTATTAATTTTCACGATACTAAAACAAAGATACAAGATTTAAGTTCAAAAACACCCCAAAGACCTGTGAAGTGCCCTTGGGGTGCAATCAAATGAAAGATATGTATGAAATTTACAGAGCGTCTCTTAGTGCTTTAATTTCGTTATGAGATAATTTAATTATCTGAAGTTGACTTAGTAGTATTTCTCTTTGGGTAGGTGTTAATTCATCCGAATCGAGGGCTGTATTGTATGCAGTAATTGCTGCATCTTCGCCTCGCTCGCAGTTGTTTAACACAACCTTGCGGTCTCCACCAGTTAGAAAAGCACCTACATCCATCCATCCTCTGTATATTTTGCCCAGAGCCATTGTGCCTGTAGCTATTTTCTCGCCCAAGAGGGCTACTTCTGCTGTTAGCTCACTATGGAAGGCTTGACTTTCGTTTATTTTTTCTTGAAATACTATTTTTAAATCTGCATCTTCAACTTCCAGGTTATCAATAGCTTTTTTGTAACCTTCTACTCTGTCGTTATTTATCTTTACTAAATCGTTTAATACTTCTGCTTGTTTTTCGAAATGCATAATTATCGGTTTTAAGAATTAATAATTTATTTACTGACAATACACTTATTAATTATATTAGTCAGACTTTAATCTAAAAACGATCTAATTCTCTATCGAACCAACTTCTAACCTCATCTTTAGATTTACCTGTTCTTTTTTGGATTCTTCCTAAAAGTTCATCCTCTTTGCCTTCTACATAGAGTAAATCATCATCTGTAAGATCAGACCATTCTTGTTTTGCACGACCTTTTAATTCATTCCAGTTTCCTTTAATTCTTAATTTGTCCATAATAGATAAGTTTTATATGAGTTCCTTAATTGAAAGCTCTATCTCATAAACATAGAGAATTTGAGTATGGTTCATGATATTGGTGGATATAAAAGTTATTTATGGTTGATTAACTAGTTTTCATATAATCAGGTGGTTATAAAAGAAATGTGTTTGTAAACTTTTAAAAAGAACAAAAGATTATTTATAATGTTTTAAAGAGGTGCATTTAGAAGACTAGCTTGCTTGTATTATGTATTAACGAGAAATAGTGTAACTTTTAGTATACTGTTAAAAATTGATTGATTATGGATTGGCTTGAATTACTTTTTGGTGATGAAGATGCGAATTTTTTACTAGAAATTGCTTTACGCTCTGTTATAATGTTTTTACTCATATTCCTTGGATTAAGAGTAGCGGGAAGAAGGGGTGTTAGGCAATTATCAATTTTTGAACTGCTTATAATCATTTCACTTGGGTCTGCAGCAGGTGACCCCATGATATATAAAGAGATTGGTATTTTAAATTCATTAGTGGCCTTTGCGGTGGTTTTCTTTGTGTATTGACTGATAACCAAGCTAGTTGAAAATTCTGAAAAGATGGAGGATATACTTGAGGGTGAGCCCATGTATATTATTAGAGATGGAAAAGTTTCTAAAGAGGCTTTGAAAAATAAAGTGCTTGCAGGAGATGAGTTTTTTGCTTCGTTGAGATTTCAAAACTTTTCGCATATGGGACAGGTTAAAGCGGCTATTTTGGAAACGTCGGGTGAGGTGAGCATACTTCCGTTTAAAGATGATGAAGTGAAGCCAGGATTGCCTGTATGGCCCGATCTATTGCACAATATGTATAAGGTGATGCCTGCTGATGGTGTATATGCTTGTTATACGTGTGGTAGTACTAAACATATGGCGAGGGATGAGAAGGCCGATTGCACCTTTTGCAAGAAAAATAATGTGTGGATTGAGGCTATTAGTGAGGTTAAAAAGGAATTTGTTTAGAATTGAGTTAATATTTTAGATAAACACATCAATGTGGCCAATGGACTTGGCATATTTACTTACTACGGCTTCTTTAGAGAAATCAGTTCCTAGATTTTATCTTCCTACTTATATTACGGATGCATCGAGGGAGTTAGTGCCAAATATATTAGCTACCGTTGATGGTATGCCAATATATAAGTATTGAGCTAATAAAACAAGCACGGGTGATTGAGGTTTAATAGTTTAATTCTAAGAAAGTGGATTGGGCGCTGGACCAACCTCTTTGCCTCCTGATTTTATTCTTGTTTCGGGTAATGGAATAAACTCTTTGTTGTCGTTTGGAGGTAGAATAATTCGCCCTGCCTGCCAGTCGGCTTTGGCTTGCTCGATTCTTTCTTTACGCGACGAGACAAAATTCCACCAAATAAATCGTTCTCCCAATGGTTCTCCCCCTAATAAAAGTAGTGTTGTATTTTCAATTGCAACTATTGAAGGATCTTCGTTTTTTGAGAATATAATCATTTGACCCATATAATAATTGAAGCTATCTATCTGGAGCTTGCCGTTTGCAATATAAATTGATCGTTCTGAATATCCTATTGGCAATGCAATTTTTGCACCTGCATCTAAGTTTACATGTAAATAGAAAAGTGGTGAGTGTGTCTTTACATTATTTTTTAATCCGTATGCCTCACCTGCCACCAGTCGCATCCACACTCCTTTATCAGTGTGCGTTCCCAGCTGTTCTGGTTGATAATTCTTGAACGTTGGAGTACTCTCTTCGTCCTTTTCGGGGAGGGCAACCCATGTTTGAATCATTTCTAATGAGCTCTTTGCAAGTAGTTCGGGGTCTTCAAATCGCTCTGAATGTGAAATACCTTTGCCTGCCGTCATCCAGTTTACTTCACCTGGGCGTATTGCTTGTTCTACTCCCAGACTATCGCGGTGTGTTACCTGGCCTCCTAATAGGTAGGTTACAGTGGATAGGCCAATATGAGGATGAGGAAGTACGTCCATTGAGGCAATGTTAGTTGGCATGGATGATATAGGACCGGCATGATCTAAAAAGATAAATGGTCCCACCATTCTACGACGACGATAGAGCAATATTCTGCGCACTTCTAGGCTATCGCTTATGGCTTCCATGCGTGCATCAATTATAATTTCAGGCATATGCTTAATAATTTGATTGTTACTATTATTATTTATAAATGTTTTTTGTTTTCTGCAAGTTAATTATAATTGATATTTATTTTGCTTTACACAATAAATATTTACCTATTCCTCAAGGAAATATTGATAATAATACTGAATTGGATCAAAATGACGAGTATTAATTGGTGAGATAAATAATATCTTATATCATTGGGTTAACTAAAAACTCTCTTAATTTTGTGTTTTCGGAGTTTTATTTTGGAAACTTAATGTTGCACCTTGGATAACAAATGGAAAATTTTATTTATACAAAACTTAATTTATTGGTAAATAATAATCATTTACATACTCTGTTTGATGGAGGTTTAATTGGGGTATAAATATGGTTTTAATTTAGAAAAAAGTTTTATAAACATAGATTTATTCGATTTATCATATTAGCTTTTATATTTGTTAATATCGTGTTTTTTTTGTACATTTGTTTTAGAAATCAATTAATAAAACAAAGAAAAGAAATTATGAAAACATTAAATTATTTACAATTAGATCCTAAGAGTACAGAAGGCACAGTTGATGGTTTGCAGAAGTTATTGGCAAATTTGCAGCTATATTATACCAACCTTAGAGGTTTTCACTGGAATGTAAAAGGAATTGAGTTTTTTGGTGCTCACGAAAAATATGAAGAGTATTATGATGAAGCAGCAGCTCATATTGACGAAGTTGCAGAACGTATATTGATGCTTGGTGGTGTTCCTTCACATAACTTTAGTGAATACTTAAAAGTTGCCACTATAAAGGAAACTGGCGTTGTTAATGATCCGGTTACAATTGGAAAGCATTTGTTAGATTATCTGAAAGAGCTTATTGCTATAGAACGTGAAGTTTTGGAAGCAGCGGGCGAAAACAATGATGAGGGCACTGCAGCACTTATTAGTGATTTGATATCTGGTCATGAAAAAGCCGTTTGGATGCTTACTGCATCGCTTTCTTAACCTAAGAAGTAAAAGACTAGTTCTTAATAACCTTGGCAGGTTATAACAATATAAAATATTAAGGGGCTTTTCCTAAAAAGGGAAGCTCCTTTTTTTATTTTTACTTATTTTCAATTAATACCATAAATTGCTTTTTATAAGTCTCGCCAATAGGTATCTGCTTTTTATCAATTATGATTCTGTTCTTATTAATACTCGATATTTTATCAACGTTGATTATGTAAGAACGGTGTACTCTTACAAACTTGCCCAACGGTAGATCTTCCTCTAATTGCTTAAGGCTCATTAAGGACAATATAGGTTTAAGATCGTTTAAGGTATATATCTTTACATAATCTTTTAATCCCTCGATATATAAGATATCGTCGTATATTATGTGAAGATACTTGTATTCTGACTTCACAAATATTCCTACTTTCTCTCTCTCCTTTTCTAATTCTGGAATTGATTTCTGTTTTATAATTTCAAACCAGTTGTAAGCTTTTTTAGCTGCTGCAACAAACTCTTCGAAAGAGAAAGGTTTTAACAGGTAATCCAGTGCATTTACTCTGTAGCCTTCTACGGCATATTCGCTAAACGCAGTTGTAAAAACAACACGTGTATGCAAACCAATTGTATGTGCAAAATCCATCCCGTTTACTTCGGGCATCTGGATATCGAGGAATAAAACATCTACTGTCTCGTTCGCAATATTCTGCATTGCAGACAGTGCATTACTATACTTGCCTGTTAACTTCAAAAAAGGAACTTTATTTACATAAGATTCTAGCAAAGAAACAGCTAAAGGTTCATCATCAACTATCCAACAATTCAGTATCATCCATTATCTTTTTTGTATCGAGTATAAGTAGAGTTGAGTATATATCGTTTTCAATTTTTGTTTCCCATTTATAGCTACCCAATTTTAATAATTCGAGCCTTCTTTTTACTAAATCGAGTCCTATACCGCTACCGCTCTTGTCTGACTGTGACTTGGGGAAATAACTATTTTTACATTCAAACTTAACTTTTCCATTGGGTTGCTCTTCTAACGACACATCAATAAACGACGGTTTATCTCCACTTATACCATGCTTAAATGCATTTTCTATCAAAGATATAAAAATTAAAGGAGGAATGAGGGTATTACCTTTTTCAGAATTACTAAATTCCGCTGTGAGCTTAACATTATCCGAAAGTCTAATTCTCATTAAGTCTATGTAGTTGCGCATAAAATTTATCTCTTGCCTCAACGGCACATAGGCTTGATTGTTGTCATATAATAAATGGCGAAGGAGCTTGCTTAAACTAACTACTGCTTTTTGAGCTTTTGGTGGATCGAACTCAATTAAAGCATATATATTATTTAGAGTATTGAGAAGAAAATGCGGATTAATCTGGTTTTTTAAATTTTGGAGTTCAGCTTCTGATTTAGCCTTTTCAAGCTCTTTACGCTCATTATCTACCTCAAACAACCTGAATGTCATTTTGGAAGCAACACTTAATCCCAGAATCAAGAAAAGCGAAGTTGAGTTGCGAATTATATGTGTTAATGAAATAACATTGCCCCTTCTTCCTCGCCAACGAGGTTTTAGATCTGGAAAAAGAGCATCTAGCCAAATCCAACTGTAATTCATTAAAAATGCAACAATAGCAATGAGCAGTATATTATAAATAATAAAACCTTTTATTTTTCCTTTAAACAGCAGTTTCTCAATAAATATGAAATAATTCACATAAAACACTAGCATAAAGCCAACCAATCCGGGTAAAGACCTTAAAAATGGACGCCAATTAAACAACTGTTCGCTATCCATAAAAAAGTATGGGAGGATAAAAATCACCCCCCATAATAATATGTGAACAAACACATTATTCCATGCTATTTGCCGATCTCGATGTATTTTGTTATCCATAATATAAGAATTTAAGTTTGGTTACATTCTTCCGCGGCCACCGTCGGGACCTCTTCTATTTTGCATCATATCGCTTTGCGTGGCACCTCCTTTAAAGATGTTAAAGCGATATACAAAATGCACCATAAAGTAGGTTGTTAAAGTATTTGTTGTTGTATCGCGTATATAATTTGAAGAAACACTTCTGCTTATATTGCTTCTTTGTTGCAAAATATCGTATATCTTAAAACGTATTGTACCATTCTTTTGTTTGAAAATTGTTTTTTGAAGAGAAGCGTTCCACAACCATTCATTTTGCTCAAATCCATCGGCATAACCCGAATTAGTATTATAATTAATATCACTCTCTAGAGTGAAATTTAATGGAAGATAAATTGATGTACTTGCATTTGCTCCATAATTAAAATACTCTTGATCGCGTTGCCCTTCTAGACTGTTTGTTACATTGTTGTAACTCACATTGCCTCTTACACTAAAATCAAATTGATCTGAACGATAGTTTATACCTAATACCTCGCTTAAATTTAATCTCTTGCTTAAGTTACTGTCCCTTATAATATTTATATCGTCGGGGTTCACTATTTCATTTGTTCCAGTGTAAGTTCCAGTATATCCATTAGAGTGATTGTAACTTGCAAAGGACATTGAGAATAGTGAGAACTTAATATTTTTGAAAGGTATATTCATCATTACACGACCATTTGCATTCCAATTACCTTGAATATTCTCGTACGTGGTAATTTTTCTACCAGATGATATATCTGTTGCTGTAAGAGACACCACATCGTTAGTCATATAACCTGCATTAGCAAAAGCATTGAATGAGCTTGCTTTCTCGGGGTTAGAGGAGCGATATCTAACATTTAATCTATGCTCAAAAGATGGTGTAAGATCGGGATTACCAAACCTAATATTTAATGGATCTGAAATATCAATTACTGGAGAAAGTTGATTAACAGATGGTTGGTTTGTGCTACCAAAATACCTTATTCTTAAATTCGAATTTCTATTCCAACGATAATTGAATTGAGCCATGGGTGCAAAATTAATTACATCTTGCCTGAGTGTATCAATTATCTGCTCGCCAATGAATGTTTTATTTCTAGAGCTGGATGGTTGCATAGAAAATCCAACCATATAATCATATTTTTCTCTGATAGATTGAAAATTAAGCTCTAATTCCTGACGAATAAAATTGTTATCTAAACGTTTACTATAAAGAGTATCAAGCACATTGTAGTTACCAGATCCCAATTCTTCTTCAGTTCGTGTATCTCTATCTGAAATTGAAACATTTTTTCTGTACTGATAGGCAAGTTGTATAAAATTATTCTTACCTATAGGCTCTACATATGATATATATCCGCGCCATGAGTTATTATCATTTATATTTGTGAAACGCTGATCAATTAAATCATTAGGACGAGTACCTCTGTAGTACATTGTTTCCGAAATACTGGTTCCATTATTTTCTGAATTACCAGTATTTCCACTAAGTTGAGCACTAATTACTCTTCCATCGTCTCCTAATTTGCGGCTAAAATCTAACCTTCCACCAACTTCACTACCCTTTCCTTCTGAGTAGTAATCTGAATGGCCATCGTTGATTCTATCTCCTGTTAATTCTTCTAAAGTATTAAATTCTCCTGTTTCTGATCTGGAGTTATTATATATTGAAGCATTGGGACGGAATATTAATTTAGTATATTCATTTGGATCCCACTCTAGTCTTAAATCCATATTAAAGTTTTCACTCAAATTATTAGATCTATTTGATTCGTCCTCTAAAGTATTGCCGGCGCTTAGAATATTTTGAGTGAATTCATCTGAAATAATGTCTGTGTCTGTATAGCCATAGCGTACATTTCCTCCTAATTTAAATTTTGATGAGAACTCTTTACTGAAGTTTCCTCCAATATTACCAGAAGTTGAAATACCATTGGTGCCTCCAAACATTCCTCCACGACCACCTCTTCCACCCATGCTTCCAAACATTGCTGTACCAAGGTCAGAGAATCCCGCATTATTAGTATTATTTATTCCTCCAAGCACTGTATATTGATCGTTATTCTTCATGTAATTAACCATTACATTAGCTTCATATCTATCCTTACTTCCATAACCTGCAAAAGCACTCCCAAATAATCCTTCTTTCATGCCGGGTCTAACAGTTAGATTTATGACGTTCTCCTCTTCACCATCATCAAAACCGGTCATTTGAGCCATTTCTGATCTTCTTTCTAATACTTGAAGTTTTTCAACCATATTTGCAGGTAAGTTTTTAGATGCAACTTTAGGGTCGTTGCTAAAGAACTCTTCTCCGTCTACTAATATTTTAGTAATAGCTCTGCCATTAACAGTTATATTACCCTCAGTATCTATTTCAACACCTGGCATTTTTTTTAATAAATCTTCTACTACAGCACTCTCTGTAACCTTATATGAGTCGGCATTATACTCTAGTGTATCGCCTTTTACTACTATCTCTGCTGCTTTTGCGGTAACAACAGTTTCAGATAATAATATATTATCAACACTCATGGTGAGCTTGCCTAAATTCACCACAGGGGCAGAAGAAGAAACTACTACATCTTTGAATAAATCGTTATAACCAATAAATGATATTTGTAAAATATATGAACCATTGCTAACAGGAATATTAAAACGTCCATCCAAATCTGATGCTTTACCTGTAATAAAAGTGCTATCCGATTTCTGCAAGACTCTAATATTGGCCTGGGGAATAGGCTCTTCTGTGGCTTCAGAAAATAATTCGCCTCTAATACTGCGACTAACATCAGATTGTGCGGAAATTGAAAATACTGACAACAATAATAGGGACACAAAGAAATAGATTTTTTTCATAAAATATATTTATAAATAGAAAGGATGAAACTTTAATCAATTGCAACAAAAATATAATAACGGGTTACTTACAACAAATCAAATAGACAAACCCACTATTTTCATCGACCAACAAAGGGTTATAGACTTTTAATAAATGACAGATTATAAATTATAATGAAGAAAATGCTTCATTTCATATAAAATATTCATATTTTTGCCAACTAGTCTATGTCATATAAGAAATTTAAATACTATTTAGTTAAAAAATAATTCAATTTACTATGTTGAAATCGTTACGAACTGAAGACTGGGTTGCAACCATTATTGGGGCAGTCATATTGGTACTTGTGGTAATTGCACCCTCTATCATGTGGAACAAAATATATATGTCAATAATTATTGCACTACTAGCATATTTGGGTTATCTTTTTATGGGTAATAAGGATAAAGGTCAATTTTTTATCTCCTTTGCATTTATTTATGTTTTAGCACAATTGGCCAGCTATTTATCATCACTTGCTTCTATTAAAACTATTGGTTTAGAATCAGTTTTCTTTGCAGTATTAATAGGATTGGTTATTAGAAATACTGTGGGTCTCCCAAAATTGCTTGAGTCTGCAGTAAGAAGTGAGTATTACATAAAAGCAGGTTTGGTAATTTTAGGAAGCTCAATTCTATTTAAAGAAATTATGAGAGCGGGTGCACTAGGAATGGTTCAGGCACTTATAGTGGTACTTGCAGTTTGGTATTTTAGTTTTTGGATTGCAACCAAAGCATTTAAGATTGATAAAGAAATGTCTATGTTGCTTTCTAGTTCAGTGTCAATTTGCGGTGTTTCTGCAGCTATTGCAACAAGTGGTGCTATAAAAGGAGATCCTAAGAAGCTATCATTTGTAATTTCACTAGTACTGATTGTTGCCATCCCTATGATGTATCTTCTGCCATATCTGGCAGGACTCATGGGACTCACACAAGAAGTTGCAGGAGCGTGGCTAGGTGGCACGATTGATACCACAGCAGCCGTAGTAGCATCCGGCAAGTTTATTGGTGAAACAGCCGAACAATATAGTGTAATTATTAAATCGGCGCAAAACGTGTTACTTGGTGTAGCAGCTTTTGTTATTTCTATTTACTGGTCCTATAAAGGAACCAATAACGAAATAAGACCAACCGGCAGAGTACTTTGGGATAGATTTCCAAAGTTTGTATTAGGGTTTCTTGTTGCCTCGCTTATATTTAGCTTTGCTTTTGATATGGAAACAGGTAAAGAATTGTCGCGTATAGCCAACAGAGGCTCAAGGGAGTTATTATTCTCATTAGCTTTTATTTGTATAGGACTTGAGACAGACTTCCGCTATATCTTTAAGAAGGAGAACTCAAAATACATATGGTCGTTTCTTACAGCACAAACATTTAATGTAATTATCACTCTCTTAGTTGCTTGGCTATTGTTCTCTCAATCATAACTCTTTAGCTACCTTCAACCATTTGAAATTTGCATGCTCTGTTGTTATGTCTTGCCAAGACTCAACATTAAATTCGAAGCATGCAGTTGATGAGGTAGGTAAATTATCGAGGTTTACACCTAATATATTTATCAAGTCAGTAAGCCCAGGATTATGACCTATGAAAACGCAACTATTTATATTATCGGGTAATTTAGAAATTACATTCATAATCCAGCGTGCCGGTGCAAAGTATAGATTCTGATCGGTTTGAATATTATCTATAGAGTATTCCATACCTTCTGCTGCCAGTATAGCTGTTTCATGTGCTCTTTTTGCAGATGATGAGAGAATTAAATCGGGAGTTCCGTTTTTCTTGTTAATAAATGCACCCATATCAGAAGCATTTTTTCTTCCTCTTTCCGTTAGAGTTCTATCGTAATCATCTTTTGCCATTGTGTCTTGTTCTGCTTTACCGTGGCGGAAGATAATAAGTTGTTTCATATATTTATTAATTTATTTAGTAGTTTGCATATGCATAAAACTGACTACAAATTTAGTTATAATATTTCAGTTTGATTTCATTTTATTTTTTGTCTAACAACACAATTCACTCCAATTAATTATTTTCACTTCATCTTCATCTATTAATCAAACCTTTATTACTATTTTTGATTTTCGAAACATATAATTATAATTATGACAAAAAGAATCAGAGTTACAGTAGGAATTATTGCTGCAATAATAATCTTATTGCTGATTGGATTTATTTATAGTACTTTCTTTAGACCTCAATATGGAACCAGTTCAAATGTAGTTGGAGTTATAACACTAAGTCTAGTTATAGGTGCAATTATAACTTATTTATCGTTACAATTAAGGCAAGCCAGAAATAGCACAGTCTCTACCAAAACCTCCTCTCACACAGTAATTGAAAGCATAAAAAGAGTTTTCAAAATAGTTGTTGCAGAGGGACAAATGAATGAGATATTTAACTATGAGAATACAATAAGGCTACTTAAAGTTATTCCTTCTACAAAAAAGGCATTAGTTATTGTGCGTGCAAATGTCTTAATTGGATATGACGTAAATAAGTGTAAATGGGAAATTGATGAAGAGAAAAGAGTGATTAAATTGATGAATTTTCCCAAGCCTGAGATATTATCATTAGAAACCGACTTCAATTACTATTATTTTGAAGATGATTTATTTAATTTCATTAGCAGAAAAGATCTTCAAGAAATTCAGTATCTGGCAAAAGAACAAGTAAAGAAATCAGTACTTCAAAGTGATTTATTGAAGATTGCATCCGAACAGATGAAGCTTTTGATAGGAGAGATTACAACATTAAACAATTGGCAAATAGAGAATATAGCTCTTATAGATGATTATAGTTATCCTAAGGATGTGGTAGAAAAAATAGATGAGCCGAAAGAATCAACTCATCTACTAAAAAAGATTAACCTGCTTGAAAAAGCTGCAAGTATTTTAAAAATTAAAATTTAAAACTAGTTATTCTAAAACATATTATTTTAAATCCAATTACTCTAAATCCAATTACTCTAAATTTTACTATACTAAGACTAGTTATACTAAATCTTGCCAATCTAAAATCACTTTACCGCACTGGCCTGTTTCCATTATATCAAAGCCTTTCTGAAAATCATTTACACTAAAACGATGTGAAATAATTGGTGTTAAATCAAGCCCCGAAATCAACATTTGCTCCATTTGATACCATGTTTCCCACATCTCGCGACCATAAATGCCCTTAAGTGTAAGTGACTTGAAGATGATTTTATCCCAAGCGACTGTCGTTGAATTAGGAAGTATACCTAATAAAGAAATCTTAGAACCATTATACATATTTTCAATCATTTCTTTAAATCCTGCAGAAGACCCCGACATTTCAAGACCAACATCAAATCCTCTCATACCTAAACTCTTTACAGCTTGAGCAACCGTTTCTCCCTTTGAAAGATTAACTGTAACCGTAGCACCCATTTTCTTAGCAATATTAAGTCTATACTCACTAAAATCGCTAACCACAATATATCGTGCACCTGCAAATTTACATATTGCAGTAGCCATGCTACCTATAAGACCTACCCCAGTTATAAGCACATCTTCTGCAATTAGTGGAAATGAAAGAGCTGTATGAGTTGCATTACCAAATGGGTCCATAATTGATACAATGTCATCAGGTATGCGACTATCTACTTTTACTACGTTTGCAGCAGGCAGTGATAGATACTCGGCAAAGGCGCCATCTCTATTGACACCTACACCTATAGTATTTTCGCAAACATGTAGTTTCCCTCTTCTGCAATTTCTACAATGGCCACAAGCAATATGACCTTCGCCAGTAACTCGATCACCAATCTTTATATTTTCTACACCACTTCCCATATCAACAATTTCTCCAACATATTCATGACCAATAGTCATTGGAGTTTTAATTGTCTTCTGAGACCATTCATCCCATTTGTATATATGTAAGTCGGTACCACATATAGATGTTTTCTTTATTTTAATTAAAACATCATTCACTCCAATTGATGGAATTGGCAACTCTTCCATCCAAAGTCCCTTTTCTGGTCTTAACTTTACTAATGCTTTCATGTTTTTCTAGTTTCTAATTACTGATCCTATAGTTTTATCTAGTGTTGTCTAGTTTCTATTTTACTGATTTACTACATATATCAACCTATGTATCCGACAGTTTCAAGTATTATATGATATGGTATGATTCAATAATACTCAGTTTAAATATAGTTTAATCCAATCCAATTCTACTAAATTACTTTTAATTCTTTACCTACTTTAATAAACGCTTCAATAGCTTTATCAAGATGCTCACGTTCGTGTCCTGCAGAAAGCTGAACTCTGATTCGTGCTTCATCCTTAGGCACCACTGGGTAATAGAAGCCGGTTACGTAAATCCCTTCTTTCAGCAACTCCTCTGCATATTGTTGAGATAGTTTTGCATCATAAAGCATAACTGCACAAATTGCCGATTGAGTAGGCTTAATATCAAAGCCTGCCTCCTTCATTCTCGAAATAAAGTATTCTACATTTACATGCAACTTGTCTTGCAGGTCGTTGGTCTCTTCAAGCATATTAAAAGCCTCAACCCCCGATGCAGCCACCATAGGTGGAATAGAGTTTGAAAACAGATAAGGTCTGGAACGTTGACGAAGCATATCTATGATTTCCTTTCTTCCGGTTGTGAACCCTCCAATTGCACCTCCAAAAGCCTTACCAAGCGTTCCGGTAATTATATCAACCTCTCCCAGCAAGTTATAAAGCTCAGATATGCCTTTGCCTTTTTCGCCTACTACACCAGCCGAATGACTTTCATCAACCATTACAAGTGCGTCATACTTTTTGGCAAGTTCCATTATTTTGTCTAATGGGGCTACATTACCATCCATAGAAAAAACACCATCTGTAACAATTATTCGAAAACGCTGAGATTGAGCTTCTTTTAGCTTTTCTTCCAAATCATTCACGTCGGCATTAGCATATCTATACCTTTTTGCTTTACATAAACGCACACCATCAATAATAGAAGCATGATTTAAAGAGTCTGATATTATTGCATCCTCATCTGTAAATAATGGCTCAAACAAACCACCATTTGCATCAAAACAAGAAGCATACAGTATAGTATCTTCGGTATGAAAAAATCTACTTATGGTATTCTCTAGCTCTTTGTGATAATCTTGCGTACCACAAATAAAACGCACAGATGACATACCATAACCACGGTTGTCGAGAGCATTCTTAGCAGCACTAATTAGTCGCGGATGATCAGAAAGCCCCAGATAATTATTTGCACAGAAATTTAAAACCTCTTGCCCTGTTTCTACTTTTATCTTTGCACTTTGTGGGGTAACTATAATTCTTTCATTCTTGTATAACCCCGCTTCTTGAATGTTTTTTAGTTCATCTATTAGGTGTTTTTTTATATTCCCGTACATGTCATTATAATTTTATAGTTGTTTAGATACAATAATATTTATATGTTTCTCAAATGTAAATAAAAGGAAGGAATCATTTGTTCTAATGGATTAATGATGTTGACACTATCAGAAGAAGGTTCTAATCTATTAATGATGTTTGTACTAATCGATTAAAGAAGAGGGGAGAGATTTTTTTGTTTTCACTCCCAACTCGCGCAGTTTCTCTGCCTGGCCAATAAGATTACCCCTACCCATTTTTAATTGAGAATATGCGTTATTATAGCTCTTTTTTGCTCTTTCAAGATGTGTATCAATTTCCGTAAGTGATGCTACAAAGTTAACAAGCTTATCATAAAGTGCCGCACCCCTGTCTGCAATCTCAATAGCATTTCGGTTCTGATATTCTCTTTTCCACAGATCTGAGATAAGCTTAAGTGCAGCAATAAGGTTGGTGGGACTAATCAACAGAATCTTTTTGTCATAAGCATACTGCCACAGTTTCTCCTCATGTTGCAATGCTAGCAAGTAAGCAGGTTCATTAGGAATAAACATCATCACAAAATCTAGCGTTTCAGCATAATCTTGATAACTTTTAATACTTAGCTCGTCGATATGTTTTTTTACCGAACGTAAATGATCACGTATAAACACCTTCTGCTCATCAGCATCATTACTACCAACATAATTAGCATATGCAGTAAGCGAAACCTTAGAGTCTATTATCACATTTCTTTTGTCGGGATAGGCAATAATCACGTCTGGTTGCATTTTAATGCCATTTTCATTAACCAGATAGGTGCCATCTGCATCTTTTAAAAACTCCTGAACAAAATACTCTCTATCTTTTGCCAGTCCCGAACCTTCTAAGATATTTTCAAGTATCATCTGACCCCAATCGCCTTGAATCTTAGAATTACCTTTAAGCGCTTGCGTAAGATTATTAGCTTCGCTACTAAGCTTATCGTTCAAATCTCTGAGATTCTTTAGCTCAAGACCAAGCGAAAACCGTTCACGCGACTCACTCATATAAATTTCTTCCACCTTCTTGCGAAACATATCTATGTTATCACCAAAAGGCCTCAGTATTGAGTCGAGGTTAACCCTATTAAGATTAGTAAACTTCTCGCTCTTCTCGTCAAGAATTTTAGAAGCAATATTTTCAAACTCAAGGTTCAGTTGCCTATGAAGTCCTGCAATTTCATTTTTTCTTGCCTCAATACTTTCGTTCAGTTTCTCGTTAGCAATTCTCAAATCGCTTTTAAGGGTGTAATTCATTTCCAACAAGTTGTTGTATTCAACTTTAGAAACCGACTTAGATTTTGTAAACAATGAAGCAATAATCCAAGCTATAATACCACCAGCAACAAAAGCAAAGACAATATAAATCTGGATCATATTATATTTCTGAAATATATTCTATAACTACTTAATATTTCTGAGAATGTGTCCCATTTTCTTCTTCTTAGTCTCCATATAAAACTGGTTAAACTCATTAGGAAAAACTTCTAATGGCACATTTTCTACTACTGTAAGTCCGTATGATTCAAGACCTATTCTCTTTTTTGGGTTATTGCTCATCAATCGCATGTTTTTAATCTCAAGACTCCTCAATATCTGAGCACCCACACCGTAATCTCTTTCATCGGCCTGATATCCCAAGTGTAAGTTGGCATCAACAGTGTCTAGTCCTTCTTCCTGTAATTTATAAGCTGCAGCTTTAGCCATAAGCCCAATACCTCTACCCTCCTGATTAAGATAAACTAAAACCCCTTTACCCTCTTTTTCTATAAGTTGAAGTGCTTTATGCAGCTGTTCGCCACACTCGCACCTCATTGATCCAAAAATATCTCCTGTCATACACGATGAGTGAACACGCACTAAAACCGGCTCATCCTCTGTCCACTCACCTTTTATTAATGCAATATGCTCTTGCCCAGTTGCTTTTTGCAAGAAAGGAACCATTTTAAAATCCCCATATTCAGTGGGAAGCTTAACCGACTCGCCTCTTTCTATAAGTGATTCAGTTTTGAGTCTATATTTAATTAAATCAGCGACAGACACAATCTTCAAATCAAACTTCTTTGCCATAACCATAAGTTCAGGCAGTCTGGACATTGAGCCATCCTCATTTTTGATTTCAGCAAGAGCCCCTGCAGGATATAATCCTGCAAGACGTGCAAAATCTATTGTAGCCTCTGTATGACCCGCTCGCCGCAATACACCTCTTGATTGCGCCTTTAGAGGGAAAATATGTCCTGGGCGTCCAAAGTCTTCGGGTGCAGTCTCAGCTCGTGTAAGTGCTAATATCGTTTGCGCTCTGTCATAAGCAGAGATCCCGGTGGTGCAGCCATGAGTAAGTAAATCGATAGAAACAGTAAAAGGAGTTGCATGAACCGAAGTATTGTTAGTTACCATCATGGGCAAGTCCAGCTCTTCTGCTCTCTCTTTAGTTACTGGAGTACATATAAGCCCCCTTGCATAAGTTTCCAGAAAATTCACCTTTTCGGGTGTTATACATTCGGCAGCGATAATTAAATCACCTTCATTCTCTCTATCTTCATCATCAACTACAATGATAAAGTTACCTTTCCTTATTTCTTCAATAGCCTCTTCAATGCTATCCAATATTATTTTTTCTTGCATAATTCAATTTAAATTTAGTGCTGTTGTTGAACCATCTCTTGCATATTTATTATGAAGCAAAGCATCTAATTCTCCATTTAATCTCTTGGTTGTCTTAAGATCATTTATAATTCTAAGATCAAATGGAATAGATAATGTCCTTAAAATAATCCCAATGGGAAAAATAAACATACTTAACTTAGCAGGTAAGCTATTTGCTTTAAAGGGGCGAACATTTTTTATAATTACCGGATACTCCTCAGCTTTCTTCAGCTCATCGTGATAAGATGAGTTGGATAACTGACCAAGTATATTTTCCAAGTCCCTTTTAATAGAGTAAAGTTCATCATCATAACTGCTATCAGTCCAATATTTTTTATATGAGAATATACTATAATTTTCTATATATGAATTTATCTTTTCATTTAGAAAACTCAATTCAGTAGAAATCTCAGAGTAATTAGGTTTATCGATAACCACACTTTTAGCTGAGTATTTTCGTTTTTCACGAATAAAAAACAGTCTTTTAATGAAGCTGGTATATGTATCAACATTTAATATCACCGAATCATTCATTGCTTTATATGTAAGGAAAACCCCTATTGGTAGCAATATGAGAGCACTAAACCACATTCCAAACCAATGTTCCCATACACCATCTCTTGTCATTTTATATCCCACATTATCTACTATATAATAAATTATAAATAGAATAACAGATATTACAATTGGAGTACCCAATCCACCTTTACGAACAATTGACCCCAGAGGAGCACCAATGAAGAAAAATATCAAGCAAGTAAAAGGGATAGTAAACTTCCTGTGCCATTCTACCCAGTGCCTGTTTATTGTTTTTTGAGTAGTTGTTTTATTTAATGATTTAAACAAAAACTCATTGCTATTATTATCGGCTTTCATGAATGCATTTTGCATTATTGAAGACTGTTCATGCAATTCTTTAGATTGAAGTAGGGTATCGGGTGATGGCACTATAACACCTGAGTTTATAGATGCAGTAATAACTGAGTCTTTCTTATCATTTGGATAACCGCTTCTAAAAGATAAATATGAATAGTTCTTCATCATATTTCTATCTACAATATTTACACTATCCAATATATGCTTCATCGAATCTATAGAAACAGACAACTTCGATAAGTTTTTAGAAACATAGTTGCTAGTAGAGCTGCCCTCAATTACATCTTCGCCCATTCGTGAGAAATTGGCATCATAAGGAATCATCATTACCTTCTCTCTGAAGTTTTCTCTAGAGTATGGAACAAAATCCTGATCATACCTAACTGTTTTTCCCTGGTTCCAATTCTGAAATTGCTGACCACTGTACATTGTGAATATCAGCATAGTTTTATCCTCATTAGAAGACATCCTGGCAGAGTCACAAACTATTACGGCCATGTTATTAAAACCACTTGCTATATCATATATCAATACGTCGTATAACATTCCAGTTTCCCTATCTTTATGCTCAACGTAAAGATTATAACCCTCAATTTCTTTATAAAAAACTCCTTCAGGTATATCAAGCTCCGGCGAAGCCTGCCTAATGGATATTAAAAGTGTGTAGAATTTTGTCTGGATTATGGGTATGGCATTATTCTGAAAAAAAAAGGCACCTACACTTATAGAAAAAATAAGGATTATAAGTGGTTTCATAATTCCAAGGAGAGGAATTCCGGCCGATTTAATTGCAAGTAGTTCTAAATTTTCGCCCAAACTACCAAAAACCATTAAAGAAGCTAATAGTATTGACAATGGAAGCGCAAGAGGTATAAGGTTAAGTGCAGCATATAAAAACATTTCGCCCAGTACATTTAAGCCCAAACCTTTACCTACCATATCTTCAACGTATTTCCAAAGAAATTGCATCAACACCAAGAATAGGCATATTACAAATGTCATTAGAAATACAGGAATAAAGGTCTTTAGAATATAACTGTATAAGCGTTTTATGTGGAAATCTTTTCTCATTAACAGTACAAAAAGAGACTTGTTTTAACTCTCTGCAAAGATAATAAAAAAGAAGCTACAATACACCAAGTCTTCTCTTCATCTCTTCAACCTGAGACTCCCATAGAGTGATAGCATCACCTTTATCATCGGGCTCGGCAAAGTCAGTAACTTCTAGAGTCATATCTCCCGTTAAATCAAGTTTTCTCAACCTGAATTCAAAATAAATTGATTCATCATCATCAATCCATCTGTATCGAACACTAACTTGTGGCTTGCTTTGTACAATAACTGCCTGGCTATTACTTTTGCCCCATGTAAAAGTATAAACAGACTCTGTTTCATTCATGGCAACTTCATCTGCAAACCATTCCGAAAGACCATCTATCTGACTGATCATGCGCCATAGGCTACTTTGACTGGCGCTACCCATAAGAAACTCGATATGGAATTTTTCTTGTAACATGGATTATTTTAAAAATGAGTCACAATATACAACATTTTTTAGATTATTCCATATCGAGTCGGCTTATTTGTATCAACTAATTGGCTTATACTCAACAAACGCCTCAATTGCCTCATATGAAGCTAGTCCAAGCTTCCAATACATATCGGCAGTAGCTCGGTTTCTAGCCTCAGAGCGTTGCCAAAACAGCCTCTCGTCGTCTCCTAAGAATGGAGCACTTTCCATTTGAGATTGATGCTGTAAAATTGCATTTCTTTTTTGTCGAAGTTCTTCTGGTGAAAGTGGAACTGCCATTTCAATATGATCTATCTCCCACTCCATCCAAGCTCCCCTATACATCCATATTCTGCAATCTTTATACCATTCTTCTACTTTAAGAGTGTCAATTGCAGCAAGAATAGCATCTAAGCACACCTTATGCGTTCCATGTGGATCGGCCAGGTCACCTGCAACATATATTTGATGGGGTTTTATAGTTTCAATAAAATCTTTCATTATATGCACATCTTTCTCAGAGATAGGATTCTTTTTTACCCTACCTGTTTCATAAAATGGAAGATCAAGAAAATGAACATTCTCATTTGAAAGACCCACATATCTGTCGGCAGAACGCGCTTCCTCTCTTCTTATTCTTGATTTTATAAAAAGTATATCAGGTGTATCCAAATCTTCTTTAGTCTTTTCATGCATCAGAAAATGAAGAATATCATCATATTTACTCTGTAGCTTAGTGCTACCAACATCGAATTTATTGTTTAAATTCTTTAAAACAGAGATATATCTTATCACCTCTTCATCGCCCACTGCAATATTACCTGAGGTTTGATATGCCACATGTACTTCATGTCCTTGATTTACCAATCTCTGAAATGTACCACCCATAGAAATTACATCATCATCGGGGTGCGGACTAAAAATAATAACCTTTTTTGGATAAGGAGTAGCCCTTTCTGGTCGGTACGTATCATCAGCTTCAGGCTTACCTCCCGGCCATCCGGTTATAGTATGCTGAAGATCATTAAAAATCTTTATGTTCACATTATAAGCCGATCCGTATAAAGCTATCAGTTCGCTTAATCCATTTTCGTTATAATCTTTATTGGTTAGTTTTAAAATTGGTTTATCAACAATACCACATAACCATACAATTGCACGTCTAATTAACTTGCTATCCCACTCACAATTGGTGACAAGCCATGGTCGGCTCAACCTTGTTAGCTCAGAAGCTGCAGCAATATCAACATAAATTGTAGCTTCTGGATGTGTTTGTAATACAGATCCAGGTACAGAATCTAACACAGCACCTTCAACAATATCCTTAATACTTTCTGCTTTCTGTTCTCCCCATGCTAAAAGAGCAATCTTTTTAGCCTCCATCATATCATACAAGCCCATGGTAATGGCGCTTACCGGAACTTTATCCAATGAACCAAAATTACGTGAAATATCGGTCCTGGAATCTCCGTCAAGCATAACCATTCTTGTTTGAGAATGCAAACTACTACCCGGCATATTAAATCCTACATTTCCTTTCCTTCCTAAACCAAGTAAAAGGTAATCTATACCACCCGAGATCTCTAATTTCTTCTCAAACTTCTCACATACTTCCGAAATCAAATCTTTTTCAACAGTAGCATCGGGTGAGTTAATGTTATTTGGATCGATATCAATCTTGTCCAAAAAAACATCTTTCAGCATCTGTAAATTACTATATGAAAAATCGAGAACGGGATAAAACTCGTAAGTATTATATACAACTACATTTTTAAAACTAAGTCCCTCCTCCTTATGTAATCTTACAAGCTCTTCATATACCGGCACCGGCGAAGCTCCCCCACTTATACCGAAAACAAATGGCTTACCCTCTTTTTCTTTTTTCTGTATCTCTTTAGAGATATCCTTTGCAATTTCTACTGCTGCTCTTCCTGCCTCTTCATTTATAGCAACCGGAAGCTTCTCATATCGAGCAAGATTGTACTCTTCAAAATCGTTATCGGGTCTGTAATACTTTTTAGGAACCCTTTCGAGAGTAATTTGTGAACTCAGATCTAACCTCATATTTCTAATTATTTAAAAAGACAACATCTTAATTTATAACATCTAGGATACCAGCATGTTTATGCAACATTCTTGCTATCTATTTTTTTTGTAATTCTCCCATAAAAATATAGTGCAATGGCGGATATTAGTCCGATTCCCACAAAAACATACCATATATAATGAGCATTTTGCGTAGCAGCTGCATAGCTCAGCGTATCAAGTACTCCGGCTTCATTTGTAAATAAACGAGGATCTGGGCAATATTTATCTAGAAGAAAGCCCGATAGACCAAATGCGAACAAGAACGAAAAGAATGAGTGTAGGTGACTAAAACCTAAATATAATCCCTCTTCACCTTCTGGTGCCTGCAACGAGAAAAACTCGAGATAACGGGGTGATATAAAACACTCGGCAATTGCCTGAAAAGCTATACCTATTATCATCATAAATGCCACTGGATGTAGTCCTAAAATATACCCAACTCCCACTTGTGTGCCCAATGACATCACCAGGGCAGAGAAGGGGATAATGAGCATACCCACCATCATAGATGAGATAGCGCTTCGCCTTTTCATTAATGAAGTAACAAAGTTTACTGATATAAACACTACAAGAGGATTAACGTTGGCATACCATCCCGGAGATGCTCCTTCTCCAATCATTCTTATTACATATTTGGGCATCGTAGCATACATCTGGCTCTGAATCATCCAAAATCCGCTCACAATTATTATTAGTAATAGCAAACGACCATTTGTCATCACTTTCATAAAAGACTTACCTATATCTGAAAAGCTCTTTCCGCTGTTATCTGTTTTGGTTGATTTATAGAAAAAGAAAACAGCAATAAGGGCCAATAAAGTCATTACTGCAGAAAAATAATTAAGGTAAACCAATCCCTGATCTCCCATACTTCTTCTTAGAGGGTCTACAACAGTTTTTCCGGTAAAAGCACCAATATTAACCATCATATAGAAAATTGCATACCCACGTGCCCTTGTTTCAGTTGTGGTTTCACGAGCTATAGTACCAGAAATAACCGATTTTATAAATGCACCACCAATAACCAATAATACAAGAGGAGCAATTATCGACCACCTTAAATTACTTTCTCTAAGTCCTGTGTAGGTTGTGGTCATTTCATAATCAACCAATCCGGCACTCTCAAGCATGGTTGGCAATATACCCAAACCGGCATAACCAACAGTAAGAAGTGCAAATGCTAATATGATTGCTTTTCTAAAGCCTATTTTATCTGAATATGCACCAGCAAACACTGGCAGAAGGTAAAGTGATGCAGAAAAGAGTCCTGCGATAACACCGGCTTCAATATCAGAAAACCCCCAAACATTAGATAAATAAAGAGTTATAACTATAAAAACAGCATAATATGCTAGTCGCTCCAGTAGTTCTACGAAATTAGCCACCCAGAAAGGCTTTGAAAATCTTGCCATCAGTTATGGTTTTTAATATTTACAATTATCAGAAAATTTAATATTGGTCGCAAAGTTAAAAAAAAATAGTCATAATAGACCTTAAAAAAGAATCCTTTTTAAGAATACTGAGTCTATTCCATATCAATTACAGTTATCCCTGCACCTCCAAACTGAACATGCTCATCTTTAAAATGAGCAACACCATTAACAGATGCCAGGTACTCTCTAATAATTTGTCTTAATGCTCCGGTTCCGGTTCCGTGTAAAATTCTCACTCTAGACATACCCAGCTGAATTGCATCATCTATAAAATACATAACAGCCTGTAATGCTTCGTCGCCCCTCATCCCTCTTACATCAATATCTTGTTTGAAATTAAGTTTTCTTTCATGCATAAGGTCGCGAGTATTCGACGACTTCTGCTCTTTCTTTATTTGATTGTTGCTTACCGTTTCAAGCTTACTAATATCAACTGTCGATTTTATCATTCCAAATGCCACTGTAGCCTTCTTTCCCGAAACCTCCATAACCTCACCATGTGTTGTTTGACCTTTGAGCCTAACAAAATCACCTGGTTTTAATTCATTTATGCTAGATGCCTTTTTTGAAGACGCTCTTTTTTGCTTAACAATATCCTTTTTTAACCCTTTCTTCTTTACAGCCCCTTTAGAATCGTCATTTTCATTTTCAGACTGCTTATCGAGCTGCTCTTTAAAACTACTTAACTTTTGTCGTGCCAGCTTAGTCTTTTCTTTATCAGCTTTAGTTTCTTTGATCTCTCTAACTGTATTTTCTATCAATGCATTACTATCAGAAAGTATCTGCTCGGCCTGCTTTTTAGCCTCCGAAAGTATCTCTTTTTTTTGCTTATTTATATCCTCAAGCTCACTCTCATATTTTGTAGTCACTTCATCAAGCCGCTTACGTTCACGCCTTATCTCATCACGTTTTCGCTCCCAGTAACGCTTATCTCTTGAAATATCCTGAAGATATTTGTCCATATTTATATAATCGCTCCCTACAATAGTAGAAGCATCAGAAATTACAGACTCGGGAAGACCAATATTTCGGGCAATTTCAACCGCAAACGAGCTGCCCGGATTACCAATAGACAACTGAAATAGTGGCTTCATTTCATGCCTGTCATACAACATGGCACCGTTAACAACACCCTCATTTTCATTTGCAAAATGCTTAAGGTTTTGATAGTGCGTTGTTATAACCCCAAAAGACTCTCTTTTATTAAACCTATCTAATAGCGCCTCTGCAATTGCAGCACCTATTTGGGGCTCGGTTCCACTTCCAAACTCATCAATAAGTAAAAGCGATTTATTGTTGCAATACCTCTCGAAATATTTCATATTCATTAAGTGAGAGCTATATGTAGATAAGTCGTTTTCTATAGACTGCTCATCACCAATATCAATGAATATATCATCAAATACTCCCACTGTTGAATTCTCTTTCAATGGTATTAAAATTCCGCATTGCACCATATATTGTAGCAGGCCCACCGTTTTAAGGCAAACCGACTTACCCCCTGCATTAGGGCCCGAAATAACTAATATTCTTTTATTGCCTTCCAAAGTAATGTCAAGCGGCACAAGCTTTCTGTTTTGCTTCTTAAGAGCAATATCAAGAAGTGGATGAATGGCATGCACCCAGTCTAGCATTTGAGCATTCTCCATTGGAGGTTTTATTCCACCAGTAAAAATTGCAAAAGAAGCTTTAGCCTGAATAAAATCTATTTTCGCCAAAAACTCATACGACTCCAATAACTCAGATAAATATGGGCGAAGGTAATTAGTGAAGTCGGTCAATATCTTTATAATCTCTCTTCTCTCCTCACTCTCTAGCTCTCTGATTCTATTATTTGCCTCAACCACCTCCGATGGTTCAATAAATACAGTCTTGCCCGAGGCCGACTCATCATGCACGATACCTTTAATTTTACGTTTATGCGATGGATTTACAGGAATCACCAATCTCCCATCGCGCATACTTGGAGTAACATCTTTATCAACATAACCCTCGGCCTGAGCTTTTCTGAGTATTGAGTTGAGTCTACCAGATATGCTGTTCATTGTTCTAGTCAGCTCACGCCTAATTGTTGATAAATTTGGAGAAGCATTATCTCTAATCTGGCCAAAACTATCTAAGATCTGGTCAATCTTTTTTGTTATTTCAGGAAAAGTAATTACGTTTTCTGCCAATAACATCAATTTTGGATACTTAACCTCCTTCTCATCGTCGCGATTAAGGAAACTAACAATTCCGTTGATTGTCAATAACGATCGGCGCAATTCAGAAAGTGCAGACAAATCTATCCACGAACCAGCAGCTTTTATACGTCTAAGCACTGGTCGCAAATCAAAGAAGTTTTCCAATGGAAAATTATCTTCTTCCCTCTTGATTTTTACAAACTCTTCAGTTTGTGAAAGAAGAATCTGAATTTCTTCAAAAGATGTAGAAAACTTCATCTCGTCAATCTTTTCTTTGCCAAGCGTACTCAAGCACCTATCGGCAATAAGAAGTCGGACTTTCTGAAAATCTATTTTTTGTTCAAAACTATCGGGGTAGATCACTAACTATAAATTGTAAACTGTTTATAATTCATTTTAAAGCACAAAACTACAATTTTATACCGATAATTCATTATTCATTCATTTACTTAACCCGATAATTCAGCACACATGTTTTTGTCTGATCACATAATTCATCCCGAACGCATTTACTTAACTTGCTAATTTATTATCTATGTATTTACATAAGCCAGTATTGAATACGAAGTACTAATAAAAGTTTTAAGATTAGTTGTTGCAGAATACAAAAAGATGTACTACTTTTGCACTTCAAATTTGGCGAGATAGCTCAGTTGGTTAGAGCGCATGATTCATAATCATGAGGTCCCGGGATCATGCCCCGGTCTCGCTACTGTTTAGGAGCTGGACACTTATCGATATTACTCGGTAGGTGTTTTTTATTTGGGTAAACATAGGGTACATGATTATGGTAAACAATTAAGAAAATCAATGGGTACACAATCTATCTCTGAAGAACAAAAACGGTTTAAGGAAAAATCCCTAAACCGTTTTTTTAATTTAATCTAAACAAATAAAACATTTCTATTGCCTACACTTTAGCCATATACTATTAATGAATTAGTCAGACTTTACTCATACCTTATTCTTTTATAAAAGGACATTAACCGAACAAGGTACGAGCAAAGTAAGGATGATGTAAGGCCGATGTATTAGAAAAGTTGCAATTTAGTTAATCTCTAACACATCTAACTGAAACTGCAAAATCCCTTGGAGCATTTGAAAATACAATTTCATTTACATCATAGGCAATTGATGCAACTTTCATTTCAGTAGTACTTTCAATCTCTGAAGTAAGCCAATATCCATGTGTGCCTATGTTGTAATAGTAAGGAGCCGTAGCGGTACGTACACCACCAGGACGGGCAGTAAAACCAAAATTATTAGTGCCAACTGCGCCTCCTGCCTGCCACCAAAGAGGATCTTTCAATTTAATGCCAGGATCAGTACCAACAGTAGTCACAAGCTGTTGCCACTCTCCTACACTAGGGATATGCCAGCCTTCGGGACAAATACCTGCTCCATCTAATGCTGCAGCCCAGTTATATAACACTCCACTTAAATTCAAATTCTGTAATATGGGGTCCTGATTTACACCATCATATCCATATACATAGTAGTAAGGATCTGTGATTGAACCTGTATCACCTCCTCCAATAGTATAATCAGAGGGATAAAATCTTAGATTTTCTGCCATCCAAGTTTGGGCACCTATCACAATTGTATTGTATTGCGATTGGTCACAACTATCTATCAACTTCTGTTTATACACATCAGAGAATGACAAATCAGCACCGTCATAAGTTGCATAAAAATGATAGGCTCTACCAATTGCTGTGGGTGCAGTTCTTGCAGGTTTTGTATCGGTAGTCACTAATTCACCTCCTACATATGTTAGTCTTAATTTTAATGCAGGCCAAGAATGATCTGGCTCCTGAGAAGGTGGGTACCATCCCCATAGTTCAAGAACTTCGCTTGGACCAACATCATCAGCTCCAACAGTAAGAAAGGTCAATTCATTTAAGTAAGTTGTACTTCCTTCTATAAATTTGCCATTTATCACATCGTATTGTGCAGTATCCACTGGTTGATAAGCATAAATCGAATCAGTTTCTGAGAAAATTTGCACACTTGTTACGCCCTGCAATGTAGTAGTGCTAGTATTTTCTAAGAATATTTTAAAGAGCGAACCAACATGCTGAAAAGTTACAGAAATTTCGGGAGATTCCATATCTAACCCAGTTGCTGCAAACCTTAGCATTACTAAATCAGCATCTTCTAATGCGGGAAGCGGACCTCCCCAAGGTGCAGATTGTAAATTTACAATCCCTAATTCACCTGAATTAATAACACCCAAACTACCTGTTAGCTGACCTCCACCGTAATAACCATAAAGATTGAAAGTCTCTGCATTAGAACCTTCAGGTACCTCAACTTCAAATTCGGCCCTTTTACCATTAGTTGAAACAGCGGTTACCGTAGTATTGGAATGAACAAAATTTTCTCCATCATTAAAAACTAACCATATCACATCTCCTACTTCCCAAGTGATCTAAGATTGGATTAATAACCCTTATTGCACTTGTTGAGGTAACTTTTTCGCTTGCCTTTGTCTGGTTTTCAAAAATAATAATTGATATTGCAACCGGAGACAGGGAAGGTAATCTTTTGCACTACTCTATTTTATTAATACTGATTGTGGTCTTGCAAATCCTACTCAGATTATGGGATATAAAACTGAGAAGAATGACCGAAGTGAAGTTGGGAAATTCAATTATGTATAATGTATTCTCAGGTCTGCTGTATTCGCGATGGCAAGCGTTGTCGTCTGTTCACAGTGGCGATATGTTAACCAGAATCATTAAAGATACTGACGATATAGTTAATGTAATTGTAACTGCTTTCCCTCTTTCAATTGCTGCCATAACACAGTTTGCTGGTGCCCTAGTTATTCTGTTCATTTTGGATCCGATGCTGGCATTGATTCTTGGAATAGGGATTCCACTACTTGCATTTTTCGCGAGATTGTACTATTCGAAGATGCGCAAATACACGATGGAGGTTAAAGAGAACGAAAGCATGATAACCTCAATGGTTGAAGAGAGTTTAATGAAACAAATTGTAATACGTACATTTGAACGACAAGAGAATGAGCTGAGCCGACTTGAGAAACTGCAAACCGATCTGCACGATAGTGTTGAAAAACGAACTAAAGTTTTTGTTTTCGCAAACCTAATTATGGGTGCTACTTTTAATGGAGGATATATAACAGCATTTATTTGGAGTGCATACGGACTAGCAGCTAAAGCAATTACATTTGGTACTGTCACAGCATATCTGCAATTGGTTAATAGAATTCAACGTCCATTGTTTGACCTAATTAGATTGCTTCCATCTATTGTTTCTGCAAAAACTGCAATTGAAAGGTTGATTTTTCTAACAGGTTTTGAAATGGAGAGCAACGAAGAAAAAATTCTATTGGAAGGTAGTGTTACATTGAAGCTAAAAAACATAAGTTTTGCTTATACAAATGAAACTAAACCCCTGTTTTCTGATTTCTCTATGGAGGTAAAGCCAGGCACTATGGTTGCCGTTATGGGAGAAACAGGTGTGGGCAAAACTACCCTTTTGCGTTTATTATTAGCACTTGTTAAACCAAACTCGGGAAGCATTACTATAGAAGATGAAACACAATCTGCTGAAGTATCAGAAAGAACTCGTTCTAACTTTGTGTATGTACCACAGGGAAATTCGCTTTTTAGTGGTACAATTCGCGAAAGCCTACTATTGGGAAATCCAGATGCAGATGAAGTTGAACTACAAAAAGTACTATCAATAGCATCTGCCAAGTTTGTGTATGCATTGCCCGATGGTTTAAACACAAAATTGGGCGAAAATGGTGCCGGCTTATCTGAAGGCCAAGCGCAACGTATAGCCATAGCACGCTCGCTTTTGCGACCCGGAAAGATATTGCTATTGGATGAAGTAACTTCGGCATTGGACCCTGAGACCGAGAGATATTTTTTAATAAATCTAAAAAAAAATTGGAAATCAGACAGTAATTTTCATTACACATCAACCCGAGGTGGCGATGTTTTGTGATTATCAGTATAATATAATGAACTCTACAACTCTGGCTTTTGACCATTAACTAAACGATTAAATACGGTTAATTGGTAATGTGGATTGTAATATTTATGAATTATTTCAGTTGATCTATTCCTGACAATATTTCTGTCATAATTATTACTAAACCAGTCAATTATTTTCTTTTTCAAGTCTTCAATATCATTTTCTTTAAAAAAAAAGCCATTGTATCCATCTTGAATGGTACCAGCTTCCGGCCCTTGATTTGACATATTATCATGAGTGCAAACCGGGGTTCCAAAACTAAGAGAGTGTACTGCTGTTAACCCCACATTACCGGGTGAAACACACAGGTCGGATTTTGAAAGATATTTTCCAACTTCCTCTTCATCATAACATGCACCGGTAAAGTGCAACCATTGATTTTCTAAACCAGATATTCCTTTAATTTCTAAGTCTTTTCTCTCGGGACCATCTCCAATTATTATCAGATTAATTTTAGGAGTTTCCTCGTTTATACTATTGATAGCTTCCAAAAGTAAAACTAGTTTTTTCGCCGGAGTAAGCCTTCCTGTAAAAATTATTACTGGCAAGGTGTTATTTTTAAAAAATGGAAAAACCTCCTCTTTATCAACTTTTATTAGTTTGTGGTATAATAATTTATGAGTTTCGTAGTCAAGTGAATTAAAAAAAACATATAATTTATCTTTGGAAAAACCTTGTTCTATCATTAACTCCTTAGCTCTTCTTTCATAAAGCAAATGAGTGTGTGCCATACGGAATAACAGTTTTTTTATCATTAACCGAAGCCTGCTCTCATTTCCATATAGGCCATGTCCCCAAAAAGTGACATGAATTCCCCTTAATCTACATATGATAACAGAAATCCATGTTGAAATACGTGAGATTTCTCCTAAAAACACAGCATGTTGAAAATCACTCTTGAAACATTTTTTTATAACACCCTTTTGCCAGAATTCCTTTTTACCTTTCCATTGAAAAGACTTAAATTTATGAAATCGATCTTGTTTAGTAGCAAATTCCTCTTTACTTAAATCGATCTTTTTTACACCTGAATTAAAATCGTCACTATAGAAAACATGCATTTCCCAATGAGAGTCATTCAACAAGATACTCCACAATGACGATCTATAGTGAGGGGCTATATTAGTAAAATAATAAACAGTTACCATCCTATTTTTAATAAAATCACATTAATGCTCAACTTTGTTTTAAGTTTTACCGAGTATATTGATTCTAGTTCTAGAAATCTACCAGCTTCGATTAAGTATTCCATTCTTTGCACTCCAATAGTTTTACCCCAGTATTCTTTTTCTCCAATATAACCAAAATTTTCGGCTTCCTCACCATTTAAGTGCTTCAAGCCCATTATTGCTATTGGTTTATTATTGTGCCAAATAGACTTGAAAAAGTAGTCGTCTCTGGTTTTTTAAGCTTTCAAACCACTTCACACTAGACTCTCTGTCGAGTTCTGGATCTCACCTCGGTTTAATGTCTCAATAATATCAGGATTTATATCAACCCCTATAACCTTGACACCACTTTTTGCAGCTATAACAGCTGTTGGTAATCCTATATACCCCATACCCATTACTAATACTTTAACATTCTGCCTCATAAATAAAAAATGTAATAATTAGAAACCACCTCAATTAAAAACGTATTGAAACTTAACTAATTTAGTTAAATAGCTCAAATATACCTCCAAAAAAAAACAATTGCCCCATTTTTTTACTTACATAATATTACAAGCAGAAATTAATTAGTGAAATATTTGTTTACTAGTTTATGTTTGAGAAGAGTTCCTGTTTATAATCATTTTAAATAATTAATATGCAAGGGTTAAAGCGTAATAATTCTTTTTAAATAAGCCAATCTAACTACTACTTCATTGTAATTTACAACTATAGAATGCAATAAATGCTTATCTTTGCAATCGCAATCATTACACACTTCGAGTTTCGCCGTAATATATTTTTAAATATGCGGTGACAAATAATTTTTAAAAAAAGAGCTTTATATCTCATAACTAATTACGAAGTCAAACATAATTATACTGTCATAAGTTTCAAGTTGAAAGCTATGATGATAGTTGATTAACAATAATTATTAATTTGAAAAAAGAAATGAAACTAAACTACACATTTTACATTATTATACTTACTATAATATGTACAATTACCCCTTTTCAGCACACATTTGGTCAGGGATCGCGCTACACAGGAAATTACAAAAAATCAGGTCAGGTTACTTTTACTAATCAGAAAAATTTAGTTATTGAAGGATTAGAAATCAATAACGTGGAAGGACCCGCAATTCAGGTTTTAAATTGCGAAAATGTTACTATTAGATATAATAGGATTACAAACGTTGGGAAAAAACCAGCAATTTATATTTTTAATTCGAAGAATGTAACCATCGTAGACAATTCACTTGAAAACGTTCAATCAGGACTTGTAGCAGGCACTTCACAAGGTATTAAATTTGAATACAATGATGTATTAAATGTACTTGGATCCTTAAGAGGTGGCTCAGTTATTGGTGTAATGGCGCAATTCAACAATGTATCTGGTGCAGGAAACAGCATCAGTTATAATGCAAATGAAAATCTTCCCGGACAAAGTTCAACTGAAGACATTATAAATATATTTAATTCAAATGGGACTGCACAGAGTCCTATTGTTATAAGAGGCAACTGGATTAGAGGTGGCGGTCCATCTACTTCGGGAGGTGGAATCAATATTGGAGATTATGGTGGTTCATATCAAATTACAGAAAATAATATACTAGTAGACCCAGGTAATTATGGTATAGGTATTTCAGGTGGTAATAACATGACAATGAGAAACAACAAGGTATTTGGTAAAAAAAATAGCTTTACGAATGTAGGTTTAACTGCATGTAATTGGTATGAAAGTGTAAGTAAATCACATTCAATAAGAGTTGAAAATAACGCAATTAACTATACAAATAAAAATGGTTTAGTAAACACTTGGTGGTTCTATCAAAATATTGAACCGGTGACTGGAAGAGAAACAAACTATTATGACTCAAAGATAAATGCTTCAATTCTTCCCGACCAAATAATTGGAAGGGCTCGTTCAGGATTATCACCAATTAATCCTGATGATCAGACGCCTGGAGGTGGAACAACAAACCCCAATAATCCTGATGATGAAAATCCTGGAAATGGTTCTGTTGAAAAACCTGGTACACCTATACCAAATCTGCCCATAATTAATAATGACCCTTCAATTACTATATACCTTGATAACTATAATCGTGCCTGCATAAATATTAGTGGTAGACAATCATCTGCGCTGGTAATGATTGCAGATAGTAATGGCAGGCTTATACATCAACAATCTCTTTCGAGTTATCATACTGTATTACCAAATGATCCGATTCCGGGTACATATTATGTATATGTAAAAAACGGCAATAAGGAACATTTAAAACAATTACAGATTAAGTAATTTTTCTGAGAAATTAATTCATAATATATCCCTGCTGTCAAATAATGGTTTTAACAGCAGGGATTCATTTTTTATAAGTTTTTGCGTAATGTAAATGAAAAATCATCTTCAAATTCCTTTTTGTAACCAAAACGTTGATGCAATTTGTATGAACTTAGATTGTCAATTCTAATTTTTGCATATATTGAAGATAATCCCAGCGATCGTCCTTTATCTAGCATAACCTGCATCATATCTACTCCTACAGCTTTTCCCCAGTATTTTTTTTCACCTATATATCCAAACACTTCTGCATCGGTATCAGTAATATTTTTTAGCCCTACAACTCCTATTGGATTATCATTGCGCCAAACACCACATATATAATAATCGGTTCTTTCTTTTAAGCTTTGAAACCACTTTTCTTGACTTTCATTTGTTAGATCTGGAGCAAATGTTAATCGTTTAATTTCAGGATCACTTAACCACTCCGATGATTTTTCAAGTATTACTCTATCATATTCTCTGTATTCTACATCAATAATTTTTCTAAATTCCATAATATATTAATTTATCTGTTTAATAATTAGCCTTACTGCAAATTATCAAAAACTTACAATTGTTTTTTCAAATTGTTTATCTTCATTATAATCTATAAGCTAGCTTTAGCCTTTAAGCTATCTAGTAACTCCCCAACATTCTTCCAAGAGAGAATCTCCTTAGAAGAAAATTTAACTTTAAATTGTTTCTCTATTGCTACTATTAATTGTATGTGAGTAAGAGAGTCCCATCCATCAACATCATTAGCAGTAGTTTCGCGCGTAAGATTTAATGATTCTTCATCCAGAATATCTCTGAAAATATTCTCCACTTCATTTAATACTCTTTCCTTTTCCATATTTTAATTGTTCAAATTGCTATTATATAACTCTCTTTTTCTTTGTATTCACTCACATTAAGTTTAAAATAGTGATGCATAGGGTCTTCTACTTTAATAAAACCTAATTGTGTGTAATGATTTTGTACCATGCTATTCTTTGAAGTAGGTATATACTCTCCCATGATATTTTTGAAGCCTTTACCACGTGCATATTCTACAATAGTGTTTAGTGTAAAATTCTCCATACCACGCTTTAAAACCCTACAACTCATAAACCATGTATCAATAAATGCAGTTTCGTCATCTTTTTTCTTAAGGATTACTACACAAATTAATCCATTATCTCCAAATTTATCTGTAAGGGTGAAACTAAAAGTATGAGAGTCTTCATCCTTAGACATAAGTTCTACCTCTGCCTCTGTATATCTTATGGTACGCAAGTTGAATTGATTGCTTCGTAGCGACAATTGAGATACGCGTGGGGTGTTGAAGCTATTAAAAGGTGTGACCTCTGATTTCATATCAAGACTTTGAAGAAAATCGGCCTCATTTGCAAAACTAGTTTGGGTAGCTGCTCGCTCTGCTTCAACCTGATAATGTTTTGTTCTGTCGGCATCTGTATGTGAATGAGTTGCCGTTTCAAAAAGATTTAAGCTATACAGATATTCTAAATATTGAGCCGGATCTTCGGGAAGTTCAGGAACTGTTACATCTGGTAAGTTTTCTCGTACCATATTTCTTTCAAATGGGTTATCATCAAGAAATACGATTGAATCGAAACCAATATTTAGTATGGATTGTATACGACGAATATTATCTGCTTTATTTTCCCAGTTTGCTATAAAAACAGCAATATCTTTTAAACGTAAAACCATTTCGGGATGCTTCTCAAACGGTTCTTTAGCAGTATCCTCATTATTTTTAGAGCAAACTGCAAGTATTATGCCTCTGTTCTTCAACTTCAATGCCCATTCCTGAAATTCTGTAAAAGCCTTTCCAATACCAAGTTCATGACCTAGCTCCAGTTTCTCATATCCGTCGTCTCCCACAATGCCTCCCCAAACGGTATTATCTAAATCTAGTATCAGGCATTTTTTAAATTTCCCCTCAATAGCAGAAATAATATCCATTGTTCTTCTAGCAATATGTGGTAATGCCTCAATAGAAAAGATAATTTCGCTACCAATATACACTGCGGGGTGAAACATAATATCACGACCAATTTTATTTTGTATTGCTGCTATATCGCTAATAAACAGATTGGAATTATTAATACTGGTTTCCATTAAATTAAAATTGAGCTTTCTTACCTGATATGTAAAAGAGCTCTCAACCCTATTTGCATAACTCCCATACACGGTGTCATCAATTTCGGGATAATTGAAATATATGAGTCGTGACTTTACCATCTTTGAAACACTACTTACAAAATCTAGCCGATTATCAGCTAATAAATGCTGTTTATCTACAGGTAGTTTATTATATGTTGAAAGCAACTTGTGTGAGGATTGAAATACAACAATATAATCGGCATTAAACTCATACAGTTCTGAAGTTGTGTTGAGTAATTGACGTTCTACCTGACTGTAGTCTGCTTCAAACATATCAATATTGAATCCTCTCTCAAAAGCAACACCTTTAAGAGCCGTTGCTAAAAATTGGGTTGCTGAATCTCCTAATAGAGCAACTTTTACAGTAGGTAGAAAGGATACATCCTTTTTGAGATTACTTTTTAGAGTATTAAAACTACTTATCATATTTTTATTTTTTATGTATGATGCTATCGAGCATTAAAGTGATTTTTTTAGACCCTATTTCATTTAAATGATTGGCATCGTAATAATCATGTTCAGTAAAATAATCAATATTTGAAAAGTCGTAGAAAAAAACATTGTCGTACTGTTCATCAAATGATATACAGAAATCCTTTTGAATAGTAAGGTACTCCTCTTTCTGAGAGTTTCTGTATGAGGTATATAGTGGCAAATTAATCAACAACACCTTAATATTTCTCTTCTCACACTCTCTAATTATATCATTTACATACTTTTTGTTGTGAATTATATTATTTTTATCTATAGCATGTGTAATTATTGAATTATGCCTATTTGCTTCAAACTCTCCATTATCCCAATTAGCTTGCCGCTTATCTAATGTATAGTTTGCACCATACCCCATATCATTTACCGTACGGCGACTCTCATCCTTTAAACCCATAATGGTGAGTAAACCATTGGCTGCAGTTTTGAAGGTTGCAGCATTTTTAAAATAAAGTTCATAGTTATATTTACCTTGCCATCTGTGGAAATTGCTACCATAATGAATATTATAAAACTTCACTCTCCACCACTCAGGACTATCTTCAATATCTCCAAATGGAGACCAAAATTCAATACCCAGTATCACATATTCAAGGGAAGGCATTTGATCTATGAATTTATGGAATATAAAATGATCGTATTTTAAAGATTGAGATAGATGTGCTGCATTGAATCCTTTTTTGTTGAGATATTGAGGATTAATATCATACAAAACCGTAGAGGCACCTAGCGCGAGAACTTCTACGTCTCGGCTATTTATGGTAAGCCACTGATTCTTAAAAGCGTAGTCATTGGGTATTTTTCTTAATGAATACTCCGAAACAACTGCTAATAGTGTAGCAGGAAGCAAAAAATAAAGACCAATTTCAATGAGATATTTTTTCATATAAGTGCATTCTTTTATTGTTATACGACTGTTTGTTTAAAATTGCATATATATAAATACTTGTTCCTCTCCACTAAATAGCACCACTAGAATTAGTATTAACCAATAGATAGCAAAGCGAGTAAATTTTTGAGGAATTAAAGATTCTATTTGTAATGCATACTCTTTATCCCTTTGTTTCCACTCAGCAAATAACATAATGAAAGTAAAAAAGAGAGATAGAAAAAGAATACGCACACCATCAGCAGTGAATGAAGTAGGGTTCGAAAAATTAAGTAACCCTTTCATAAACTCCCAAGTTTGGCTAAGTGATTGTGAATTGAAAATAATTTTTCCGAATGAAACAAGAAGATATGTACTAATTATCTTAATTAAATCACTCATAAAAGGTGCTCCAAACTTATTAACCTTTAGCTTTTTACTTTTCCCGAAAGAGCCTGATAATACTAAAGGGATAAATAGTAATCCATGATACAATCCGAAAACAGCAAATGTCCAATCTGCACCATGCCAAAACCCTATAATTATCATACTTATAATCATAGCTAGAATAAGACCGACATTTCCCCACGATCTAAACCTTATGTTAATAGGCATAAAGACGTAGTCAGTGACCCATGATGTAAGAGACATGTGCCACGAACGCCAATATTCTGCTATGTTACGAGTAAAAAATGGATATCGGAAGTTGACAGCTACTCTAAAACCTAATATCTTACCTACACCTATTGCCATATCAGAATATCCCGAGAAATCGGCGTACAACTGAATTGGGTAAACAAGAGCTGCAACAATTAGAGTAGTGGCATTATGGCTACCAACATCTCCCCAAACAGAACCGAGAAATATTGCCATATTATCGGCTATAACCATTTTCTTAAATATTCCCCAAAGAATTTGACGAGTTCCATCCATTGCCATATTGTAATCGAATACTCTTGCAGATTTTAGCTGAGGAAGGAAGTCGTTGGGCCGATCTATTGGTCCTGCAAGTAAAGTTGGGAAAAAAGCTATGTATGCTGCAAATGCAATAAAATCTCTAGCAGGTTCTATTTTGCCACGATTAACCTCAATCAAATAGCTAATTAACCGGAATGTAAAAAAGCTAATTCCTAATGGGAAAAGAATATTTAAAGTAGTGATATTTGCATTAAAACCTAGAGAAGTAATTAGTGTTTCGAATGAATCGATAAAGAAGTTTAGATATTTAAAATAAACCAACATTCCAACACCTACCAAAACTCCAAGAGCAGTAAAGAGTGAAGCTTTTTTATTATTACTCCTATTTATAAGTATGCCTAGTATATAAAAAATTATGGTTGCCGTAAATATAACCGGAAGCATGTTCAAATCGGTTATACCATAGAATATATAACTTGCTATGAGCAGACACCAATTTTGTGCTCCTGTTTTATTCTTTAAAGGGAAGTAGTAAACCAAGAATAGGATTACAAAAAAGAATAGAAAGTTAAATGAATTGATTACCATAAATAATATTTAATTAGGAATAGTGAGCACTTTGATCATCAAGATACCATTTATACATCAGTTTAATACCTTTTTCAAGGTCTACAATATGATGCCAACCAAGAGATTTTAGTTTTGAGACATCATTTAGTTTTCTCAGAGTTCCATCGGGCATTGAAGGATTAAATTTAATTTTACCCTGATAACCAATTATATTTGCAACAATTGCTGACAACTCTTTAATACTAACTTCTTTGCCGGTTCCAACATTAATGTGTGTATTTCTAATCTCAGCCATATCTTTTATGATATCTCTGAAATTCACATTTTCCATTATGTAAACACAAGCATCTGCTAGATCATCACTCCAAAGAAATTCTCTTAGTGGTTTACCTGTACCCCATAGCTCGAGATGATTACTAAATATTCCGAATTTATTCAACGTTAAAACAAAGTCATCAACAGTGCTTTTACCATTCATTTTATCGAGGGACCTTCTTTTAAGATCTAGTTGAATTCCGCTCCAGTTATTATCGTGTAAACATTTAGCCAAATGCATTTTTCTAATAAGTGCGGGTAAAACATGACTCTTTTCAAGATCGAAGTTATCATGTGGACCATATAAATTAGGAGGCATTACCGATAAGAAATTGGTTCCATATTGTATATTGAAACTCTCACACATTTTTAATCCGGCAATTTTAGCGATAGCATACGGCTCGTTTGTATATTCGAGAGGAGACGTGAGAAGATACTCCTCCTTAATAGGCTGTGGAGCCTCTTTGGGGTATACGCAACTACTACCGAGAAACAACAGTTTTTTGACTTTATGTTTATAACTTTCATAAATTACGTTGTTCTGGATTTGTAAGTTACGAAATATAAAATCGGCGCGATAAGTATTATTAGCAATAATCCCACCCACAAATGCAGCTGAAAGAATTACATAATCTGGTTTTTCATCATCAAAAAACCTTTTTACGGCATTACTATCTAACAGATCTAACTCCTCATGAGTTTTTCCTATCAGATTATTATAACCTTTAGCAAGTAAGTTTCTCCAAATGGCCGAGCCTACCAATCCGCTATGTCCCGCAACATATATTTTACTATCTTTATTCATTCTATCATTTATTATAATTCAACCCTAACTGCATTAAATATATACAGAAGTATATCACTCAAGTATTACTGCCTCCATAGCTCTCTGTTGTTTAATATACAACATATCAGATCTCACCATAAGTCTCACTAACTCTTCGAAGGAAGTGGAACGAGGGTTCCATCCAAGTAGTTCTCGTGCTTTAGTGGGATCGCCAAGCAACTGTTCTACTTCTGCAGGTCTAAAATATTTTGAATCTACCTCAACTAATACTTTTCCACTGTTAGCCTCGATACCTTTTTCGTCAATCCCCTCTCCTACCCACTGGATATTGATTCCGGCTTCGGCAAATGCATGAGTACAAAAATCTCGTACAGTATGCATCTCGCCAGTTGCCACTACAAAATCTTCAGGTGTATGGTGTTGGAGCATAAGCCACATACATTCTACATAATCTTTTGCATAACCCCAATCTCTTCTGGCACCCAAGTTTCCTAAGTAGAGTTTATCCTGCTCGTTATGTGCAATTCTGGCAACTGCTAAAGTTATTTTACGAGTTACAAAATTCTCGCCACGACGTTCACTTTCATGATTAAACAATATGCCATTAACAGCAAACATGTTATACGATTCTCTGTAATTCTTAGTTATCCAGAATCCATAAAGTTTTGCAACACCATATGGACTTCGTGGGTAGAAAGGTGTTGTTTCTTTTTGTGGAACCTCTTGAACTAAGCCATAAAGTTCTGAAGTTGATGCTTGATAAATTCTTGTTTTCTTTTCTAACCCTAGTATTCGCACAGCTTCTAACAAACGAAGTGTGCCTACCGCATCTGTCTCGGCTGTATATTCAGGAACATCAAAACTTACTTTCACGTGGCTTTGAGCAGCGAGGTTGTATATTTCGTGAGGTTGAATTGTTTGTATAACTCTGATAAGTGAGCTTGAATCGGTCATATCTGCGTAATGAAGTTCTACAAGTCTATCTTTTTTCATATCTTTCACCCATTCATCAAAATAGAGATGTTCTATTCTAGAAGTGTTGAACGAGGAGGATCTACGAAGTAAACCATGAACCTCGTATCCTTTATCAATTAAAAATTCAGCCAAGAAAGACCCGTCCTGCCCTGTGATACCAGTAATTAAAGCTACTTTTTTCATATTTTATTTTTTTTATTATAATAATCTATCCTGCATTCTTAAATGCTTTATTTCCAAAAACTGTCATAAAAATGATTTTTATGTCCCAAAAGAATGTCCAATTATCTAGATAATCCATATCATACTCAACTCTCTTTTCCATTTTCCATAACTCATCTGTGATTCCTCTATATCCATTCACCTGAGCCCAGCCTGTAATACCTGGTTTAACAAAATGACGCACTTTATAATGTTGTATAAGTTGAGAATACTGATTGGTATGCTGAAGCATATGCGGCCGGGGGCCCACAACGGACATATTACCAAGAAACACGTTAATAAATTGCGGCATCTCATCAATATTAGTCCTCCGCAAAAAATCACCTATAGAAGTTATTCTCGAATCATTTTTTTGTGCCTGTTTGCTATCTGATTCAGCATTTACTGTCATTGTTCTGAATTTCAAACAATTGAATGTTTTATTATTTATCCCTGTACGCTTTTGAACAAAAAACACTGGTCCTTTTGAGTTTAGTTTAATTAGCAATCCTATAATAGGAAACAACCAACTAAAAACTAATAATATAACTGCTGTTGAGAAAATGATATCAAAGATTCTCTTACCTAAACGCATAGTTAGATCATCAAGTGGTATTTTTTGTGGATTAAATATTTCAAAAGAACTTGCCGACTGTACTTTTCTACTTACAGACCTACTCCAATACCCATCCATTAGTATGTATCTAAGCCTTATACCCGTTTCGTTACAAATACTAAGAAGTTCTTTGGTGTTTTTTCTTGTAAAATATTTAGGATTTGTAACAAATAGCATGTTAATCTTATACTTGTCTGATACATTGTTAAGATCATCAAGAGATCCGAGTGGAGCATAGTCCGACAAGTTCTTAATATCTTTAATGTAACCAACGAGTCGGAATCCTAAAGAAGGGTTATTGTTTATCAATTTACCAAGAAGTTGACTAGAGTTTTCCATACCTAGTATTGCAACTCGGTGAAAAGTATGTCCATTGTTATATCTATACCGCTGTGCTTTATAGATAAAGTAGAACACTGCTACTTTTACTACAAAAAACATAACGGTATACTCAAGGAGAAATCCTTTGTGATATCCCTTTGGAAGAAATAATTCTGCAAGTATATACAATGTGATAAGAAGAATTATAAACCTTATACCAAAAGCTTTAACCCTATCAGTATATTTATCTGTAAAAAAATAATTCCTTTTTGAATATACTATATAAGCAAATAGTTCTGAAACATTGGCATGTAGAATATAAAGATTCCTACCAGGAAGATCTACATAGTTATACATTGGACTATTATGAAAGACCATATATGCACATGCGTTCAATAAAAACAAGTCGAATAATAAAAAGAAAACGCGTACTCCTGAATTAGTTGTTTCCATATGTCATAGCTGCTAATTGCGGTCGAACTTTATAAATTCAGATGGAAATACATTTAAATGAGGACTTTTATTTAAATAATCGAATTTCTCTCTTATAATTTCTGCTACGAAAAGAGTATTTCCAATTAAGTACCTCTTCCACATTCTTTTAGGCTCCTTAATAAGTCTGTATAACCATTCTAATCCTGTTGAAATCATCCATGTAGGAGCTCTATGAATAGTGCCAGCGTAAAAATCGAAAACCGCCCCTATACAGCAAATATGACCTGCATTAATTTTTTTAAAATGCTCGAAAGCCCATTTCTCTTGTTTAGGCGCCGTCATTCCTACAAACAAAACATCGGGATTTACATTATTAATCAGTTCAACCATACTTAAACTTTCTTCTTCAGAAAACTCTGTTTTATATGGTGGAGAAAAAGTATGAACTTGAATGCCTGGATACTCTTTATGGGCCCTTTCTTTTATAAGAGAAAGAGTTGAATCTGTACTTCCCAGGAAGAAACACGTACCCTTCTTTTCATGAACCCTTTGCATTTCATATCTAAAAAGATCATCTCCGGCTATTTTTTTTATACTTTTGCCTTTTAGCCATTTAACTCCCATCACAACACTAATTCCATCAGGGAGCAGGATATCACTTCCTTTTAATGCCTCATAAAACACCGGATCTTTTCTAACCGTATTAAACGAATGGGCATTTAAAGTTGTAATAAGCTGTTTATCAGGAAGAATATCATGAAGTGACCTGTTATATAATTCGAATTTTCTGAACATATCTTCTGAATTTTAAAGTGAATTATGTTTTTACTGACCAGCTAAAGCTGTATCTGAGTGAAGTGATACTATTATGATTTTCTTTGAATCTTAGTAAACCTGGATTTGGCTCACCTTCGAGACTAGAAGTTCCCAAGTCAATATATTCATATCCTAATTCTTTGTAAAATTCATAAACCTTCATATACATAAGGTCGATTACTCCTAGACTTCTCTTTTCAAGGTCACTTCCCATGAAAATACCTTGTGCTATACTTTTATGCCCTCGATAAATAACTGCTGCGCCTATGCAATTTCCGTTACCTTCTCTAATAATGAAAAAGTCAACTGGAAATATATCTTTTACCTTAAGAATATCTTCAAGCGTCATATGAATTTTGCGACCTAAACTTTCTCGGTTTTTATAGATTACCTCATAAGCACTCTCCATATCGTCGAGACCTGTTGCAATAGACCATTCAAGATTATTATTAATTGCTTTTCTACAATTGCCGGCAACATCGCTCTTAGTCCACTTTCCATCAAACTTCTTCAAATCTATACAGCTATTTAAATCAGGCACTTCCATTTTAAACCCAAGTCTAATAAATGCATTAATAAGCTTAGCATTCATGTTTTTTTGATATATATCAGATGGAAGAGTAATTGCAATTTTTTTCAATTCCTCACTTACTATATAGTCTTTAAGATCTGATAAGAACTCATAAATCAATTCATAAGATAAGTGCTCGTGCCTATAATGAAATCCACCGAATGGGGCAGAAAAAGGAGAACGTAAAACTCCATCTTTAAGCCCAGCCAATAGACCAATAGAGTATGCACCTTCCTTCATCAATCTTACTATTTTATCTTGCTTAAATTTATTCAGTGACATGAAAGACTCACTAATAAAAGGACTTTTATCGGTTGGAAAATGTCTCCTGTATTCATTTTGTGATACTTCGAAAAGCATATTTTTTTAAATATTAAAAAGTTAATTATTAATTAATTCTGATAATATATTGTGTAATCTCTGTTCAAAGATTGGCAGAGTATATTGATGTTCGTACTTTTTTCTTCCATTTATTCCCATCCCTTCTCTTTGTGATGGATTAACTATAAAGTACTCGATTTTATTGGCAAGAGCCATTGCATCGTCATATGGTGATATTAAGAAACCTGTTTTTCCATCTTCAACCATATCTGGTATACCTCCTTCTGTAGTTGTGATAACGGGAAGACAATGCTGCATTGCTTCTATGATAGTTAATGGAAAGCAATCGCAACGTGATGGAAGAACAAAAACATCAGCGTGCTCGAAAGTCATATCTTTAAGTTTACCAAAACGTTTACCTAAATATTTTACTTGTTTATCGAGTCCTTTATTTTCTATAAACTCAGTAAGTTGTTTTGCACTGATATCTCCTTCCCCTCCTACAAAATCACACTCAAATGTATAACCTTTGTTATTTAATATAGTACAAGCTTCTATTAGTACAAAAACGCCTTTTTCTCTCATTAGATTAGAAAAGAAGAGAATTCTGAATGATTCATTTAATTGCGGATTTAAAAAAGAAGTTTTGGGTAGATAATCCTTAATACCGTTAGGGCAGTTATAAACTCTATTCTTTGAAACATAAGGCTCAATATCATAATAGAGATGTTTAGATAGAATGATTACACTACTGTTTTTAAAAACAAACCTATAGAGTAAATCATTTATCTTCTTTTTCTTTGCAATTAAGACACCCTTATTATGTAAATGGTAAACTATTTTTACACGAAAAAGACGTAATAACGCAACTAATAATACATCCTTCCGAAAACCACTTCCAGTAGTTGTAAGTGCATAGTAGCATAAGTTAGGTTTACGATGTATAAGATTACCTAATAAATTAAACCAAGTAATAGTAAAACGAAATAGCTTTTTAACATTTGTTTTACCGCTTTCATGTACTTCTCGTGAAAGTATAAGATTGATATACCTCCCTTCAAAGGAGTCATTAATTATATTGCTCTCTTTTACAAGTTCTCCTACTAAAGATGAGCCATGAACTGGGGGTGGTAGGTGAAGCATAAATAAAATATTTTTACATGGCTTACTCATAGCATTTTATTGTATAATTTATTATATGAGTTAATCATTTTCTCTAATGAAAATCTCTCATTTACATAATCATATGCCATTTTTTTAATGGCTTCTTTATCTAGACTGTTACTATTTATTTTATCAAAAATATCGTATAATTCTTTGTCATTATTTAAATGAAACTTTAGTGGCCATTTTTCAGGAAGAGTTTCTTCTAATCCTGGAGCAAATGATGCAATAACTGGAACTCCTGAGAATGAAGCTTCAATTGATGTTAATGCCAAACCCTCGAAATGTGAAGGAAAGAATAGATAGTCGAATTCGTGAAACATGGTGGAAACATTTGGTATAGGCTCGTAAAGAAACATATGAGATTGCTCACGAGAAAGTTGTTCTAATTGTTTTCTATAAGTTCCACTACCAATAACATGAAAAGTAAATTTTCCAGGATATCTACGTTCAACTTCAATCACAACAGGTATGAGTGTATCCATTCCTTTATAATCTTCGAACCGCCCACAAAATGCAATATTGATTTTTTCCTTATCAAGAGGAAAAGGATAAGCTAGTTTCTGTGGAGTTTTGCGTCCATTATTTATGATTTGTTTATATTTAGATACCTTCAATCCATATTTTTTACGTAGTTTCTCATAAGCTAACATTGAATAGTAAGAGACAGAGACAATTCGGTCATCTTTATAAACAGATTCTGTAATTTTCCCCATCCAGTAGTGGTTACGCCATAATTGAGTATTATGAATTGTACGAATAATATTAGGCATTTTTAGTTTTGATAATCGAGAAAAACGTATTACTAATCCCAAAACCAAATCTGGAAGATCGGAGTGAGAATGTATGATAGAGGGTTTTTCTTTCCATATATAATAAAACAGTTTAAAGGGAGCAAAAATAAGGCTCATTCGTTTTGGACCATTGTGTAAAGTTTTAAAACGGATGTTTTTTGAATAGAGTTCTTCCTTTTTGGCAAGGGCATATTCAGTACTTGTACTATATAATTCAAATAATGTATGATTATTGTTACAATTTTCTGCTAGATCGAATGCAACCATTTCAGCTCCCCCAAGCTGAATAGATGATATCAATTGAAAAATTTTACTCATTACTATAATATTTATTTCGTTAATTCTACATATTTTTAATAAATACAATCTAGAGTTTTATAATTACTATAACTTATATCTTTCCCATAAAAACGGAAACAATGTCTTCATCCACAACATTATAAAAGAATAGGGCAAAAAAAACGGAAAATGTTTACCTATATAATACATATACTCTTTATAAGCCAATCCTTTTGGACTCTTTAAAAAATCGATCCTTTCTCTAAGTGAATATGCGTTATTTCTCCAGTTTTCCCTGTGATCATGAACACATACACCACAAACTCCAGGTGTTAAAAGAACAGGTATGTTTCTTTTTCTTGCTTTTATTGAATAATCGTAATCTGCAATCCCGTGAGTATATTTAGTATCAAAAACACCAATTGTATTTACGACTTCTTTGTCTACCCAAAGTATATTGGAATTAGTAATATCACATTTTTGGGGCTTATTTGTTGGTTCAATACGATAAGATTTAACAACGAACAAGAAATTCTTAATTCTACTTGCTCCATATGTTACTTTATTACTTTCCATATCTATAGTGGATCCAGAATATATTCCTTGCATACCGAATTCTTTTAAAGCATAATTAGCCGTTTCTTGAAAGTTATCAAAGAAATCGGACCTTAAAACAACATCATCATTTAAAAGAAGATATATATCATAAGGTTTATTTTTCATTGCAGTTACCCAAGTAAGTCTCATTCCGCCAGCCCAATATAAATTCCCATCTCCCTTAATCAATTTTATCAATGGGAACATCTCAGAAATAGCCTCGGAAGTACCATCTATTGACCCATCATCGGTTAAATATACATCCACATCGAAATTTGAAGGTATATTTGCATTGTAAAAAGATTGGAGACAGGCTATAGTCTTATTTTTCCTGTTGTGACAGGTCAGCAAGACTGCCAAATTTTCTTTTTTCATTTCTTTCTTTTTTAAATAAGTATTGTTGTAAACGTAGATATCGCACATCAAAAATCCCACGTACCCAAATAATAAGCTCTCTATCAGTCATATTCCGGAAGGAGTAGGAAAAACTAATTCCTAACAAAACCATAAGCATAAAATAGTTGAGTGTAAAATTATTTACATCTTCAATCCATGAATAAAGCCATCTAAAGGCAACATAAATACCTATCATTTTTATATAAATATTTTTTGATTTTTTGACTGCCAAATAGGATGCTTTAAAAAATATTAAAAAGTAGAAAACAACTCCAACAAGTCCGGTCCAAGTAAACACATTAGCTAAACCTATTTCGTTTGACAGACGCTCATCCCTTCCAGTAAGTTCGGCTTCAAGTAATCCAAATGTATTTGAATCATTGCCCCTTGCTGGTGTACGTCCTAGTAACCAATAATTATTATTAACAGCAGATTGTAGAATCTCCTCATAAAGAAAAGTACGAGTATCAACAATTACATTTTGTTCAACCCTATTACCTTCTCCATCTACACCCATTGATGTAACATCTTTTTTTATGTAATCATTCATATTAAAAACATTGAACACACCTGTTACACCAAGTATAAAAAAGAAAACTGGGATAATAAAAAGAGTAATACGTATATACTCAATAAACTTAATAGTTAGTGCTTTTCGGAAATAGTATATAAGAAGAATTCCAAATGGAACACCAAACTTAATTACATTGCTTCTGGCTCCTAAATCACTCGTAAGCACTATAAGTGTGATTGTAATCACTAAAATTTTTTGACGCACTGTTAATATTGGTATAAAAAACAATAGAACACTTATAGGAATCAAATAAAATCCAAAAGCATCGGTACGTGTAATTATACCAAAGATTAGAAACAAAGGTATTGCATACTTAATATATTTTACAAATAGTGACTGCACCAAAGTTTTGTTGGTTAGAGAGAATACAGCTATTGGCATCATGAGTGCTAAAGTATTTCCAGTTAATCCTTTCCAGTCCCAATATAATTCTGCAACGAACATCCCCCTTATAATACACATTGTATTCCACAATAAATAAATCCACATAACAAGCATGTTTTCCTCATTTCGTTTATCAAAGAAATACTTTTTTGATAAAAAGAAACCTAGAAGGATGAGTGTAGATATTACCCATCTTACTGTTGTATTATTAAGTAATGATACAAAAGTAAACTCTGGTCTTAAATAAGGTAAGACCGAATACACTGCTAAGATTAGTGCTGAGAAAGGAACCAGTTGACTTACAATTTGTTTATTTACTGAATTCATATTATACGTTTTTTCTCTTTGTATTAATCATACTTATATAGTTTTAAAATCAGTATGTTTTTACACCGTTTAATCTCATAAACCAATAATAGAAACTGAATTTTCTTAAGATAGAAACTCCCTTATAACCAAATAATCCTTTGTATTTAAATCTTAACCAACTTTCATAATAAACTGAAACATCAAATGGATTAAAAAAATTAAGATGCTTTAATCTATATTTCTGAAATATTTTATAAGCTTCAATTTCTCTCTTATTATTCATTTTCTCATTGCGAGAAATTGAATTTAAGTGAATTCTATAAGCCACTGTAGGCTTTTTCATATAATAAGGTTTTACTCCTTTTTCTAATAATCTAATAACCATTGTTGTATCTTCATAAATCCAAAAGTTCTCATCACAATAACCTATATTTTGGACTATTTCTTTTTTGCAGAAAAAACTAGGCACATTCAAAAATATAGGCCATCTGATGTAAGCTTTAAGTTGATTTTTAACTGAAGAGATATTTGCAAAATAGATTAAACCTTCATTAACAGCTTTCTCGGTAATTATATCACTATTTTCATCAATTTGGTTGAGATCTGAAACGATAAATGATGCATCAGGAAATTTTCGGGAAAATTCGATATTATCTGAAAGGCAATTTTCTAGTAATATATCATCACCTGAAATTGTTTTCAACCATTCACCTTTGGCTGCCCTTAATCCTCTATTACAATTAGATGGGATTCCAGTATTTTCTGGAACAGATATTAATTGAGTTCTATTAAAACACGAACTGTTATTTGTTAACCAATTTGAACATATTTCTAAAGTTTGGTCAGTTGACCCATCATCACTCACTATTAACTCAATATTATTCCAAGTTTGATTTTTAACACTTTCTAATGTTTCTAGTACATACTTAGAGCTATTATAAGTAATAAGTACTACTGAAACTAGGGGATTTTCTATATTATTCATAAATTTTTATTTCATTTTAAATTTTTGTATACTCCTTTGAATAATTTCTTTTAATCCAATTCTTTTTTCAAGTTCTTTGTAGGAATACCATCCTGAAAAAGCAATAAGTAAAATTCCTATGAGATAAAAATATGGTTGTTTAACTAGAATTACTACCGCAAAACATATAACAGCAAGTAAAAATTGAATTAAAAATATTGTAAGTAGTGAGGAGTTAAAGGAGAATTCGAACTTAACTTTTGCTATAACAAATACCTGTATAAAATAGAGCATATAACTTGCTAAAAAAGAAATTCCGAGTCCGGTAAGTCCGGCTAAGTGATAACCAAGTATACTAAACCCGAAACCGTGTAAACTACCAAATAGCTCATTCCAAAAAAACAATTTGCTTGCTCCTTTAGCAAGGAATACAAATGCTATAGCCCAGCTTAGTGCTTTAAAGAAAATGCCCAAAGTTGCCCAATATACCATATGCGTGATAGACAGGAACTGGCTTGAGTATAAAATAATTATTGCCCAATTTAGAAAAACTAAGAAAGTTATTAGTATTGGTGCAAGAATTAGCAAGGCAATTTCTGATTGCTGATTGATTTGTTCCTTACACTGTGTATTATCGGATGCAACAAGCGATAAACGCGGATAATAATCAGTTCCCATAGCAGTGAATACCATTCCTACGTATGTATTAATTATTGTGAACCCTGCACTATAAAAACCAACATCTGCAACATCTCCAGTGCGATTTATAAATATTCGAATCATATATGCAACCATTAAAGATATGAGCCCACTCATGCTTATCATAAAGCCCATTACAAGCATATTTTTACCTTCTAATACAGTAGTTGAACGTGAAACTCTTTTTGTTGTAGTATCAATATTGCGTGTAAAAAGCCAGGTAAAAAACAATGTTGATGAAGCAGTTATTATGATTACTGGTACAATTCCTTCAACTCCAAATTTATAATAGAGTGGTATACTTATTACTAATCCTGCTAAACTACCATAAACATTAGCTTTTGCTAGCTGTTGTAGCTTACGCAATCCTTGTAGTAAAACTAGTTCTCCTGTGCTTAATTGATTTAATAAGAGTGTAATTGATATCCAAATAAAAGCTATAGTATAATCTTTGTTACCAAAAGTAAACTGACTTAACCATGGGGAAGCAATTAACGTAACTAAAGATCCTAATAAGCCCGTTAACCAAACTAAACGTCTTACAACTGCTATTATGGTAGAAATTCTATCATGATTATCTGTCGCATTAGCTTCAGAAATATTCTTTACGGCACTTGTTCCTAGTCCAAAGTTAGTAAGCCCTGCTACCAATCCTGTAGTAGCTGTTAATAAACCTACAACTCCCATACCGGCAGGTCCTAATAATATAGCAACGAATTTTGAACGTATTACTGATATTATTATTTGGAAAAACTGTACACCTCCAAAAAGAGATGTTGCTTTAACAATTTGACGATATGAACTTTTTTGCTCCATTATAAATTTCTTTGCAATCAGTTTTTTGAGAATTTATTTATTACCTCAACTACAATTGATGCCTCTTCATTTGATATTACTTGACTAATTGGCAAGCTAATTACTTCATTATGTATCTTTTCTGTAATAGGATAAACCATATTGTTCATGTAAATATATGCCTTCTGTTTGTGTGGGGGAACAGGGTAGTGAATTAGAGCCTGAACTCCATTTTCTGTTAAGTGCTTTAATAATATATCTCGGCGCGAAGACCTTATTATAAATAGATGAAACACGTGTGCATCCCAATCATTTACATTAGGCAATATTACCTCAGGATGAGTTATATTATTTATATAAAACTTTGCAACCTCTTTTCTCCGCTCATTATCTTTATTAAGTCCCTTAAGTTTCACTCTTAGAAAGGCAGCTTGAATTTCATCAAGCCTACTGTTATATCCTTGATATTCAAAATTATATTTCACTTTTGACCCATAATTAGCAAGGGTTCTCACTGTTTTTGCTAATGAAGTATCGTTTGTTGTTATAGCACCTCCATCACCTAAAGCTCCTAAATTCTTTCCGGGATAAAAACTATGACCGGCTGCATCACCAATAGAACCTGTAACTTGATTGTTAAACCTACATCCAACCGCTTGTGCATTATCTTCAATTAGCTTTAGATTATGTTTCTTGCATATTTGTCCAATATTTTCTGTATATGCACACTGACCATAGAGATGAACTATCATAACTCCCTTTGTTTTGGAAGTTAATGCAGCTTCTATTTTCTTATCATCTATCTGAAATGTATAGATATCAGGCTCCACGAATACTGGTACTAACCTATTATCTGTAATTGCAATAATTGATGCGATAAATGTGTTTGCAGGAACTATAATTTCATCACCTTCATTCATTACACCTAACTCAATATAAGAACGTAGTATTATACGAAGGGCGTCGAGACCATTAGCAACACCAACACAATGACTAGCTCCTATGTAATTTGCATACTCTTCCTCAAATGCACTCACCTCATCTCCCAGAAGATACCAGCCCGAATCTATTACACGAGAAGCAGCACTACGTATTTCAGAACTATATAATTCAGTTATTTTCTGAATATCAAGAAATTTTATCATTATGTCTGTCGAGGTTTAAATCGTGAAACACACCAAACTTATCTTTCATTGTCATATCTAAAATCAATCCCTCGTTAGTAATATATCCTTTTTGTTTAGCAGGGTTTCCATAATACAAAGCATTTGATGGAACATCTGTTGTTACAACACTACCTGCACCTATAAAAGCATATTCTCCGATGGTAATTTCTGGGAGTATTGTAGCATTGGCTCCTATTGTAGCACCTTTTTTTATCACCGAATTTTTTATATTTTCTAAATTATGGTTTTTAGATCGTGGTATTAGCTCATTTGTGAACGTTGCATTTGGTCCAATAAAAACATCATCTTCAATTGTGATTCCATCCCAAATTTGGACACCGTTTTTTATAGTTACATTATCACCAATTACAACATTATTTTCCACAAATACATGTGCACACAAATTACAATTACGTCCAATTATTGCTCCAGGTAATACCACACAAAATTGCCATATTAATGTATCTTCTCCTATATTTTTACTCAAAACATCTGATCTGGGATGTATCATAGCAATTTATATTCTTTAAACTCATTATAATCTCTTATATAGTCATCAGCCGAATATTTTGTTGAAGCTAATACTAGGCAAACAGATCCTGAAGAAAAGTTGTCGAGTTCTCTCCATATTCCTGGAACAATTAATAGACCTCTATATGGCCGGTTTATTGTAAATGTTCTTTTTAATTGTCCATCATCAATTGTAACATCAAAGCTACCATTTGCAGCAACAATAAATTGTTGTAAATCCTTGTGAGCATGCCCTCCACGAGATTCTCCTCCTGGAACATCATACAGATAATAAACACGTTTTATATCAAATGGTATTGTCTTACCGTTTTCAACCACACTAATATTTCCTTTTTCGTTGTGATGCTTATCAATTTCGAGCATCGTACAATCGTAAATATTTGTCTTCTTCATATATGTATATTTAACCTAGATAATTAAATAATTTTTAATTCACATCTTCCCGTTTGACAGTTCTTTAAAATGCTCATAATCGTATATATAATCACCGGGATCAAAAGGTATAGATGACATAATGAGAGCTAAAGAATTAGTAGAGAAATTCACCATTTGCCTCCACACTCCTTTTGGTACATATAAACCGTAATATGATCTGTTTAGTGAATATGTCGTTCGCAAAACTCCATTATCCAGAATCACATCAAAACTACCAGAAAGTGCAATAATAAATTCTTCGTTTTGACGGTATGCATGCCCCCCTCTTACTTCCCCACCCGGAACGTCATAGATCCAGTAAGTTCGCTTTATCTCGAATGGAATATTCGTGATCTCTTCTACAACAGAAAGGCTCCCTCTTCTATCATAATTTTTGGGAAGTTGAATAATGTTAGATCCGTTGAGTTCCATTTTTAAGTAATTAAACATTTTAACTTCAATAATTTTTAATAACCATAACCATACTTTTTACCTAAAGCATATCGATAATCAGTACCGTTGAGGTCTACATAATTAAGTATGAAATACATATTATTTAATTTATTATCTTGAAAATATTTATTGGCATCTTCAATATATTTTTTAGGAGTATAACCTGAACGTGTTACATAAAGACTTACATCAGCTAAACGGTTAAGCAAAAAACTATCTGAAACCAATCCAATAGGCGGTGTATCAATAAATATATAATCATACTCTCCTCTTAATTTTTTTATTAGATCATCGAGAACAGATTTTGCTAATAATTCATTTGGATTTGGTGGTATAGCACCTGCGGTTATTATTGAAAGATTAGGATGAATTCCTGAAGGTTTTATTAATTCACTCATTTCGAGAAATCCTGATAAATAAAGTGTAATTCCTTGTTTGTTTTCTAATGTAAGTTCTTTAGCAAGTTTTGGTTTTCTAATATCAAGCTCTACAACAATTACTTTTTTATCGAGCAATGCCAGACTTAATGCAAGATTTAGTGAAATAAATGATTTTCCTTCTCCGCTAATACTGGATAGCATATTGACAACTTTCTTCTCCTTACCATCGATTACGAAAAGTAGATTTGCTCTTAAAAGACGAATCATTTCATTAAAACTATCGTTACTGTTTTCTTTTACTGCAACACCATGTATCTTTTCGCTTTTGGGTATTTCTCCTAGAACAGGAATAGAAGAAATATCTTCAAGATCATCTTTTGTATCAATTTGATAACGAAGTAAATCTTTTATTTTTATTGCAATTATTGGTAAAACAACACCCACAAAAAGTGCAATTAAAAGTATTAGTTTAATACTAGGCCAAACCACACCCATTACACTAATATTATCTATTATTTTAGAGTTTGGTTCTACACTCGTCATATTCATAAATCTCTCTTCCTTTTTTTGAAGTAGATAGAGAAACAACTCCTCTTTTATGTCTTGTTGTCTCATTAAATCTGAGAAAACTCTTTCTTGTTGCGGAATTGCTCTAACTTTTGCATTATTTCTAGAGTATTCGGTATTTATATCTCTTAGTTGAATTTCCAGATTGTTTTTTTCGTTGCGTAAACCCGCAACAACTGAACTATAAGTGGTTTGTAACTGGTTATTGAGGTCGATCATCGATAGGTTACTGCTAGAAGCAATACGAGATAGTCGGTTTCTCTCAATAACTAAATTATTATATGTACTTATTTGACTGTTAAGTATAGGACTATTTATACCTGAATTTGCAGGTATCTGTTGATTTACACCGTTGAGTTCTACAAAATTAAGCACATCTGAAATAATACTGTATTGAGATTCAATATTCATCCTCCTCTGACCTATATTGGCTAACTGAGAGTTATATAATTCACCTTGAGCAGAGATATTTGTAAGTCCTTGTGATTGTCTGAAATTTTGTGTTTCGTCTTCAACTTGGGAAAGTTCTGCACTTAAGTTTGAAATATGTTTTTCGATCATTTGAGAAGTTTCACTAGCAAGTTTTTGCTGATCTTTAATACCTTTTTCATTATAGGTAATAATATATTCTGATAAAAAATCTTTTCCAAGTTCTATATTTTCTGCTTGAAGAGTTATATTAGCTACAGAGGATGTTTTTGATGTTAACTCAATTTCAATTTTACCAAGATAACTATTTGCAACAGTAAGAGGATTAGAAATATATAATTTCATTCTCATATTTTCAACGACGGTAGCTTTGTTCTTTATTATTTCTAATTTTCCAAAAGGTAAACTTACTGTGTGATCATTCTGTGAAACTATTATATTGAATCTTTCTTTCTCGTATTTACCTGAAAAAGTAAACAATCCTTTTTCATTTATGAATAAATCTATTTCTATAGGACTATGTAGACTCTTTAGTGTATTCTCGGAAAGAATAATTTTTAGAGGACTTTCATCACCATATAACACTGCCGATTTATGATAAAGTAAGTTAAAGATAAGGTTGTCTCCATTACCAATTTCAAAGGGTAAAATTGGTTCCATTTCATAATATGTTACATATAGACCTAATTTTCTGATAACATCTTCAACAATAAGCGATTTTTTTAATATTTCTACTTCGTTATCTACATTGCTCCTACGAGTAACAACTCCCATCTCTTTAAACACATTAAGCTCAGTAACTCCTCCACGCTGATCATCATTGAAGACTATAGAAGTCGCAATTTCATATTTTGGTAAAGTGAAGAATATATAACTAAAAGCAAGTGCTAATGTGAGAAAAACACATAAGACAAACCATTTCCAATAGGAAAGGTATTTAAGTAGAATGGCTAATATATTTATAGGTTTTTCAGCCATTAGTACAAACTCTTCTTCAACATTCGATATTTTATTCAATGTCATATATATGAATTTTATCGTATTTGTAATTAGCGTGTCAAACCGAAAATAGTAGTTGCCAATGTAGCTAGTGATATCAATACACCTAGAGTTGATATTCTAAATGACTCAGCTGCTCCAAATTTAGATGAATTAGCTTTTGCTTGATTTGGTTCTACATAAATCACGTCATTTTGCTCCAAGAAAAAAGCAGGTGAAGTAAATACATTTTTATCATTGAGATTGACTGTATATATCAATCTTTCACCATTTATTTCTTCTCTTATGACTTTTATATTATCACGACGACCATATATTGTTAAATCACCGGCCATAGACAAGCCCTCCAGTATAGTCATTCTTTCATTTTCTGTTCTAAATTGTCCTGGACGATTTACCTCACCCAAAACATTTACTGAATAATTCACTATCCTAATTGTAATTATAGGCAGTTCTTCAATAAAATAAGGAGTTAATTTTTCTTCAATCAATTCTTTTAATTCTTTGGTGCTTAGCCCCATGACTTGGATAGTTCCAAGAGAAGGGAAATTGATATTACCATCCTCATCTACTAAATAATTCTGTAGCATTGGTTGTGATTGTATATAACCAATGTTGGTATTAAGTTGAGGAGCTATGAGGTTGTACCTTCTAGATGCTTCTGGTTCGCTACTTACAACACTTATTATAAGAAGATCGTTAGGTTTAATTTGAGCATCGTAATCAACAGGTATTATCCGTGTTGGCTGAGTACTAACTTGTTGGAAATAGGCAATATTTTTCACTGGAGTACACGAAAAAATAATGAACGTAAAAACCCATAAGTAAAATGCTTTCTTCATTTTTAACATATTTTTAATATCCAAGTATATAGATGACATTTTAATTTCATATATGATATATAAACTCATAATACGCACTTATCTAAAATACAGTATGAAAAATGCAAAATAAAATTCTGCGACACCTTAATAATCTTAACTAATTTAGTTAAGTGCAGCAAATATATGCAGCTCCACACATATTTCAAGAATATTTTTGCTTACATAATATTACATTCTTGTTTAGTATTTGTTTATGATTGTTTGCAAGCAATGGTTTGAACTAAACACATTTTTAAAACTGTTCTAAATAGTGAATTTATCATAGTTAACTCAATATAATTCTTTATAATTTGAACAAAATAGAAGCTATTTAATTGTTCTTTAGAGTGATATTGTAAATTAAATGTAGTATTTTTATAAAACAATCAATAATTGAACAAGCTACATTGAAAGGATTTACTTCTCATCCGAATTTAAATTATTCAAAATTTCATCGACCACTCAGGATTAATTCAAATCAATATAGCTACATAATAACATTTTTAATAACGTCTTGTTTCAATTCATTTTATGATTTGTAATGAGACACAAATAAACAAACTACAATACATTTTTAAATTATGAAACAGTTAATATTTTTATTAGGGTTCATTGCCCTAGGAGTTTTTGCGTCTTGCGAGAGAGATTCAACAAGTCTTGAACTTCCCAATACAGTTAAAGTTGATGGTTTATGGGAAGTAATTGCTTACAACGATTCTATGGCAATTTCAACACCATTTTCTATTCAAACATTGACTAGGGAAAATTCAATGGGGAGAGACTCTTTAGTAATTAAAGATTCACAGAATGAATTTTGGAACTTTCAAGTTAGTTCAGCTGTGAACAAAAAACTGGGTGCGTTTGAAACTGAATTATCTTCATGTGAAGTCTGTGAAGAACAAATAGGTATAATTGTATCTAATGGAAAAATTATCAATAATGATAGTATTCATTTCGAAATAAAATTTGAGGACGACGAAACTCCTTTTGCAAACAATTACATAATAAAAGGTCGTCGTGTAAAAGGATAATTAAAATAAATCATTTTATTTTCACTTTAACTATTTAACTAACTTACTGACGACTAAATCTTTTAGTGTGTCAACTAATTGTTTTTTATTAAGTATATCAAGTTTTCTATTAATGCGATGAATTGTTACAAAAACAGAATCTAAAGTTCTGTTAGTAATTGAAGCTATATCCTTACTATCCATATCATTTACAAGTAATCCACAAAGTATTACTTCACGATTGGATAGTAATGGAAATGCTTTTTGAATAATTTTTAACTCTTTCTCATAATAAACCAAGTCATCCAAGGTTAACTGCTGATTGCTCTCTTCTCTAAAATATTTCTTCATAACATTATCTAACATTGTCTTTCCAAAACTATTAAGATATGGCTTGAGTTTTGCGACTTCATCTCTTATTAAATATAGTGATGATATTGAAGCTACTAAATATTTTTCAGATGCTTTTGAGAAATGGATTAAGAATATCATTCCCAATTTTAGATTATGTATTCGAGACAATGAAAAATTAATGATTTCGTGTTTACCATTGAAAAGAACAATGTGTACTTTATTATCAATAACAATATCTTTTTCTATTTTTTTAATTATATCATCTATGTAGGGATTAATTTGCTTCCATCGAACCAAATTAAAAACCTCACCTTCTTTCATTTCTAAAATTTCATATGCTTTATTATTTAAAATGACTTCTAAACTATTTGAAAAGAATAGTGCAGTTGCGAAAGGAATTTCGTTAATATTGACTACGATATTCTCATCGGATTGATATTTCTTATCAACTCCAATCTGAATTCTTTGGGTACGCATTGTTTTAATTTTTAAAATGTGTCACAAATATATAATAAATGAAGATATATAAATGATAGTAAAGTAATAGTATGCTTACAAAATCTTACACTATTTTGACTTCATTCATTCTGATTTACTAAAAATAATGCAAAATAAAGATCTCAAATTTCATTTAAGAGAAACTTTATTTTATTTACACTTAAACTACTTTGTACTGTATTACAAACAAATAATTCTAAATCATATTCGTTACAATTCTTACAAAATATTGTTCTTAACAAAAAATAGTACTTTATAATTTTATTTGGTACTCCTTATATAATGAGCTGGATTTCCAGCCCAAATTTCATTTTCAGGAATACTTCTAGTAACAACAGAACACGCTCCTATTATTGAGTTGTTGCCTACACTTACCCCTTTTAATATAGTGGTATGTGCTCCAATAAAGACATTGTTTCCTATTATAACAGGCTTACGCATAGTATTTGTTGAATCGAACTCTTTTAATTTTCTAATTTCAGGATTTAATGAGTGAAAGTCAGTATCATAAATACATACCCCACCTCCAATTTTTACATTATTACCAATTTTTATACTTATGGCAGAAAAAAGTGTAGTTGAACTTATTCCTACATTATCTCCAATTATTAGTTTAGCATTATTATCAACAAATAAAATACATCTTTGTACTCTTCCAATAGGATTACCTCGAAGGTTATTATTCATCGAAAAATTATTACCTATTATACACTTTCCTTTTGGTGCTACAGACACAAAGGGTACTCCATTGGTATTTATCTTTTTAAAATCGACATTATTACCTTTAAGTATAATAATAGAAAGTATAAAGTTAATTTTACTTTTAAAATATCTATTGATATATCTAACTGATTTAAAAACTATAGGGAAATAATATTTCATCTTTTGCGAATAATGTTACTGTAAATATCTAATTGAGTTTTAAGAACTTTATTCTGATCATTTCTTTTAAATGCCTTTTTCCTAGCCTCTAAAGATAAAATATCTGCCAATTCAGGATTTGTAATGATCTTTTCAATATTTCTTGCACAGTCCCAATGATCTCCTGATGGGAAATAAAGTGCCGATATACCATGTTCAGCTAATTGAGGCATAGCACCAGAAAATGAAGCTACCGTAGGAACACCCACCATCATAGACTCTGCCATAAATAAACAATAAGTTTCAATATAAGAAGGAACCACAACAACTGATGATTTATGCATTTCTTTAATAATCTCATCAGAATTCAACATACCAAGCCATGTAATTGAATCGGTCACACCTAGATTTTTTGCTTTTTTTAATAGCCAACCGGTATAACCGTCTCTTATAATTCCATACTTCCTATTAATTTGAATACCTCCTCCAATTTTCAGTTTTATATTGGGATATTTTTTTTTCAGGATTGCCAATGCTTCTATAACAACATGCAATCCTTTATAAGGTATTGCACCCGAGCATGATGTAAAAACACTCATTTGATTGTTATTTCCTGATCTTTTCCATGCAGATGTTTCACTAAATTCCCTTCGTAACATTATTCCAGTTTGAAAAATAGAACTTGAATTATTTACACTTTTTATGATAGAATGTACCCAATCTGACTGAACAGATATATTTTCAACTTCACGTAGTAATCTCAATTCATGTTTCCCTCTTTTTTTATATCTTCTTCTAATAAAATAAGGATGATATTTAGGTTTTAGAATTTCCTTTAAATCAATGCATTTAATTAAATCCATAAAGTTTAGGCCACCATAATAAAATTTCACATAAGCAAATAAGAGACCTTGAATATCTAATAACACAGGAGTTTCAAGTTTTGCTTCACTTACTACAAATGCAAACCCATTTTCAGTACCCCATATATGAATTAAATCGGGCTGAATTTCATTGTTAATTTTTTTTACGAAAGATAGAAGGTTTTTAGAACCCCTATGGTATATTTTACGTTCTTTATGGGGTATGATCCATTGAGTTATATTTTTAGAGTTTTTTTTTGTTATAGATTTTACATTTCCATAAGTCACATTATATAGCTCAATGTTTTCCATTTCTGCTAAAGCATTTCCCATAGATATCAACCAGGTTCCTGTAGTTTTAATTTTTTCGTCTGAAAACAGAGCTGAACAAAACCAAATTATTTTTTTCTTCATATTATAATGACTTTGTTATTTTTAGTTTACTCAAGATAAGCGTGAGTTTACAACCTACACCATTTGAAAGCTACCCCTTTAAGGAAAATCTTTGATTAGACTGCTAAATTAGTTATTTATGACAAATTGGGAGGGCTATACAAGTAGGGAAGGCTACAATTCATGTTCATATAAATTAAATTGATAAATATATAAGGACGCCTAAGAAAATGCACATAAAAGACAATGAAATTAATATAAACATCTATTTAAAAAATATTTTGACTATCCCGCAACTCAATATTATTAACTAGATTAGTTAAGGATAGCAAATATAGAATTCAATAACTGAAGACAATAATTATTTTGCTTACATAATATTACATTGGAAAATAAAATGATGTTTTTTAGAAGATAAAACTATTTATGAAACTCAATTAGAATAAAATCTTTTCATAAAATTATTCAATATTTTTTTTGTTCAATGACATTAGAATTAAAAATAACTTCTTTAAGGGTTTCAGTAAGTTTTTTTTTATTATTTAAATTTAGTTTTTTGTTAATCCTATGTATAGAAACAAAAACAGAATCAATCGTTCTATTTGTTATCGAGGCTATATCTTTAGTTTCCATATTATTTATAAGTAAACCGCATAATATAACTTCTCTGTGAGATAAAGCAGGAAAAGCTCTTTGAATTTCACGTAATTCCTTTTTATAGTAAACAATATCATCGAGCGTAAGTTGCTGGTTATCATCTCTAAAGTATTTCTTCATCAAAGATTCAACCATATTTCTCCCTGTTCTATTAAGATAAGGTTTTAGCTTAGAAATTTCATCCTTGATATTATAAAGTGATGAAATAGAAGCAGTTGAATATTTTTCAATTGATTTAGTGAAATTAAGAATATAGATATTATTTAAATACGTATTTTTTATATGAGCCATTGAGAAATTTATTATCTCGTGTTTTCCATTTGGCAAAACAATGTGTTCTTTCTGATTCGAAATAATATCTTCTTTCCCATTAATGATTATATCAGTGAAATTATTGTTATTCCTCTTCCATGATTCAATATCAAATGGTTCACCTACTTTTAATCCCAAACATTCGTAGGCACGGTCATTTAAAATTACTCTTTTAGATTCTAGAAAAAAAATAGCAGTTGGAAAGGGAATTTCCTCAATACCTACTATTATTTTTTCTTGCAAATGAACAAACTTGTCCAATTGAATTTCAACATTTTGAGAATTCATCTTACGCAGTGATTTTAGAATTTGTCACAAATATATAAATTCTTGTTTATTTTACTACAATTTTATTTATAATAAAACTTACAAAACCTTACAAATAATTTCACTTAGTCCGCTAACTAGTTAGTTATGAGGCATAAGACTAGAATCAATTTTATTCACTAAATTTAATATGGTTACTTAAAATTACAGAAAATAATCCAATACTACTTATAATAGTTTCAATTATCAAAAGTCGTTAAATGTAGATAAAATGTTATTTATAGAGGAGGTGATTAAATTGTATTAGTGATTATGTAAAAAATCCGATAGGAAGCTTAGAACTCCTATCGGATATAAAATATTTGTCTATTAAACCTTTAAAGGTTTTTGAGAATCGGACTATTTTAGTCTAATTAAAAATTATTCCTTATCTCCCTCTGTAACTGTTTCTTCAGAAGAATTATCAGTAACATCAGTCTCTTCTTTCTCAACAGAAATCTCTTCAGCTTCTGTTGTCACTTCAGTAGAGATTTCTTCTTCAACAACTTCAACCACTGGTGCATTTGCAGCTTCTTCTTCAGCTTTCTTTTTAGCCAGAGCTGCGGCTCTTGCTTTATTTACTTCTTTCTCTGCATCTAAACTAGCTTTTTCGTCAGCACGTCTTTTTTCTTCGTCGCGTGTAACTTCAGATCTTTCTTCCTGTAGTTTATTACTTTTCCATGCATCGAATCTCTTTTCAGCTTCTGCTTCATCAAACGCACCTTTTGCAACACCTCCTAAAAGATGTTTTTTCATCAATACACCCTCGCTTGAAAGTATATTTCTAACAGTATCTGTTGGTTGAGCACCTGTTTGCAGCCAATACAAAGCTTTTTCGAAATCTAAAGTGATTGTAGCAGGATTTGTGTTCGGATTATAAGATCCTATCCTCTCAATATACTTTCCATCTCGTGGAGCTCTGCTATCTGCAACAATAATCTGGTAGAAGGGATAATTTTTGCGTCCTCTTCTCTGTAAACGTAATTTTGTTGCCATTTAGTAGTTCTTTTTTTAATGAATATTATTTTGTATTTGCGGGTACAAAGATAATAATAATTGTGTTTTAAAACAAACGCTATTCCAAATTAAGAAATTTCATCATATTTTTAATTGATAACAACTAGATTATGTACTTTTGAATAATATGCCTCTCAAAATCAAGAAATACATCTTATAAAAATGAAAAGAGTGAGTTTAATAATCGTAATCATTTTATTGTCTATCCTCACATTAGCATTAATTGGATTCATTGTTTTATTTATAAACAGCCCAGGGAAGTTGGATCCTTTGAAGGATAAAGACGGAAATGTGATAGCAGGATCAATAGCTGAGAAAAACTTTACTGAGATTGGTGGAATGCAGCAAGGATTTTTTATTCGTACCGAAAACCCCGATAACCCAGTTATTTTATTCTTGCATGGTGGCCCTGGGAGCCCCGAGCTGCCCATGTTTTACCCTTTTGAAACACCCGAACGATTAGAGAAGTACTTTACTGTTTGTTACTGGGACCAGCGTGGTGCCGGTATGAGCTACAAAAGCTCTTTAGACCCTAATACTATGACACTTGAGCAAATGGTTGAAGATACACGCCAAATGACAGATTACCTCAAACGCCGGTTTAATAAAGAACAAATATATCTTATGGGCCATTCATGGGGTTCATTTCTTGGCGTTAAAACCGTTCAGAAGTATCCCGATAACTACTTGGCATTTATTGGCGTAGGGCAAGTTAGCCATCAAATGGAATCTGAGAGGATAGCATATAACTATATGTTGCAACATGCAACTGAAATAAACGATAAGGGGGCAATAAAAAAACTACAAAGTTTTGATGTCAACGCACCCGATTTTCCATCTCTAAAATATTTATTATCGGCACGCTCTTTATTAATGAATAAATATAAAATTGGAATAATGCATACCGATAAATTCTCGGTTATTGGATTAATAAAAAACATGCTAACCTTCAAAGGGTACACTGTGTCAGAAAAACTAAGGTATTTTAGAGGATCTTTGTTCTCACTCAAAAATGTATGGCATTACGTTGAAGATGACAATTTGAATGAATCAACCATCAATTTTGAAGTACCGGTTTATATAACCCATGGTAAATATGATTATCAGGTATCTTACACATTGTCTTGCAAGTATTTCGATAAGATAGAGGCACCCGATAAAGCATTTTATACATTCGAGAACTCGGCTCATTCTCCAAATGCAGAGGAACCCGAAAGATTTGTTAGTGTTGTTAGGCAGATTGATTCAAAAAATTAATTCTCATCTGTTTCCAATAGTATTGAATGAGTACATGCATCAACACAAGTAATTCCAAATAATATACTGTGTGAGGCCAGACGCACACGAACTACTTACATAGCACGATTTTTAATAGACAAGACAATAAATAAAACAACTACAAGGCAAACCAATATATACCTCATGCTAGAATTATAAACAGGTTCTGTTTCAACACTTTTGTTTTTATCCACCATCTTTTCAACCTTAAAATCAATGTTACTACTATATGAAGATGCAATTATTTTCTCTATTGAATCTTCCTTTATAAGAACCTCTTGATCCTTCCGCGATTTCTCAAATGTTATAATGTTAGTTGAAACTATTTCACTCAATACTGAGTATTTACCCTATTCGACTTGCCACGAGTCATTCCTTCAATCATAATTCTTGCCGATACAAATGGATTCAAAGCCAGTTCGGGTTCATTCAAGAGCGGTATATTAAGCAACTTTCTCATAAACTCGTAGTTCTCAAACCAAGTTAGTTGAATGTATCGTCCTGCATTTAGTTTACATTTACTGTAAACTTATTTCAGGATGTGACTGGATAAGACATTGAAATTATTATCTAACACCATACCAATTTCTTACCAACTACCTACCAACTCCTAACCAACTCCTAATATACCTTATATATATTGGGTGTTGGTTAGGGCTTTGTTAGTATTTACTACGGCTGTCAAAAGGGATAAACTTTGCTCTAATCTTGCTTTTTAAGAAAAAAAATGTTAACTTGCAAGAACAGTTTTAATGTAAACAAACGTAAAAATGGGAAGATTAAAAGAGGGTATTTTTGGAGGTTTCTCCGGAAAAGTAGGCAATGTTATCGGGTCGTCGTGCCGTGGTGTTGAATATATTAAGAGCGCACCGGCTAAAATGACTAACCCTAGAACAAAAAGTCAAACTAAACAGCGTAGCAGTTTTATTATTACTCAGAATTTCCTTAGAACTATGATACCAATCATAAGAATTGGGTTTAAAGATTATGCTATTGATGGGAAAAGTGCTTTTAATGCTGCTATGTCTTACAATATGATTAATGGTATAAAAAAAGTGTTCGACAGCAATGAGTTGGATTTTGCTAATATACTAATTTCAAGAGGTTCGCTTAGCACTTCACCTGTCATAAATGCTATAGTGACAGATGACTTATTGCAATTTGAATGGGACCCTATTCTTAATGAAAATGCAAAATCAACCGATCAGGTAATGGTGATTGCACATAATGCAGCTAAGGGAGAATCGGTTTTTGATGTAAATGCTGGTAAACGGAGAAATGCATCTACATACCTAAATATGCTTTCTCATTGGAAAGGTGATGCTATTGAAACTTATTTAGCTTTTAAGGATGAATCAGGAACGCTGGTTTCTGATAGTTGTTATACAGGTCAATTTACTATATAAAGCAAATCATTATTTCGCTTTAAAATTATAAATTGGTTTTATCACTTCTAGCACATCTGCTGTATCTTCAATAGCATTAACAATCTCGCTCATTGGCTTATAGGTAAAAATTCCGCTTCCGAAAAGATCATTCTTAATCTTTCTGAAAGCGGAATATATTAAACAATAAGGGTAGATATTGGATTACATTTAATCTGTTACAAGCCCATTAATAGTCAATCTATAGATTATTAATAGACAATCTATAGCCCATTAACTGACCACTATCAATCCATTAATACATGCAGAATATCGCATGCCGACTTAGTAACTTTTGAACCTGGTCCAAAGATAGCTGCCACTCCTGCCTTGTAAAGGAAGTCGTAGTCTTGTGCTGGGATAACGCCTCCAACAATTACGGCGATATCGGGACGACCCAATTTCTTAAGTTCTTCAATTACCTGAGGCACCAGCGTTTTGTGACCGGCTGCAAGTGATGATACTCCCAATACGTGAACGTCGTTCTCTACTGCCTGACGAGCTGCCTCGGCGGGTGTTTGAAACAATGGACCCATATCAACATCAAAACCGCAATCGGCATATCCGGTGGCTACTACTTTGGCGCCGCGGTCATGACCGTCTTGTCCCATCTTAGCAACCATAATTCGGGGGCGGCGACCTTCTTCTTTTGCAAATTTATCTGCGAGGGCACGCGCTTCACTAAGCGTTGCATCTCCTTTTGATTCTGATGAATACACTCCTGATATTGTTCTGATTACTGCGTTATATCTACCTACTACTTTCTCGCAAGCATCTGATATTTCTCCTAAAGAAGCACGTAAGCGTGCCGCCTCTACTGTAAGCTCAAGAAGGTTTCCTTCTTTTGTTTCAACGCACTTGGTTATTGCATCTAGTGCTTTCTGAACAGCCTCGTTATCGCGCTCTGCCTTTAATTTGGCCAATCGCTCTACTTGCTGATTTCTTACCTCTGTATTATCAATATCGAGAATATCGATAGGATCTTCCTGCTCGAGACGATATTTATTAACACCAATAATAGTCTGCACACCCGAGTCGATACGTGCCTGTGTGCGCGCTGCTGCCTCTTCGATACGCATTTTTGGAAGGCCTGTTTCAATAGCCTTAGCCATTCCTCCAAGCTTCTCTACTTCCTGAATTAAATCCCATGCTTTATCGGCAATTTCTTGTGTTAGTGATTCTACATAATATGAACCTGCCCATGGATCTACATGCTTGGTTATTTGAGTTTCCTCTTGTAGATAAATCTGAGTGTTTCTAGCAATACGAGCCGAGAAGTCGGTTGGCAACGCAATAGCTTCGTCAAGTGCGTTGGTGTGCAACGATTGGGTGTGTCCCAATGCAGCAGCCATAGCCTCAATTGCTGTTCGTCCGATATTATTAAATGGGTCTTGCTCTGTTAGCGACCAGCCTGAGGTTTGTGAGTGAGTTCTCAAAGCCATAGATTTAGGATTCTCTGCTCCAAAGCTTTTCAGAATCTTTGCCCACAACAGACGTGCTGCTCTCATCTTGGCAATTTCCATGAAGTGGTTCATTCCAATACCCCAGAAGAATGAAAGACGTGGTGCAAATTTATCAACAGGGATACCTGCATCTATACCTGCACGAAGATACTCAATACCATCGGCAAGTGTGTATGCTAGTTCAATATCTGCAGTTGCCCCTGCTTCTTGCATATGATATCCAGAAATGGAGATTGAGTTGAACTTAGGCATCTTTTGAGATGTAAATTCAAATATATCTGCAATTATCTGCATTGAGAATTTTGGTGGATAGATGTAAGTATTACGCACCATAAACTCTTTAAGAATGTCGTTTTGGATTGTACCAGTCATCTCTTCAAGGCTTGCACCTTGTTCTTGTGCTGCAACAATATAAAATGCCAAAATGGGAAGTACGGCACCGTTCATTGTCATAGAAACAGACATTTTATTTAATGGTATACCATCAAATAAAATCTTCATATCTTCAACAGAAGAGATTGATACACCTGCTTTTCCAACATCTCCCACTACCCTATCGTTGTCGGCATCATAACCACGGTGAGTTGGTAAGTCGAATGCAACAGAAAGCCCCTTTTGCCCCGATGCCAGGTTGCGACGATAGAATGCATTAGACTCTTCGGCTGTTGAAAAACCAGCATATTGTCTAATTGTCCATGGCCTCATTACATACATAGTTGAGTATGGTCCGCGTAAAAATGGAGGAAGTCCGGCAGCATAATTAAGATGCTCCATTCCCTCCAGGTCTTGTTTTGTATAAACTGGCTTCACAGGAATCTGCTCAGATGTAAGCCACTCAGATTTGTTTTCGTTTTTATTGTTCCACTCATCAACATTTGTGGGAGTAAAACCATCTGATTGAATATTTATTTCCTTAAAATTAGGTTTCATATTATTTAGAGTAATATTTTTTGTTTTTAAAAATAGGGTGCAATGACATTTGCAATTGCAAGTAACAGACTAAACATAAGCGACAACATGGCTGTGCGTGCATCTAAAAAAGCAATTGAACTAAGATCTCTCTCAGTAGCAATTTTCATCTTTTTGATGTTGCTCTTTGCCAACGGAAAACTTATCAATACCGCGAACGATAAAGGATGCAACAAATTCATAGTAACCACTATCGCTATTAGCAAATATGCTACCAGCACAAGTGTTTGATATACAATCTGTGAGCCCTCCAGACCAAGCTTCATTGACCGTGTTTGGATATTGGCTGCTTTATCTTGATTAACATCGCGCGTGTTGTTGGCATGCAAAATACCCACTACCAGCAAGCCGGTTGGGGCAGCCACTAAAAGGGTAGTCCATATTAGTTGACCTGTTATTACAAACGCTATACCCATGGGTACTGCCATTGCATAACAAATATAAATAAGAAGTTCGCCCAGTGCTACATACTTAAACTTATAATAGAAAACAACACTTATAATTCCAATAAGGCCGAATATTAATATTGGCCAACCGGTTTTAAAGAACAGGTATGCGCCAATTAATATGCCTATAGAAAGCATTACAATTGCGTAATAGAGTATTGTATTGGGTTTAAAAACACCTTGCACTATTAGACGTGGGGGACCGGTTTTTTCTTTTACATCAACTCCATTTATATAGTCTTGGTACTCACTCATGAGATTACCTGACAAATGAAATATAAGCATACCTATAAAGCCAATTGCACCGTTTATCCAGTTTACCTCGCCACTATATCCTCCAGTTTTAAACAGGAAATATATAAATGAAAAGGCAACTATTGCCGGTGATATAGATGCGCTCCATGCCCACGGGTGTGCTACAATTATCCAGTTTTTTAACTTTCCTCCTCCATCCATTATTTAAGTAGTTGTTGGGCTAATCCTCTATTAAGATTTCAATTCTTAACTTTATATTATTACTTCAACAATTTCTCGTTAAACGATTTAAGCGTTTCAAGAACATTGCTTCTAACATTAATAAAGTATTCAATTCCCTGTGCTTTAAGATCGTCCATACAAGCTGGTGCTCCTGCAACTACAAGAATTTCATTTCCATTTTTAAGCATATTGTATGCTTCGGGTGCAAATACTGGATATTCATCGTCGCTTGAACAAAGAACTAAAACATCAGCTCCTTTTTCGCGAGCTGCTTTAACACCTTCTTCAACTGAGTTGAACCCTAGGTTATCAATTAATTCATATCCGGCAGTTCCGAAAAAGTTGCTTGAGAATTGTGATCTTGCCAAACGCATATTAAGATTCCCAATTGTTAACATAAACACTTTTGGCCTTTTGCCACCTTTTTCTGTATTTAGGCGTAGCTCATTAAACTGATTAGCTAATCTATTTTTATTAAGGCTCTTAAGCGGAGACTGTGAAGTTCCACAACCGCATCCACAGCCATGTGCTTCTTCATTTTCTAACTTACTAAGCATGCCTTCGTTGAAGTTAGGATACTGATTAGTACCTAGCATGATCTCACGGCGATTTGCAAGTGCATTAAAACGATCGTCGGCCGATGCATTTATTGCATCCTGCACTGTTCCTGACTGAAGAGCATTATAAAATCCAGTTTCTTCTGTTTCGAGAAAAAGATTCCATGCCTGCTGTGCCAATGAAGAAGTAAGTGTTTCTATGTAATATGAACCAGCAGATGGGTCGGTCACTTTATCTAAATGAGCTTCTTCTTTAAGTAGAAGTTGCTGATTTACAGCAATTCTTTCTGCAAACTCAGTTGGAGTTTCAAATGCTTCGTCGAATGGACGTACAGTAAGAGAATCTACCGAGCCTAATGCTGCAGACATTGCTTCTGTCTGTGTACGGAGCAAATTAACATATGGATCGTAAAGAGATTGGTTGAATTTTGATGTTGTGGCATGTATATTCATTTTTGCTGCACATCTACATGTGCCATCATCTGCTTTATTATCGCATTCGTGATGACATGGCGCTTTGTATGCACCAACGATATTGGCCCATAACCAACGTGCGGCTCTAAATTTTGCAATTTCCATAAAGTAGTTGGAACCTACACCAAATTCAAACTTAATTTTCTTTGCTGCTGTTGATGGGTCTACACCGTTTTCTATTAGTGCCGACAAGACCTGATTTCCGTATGAAAGAGCATATCCAAGTTCCTGATAGCTATACGCACCTGCATCATTTATCATGTTGCCTGTCACAGAAATTGATCTGTAGCGTGGTAATGGTGCGGTGATGTTAACAATCTCAACCGATTTTTCAATCCATTTTGGTTCGTCCATTCCTTTTTTTAGAATCTTTCTGAAAGGATCGAATTCAATTGAGCCAAAGCACTCAAGCGGATTGAGATTCTGGGCTTTTACGTAATCTACAACCAACTTTGCAAGATCGATTGTGCGCGAAATGCATGTTCTGAAGTTTAACTCTACCTTGTCTGGCGCGATACCATTTAAAAGTATTGCCACATTCTCGGCAGTCAGTTGGTTCTTTGGCAACTGAAAACCAAATGATGTTACTCCTTTTGTTAATAACGTGAGTGCTTTTTTGTTTGCATCAGTAAAGTCTTCTACTTCAATTTCATGTCTTACATACCACAAGTTGTCTTTTCTTGTGCTGCGAACATAGGGGAACTCACCGGGTAGATTTTCGGCAGAGGCGAAACCCTCTATATCCTCTGCTCTGTAAAATGGATTTACATTAAACCCTTCTTTTGTTTTCCATACCAGCCTTTTTTGGAAATCGGCACCTTTAAGGTCCTTTGTAACTACTTCCATCCACTCATTTGTGGAAACAGGAGGAAAATCAGTGAAAAGCTTCTCTCTCTGATTACTCATATTTTATTATTTATTATTTAAGAAGAGACAAAAATACATTATTTTGCTCTCATTTAAAAGTGTTTAGAATTATATGTAATTTATTTTGAAGCGATATTTATTGCTATGCATTATTAAGATCGACCAGCAGTTTGGTAATTTTTTCTACTGCCGCTGATGCAAATAGTTTTCCCTTAGCGGCAGTTGATTTTTTGGGGTTGCCAATTCCAGTATCTTCCGATACTATATCCCAATGACGGGGTGTCCAGCCTATCTTTTGGTTTAATGCATCAATTTTAACGGGCTTTACGGCACCATCGCCTGCACTCTGCATGTTTACCAGCTCGGGGTGATAATGAAGCATTACAGAGGTTTCTAACTCACCAGCATGCTCATCGGGTTTTTCTTCAAAAAAGTCGTCAGAAGGGACAACTGTCCACCAATCGACCACAATAATTTGAAAGTCGGTAAACGTTACCTGCAAATCTCTTACATATGATTTGAAAGTGTTGCCGCCGTGACCGTTTACAATAACCAGCTTTTTAATGCCCTGTATATTTAATGATGTAACTATGTCAACAAGAATGGCTTTCTGAGTTTCAGTTCTTGTATGAACACAAAAGGGTTTATTCCATTGCCCCATATTTTGAGAACCAAAATAAACGGGAGACATAACCATGTTAACCACTCCCTGTTTGTATGCCATTTCGGCTGCATCACTAGCTATCTCGTATGTAAGGATACAATCGGTAAGATATGGAAGATGATAATTATGAGGCTCTACGGCACCCCATGGCAGAATTGCTATACTATAATTTTGTTTTGATACCTCACCCCAATTGGTTAGGGGGATATGAAGGAAGGTTATTTTTGCCATCTATATAAAAAATTAAAAGATTACATAGTTAATAGTCCGTTTCTTAAACAGTAGAATGTGAGCCCCGATACTGTTTTGACACCCGTCTTGCGAATTATATTTTTGCGGTGTGTGAGAACTGTATTGAGACTGATATTTAGCATATCTGCAATTTCTTTATTGATATATCCCTTAACAATTATCTTAAGAATCTCTGTTTCTCTGTTAGTTAAGTGATTATTATCGTCGTCATGCTTATGAGGATGATCACTTATGATTGAGTGCTGCAACTGTTTTATATCTGTTGAGTTAAGCTGGTTGAGCTTGGGACTAAGCACCCTGTTTCGCAATCTGTTATGTGCAGCAAGATCTTTCTGAAACGAATGAACAGAAAATATTACTGCATAGCAAAGATTTTGATTGAAGTCGGAAGAAAGATGCTTTATAAGTATGTTTTTTAAATCATGAAGTAGCTCATCGGGGAAATCACCTTCGTAATTCATTAAATTGTTGAGCTTCTCAGACATTCTCTCTTTAAATTTTAAAAAGAGAATATTAAGCATGTTTAGCTCTTGGTTTTGCGAATCTTTTGTTGGCTTCTTTGCTGAGGCATTATTAGTATCTTGCTCGGAACCACTTATGGCTATAAATGCATTTAAATGCTTTTCGATATTTGGCATCAAATCACAATTGTAGTTTTCAACTGTATTATGAAAGTAGTCTACTAACTCTTCAGCACCAATATCGCCAATATCATCGGGATAGAAATTTTCGTCGATATAAACATTCAGAACAGCAAGTACAAGGGCTGGATTTAGGTTGTATGATGTGCACAGCGACTCGATAGTATTTTCTCCAACACCTAATTTAATACCAAAGCGATTTAGTACGGGTATTAACTCATTGTACTCACTGAGCACATTGGCCATTACTGTATTTCTGTTCAATAAGTGCACTTATAGGTCTGTTTGATTAATTGCCAGATTGCCCCCTGTTAATTGAAAGAGAACCCTCTGTTTAGTTTGCAGAAAACTCTCTTTTTAGCTTGCGCTCTCTAATCATATGTTTGATTGTAACTATGGGATGGATAAAAAACAAGCGGGGTCCGGCATATCGCATAACTATTTTTATCTTTTCCCTCATATCTTTTTTATAGCAATGTATTGTACACGATCCGCAGGTTGGTTTTTCTTCTCCAAACTGACATCGCTCTAATCTTTGCAGTGCATATGTATCTAAAACTTCGCACTCGTTGCATAACTGATTACCCGACTTATGTTTAGAGCGACAATATATAGTGATCATCTTTGTGACGACGTCTTTTTCTTTTTCGTTCATCTCTCCTCCTGAGATTTTAATTCAGCAATATCGAAATTGAACCCAAAATTAGCGATTTTCTTGTTTCTAACCAAAGTATAATGATAATCTAGTGTTCAGAAAATCAATAATTCATCTTAAAAAATCTCGTTTTTACTCCTTTTTTACTCCTTTTATATTCCCTTGCTAATTCTTTACTTTACTTTTACTTTCCATTTACTAATCTTTTATTTCACTTTACTATTCCTTAATTAAAAGAAAATCCCCTTCTTCGTTTTCTTCAATTACGTATCCCTTGTTAAGCTCAATAACCCATCCAGCGCCTTTTATTATGTTTTCTGTAATCTCTGTTGGTACGGAAACTATTACCCAGCGCCAATCTGATCGTAGCAGTGCTCCGCCTTTGGTTACGGTTAGTACTCCCCAATTATCGGTAAGTACAATTGTTGGATAAACTGTTCCTTCGTCTTCGTCGAGTGGGATTAGGCTATTGGGGTTGAATGACATATTCATATCTTCGAGCCTAATTTCGAGATGGGGCTCATATAAAAACCTTGTTCGGTATTCATCGAGCGTGAGGCTGTGTGTTGATAGTCGCGCCGACTCCTCTTCCGTAATTCTTTTTACATCATATTCGTCTGCAAACTGACGCACATATGTTTGTAGTAGTATTCGGGTGTCGAGCTCAAAAGCCTCGGAGAAGAAATCGGTAAGATCGGTTTCGTTATCAATTTTTTTATTCCAGTAGTAATCTTTTTGATGAAGGAAAAAGCCGTATACGGGGATAGTTTCGTATGCGAAAGAACGCACAAAGCTGGGTGATTCTTCAAACTGCTGAATTCTTTTTATAAGATATTCGCGCCACTGCCATTTGTCGCGACCGCTCATTATTTGTCCTGTATACGTGGCAATGCCTTCAAGCATTTCGAGACTGTTTTCGGTAACCTGGGACCCGCGATAAAGTATATGACGGTATTTCCTGAAGATTAGAGCATTTCGTAAGTGCTCTTCTGATTTATTTAACCTGGGTGCTTTTAGAGCCGCCTCAAGGGCAGCCAGCTCTAGTCGAAGGTAAAATCTGCCATCTTTTTGATCGAGATGGTTGTTTTCTTCTCTTCTTATATTAAACCCAAGCGAAGGCTGTGCTCTATGAAATAATTCGTGTGTAGTTAAGTCAAGCTTATCTAGTATATGTGGAGGCAAAGGGAGCATGAGCATTGCCCAGTGTGTGCCGTTCCACATGATGTCGGTATTAGAAACAGGTACAGATTTGGGTAGCCTACCTACATATATTTTATCTTGAAGTTTTAATTCGCCCTCTTCATCTTGTTGGTTTGCAAAGACTTCTCTGGTAATAGAATCTACTAATAAAATTGGTGCATATATATCTTTATTCCATAATAAAATATACCTCTCGGTTTTTACCTTAACCTGCTCAAAATAATTAAAAATTTCGTCAGTTGAATAGTTTGATTTTTGAGCAAAAGTTACTACCGAAAGCAGACTTAATGAACATATAACTATGAGTTGTTTCATACGCACTACATAGTAAGTTATTTAATCAGTATTATGAACGCCGCATAACTCTCTCCGAAAGTTTTGTTACCCATTTACGAGGCATAAACCGAACAGCAAAAGGAGCCACTTTGTTGATGGAACCATGAATTACTGTTGTTTTGCCCTTCATCATTGATACATAACCAAGTGTTGCTACATCCTTGGCAGTGGCAATTTTTACGTTTTTAACAACATCTGAAGCGTTCATCTTCGACTCCTCGCCAAAGCTTGTATGCGTTGGTCCGGGGCAGAGTGTTGTTATAGTGATATTATCATTTTTGAGTTCTTGATCCAGCGCTTCCGATAGGTTAAGCACGAATGCTTTTGTGGCAAAATAAACCGCCATCATTGGTCCCGGTTGAAACGCAGCAGTAGATGCAATATTTAGAATTCGTCCTGGTTTCCGTCCCTTCCAATCTGTAATAAACAAATGTGATAAATGCGTGAGAGTGGTAACGTTAAGTGAGATCATTTTCTCATATCTTTCCCATGAGGTATCGGCAAATGTGCCATAATCTCCAAAACCAGCATTGTTTATCAGGTAATCAATTTCGATATGATTATCTTTAATTTCACTAAATAGTTCTTCAGCCGAGCTTGCTGTGCATAAATCTTTTACAACAACCAAAACAGATATAGAGTAATTTGTTTCGAGATGTTCTTTAAATTCTGAGAGAATTTCACGGCTTCTTGCCACTAAAACCAAGTTGATATTGTTTTGAGCAAAAATTAGTGCTAACTCTTTCCCAATTCCTTTAGAGGCACCAGTAATTAAAGCTGTTTTCTTCATAATTTTGTTTCTAATTTTAGATTACTATCTCGTTAAGCAATAGCGACAAATAGTCTAACCTTAGAGAACAAATTTAATCTAAATTTAAACGCTATGTACGTTTTCTCGATTTATCTATCCTCAAAAATATAAAAAGTAATATTGTAAAGCCCCAAAGTGATGATCCGCCGTAGCTAAAAAATGGCAATGGGATGCCGATTACGGGCATAATGCCTATAACCATGCCTATATTAACAAGCAAATGGAAGAAGAATACACTTACTACGCCATATCCATAGACCCTTCCAAAAGAGGATGTTTGTCGCTCGGCCAGTTTTAGTAATCGAAGGGTGAAGAATGTAAACAGGATAAGAACAATTGTTGATCCGATGAAACCATGCTCTTCTCCAATTGTACAGAAAATAAAATCTGTATCCTGCTCGGGCACATACTTAAGTTTGGTTTGTGTGCCATTTAAATAACCTTTTCCGGTTAACCCGCCTGAGCCAATTGCTATTTTAGACTGCCCCACATGGTATCCTGCACCACTTAAATCTTGCTCCATGCCCAGGGTAACCTTTATTCTCATTTGCTGGTGAGGCTGAAGCACATCGTTAAATACATATTCGGCAGATTCAAGAAATGCGAAAGAGCCCACTAGAAATAATAAGATATACAAATAGGTTGTTATTCTGTATCTAAAGAAAAGAAAAATGAGATATAATGCAGTAACGGCGAGGGCAATAAGAGCTATCAAGCCCCAGTCGACCTGAACATTAAACAAGGAAATTATATATGCAACAAAAGCTATAATCGCTGAAAAGAGGATTATATAAAAACTACTCTCTTTGCGTTTGAGATAACTCCATACAAGTCCTGAAGAGAAAATTATGATTAGCGCCGTTGAGATAATCTCTCCGGTTGAAAGTGAACCAATTTGTGTGTCTGAAAACCTTATACCGAGTATGAAATACGCAATAGCAGCAATTCCCATAAACAGCACACCACCGGGTAAGCCCTCTCTATACATTACTAAAATAAAGCTAAGGTAAACAAGCGCGGTGCCTGTTTCGCTCTGGAAGATAACGAGTATAACCGGTAAAAGAATAATTGCAATTACTAGCAGCAGATTCTTCCTTTCCATCAGTTTAAAATCGTATACATAAAACACTTTAGCCAATGAAAGAGCAATTATGAACTTCATGAACTCGGCAGGTTGAAGTCGCACCGGCCCCAATATCAACCAAGATCTGGATCCATTTATATCTTTTGCAAAAATGAGAGTGATAATTAGAAGTACAATTCCTAATAAGTAAAACAGGAAGGCGTATGTTTCGTAAAAGCTAACTTCTATTTTTATGAGTGCAAATGCAAGCAAGAGTGAGGTACCAATCCATATTAACTGTGAACCGGCACGTGATGACAGGTCGAACATCCCCGTTGCATTCTCAATATCGTAGCTTGCGGCATAAATATTAAACCACCCTATTAATACAAATACAAGATAAAGGATTAATGCCGGTCTATCCACCCTACCCTTTTCTATTAATTCGTTATTTGTATTACTAACCATATAAATAATCTTATATATAATTATTATAAACTACCTGTTGGTATATTTCTGGTATATACGTAAGGAAGTATTTCGCGAGTCATAATTGTTTGCTCAAGCCATTTATCGCTTTCGGGAATTTCACCTCTGAAGAATTTTTGAAGCATTAATCTGGCAATAGGCACTGCATTGGTTGCACCAAATCTTCCGTTCTCTACCACAACGGCAATTGCTACTTGTGGGTTATCTTTTGGCGCAAAACCCATAAACATTGAGTGGTCATCTCCATGAGGGTTTTCGGATGTACCCGTTTTACCGCAAACCTGCACCAAGGGCTCTAAATTTATACCTCTACAAGTACCAATGGTAACTGCATCGGCCATACCTGCTACTGTAAGTTCGAAGTAAGAACGATCTATGCCTGTTTCACGTCTGGTTGTTAAATCCGGATCTAAACTACCATTTTTAATTTCGCTAACAACATGCGGTGTGTAAAAGTAGCCCCTGTTAGCTATTGTTGCTCCCAAATTGGCAATTTGAAGTGGGGTTGTTAAAATTTCACCCTGACCAATGGAAATTGAAATGATATTGTGAGCATGCCATCTTTCGGTGTTGAAAACGGTGGAATAAAATTTACTATTAGGTATAAAGCCTCTTTTTTCTGAAGGGAGATCAATGCCAAGCCTATAACCGAATCCCATATTTACCATATGATCTCGCCAAACATCAAAAGCGTCTCTGGTGTTTGCATATTTGGTACGGTTATTCAGCATATAATTTAAGCCATAGCTAAAGAAAGAGTTGCAGGATGTGGCCAGTGCATATTGAATTGAGAGAGGTGAGTAGTGACCATGACATCTTGGTCGACCGCCCAGAGGCGGATAACCGCCATAACATGAAAACAATGTTTGGGGAGTAATAATTTCTTCCTCAAGAAATACCAGTCCCTGTGCTGCTTTAAAAGTAGATCCTGGAGGGTATGTTCCTGCAATAGATCTGTTTATTAATGGCTTGTATGGATTATTTTCGAGTGTTTGATAATTACTCCCAAAATCTTTACCAGTAAGCAGTGCCGGATCGTAAGTGGGTGCAGAAATCATAGCTAGTATTTCACCTGTTGAAGGTTCAATCATTACTATACTACCTACCTTATTCTGCATTAACAATTCGCCATAGGCCTGCAATTCTATATCTATGCCCAGTGTGAGGTCCTTGCCAGAAGAGGGACCTTTATCTTGGTTTCCATCATCATAACGCCCCTGCACTCTGCCATGAGCATCACGCAAGAGTATCTCTACACCTTTCTCTCCCCTTAAATCGGATTCATGCGATAATTCAATTCCTGACTTCCCAACATAATCCCCTCTAACATAATATGGGTCGGCAGCCATTTTATTTTTATCAACCTCTGCTACGTAGCCCAAAATTAGTCCCATATTAGGGAAATTATATTGACGTTCCGTTCTGCTTTGGATATATATTCCCGGGAATTTATAAAGTTTTTCTTGTAACAGTCCGTACTCCTCAACATCAAGCTGAGTCATAAAAAGTTGTGGTGTATATGAAGAGTAGCCCGGGTTTCTTCTTCTGTCTTTCATCTCACTATCGAGCATATGAAATCTGTCGATATCGATATTCAGAGTTTTGCAGAAGTCGAGTGTATCAAACTTAGTCATCTCTCTTACTACCATCATTACATCGTAAGTGGGTCTGTTATAGACAAGAAGCTCACCATTTCTATCGTATATGGCACCTCGGGCCGGATAAAGTGTTCTCCTTAAAAAAGCATTACTATCGGCATAGTCTCTGTACTGAGGACTTAATATCTGCAGATTAAACAATTGCCCGATGTATATAACACCTATTATTACCACAATTGCGGCAATTATATATTGTCTGTTTGCTAAATTCTTAGGATTGTTCACCAGTTCTTTTCCTATAAATTAATACATCTAACGAAATGATAATGAGAATTGAGACCAAAGATGATGCAATTATTCTTATAATAGTACTAACTGCATTAAACATAGTAAAGGACTCAATAAAAAACAGTAGAGTTAAATGTAGTAATACTACAAACACAGTTAGTTTTACAAATTGAGAGGTTCCGGTATTTATACCAGGTACGAAATCATCAAAAATCTCTCTGTCGTAGAACAGATTAAGTATTGGTTTTCTGAACGTGGCCACTATAGTAGTGGCTGCTGCATTCATGCCCGGTGTATTAAGAAAAATATCAATAATTAGGCCCAATACAAAACCCGAAATTATAACATAGAAAGGATTTCTGCCAAATGGCAGTTTTAGAAGAAAATATATATATAAAACGGGAGTTGCAAAGCCAAATACATTTATCCTGTTGAGCAGAATAGCTTGTAACAATATAAGAAATATAAATAGTAAAAACTCCTGTATATATCTTACCTTCATACTATATAAATCGTTTTTTATTGAGAATTTATCTTTCGGCTGCCTTCTCCAACTCTTTTTGCTCTTCGTAATACATATCGCTTATAATCAAAACATTTTGAAGAGAATGGAAGTTTGTTGCAAGTTCAACCGTAAAGGTATTAAAATTATCATCCTTAGATTCACCTACACTTCTTACATACCCGATGATGAGTTGTTTTGGAAATATACGAGAGAAGCTGGTTACTACTGTATCACCTTCATTATAAACCTCGTGTTTGGGCAATTCGCTTAACTGAGCCTCTTTTGTATTATTTCCATTCCATGAGAGTGATCCATAATTCTCGGAGTTATTGAGTTTGGCACTTAACCTGAACATGGGGTTTATTATTGGAATTACTAAAGAGAAGTTGTCGGTGGCAGTAGAAACAACGCCCACTACTCCCGTTTGCGATATAACACCCATATCGGGCTTTACTCCATCTTTTAGCCCTTTGTTGATAGTGATAAAATTATTACTTCCAGAGTAACTTAGGTTTACCACCTCGGCAGGGATAAAATAAAATTGAGGTTGAATTACAGAATCAGTAACAAAAGCATGATGAACTGTTGAGTCTGCGTTTGCATGTTTGCTTATCTGAGATTTTAAATGATAAAGCTGGCTCTCTAATAGTGCATTTTGCTCTAATAAGAGTTGATTATTTTTTTTTAAATGTATAAAAGAAATAGCATTGTTAGAGACATTATATACCCATCCCATTACACTATTTGCAGAAGTAAGATAAACACTTCTTTGATATGAGTTGTGTGCAAAAATGAGATAGAAACTGAATGCTATTAGTAATACTGCAAGCATCCAGTGACTATTTCTTATAATGAAGTTGAATAAATTGCGCATTAACGCATTAAAAAGGTGAATTTATTAATATTTCTCAAAGCAACACCTGTTCCTTTAGCAACTATATGCAAAGGATCATCCACCACTCTGAAGGGAATACCTATTTTATCGGTTAGTCTCTTATCGAGACCTCTTAACAATGCTCCACCACCTGTAAGATAAATGCCATTGCGCACAATATCAGCATACAATTCTGGTGGTGTTTGCTCAAGGGCACTGAGTACTGCTGAATCAACTTTAGATACTGATTTTTCAATGCAGTGTGCCACCTCTTGGTATGAAACCGGAACGTCCATAGGAAGTGATGTCATGCGGTTGGGACCGTGAACAACATAATCTTCGGGTGGATTATCTAGCTCGGTGAGAACTGATCCAACATTTATCTTTATTTGCTCGGCAGTGCGATCGCCAACTTTGATGTTGTGTTGACGACCCATATAGTCTTGTATATCCTCGGTGAAATCATCTCCTGCTATTTTTATCGACTTGTTTGAAACGATTCCTCCAAGTGATATAACAGCAATTTCTGTTGTTCCACCACCTATATCAACAATCATATTACCTTCGGGTGCTTCAACATCAAGTCCGATACCCAATGCAGCTGCCATTGGTTCAAATATCATATATACGTCTCGCCCGCCTGCATGCTCGGCAGAGTCGCGCACAGCTCTTATTTCGACTTCCGTGCTTCCAGAAGGAATACATATTACAACTCGCAGCGATGGAGAAAATAATCCCCTCTTGTGCTTAGTTGCCATTTTAATCATTTCGCGGATCATCTGCTCCGCAGCATTAAAATCGGCAATAACACCATCTCTTAGCGGTCTTACAGTTCGGATGTTCTCATGAGTTTTACCATGCATCTGTCTCGCTTTTTCACCAAGTGCAATCATTTTCTCGGTTTTGCGATCTAGTGCAACTATTGAGGGTTCGTCAAGTAGTATTTTACCCGCGCTGTTCACTATTATAGAATTGGCGGTACCAAGGTCCATTGCCAACTCTTGTGTAAATGAGAATAAGCCCATAGTTAAGTTAGTTATCAGTGTTTAAAATGTCTTGTTCCAGTTACGACCATAGACATTTTGTTATTATTACAATAATTTATAGAATCGGTATCTCTTATTGAGCCGCCCGGCTGTATAACAGAAGTAATGCCGGCATCATGCGCTATTTCTACACAATCGGGGAAAGGAAAAAATGCGTCGCTTGCCATTACAGCCCCATTAAGATCAAAATTAAATGCACCTGCCTTTTCAATGGCCTGTTTAAGTGCATCCACCCTTGACGTTTGTCCGGTTCCGCTTGCAATTAGTTGTTTGTTTTTCACTAAAACAATTGCGTTTGATTTAGTATGTTTCACTAGTTTATTTGCAAATAGAAGATCGTCAATTTCACCTTCAGTAGGAGCAGCATCTGTTACAACTTTAATTTCTTTTCTGTGCTGTATGTTGTCATTAGCATCCTGCACGAGAGTACCATTTAATACAGATCGGTATTGAAGTTTTTGTTTGGCTTTATCTACCGACTTAAGTATCAAAATTACACGATTTTTCTTTTGAAACAATATATCCAATGCTTCTTTATCGTAGCTTGGGGCAATAATAACCTCAAAGAAAATTTCGTTGATTGCTATTGCCGCTTCTTTATCAACATTTTTGTTAGTTATTACAACTCCCCCGAAGGCAGAAACCGGGTCGGCAGACAATGCTGCATCCCATGCCTCTTTAACAGTTGGACGGCAAGCCATGCCACAAGCATTGTTGTGCTTAAGAATTGCTAAGGAAGTTTCATCAAAATCTGATATCAATGAAACAGCAGCATCAATATCCAGCAAGTTATTATATGATATTTCCTTGCCATGTATTTGTTCAAATACTTCATCAAAATTGCCATAAAAAGAACCATTTTGATGTGGGTTTTCTCCATATCGAAGTTGTTTTGGATTGTTTAAAGATACGCGTAAAGCAGAACCTTTATTATCATCAAAATAATTGAATATTGCTGAGTCATATCCCGAAGAAACTTTAAAAGCCTCTGACGCAAAATATCGTCTGTCATCAATTGAAGAAGAGCCTTTCTTTTCTTGTAGTAGAGTTAACAATGGTGCGTATTGCTCTTTTGATGCTACCACTATCACATCCTTATAGTTTTTTGCGGCTCCGCGTATAAGTGATATTCCGCCAATATCTATTTTCTCAATTATCTCCTGCTCTGTGCCACCTTCTGCAACAGTTTCTTCGAATGGGTATAAATCTACTATTACCAAATCAATTGATGGTATATCGTATGATTTCACCTGTTTTTTATCCGCTTCGTTTTCTCTTCTATAAAGTATTCCACCAAATATTTTTGGGTGGAGTGTTTTAACCCTTCCTCCTAATATTGAAGGATAACCACTAACATCCTCTACGGTGTCACATTCGTATCCAAGTGAGTTAATAAAATCTTTTGTGCCCCCTGTAGATATAAATTTTATCTGCAAGTGATTTAATTCATTTAGAATATCTTCTAATCCGTCTTTGTGATAAACAGAAATGAGTGCTGTTTGAATCTTTCGTGACATTATACAACTATTTTAATCCTGTTATTTTTGAAGTCTACAAAGGTATAAAATCTATCGATAAGATAAAGGTAAATATTTCTTTAGTTTTCGAAAATAAATAAACAGGTTACAATCAGTTACAGGTTGAAATTTTGGGTTATAAAAAATAAGTTGACCCATAAATTATTGAGTGCATAAAAAACGAGGATGTAGTTTTAAAACAACATCCTCGTAATATTTTGGCTAGAAGTAATTTTTTGTTTATCTAACTTCCCATCCTAATGCACTTGCACCTAATACAGCAGCATCACTTTCTTTTAATTCAGAGAATAAAAGTTTTACTTTATTCTGAAAAATTGGCAGTAAACTTTCTTCCATACTTTTACGAATAGGATCCATAATTAAGTCACCTGCTTTGGAAAGTCCTCCGAAAAGTATGATTGCTTCGGGGCTTGAGAAAGAAACAAAGTCTGCAAATGATTCACCCAATATTTTACCGGTAAACGCAAAAATCTCTTTTGCTATCTCATCACCTTCCATAGCTGCATCAAATACATCTTTTGATGTTATTTCTGCAAGAGGAGTATTTCTTAGCAATGATTTAGCATCGGGTCTGTTCTCAAGTATCACTTTAGCAGTGCGCACCATACCGGTAGCTGATGCATAAGCTTCGAGACAACCTTTTCTGCCACATCCGCATAAACGTCCGTTTTCACGTCTGACAATTGTGTGACCTAGTTCGCCGGCAAATCCATCGTTACCATACACTAACTGACCATTTACTACTATTCCACTTCCCACTCCTGTGCCTAATGTTATAACAATAAAGTCTTTCATCCCACGAGCTGCTCCATAAGTCATTTCGCCTATTGCTGCTGCATTTGCATCGTTGGTAAGTGCAACCGGAATTCCTGTGCGGTCTTCGAGTAACTGTGCAAATGGTATTACACCTTTCCATGGTAAATTGGGGGCAAACTCAATACTTCCAGTGAAATAGTTGCCATTTGGTGTGCCGGCCCCAATTCCTTTAATTTGATCTTTTGTTGTAATTTTTCCTATAAGCTCTTCTATAAGGTCGGTAAGCTCGTCAAGATACTCCTCAACTTCAGCATGCTTTGCTGTTTTAATACTTCCATCTACTAAAATTTGACCTCTTTTGTCAACAATACCAACTACAGTATTTGTACCGCCAACATCTACTCCTATTGCATAAGGTTTATCCATGATTTGGTTTTTATAAATATTTATCAATGATGATTATTTGAGTTTATATCCGCAAATATATGAATTTTCTATTATCAAGTACCCACTCGATTACTATTATTTTAAAATTGATTTAAACTAAACACCAAATTCTTACAATATATTAATGAGTAATATTGCTAAGATAATTGAGCAAAAGTGGAGCATGCTTTAAGAAAATTTGTTATATATTTGCACAATATTTTTCCAATTGTAGAATAATAATCAAATATCAATTACATATTTCAACAATTAGGAGCAAACTACAATCAATTTAACTTTTTTCTTGTATCGAAAAAATGCAAATTATTATATAACACAATAACAGAATTGAGATTACAATCATGGATGAAATTAAATTTTATTACGGGGAAAACATTCCTCTTGAGCTTCACAAAGTGAGAGTTGTACAAAAGCTGCATTTAGTGCCTATTGAAAGAAGACTTGCGGCTTTGGAAGAAGGTGGCTATAACACATTTAGATTATCTACTAACGATGTATTTCTTGATATGCTCACAGACAGTGGCACTAATGCTATGAGCGACAATCAACTTGCGGCAATGATGCAGGCTGATGATGCATATGCGGGATCGCAAAGTTTTGCGCGATTACAAAAAGCTGTAGAAGACGTGTTGGGTAAGAAGTACTATTTACCTGTACATCAAGGACGTGCTGCTGAAAACATTTTATCAAATGCATATATAAAAAAAGGTAGTTTGATTCCAATGAACTATCATTTTACTACCACAATGGCTCATATTACACAGTATGGGGGTAAGATTGCAGAATTACTATATGACGAAGGATATGTAATTGAATCTACACACCCTTTTAAAGGGAATATGAATATTGATAAGTTAGAGGAGATTATTAAAATACATGGTGCTAAAAATATTCCTTTTATTAGAATGGAGGCTTCTACTAATTTAATTGGGGGACAGCCATTTTCTATTCAAAACCTAAGGGATGTAAGAACTGTTGCGGATAAATATAAAATTAGACTTGTGCTTGATGCCAGTCTGCTTGGAGAGAATGCTTATCTGGTTCATTTAAGAGAAGAGGAGTTTAAAGAGACTTCTTTGGGTGATATTATTAAGATAATGACAGATTTGTCTGATATAGTTTATTTCTCTGCACGTAAACTCAGCTCTTCACGTGGTGGAGGTATATGCACAAACGATTTGGATATATACAGGGAGATGGAAGCATTGGTGCCTCTGTTTGAAGGGTACTTAACTTATGGTGGTATTTCGGTTAGAGAAATTGAGTCGATGGCAGTAGGATTATACGAGACGCTTGATGAAACAATGATACGCCAGAGTCCCGATTTTATTGCTTATCTGGTAGACTCATTATTAAATCACAATGTACCGATGGTAACTCCTGCAGGGGTGCTTGGTGCTCACGTTAACGCAATGAAGGTTTGTGAACATATTCCTCAAAATCAATATCCTGCAGGCGCTCTTGCTGCTGCACTGTTTTTAATATCAGGAGTTAGAGGTATGGAAAGAGGTACTGTTTCTAATCAGAGAGATGAGTATGGCAATGAAACTTTAGCCGATATGGAGTTGGTAAGACTTGCTGTTCCTCGTCGTGTTTTCACTCTTTCGCAAATTAAATATGTTGCCGACCGTATGGCATGGTTGTATGAAAACCGTAAACTGATTGGTGGTTTACGTTTTGTATATGAACCACCTGTACTCAGATTTTTTATGGGAGGGTTGGAGCCTGTGAGCGACTGGCCACAGAAGCTTATAGCTAAATTTAAAGAGGATTTTGGAGAAAGTTTGTAGTTACTATCCTTAATGATAAATATTTTTGTTCAAAACCCCGACTGTTAGTGTTGGGGTTTTTTGTATATATATTCACTTTTGTAATAAAAACTGATAGATAAATATCACATTATCTTATTATTTCATCGGTACCTTACTTTTTAATATAATTTTAAATAATTACAATATTAATACCATAGTTTTTATTTTTTTAATTGATAACTTAAAAAACTTGCATAATTTGCATTACATTTATATATTTGCATACTTTTTCTAATAAAAACGAATATTTAAACATTTATTTGTATTTATAAAGAATAGTTTATAAAGCAAATTATTAATCACAAACCAAAAAGAATGAAAAGAAAAAATGTCTTTTATTTTAAAGGGATTTTCACGCTTTTACTAAGTGTGTTGTCATTTTCGTTATCTGCTCAGAATATTACCGTGAGCGGAACAGTTACAGATAACAGCAACGAGCCGGTTATAGGAGCAACTATTATAGTTGCAGGCAATGCCGCTCAGGGAACTGTAACCGATATTGACGGTAACTATAGGTTAACCGGTATTCCTAGTGATGGAGCTTTAGAGTTTCGTTATGTAGGTTTTATGACGCAGACAGTTCAGATTAACGGACGCACAACCATAAACGTTGTAATGTCTGAAGATTCTGAAATGTTGCAAGAAGTTGTAGTTACTGCATTAGGTATAACCAAACAAGGAAGAGCTGTAGGTTACGCAACTGCTAGTGTATCTACTACTGAAATTGAACGTGTAAACACAATTAACCCAATAAATGCATTGCAAGGTAAGGTAGCGGGGTTGGATATTAATACTACAGGTGCATCGGGAGTAACATCAAGTTCTTCAATCACTATCCGTGGTGCTAAGTCAATTGATAAGAACAACTCGCCAATTTTTGTTGTTGATGGAATGGTAATTCAAGAACCTTTGCGTGGGGCTCTTGATGGAACCGACTGGGGCTCGCAGCTAAAGAATCTTAATCCATCTGATTATGAAAGTATTACAGTGCTTAAAGGTGCTGCTGCAACTGCGCTATATGGTTCTCGTGGGGCTAACGGTGCTATTGTTATTAAATCTAAAGGGGGCAGATATGGAAAAGAAGGTTTAGGAATTGAAATTTCTCAGATTCTTGAAACTACAGATATCTACAAATCTCCAATAGAGCTACAAAACATTTATGGTGCTGGTTCTTCTCAGAATGGTTATGATGGAGGGTTTCTTGCTGATGGATCATTACAACGGTCACAATACAGCTTTGGCCCTAGAATGGATGGTTCTATGGTGAATCAATATTTGCCACATGGACAAGCCACTCCTTTTGTTCCTCATCCTGATAACTGGAAATCGTTGTATCAAGCAGGTTTAAATAGTAACACAAACTTTGCTATTAGTGGTGGAAAAGATAATTCTTCTTTCCGTATTTCTTATTCTTACACTGATAATAATGGTGTATTTAAAAGAAATAAATTTACTCGTCACGCTATTTCATTTAGAGGTATCACAGATTTGAATGATGTTTTCTCTCTTGAAACAGGTATAAATTATGCATTTTCTCGTGCACAAAATGGTGCCAATCAAGGTGGATGGAATTGGGGAGGCAACCTGGGTATGATAACAACTTATTATACTCCACGTAATATGGATATGGCAGCATATGAAAGTTTGTATCGTGACCCTGTCACTAAAGCTGTTGAAACTGATTCTCCTTGGGGAACATTAAGAGGATATCTTCACAACAGAGATATGAATCTTGATCAACGTTCGGAGAATTCAATGTTAAGTAATGTAACATTGAGAGCTAAAATAACTCCAAAATTAAATGCCAGCATTCAGGGTAACTATAACTATTACGGAATTTCCACAATGTGGCAAAATTATGGACAGGGTGCTAATTATGGACCAACCGGGAGTGGTGGTTATGGCAGAGGAGGAAATAATTCTGGTTCATATAACTTCCTTGGTATGTTGCAAGCAATGAATAATGAACTGAATATTGGTAGTGAAACAATTGTTGTAGATGGTATTCTTGCTGCTGAGCTTTATGGTAACACTGAGTCTCACTCTTGGAATAAGAGTACTAATGGTGGGCTTGTTTCACCTGCTGTGTTTGCTTTTGCTAACTCTGTAAATAGAATAACTCCAAACTTCGATTATACTCCACGAAATAATCAGGCATTTGGTTTATCGGCTATTTTAAATTTCGCATGGAAAGATCAGCTTTTTGTAGAAATAACTGGACGTAACGACTGGTTATCTACTCTTACATATCCTTCTTATATGAATACCGGTATGAATAATTATACTGTATTCTATCCATCAATTAATACATCTTGGGTTTTCTCAGACACATTTGATACTCCGGATTGGTTATCTTTTGGTAAACTTAGAGCTTCTCTTTCACGTGTAGGTATGGGTACATCAGCTTATTCTACAACTCGTGGATTTGGTGTTTTCTCACAAAGCTCACAGTATGACCCAAACAGAGAAAGTGTATTAATTGCTAATCCTAACTTGGGTACTGCTTGGAATAACGACTTAAAACCAGAAGTTCAGCAATCAGTAGAAATTGGTACAGATTTACGTTTCTTTAACGATGGATTGAACATTGACTTTGCATATTATAAAACCAACACTAAGAACCAGATCCTAACTGTAGCTGCTGTTACTGAAACAGGCGCAAGCAATCAGCTTATTAATGCTGGTAATATTCAAAACCAGGGTGTTGAGCTTATGATTGAAGGAACTCCACTTAGAACAGCTGATATGCGTTGGACAATTGGTACTAACTTCTCTCTTAACAGAGGTAAGATTATTGAATTGCATGAAAACGTAAAAGAGTGGCAATTGATGGGTCAATATGACGGTGGACCAGAAATCTGGGCATTTGAAGGTGGAAAATTTGGTGTTATTACAACTCCATATAATAATGGCTCGGGTGCTGCAATAGCACGTTATAACAACGAAAGTAATCCTAGTGATCCTAAGAACGGAAAACCACTTATTACATATTGGGGTAGAGCTGGAAGCCCAAACAGTATACCAATTTATGGTTATACAACAAACTATGATTTAGGTATTCCTGAAAGAGTAGAAATTGGTAAAGTTGAACCTGATTTCTTGTTGAGCTTTAACACATCATTCTCTTACAAGAACTTCGATTTCTATGCTCTTGTAGATGGACGTGTTGGAGGTAACTTCTTCTCAAATACTTATAAATATGCTTCTTCTATAGGTTCTTTAAAGTCTTCACTTTATGGTCGTGACCAAGAACATGGAGGTTTAGCAAGAACTAATTACTTAGGGGAAACAGTTTATAATGCTTATCCTTTAGATGGTGTTTTTGAAGAAGGTGCTACAGCTCCTTTGGCTAGCGACCCAACGGGTGAGCAAATTGATGTTAGTGGTCTTACTTATCTTGAAGCTTTGGAACGTGGTATTAATCCGATGCCTGCCGGTGCTTTCTATGCATATAACCTTGGATGGGGTATGCCTTCAGAATTAGGTCTTCAAGATAATACTTGGTTTGCCTTAAGAGAAGTTACAATAGGATACAGACTACCAGATAATATTCTTAATAAATTAGGTGCTAATTATTTTAGAATTGGATTAACAGCTCGTAACCTTGGTTATCTTGTTAATAAGCTAACAGATGGATTAAACCCTGCGTCTATTTCTAACAATAACCCATTGACCCCAATGGATATTGGTGCAGTTCCATTTTCAAGAACTTATTCTCTTAACTTCACTCTTAGATTCTAAAAAATAACTAAAATGAATAAAATTAAATACATCATATTAGGGTTTGCATCCTTAATCCTTTTTACAGGATGCTTGGAGGATTACCAGGAATTGAATACAAATCCCGAGTTACTTGGAACAGTTGACCCACGCAGTGCATTTACAGGGGCAACTGAAAACTGGAACAATTCTCAACGTCACCATCTTACTGGCAAGTACAGTGGAGTTATGCAGATTATGCAATATATAGTTAATGGTGGAGGTGGTTCTGAGGGTACTTATGTAAACCCAAACAACAACTCACGTCCTTCGCCATACACACCTTATTATAGTGATTATTTTGGACAAATTGGACTTAGACTTCGCTATCTTGTGGAAGTTGTAATTCCTTTAAATCCAGAAGCAGAGCGCTACCAGGATGTAGCAGCAATATCAAATATTCTTGAAGCATATCAAGCTTGGTTAATGTTTGATGTTTACGGTGCTGCTCCTTATACAGAAGGTTTGAAACTGTCTAGTGAAGGTATTGCAACTCCACGCTACGACTTATATCAGAGTGATTTAAATGGTGACCCTATGTATAAAGTTTTTGATGCAAAGATTAAAGAGAACATTGCTATTCTACAAAACAGCAATGAAAACCAATATAATCTAGATAAAAACGACTTCTTCTATGGAGGTGATGTTACAAACTGGATTAGATTTGCAAATACTTTGAGAATAAAAATGGCACAACGTGTTGAAGAGGCAGACAATGCATTCTATAACTCTATTATTACAGAAGCATTAGCACATTCTGGAGGTATTATTTCAAATCTGGAACAGTCTGCAATTTATCATCATCCAAATGAGCACAACAATAATACAGACGATATGCAAGCATTAACAACTGATTATGTTGCAACACGTGCATTGGTTAACTTTTTAAAAGAGTATGATGATCCAAGACTACCCATACTTGTAAGAAGAAATGGATTTGGATATGGCAATAACAATACTACAAACGATGATACCTTTGGATTATTAGAAGAATATTATGATAATTATGAGATGGATTTCTCAAGATATCTAGATCGTTATATAGGCAATTCTGCTAATCCTGATAGCTCAAGCGTGATAGGTTATAATAATGCATATTATACTATTCCTTATGTTGATGATGAAGGTGTTGATCAAACTATGACAATTAGAAATAATAGTCAGATTGAGAGTAGATTCTTTGTAAAAAACGGAGGAAAAGTAAGTAACACACTTGGCGTACGTGAAAAAGAAGATCAAGATAAATATGATGTGTCTCAAGAAGAAATCACACTTTTCACTCCATTAATTACTTATTCTGAAACATGCTTTATGATGGCTGAAATAGCATTAAAGCAAGGAAATGCAATGGGTGGTAAAGACGCTTTAACTTGGTTTAGGGATGGTATTCGTGCTTCTATGACACAATATCAGGAATGGGCTGAGAATATGGGTGTTCCTTCTGCTATGAATCAAAACAGCGACAATTATGATCCAATCACTAATAATGATATCGATACATATCTTGCTCGCCAAGAATTTCAAACTGTAACGCTTGAGAAAATAATTTCTCAGCAATGGGTAAATCTTTTCATGCGACCCGAAGAAGCTTGGGCTACTTGGAAGCGTACCGGATTACCAGCATTTAAGCAAGTGCCCGAACCAGTTAATGGTGTAGCTTTCTTTGAAGAGATTAATTCTGGTGGTGACCAACTTTTCATTCCTCGTAGAAATGTGCTACCAACACCAAACACAGCAAATATTGATAACTACAATGCAGCTGTTGATGCCCTAGTTGCAGATCCAAATTATGGCTCTGCAGTAAACAGGACAGAAGGAAGAATATGGTGGGATAAACCATAAGTAATATTACATAAATAAATTCTAAAAAAGGGAGTAAAATCATAAGGTTTTCCTCCCTTTTTGATTCAAAATTATATTGATTGCATAATTGATTTTTTACCACAATTTTATCTTTAACTGTATAGAACAGTATGTTTTTTCTCATCAATTGTTCGGAAGTTAACTAATCATCCTTTTTTTCTATAAACTCCTTAAATTCTGCCTGAGTTGATTCCAGAACATAATGCTGTTTAACTTTACAATTTATAAAATACAATTAAAGAAATATAGATACTAAAAAGCGAAGTCTATTTCTTTAAGTTTACTATTAGTTAAGTACATCAGAATATAATAATAATCAATGTCAACAACTTATATTTGATGAAATATAAGCATCATAATTTGATTTTCTTCACAAACAAAAACAAATAAAACTCAGTTTGTTCTTAAAAGAGAGTTAACTTTGGTATTCTGAAATGAATAGGGTTACTGAACCTGGAGAATTTACTGTAATGATAGGGAGCGCTTCTAATAATATTCATTTAAGAGGTCGTTTCACAATTGAATAGATGTAGTTCTGTATTTATCAAATATAGTTTCAAAATTAAACAGCCGTATTTTCACAAATAAAAATAAAGTATAACTTCAAAATAATCTAAACCCATTAAAACTGCGTAACATGAAGAAAAAAGTTTACCTCCTGCTTTTAGCTGTCACTCTCTCATTGACATCAATTTTAGCACAATACGAAGCCAGCTGGGAGTCGCTTGACAACAGAGCAATTCCTGAGTGGTGGAGCGATGCTAAGTTTGGAATATTTATCCACTGGGGTTTATATTCAGTGCCAGCCTATGCACCGGTTAATGAAGTGGAAGGGATCTACGAAAAGTATGCAGAACATTACTACAACCGCCTTTTAAACGGAAATGAGTTATTTACTAATTTCCATAAAAAGAATTATGGCGATAATTTTAAGTATCCCGATTTTGCACACATGTTCAAGGCAGAGTATTTTAATCCTGGTGAATGGGCAGAGCTCTTCAAGGAAGCAGGTGCCAAATATGTTGTTTTAACATCAAAGCATCACGATGGCTTCTGTTTATGGCCAAGCACACAAACTCCTCATTTCAATAGTGCAGTAATGGGGCCACATATCGATATTATAGACACACTCTCTGTTGCTATAAGGAATGAAGGCTTGCGTTTTGGATTGTATTATTCTTTACTCGAATGGGCGCATCCACTATATTCACCCACAACAATGAATAAATGGGTTGATACACATATGATTCCTCAAATGAAGGAGTTGGTAAACAACTATAAGCCTGAAATTATATTCTCTGATGGTGAGTGGAATTACGACAGCAAGACCCTTAAAAGTGAGCAATTTCTTGCGTGGCTGTTTAATGAGTCCCCTGTAAAAAACAGTGTAGTAGTAAACGACAGATGGGGAAAGGAAACCAGAAGTCTTCATGGCGATTATTATACAACTGAATACGACCTTGTGCATAACAACGAGGGCATAGGTGATAAAAGCAATCATCCATGGGAAGAGAGTCGTGGCATTGGCACATCATATGGCTACAACCGCTTCGAAACCTCTGATCATTATCTCACATCAAAGCAACTCATTCATATTCTTATTGATAAAGTATCAAATGGAGGCAACTTCCTACTCAATGTTGGTCCCGATGCAACCGGTATGATACCCGTTGTAATGCAAGAAAGACTTCTTGACATAGGCAAATGGTTAAAGGTGAATGGAGAAGCAATTTATGGTTCTAGAACATGGAAGCTTGGAAAGAAAACTGAAAACGAAAAACTATCATTTACACAAAACAATGGAGCTCTTTATGTTATCCTTAAGGATTGGGAGAAAGAACCAATAGTTATTTCAAATATTAACAACGCCGTAAATGTACAACTCTTGGGTTACGATGGTTTAATTGAGACAAGTTTTAAAGAAGGGCAATTGATAATTACACCTCCACAACTATCAATAGATGAGCATCCGTCACAACATGCATGGGTATTTAAAATAGATAAATTTGTAGAACCACAAATTATTGCACACCGTGGTTATTGGAAAACCGAAGGATCTGCTCAAAACTCAATAGCCGCTTTGGTAAAAGCAGATGAGATTGGGTTGTATGGTTCTGAAGTAGATATTTGGCTTTCATCAGATGGGATACCAGTTGTAAATCATGATGCAGATGTTACACTAAATGGAGAGAAGCTTGTGGTTCAGGAAACTCCTTTTGCAACACTTAGAAAAGTAAAACTTGCAAACGGAGAACCGCTCCCAACTGTAGAAGAGTATCTGGATGCATTTAAGAAGTGTGATAATATTAAACTTATAATGGAGTTTAAGACTCACAAAACAAAAGAGCGTGAAGATGAACTTGCGCTTAAAGTAATTGAAATGGTAAAAGAAAGAGACCTTCAAGATAAAGTTGAATATATCTCTTTTGGCATTAACTTTGTTGAACAATCTAAGCGCCTCCACCCCGAGGCACCGGTGTATTACCTAAACGGCGATCTCTCTCCTCAAATTATTAGTGAAATGGAATTGACTGGTTTTGATTATCACTTCAACGTTTTATATAAAAACAAAAACTGGGTATCAGAAGCTCATGACTTGGGATTAAAAGTTAATGTGTGGACAGTTAATAAAGAAGAAGATATACAAAATGTCATCAATCAAAATGTTGATTATATAACTACCGACGAGCCACTTTTAGTAAAAGAAATATTAAGTAAGCAATGAATCTAACAGAACAATTAAAACTTGCAATAGAAATTGCAATATCTGCTCATAACGGGCAGTTAGATACACATAACGGTCGCCCATATATAGAACACCCGTTTCGTGTAATGAATGCCTGTCACACACTACAGGAAAAAATAGTGGGCGTATTGCATGATGTAGTTGAAGATACAGATTGGACACTTGATAAACTAAAAGCAGAAGGATTCACAAATGAAATTATTGATGGTGTAGATGCAGTTACCAGACGCGATAATGAATCTTATGATGATTATATTATCAGGGTTCAAACAAATCCGTTAGGTATAAGAGTTAAATTGAATGACTTGACAGACAATATGGATATCAGAAGATGGAAGGATGTTCAGTATCAAGATCTTGCACGTTTGCAAAAATATCTCACTGCATATAAACAACTTACAGAAAACTAAAAATATTGGTTATATATGGTGAGGACTGGCTATATTTGGTGAAGATTAGTAATATTTGGAGAAGATTAATGAAATGTAATTGATAAGTATCGAAAGTAATTGCAAGAAAAATAAAGTTATTACTAATAAAATAAGGAATCAAAGATTAAAAGTGAATATACAACATAATAACAATAGCGGTTCTGCAGGAATATATCTGCATATACCATTCTGCAAAACAAAATGTACATATTGCGACTTTTATATGCTTACAAACGAAACTCAGATAGATAAGTTCGTTGAAGCGATATGTGCTGAAGCGGCTTTAAGAAAAGATGAAATTCAAGAGGATGAAGTTAAAACAATATATTTTGGAGGAGGAACACCTTCACGATTGAGCATTAACCAATTTGAAAAGATATTTGAAGCACTATACCTCAATTATAAAATAGACTCAAAAGCAGAGATAACTGTTGAAGCAAACCCCGACGATCTCTCAGATGAGTATCTAAAAACTTTATCTCAACTACCAGTAAACCGTCTAAGTATAGGAATACAAAGCTTTAATGATGAAGAGCTCAAATTCCTCAGTCGTCGCCACTCATCACAACAAGCAATCAGTTCTGTTATAACTGCACAATCACATGGCTTCAACAATATCAGTGTAGACTTAATGTATGGACTTCCAGATCAAACTGAAGATATATGGAAGGATAACCTTGAGCAGATGACTAATCTTGGCGTACAGCACCTCTCTGCATATCATCTTATTTATGAAGAGAAAACAAGAATGTACAATATGTTGAAAGCAGGCAAGATAAAGCCTGTTGATGAGGAGCTAAGCACAAAAATGTTTTCTATATTAATAGACTGGATGAAGAGTCATAATTTTATCCAGTATGAGATCTCTGCGTTCGGGATAGAAGGTTACTTCTCTCAACACAATACCTCATACTGGAAAAACAGAAAATATCTTGGACTGGGTCCCGCCGCTCATTCTTACAATGGTTACGACCGCTCATGGAATATATCTTCTTTACATCAATATATAAAAGGTGTTGAATCGGGTAACCTAGAGCGAGAAACCGAACATCTCAGTATCAACGAGAAGTATAATGAGTTTATATTAACTGGCCTCCGAACCATGTGGGGTATCGATTTATCTGATATGATAAATATGTTTGGTGAGGAAATATACAACTACTGCATAGAAAATGCACAACCATATATAAATACCGGCAAACTCATCACACAAGATAACACACTTAAGCTAACACAAAAAGGTATATTTGTATCAGATGGAATTATGAGCGACTTAATGAGGGTTTAACTTAAACCCTCAATATCGCCATTAATTATATCAATTCTTTTTGCCTGAGGATCGGCTGGTAAACCTGGCATTCGCATCATCTCTCCTGCAATTGCAACAATAAACTCAGAACCCTGATTTATTACCAGATCGTTAATCTTAAAGCGAAAATCCTTTGCAACACCATACCATTTAGGGTCTGCTGAAAATGAGTATTGAGTCTTAGCAATGCACACAGGCATTTTCTCTAAATGAGTACCTTCAATCAATTTCAACTTTTTTAATGCCATCTCACTGAAAACTACATCGTGGGCACCATAAATATTGGTTGCTACCTTTGATATCTTTGTTTCAATCGAATCATTATCACTATATGTGAATTTTAAATCACCCGATGGTCGTCTTTCAATTGCCTCCACAACTTTTTGTGCAAGCTCCACGGCACCCTCCCCACCCTTTTCGAAGGACTCATTCACTGCAAACAAAACACCTCTTTCCTCACAGAAGTCACTTATAGCAACAATCTCTTCATTAGTATCAGTAGCATATTTATTGAATGCTACTACAACCGATTGTCCAAAAGATGCCAAATTATCAAGATGTTTGCGAAGATTGCCAAGGCCATTTTTCAAACCTTCCACATTAGGAAGTTTAATATCTTTTTCTGATACACCACCATGCATCTTAAGACCCTGAGCAGTGGCCACAATAACTGACAGTGTAGGGCGTAAACCACTTTTTCTGCATTTAATATTAAAAAACTTCTCAGCTCCCAAGTCAGCACCAAAGCCCGCTTCTGTAACTACATAATCTCCATAAGACATAGCCATCTTTGTTGCTAGCACCGAGTTGCAACCATGTGCAATATTTGCAAAGGGTCCGCCATGTATAAATGCCGGCGTATTTTCGGTACTCTGCACAAGATTTGGATGAATAGCATCTTTCATTAAAACAGTTATAGCACCGGCAATACCCAAATCTTTAACAGTAAAAGCATCACCATTTCTTTTATAACCAAGTAAAATATTCTCAATCCTGCGTCTTAAATCATCCTCATCTTCCGACAAGCAAAGAATAGCCATCAACTCAGATGCGGCAGTAATATCAAACCCTGCCTCTTGAGGTATACCATTACCAGGGCCCAACCCCGTTACAATATATCGCAGACTTCTATCATTTACATCCAATACTCTTTTCCAAAGAACCTCCTTTAAAGCATCGCCTGTACCCTGAACTCGCGAATTATAGTTATCAAGCAACGCAGATATGGTATTATGAGCTGTTGTAACAGCATGAAAATCTCCGGTAAAGTGAAGATTGATATTCTCCATTGGCAGAACTTGTGAATAACCACCTCCAGCTGCACCACCCTTCATTCCAAAAACCGGTCCTAGTGACGGTTCACGAAGAGCTATTATGGCTTTCTTTCCAATCTTATTCAGCCCCAGTGCCAAACCAATTGATACTGTGGTTTTACCTATTCCCGCTTTTGTGGCTGTAATTGCTGTAACTAGTATAAGGTTACTCTTTTCAATTTTGCTATTATCTATTAGGTCAACCGGTATTTTTGCCATATGCCTTCCAAAGCTAATAACTTCATCTCTCGGAATACCAATGCTTTCAGCTACATCTTTAATTTTCTTTAATGGTGTTTCTCTTGCAATTTGAATGTCTGATTTCATAAAAATATATTAATTATAACTTTTCCTCAAGTAAAGCAAGCTGATCACGTAGCTGTGCTGCTTCTAAAAATTCAAGTTTCTTAGCAGCAGCAAGCATAGCCTTACGAGTTTGCTCAATCTTGGCTTTTAATTCATCTTTAGTTGCAAACTTCTCTATTGGCTCAGCAGCTAATGTTCTGTAGTCAGGCTCAATATATGCCCTAGCCATAGAGGATGTATACTCTTTACTCAGAGCCGATGACTGTGCTCTTATAATTTGTGTTGGAGTTATACCGTGCTCCTCATTATATTTCAACTGTTTCTCACGTCGTCTGTTGGTCTCATCTATTGTCAACCTCATACTATTGGTAATCTTGTCGGCATAGAAAATCACTTTACCATTAATATTACGTGCAGCCCTACCTGCTGTCTGTGTAAGCGAACGATGAGAGCGAAGAAACCCCTCCTTATCAGCATCAAGTATAGCAACTAGCGATACCTCGGGCAAGTCTAACCCCTCCCTCAATAGGTTAACGCCAATTAATACGTCAAAGACGCCTTGTCTCAAATCATCCATAATCTTTACCCTGTCTAAAGTCTCAACATCCGAGTGGATATAGTTACAACTAACTCCGTTTCCTGCCAGATAATCTGTAAGCTCTTCGGCCATCCTTTTAGTCAGAGTAGTAATCAATACTCGTTCGTTTAGTTCTGAACGTTGCTGAATTTCCTCCATCAAATCATCTATCTGATTCATGCTTGGACGCACATCAATAGGAGGATCCAGTAATCCTGTTGGGCGAATTAGTTGGTCAACCACAATACCTTCAGACTTCTCTAATTCGTAATCTGCAGGAGTGGCACTTACAAATATAATATCCTGAGATAAAGCTTCAAACTCTTCAAATTTAAGTGGTCTGTTATCCAGAGCAGCCGGCAATCTAAACCCATACTCAACAAGGTTTGTCTTCCTCGAATGGTCTCCACCATACATAGCTCGTATTTGCGGAATAGTAACATGGCTTTCATCAATAACAGTAAGATAATCATCCGGAAAGAAATCCAGCAAGCAGAATGGTCTAGTACCCGGTGCACGACCGTCAAAATAACGAGAATAATTCTCTATGCCCGAGCAATACCCAATCTCCTTAATCATCTCCACATCATAAGTCACCCTTTCATATATTCTCTTTGCTTCAAACGGTTTACCAATCTCATTAAAGAAATCAACCTGCTTACCAAGATCTATTAATATTTCGTCTACTGCTCTATTTATACGTTCTTGAGTAGTAACAAACAAGTTAGCAGGAAATATCCGGTACATATCTAACTTTTCTAAAGTTACACCCGTTAGCGGATCAACAGATTCAATACTTTCAATTTCATCACCCCAAAACATTATCCTCATAATGTAATCATGATAAGCCAAGAACACGTCAACAGTGTCTCCCTTTACTCTAAAGTTTCCTCTGTCGAAGTCCACAGCCTCGTTTCTGGAATATAAGCTTGAAACCAAAAGGCGAAGAAGTACATCCCTATCTATTTTTTGACCAACTTTAATTTCTATTGTTGTTTTCTGAAAATCTTCCGGATTACCAATACCATAAAGACAAGAAACCGAAGATACCACAATCACATCCTTCCTTCCCGAAAGCAAAGAAGAAGTAGTGGCTAATCGCAACTTCTCAAGTTCATCATTAATTGAAAGATCTTTTTCTATATAAGTATCTGAAGTAGGTAGGTAAGCCTCGGGTTGATAATAATCGTAGTACGACACGAAATACTCGACAGCATTATTCGGAAAAAAATTCTTAAACTCACTGTATAGCTGAGCTGCAAGAGTTTTATTATGACTGAGTATTAATGTAGGTTTATTAATCTCCTTTATTACATTCGCAACAGTAAATGTCTTACCCGACCCAGTAACCCCTAATAGAGTTTGATAAGTTACTTTATGCTTAAGACCATCAACCAAAGCTACAATAGCATCGGGCTGATCGCCTGTGGGCACAAATTCTGATGTAAGTTTAAATTCCATACTCATATATATTAATCAGGGTGCATCCGAATATGGTTTGGTTTCATAAATACTATTAATTTCAAAAGCAGAATTAAGGGATATATGAGCAATATAACCGGGAATCAAAATATCTCTATTGCCTTCTGTGTATGATTTAACCAAAGGCACATTAGCTTCATAAAAACCATTTCCTGCGCTTTTATACTGTACACCCTCAAGAAAAGGTGCAAAACTTATCCTCATGTTATCGGTTTGTGCAGCTGTCATCATCAGTTCACCTGTAATTCTTTCTCTGGATGAGCCACCAGAATCAAAAAAACGAGTTACGTGAGGAGCTAAAAATCTATACATACCGCTATGATCTAGCGATGAAAGAGACGTATAAAAACCACTAACAGCAGTCCTAATTGAATCAAGTTCAAAATCTTCAACAGGTGTAGCCTGATAAAGCAAGTCATATCTCTTTTGAACTTCACCAATATAACCACCTTTAAGATCGCCATGACGAGAAAACTCTAAATACTCATAGTAAGACTCTGCAGAGTTAGTATTCAAAGCCACAATCCATGATAATGAATCCAACCTAGCTTCAACAAGTGGCAGATATGGCGAAGTGGTATATTGAGCAATAAACCCTTTCAATTCGGATATACTTTCTGACTCCTTAAGGCTTTCCCATATTGAAGCCTCCTTACGTTTTAAATTCATTAAACCCTCTTGTGCTTCATCAAAATGAATACCCGAAGGGTGGCTTTCAATATATGATAAGTATCCATCAACACTATTCTCTTTAACAGCTGTTTCCCATGCACTTCGCTCTAAATTCTTCTCTAAAACTACTTCATAGAAAACAAAGTAAGAACCTACCAACACTAAAATCACCAGTGCTGTTCTTAATAATTTATTTCGTTTTTTATTTTTATTATCTGGATAGTCTTCACTCTTAACATAAACACTCTCTACAATAGCTTCTTCTGATATGGATTTATTTATCTCAACATCAGGCTCAGTTATATAATCTATGCTTTCGGTCTTTGTCTTAATATTAATCTCAGTTGCATTATCAACGCTTTCAGGAAGCATCACCTCGTAATCCGATTGCACCTTTTTAGTACAATCAACACAAAAAAGTGAATCTTGCCACCGTTCATTTCCACAAAGAGGACATTTATCAGACATATATTTTGTCAGTTAAAGTAGAATTATATTCAACATACAAATATAAGAATGTTTTAAGTGAGAGTCTTCCTTTTGCGAAGATAATCAAATTTTGTACTTTTGAGATGAAATAAAAAAGCTAATCAATGCCCCTTCCCGAAATAATTAAAGCAGAACTACTCAAAATTGATAATGATAAAAAGCTCCTTATATGTTATTCAGAAGATTATAAGGAAAAATCTTTAATTATAAGATATGGAGTAAGTCCCGAGAATAGTGAATTCAACAGCTCCATAGAGCAGTTTTGGGTAGGCGCTAAATTAAATATTATAGATTGCGCCATTGATGATGATGGTTACCTAGTACCAACCTATATAATATTAGAGCCCGACTACCTAATAGATGCTTCAGCTATTGCAGAATGTTTCCAGGTTTATCTAATCACCCCCCTGCATTATTTCCGAAACAAGTTAGAAACAATAGAGAACCGATCATACCTTCTCTTAGGTAACCTTGCAAACTACTTCCTCGATGAACTCATATTTTCTGACGATATTGATAAAGTTACATTCAACGAGGCATTCTTAAACTCCTTCAAGCAATCGCCATTCGAATATACTAGTTGCCAAGACATCCAGTCCGACTCCGATTTTCGTAAGTTTATGAACAATGCAAAGCAAAGGTTCGATAACATAAAAAGAGTAATAAAAGACGATTTCCCTAAGCTTGGCATCAACATAGACAATTGCACCCTCGAGCCATCATTCTTTAGTGCCAAATATGGCTTCCAAGGAAGACTAGATATGCTTTATACCCATCCCAATACTACAGATGCATCGATAATAGAATTAAAATCGGGACAAGTACCCTATCCTTCACACGACAAAACCAAAATAGGTCTCAATCATAAAGTACAAACATACGTATATCGCTTAATGATTGATAGTGTATTTGGCAGAAGCAAACACAATGTAAATGCTTCTATCCTATATGCAGCAGCTAATACCCCCGGAGAAAATATAAGAAAAGCAATATTAAACAGTGTCATAGAAAAATCTATTCTCAATCTACGCAATCAAATTATTATAAATGAATACAAAATCATTCATGGTAAAACAGACTCCGTAGAAGAGTTGTTTCATACGATGTTTCAACAAACAAGGGTCAACCAAAGATTTCCGCAATTCTATATAAACAGAATAAATAAAATTGAGTTGATTCTTTCAGAAAGCACTTATATTGAGAAAACATACTTCTATCGATATATAAAATTTATATCACGCGAGCTATATCACCAAAAAATAGGAGATATAGAATATGAGACACCAACAGGGGTAGCTTCATTGTGGAACAGCAAGTTTAGTGAAAGGGCCGAAACACTGGATGCAATATATAATCTGTCAATAAGTAAAATTGTTGATTCCAACAGAGATATGGTTATCAACTTTAAACGAGAAGTTACCGGATTAGTAAACTTCAGAGAGGGCGATATCTGTATAGTATATCCAAAAAACAATGTAACTGATACTGTTCTCACCACTCAAATATTGAAGGGAACCATAGTAGAAATCAGAGAAAATGAAGTTACGGTGCGTTTCAGATATAAGCAGAAAAACCACCATTATTTTAATGATAATCCATATTGGGCTATAGAGCACGATTCGCTCGACTCCTCCTACAATAACATGTATAAAACTCTTTATAAATTTATTACATCATCCAAACCAACAAAAGATTTATTATTAGGAATAAGAGGTCCAGGCAACTCTGATGCAAGTAATCAAAATAACTCCGAGGATATTAAACACAATAGTGATAATAACTCTAATTACATAAATTACAACATTAACAACTATCCCGAAAACATAATCACTCAAGCAATAAGTGCCGAAGATTATTTTCTTATAGTGGGCCCACCCGGCACTGGAAAGACATCAATATTTGCACGTAGGCTTATTGAAGAATACTACAAAAGTCACGATATCAACATAATGGTTATAGCAAATACCAACAGGGCAGTTGATGAGCTTTGCGATGCAATAAATGCTGCCTTTGGATATACTGATGGGTTATGCGAAAACTATATTCGTATAGGAACCGAACTTTCTTGTGCCGACAAGCATCGTCATAGACTTCTACAGAATGTTTCTGAGCAGTATATAGACAGAGAATCTCTTCGAGAAACAATTGACCAATGCAGAATATGGGTATCCACACTTGCCTCAGTAACAAGCAAACCCGAACTATTCTCACTGAAAAAGTTTAATGTTGCAATCATTGATGAAGCATCGCAGATACTGGAACCTCAAATTATTGGACTACTTCCAGAGTTCGATAAATTTATTATGATTGGCGACCATAATCAGCTATCCACCATAGTAATGCAAGAGATTGTTGAATCAAAAATTACAGAAACTCATTTAAATAATCTAGGAATAACAGATTGCAGAGATTCACTTTTCGAGAGATTATTGAGAAGATGCATCAATATGAACTGGAGCAATTCATATACACAGCTCACAAAACAGGGTCGCATGCATAACGACATAGCTGCATTTCCTGCAAATAATTTCTATACCGAAACCCTGCTTCCGGCACTCACTTGGCAAACTGCTAAATGGGAAATGAGCTATAATAATGACAACAGTTTTGATAAATATGTGGCTACAGGACGCAATTTTTTTATTTCTACAGATAATATAGATTTATACACTCAACCACATAAAACGCCCACTCCATCACATAAGACAGCTATACCATCAAATAAAATAAATGAAAAAGAAGCCGATGTGGTAATCGATCTACTTCACTCAATCTATAGAGTATACAATCAAAACAACAAACAAATCAACCACAACTCTATCGGAATAATTGCTCCTTACAGAAATCAAATTGCACTAATCAGAGACAAATTGATGAAATCATCACTACCAGATGCTCAAAACATAATGATAGATACCGTCGAGCGCTTTCAAGGCAGTCAGCGCAACATAATAATCATGTCGTTCTGCATAAATCAACCCTCACAACTCAAATTTCTTTGCAATATGAGCAACGATGGCAAGGTAGATAGGAAACTAAATGTATCTATTACCCGTGCCAGAGAGCAGATGTTTCTAATTGGTAACGCCAATATCATGAAACTGCAACCGGTCTACAAAAAGCTACTCGATTTTTATAAAGACAAAATGATTGAAAGCTAGTTTACCACAAAAAGCATCAATGAAGTACCACAAAAAGAGTTTAAATTGAGAGGGAGAGAAATTGAAGAAGGTGCTAAACATTTGATTGAAATTAAAAGTTTAGTAAGTCAATTTAATAAATCTACAATGAACACAAAGCTGAGGGAACCAGATTTAATGATGGTAATAACAGGTGGTCCAATTGCTTATGCAAGACCAGATGGGGTTAAAGTGATTCCACTAGCCTGTCTTAGAGATTAACTCCCTCATATAGGCCTAATTTGAGGATTACGATCTAATATTTAGGCCTAAATTTAAGATTACAGATCATTTAATTGTAATGTATTAACATTTATGTATATATTTGATGTTGAAACTTACAATTTTACTATAAGCAATGATTTTAAAGCAATTAAAACCAAGAAAAGCTCTCAACAAAGCCTATTTGAAACTAAAACCCGATAGAAAGAAGATAGATATTTTCAAAACTAACCTTATAGAGTTACTTGATACAATTAATGAAAGTGAATCTGAAGAGAATCAGAAAAACCTAATAAGCGACTTTCTAAAAAACACCTATTACAAAGACGATCACTTTATTAACACAAAAGAGAGAGCTGATCTTGTTATTCATAATGGTAAAAACAGGGCCAGCACAGTGGGAGTAATTATTGAAACAAAGCGCCCCTCCAACAGGTGGGAAATGATTACCCCAGACGAAATCAATGCCAAAGCTTTTCACGAATTACTTCTTTACTATTTACGGGAACGAATTACCAACAGCAACTTAGAAATTCGCAACCTTATAATTACCAATATTTACGAGTGGTATATATTTGACAGCAAAGTATTTGAACGAAACTTCGTACAAAATAAGGCACTTATTCGTCAATTCGAGGAGTTTGAGAAAAGCAAACAGCGCACGGAGGTATTCTTTTCTGACATTGCTCACCCATATATCGAAAGCCTCAAAAGTGAAATAGAGTTTACTTATTTCGACATTCGCGATTATAATCAACCTTTGCGCAATGATAATGTCGATGATGATATTAAACTAATAGCGCTCTACAAACTACTCTCGCCCGAGCATCTACTAAACCTCCCCTTTGCCAACGATAGCAACACATTAGACAAAGGCTTCTATGGCGAACTCCTTCACATAATGGGCCTGAGTGAAAGCAAAGAAGGTGGGAAAAAGATAATAGGTCGCGAACAAGAAAACAAACGCAATATTGGTTCGCTTATAGAAAATGCCATTAACGAACTCGACAGTCTCGACAAAATAAGTCGACTCGACAAACCCAGTCAGTACGGTGCCAATAAGCAAGAACGCCTGTTTAATGTTGGCCTAGAGCTATCCATTACCTGGATGAATCGCATCCTGTTTATGAAACTGCTAGAAGCACAACTGATAAAATATCATAAAGCCAACACACAATATGAGTTCCTCAACATAAAAAAGGTTCCGAGTTACGACGATCTCAATAGTCTTTTTTTTAAAGTACTTGCCCGAAAACTCTCCGACCGAGGAGTAACCACCAAAGGAGCTTTCGATAAAGTGCCCTACCTCAACAGCTCACTCTTTGAACCAACCGAATTAGAGCACACCACCCTATTTGTGAGTAACTTGGGAGATAATCGTGAACTACCCATTTATAATGGAACAGTGCTAAAAGATATCAATGGCAAGCGCCGTACAGGCAAAATGAATCCATTAGAATACCTCTTTGAATTTCTCGATGCTTATGATTTCACCAGCGAAGGGTCTGAAGCCATACAAGAAGACAACAAAACCCTCATCAATGCATCAGTGCTAGGGCTTATCTTCGAAAAGATAAACGGATACAAAGATGGCTCATTCTTTACTCCGGGATTCATCACCATGTATATGTGCAGAGAAACCATTCGCAAAGCAGTATTGCAAAAGTTCAACGAAACAAAGCAATGGAACTGCAAAGATATTACCCAGCTCTATAACAGAATAGATGACATCAACGAAGCCAATGAAATTGTAAATAGCATAAAGATATGCGACCCCGCTGTGGGATCGGGACACTTCTTAGTATCGGCACTAAACGAGATTATAGCCATCAAAAACGATCTGCGCATCTTAAAAGACAGAAAAGGTCGCAGACTTAAAGAGTATCACGTGGTGGTAGAAAACGATGAGCTAATTATAACAGATGAAGATGGAGTAATATTTGAATATAACCCAACAAGCAAAGAAAGTCAACGAGTACAAGAAGCCCTCTTTCACGAGAAGCAAACCATTATAGAGAACTGTTTGTTTGGCGTAGACATCAACCCCAACTCAGTAAAGATATGCCGTTTGCGCTTATGGATAGAGCTACTGAAGAATGCCTATTATAAGAATGAAACCGAACTAGAGACACTACCCAATATAGACATCAACATCAAATGTGGCAACTCACTAGTAAGTCGGTTTGCTTTAGATGCCAACCTTGGTCAAGCACTCAAAAAAAGCAAATGGACCATCGACAGCTATCGCCTGGCAGTTTCCACCTATCGCAACGCACATAATAAAGAAGAGAAGCGCGATATGGAACAACTGATGATAAGCATCAAGAATGATTTCAGAAGCGAAATAGCAGACAACGACCCCAAAGTAAAACGTCTTGCCAAAATAAAAGGAGAACTTATTTTCCTTACCACTCAAACATCACTATTTGAGCAAACTAAGAAAGAGAAAAAAGAATGGGACAACAAGGTAGATAAACTAACCAAAGAGATTAAAAAGCTAGAAACCGAAATAGAAGAAATAAAAGCAAACAAGATATACGAAAATGCTTTCGAGTGGCGCTTCGAGTTCCCCGAAGTATTGAACGATGAGGGCGACTTTGTGGGGTTTGATGTGGTGATTGGGAATCCGCCGTATTTTCAGATTCAATACAGTGATTACAGTAAAAATGAATATTTCAAATCTTATAACACATTTGAAAGAACAGGAGATATATACTCTTTGTTTTTTGAGAAATCTATCATGTTACTTAAAAAGTTAGGAATATTGACGTTTATAACTTCAAATCGATTCTGTAATACAAATTATGGATTAAGTACAAGAAGATTTCTCACCAAATATAAACTTTTGGAGTTGATAAATTTTAACAATGTAGATATTTTTAATGAAGCAAATGTCGGAACTTTAATAACTTCTTTACAGAAAGAAAATGTCAATGTAGTAAATAAATTTAAATCTTTTCAAATCAATGATTTGAGTACAGCACAAGAATTGAATAAGTATGCTTCAGGTATTGAAAAAGATGCAAATCAGAAATATTTTAATAAAGAACAATGGATATTTGCAGAAAACAAAATCCTCGATTTAAAATATAAAATCCAGAATAAATCTATTCTTTTATCAGAAGTAAGTGATTTAAAGATAAACAGAGGATTAACAACCGGTGCTAATAAAATATTTATTGTTACAAAAAAAATTGGAGATCAATTAATTTCAAAAAATCCATATAATGCAGATATAATAAAACCAGTATTGAAAGGAGCTGAAATTAAAAGATTCGAAGTCCAGAATTTTAACAACTATATTATTCTCACAAAAACAGGTGTTGATATTAGTACCTATCCTGATATCTATGAGTATTTATTAGAATATAAAAATGAGCTTGAAAAAGTTTATGAAGCAAAAAAGGGTATGAAAAAATGGTATGAATTAAGAGCATGTTCTTATTACAATTCTTTTGAAGATGAAAAACTTATTTGGACAAGACTATCATCAATAAATTCTTTCGCCATTAGCTCAGGAAAGGAATATTCCATTGATAGTACCTCATTTGCTACAGGTAAAAACCTAAAATATTATTGTGCAATATTAAATTCAAAACTCATCTATTTTTATTTTAAATTAGGATCTGTTATTTGGGGACGAGATGGTATAAAATGGTTTGGCGAATATTTTGATTCTATTCCAATCATTAGATTAGATAATGAAGAGATGATGCTTCCTTTTATTGACCTTTACGACAAAATAGTTGAAGAAAAACAACAAAACCCTACCGCCGACACTACTTCGCTCGAATCCGAAACTGACCAACTCGTTTACGCGCTTTATGAATTAACCGATGAGGAAATTGAAATTGTGGAGAATGCATAATAGAAATATCCTCATGAGTCAATGACGAATAACTAGTCAAATATTATTAGTAAACAATTAGATATTACGTCTTTAATAGAGTTAATATTTTAGTAAAATGCAACATTTGAATATGCAACATCGTAACAAAAAAACATTTAAAGTTACACGAGCAATATTAGAAACTATATGTGAATTTGGCAATGAACCCAACTCAAAATGTAATCATGTAAGATTTATTTATGCACTACCTACCAACCTTGGTAGAAATAAAGCTATAAAAAAAGATATATAAATCATCTCATAAGATCAATAAAAACACAATAAATATGAATACAACAAATAACGACCCAATACAATTAATGATTGAAAATTATAAAAAGCATATTGCGCAAACTCAATTAAAAGATGAAGTATATAAATGGGAACTTATCGAAAAATACAAAGGAAGACCAAATCTTGATGCAGATGATTTGCTTCAAGAAATAAAGTCTGTAGACTACTATAAAAACTTAATGTATCCAATGGGCAAGGCTGTATTGTATCGACTTGCCTCGGAAAAAGCTGAAGGCTTGCGTGAACAGCTAAAAAACCTCTTTAATGAATCAAAAGATTTGACCGAACGTGTAAAGTTTTTTGATAAACAATCTTTAAAATTATATAGAGAGTTAGAAAGTAAATTAGACCATCATCAAGATGAGCGTTCTATCTCAGCCTATTTAACTCTTCGTAATCCTGAAAAATACACCTTTTATAAATACGCTTTTTATAACAACTACTGTAAGTTATTAGGAATAAAACAAGCAAAGAAAAATGAGAGATACACTCATTATATTACTCTAATTGATGAGTTGATAGAGAACTACATTATACCTGATAAGGAGTTAATAGAACAGATAAAAAGCTATATCCCACAATATTATGATGGTTCAAACCACAAATTACTGGTACAGGATATTCTGTATCAAATGCTTGATAAAAATGCAGAAATGCCTGTTTCAACGACTAGCAAAACAAATGAACAGCTTTATTGGCTTTATTCTCCGGGTGAAAACGCTCAGAATTGGGAGGAATTCTATAACGATGGGATAATGGCTATCGGATGGGATAAAATTGGAGATATAAGGCAATATACGAATAGGAAACAAATACAAAAAGCACTTGTTGATAAATATGGTGGTGAAGGATCAAAAAAAAATGATGTTTCTGCGAATGATGACTTCCTTAATAAAATGAAAGTTGGCGATGTTGTTATAGTTAAAAAAGGTAGGACAGAACTGCTTGGATATGGAATAGTAACATCTGATTACATATATGACGATGCCAGAGAAGAGAATATTAATTTGAGAAAAGTAGATTGGAAATTAAGAGGAAGGTGGGAAATTAATCATCCAATGATAACAAAAACTTTAACAGATATCACAACCTATGCAACTGATGACCCAAATTATAATACGTATTATGAACGTTTGCTCGGAATTATGAAGGAGGAAATGTCTGAGAAAATTACAACTAGTAAAATGAACTACCCCCTCAACACAATCTTCTACGGACCCCCAGGAACAGGTAAAACATACAACACAGTATTGCGGGCTGCCGAAATAATTGAAGACAGAAAAATAGAAGATTATGATGAAGCAATAAAGATATTCAATGATAATCGTCACAAACAACTTGAGTTCATTACGTTTCATCAAAACTATAGCTACGAGGATTTTATTCAGGGAATAAGACCGGATACAGATGATAATGAGGTATTGACGTTTGAGAAAAGAGATGGCATTTTCAAGAAGATTGCAGACAGGGCTTTGAAAAATCTTATAGAGTCGGAAACACCAACTATTCCTAAAATGTCTTTTGAAGATGCATTTAATCAATTTATACTTCCTCTTACAGAGGGAGAAGTGGAAGAGATTGAGGTGAAAATGACAAGAGTATCTTATTATATAACTGCTGTAACTGACAAGTCTATTGATTTTAGAAAAGCAAGTGGTGGCACTGCTCACACTTTAAGTATTTCTACTCTCAATCGAATGTATGATGCAGAATCTGTTCTAGAAATTAGAGGTCTTACGTCCTACTATGCCCCTTTACTTAAGGAATTGTTGAAAATAGGTAAAGATTCATCCAGTAGAAAAGAGGTTGTTGAAAAGAAGAACTACGTAATAATTATTGATGAGATAAACCGAGCAAATATATCGAGGGTGTTTGGTGAATTGATTACTTTAATTGAGGTAGATAAACGTTCGCATGGTCAAATTCCTCTAGAAACTAAGTTGCCATCGGGAGATAAATTTATGGTGCCTTCTAACCTTTACATTATTGGTACAATGAATACGGCCGATAAGTCGATAGCTCTTTTGGATATAGCTCTAAGAAGAAGGTTTGAGTTTGAAGCCATGTACCCATTGTATGACATTAAAGACAAGACAATTAATGATGCTGAGATACTTAAAAAACTCAATGATAGGATTATCGAAACTAAGGGGCATGATTTTCAAATAGGTCACTCTTTTTTCATGGGATCTAATGGTGACACCTATGATCTAAATAAAACAATGAATAATAAAGTTATTCCTCTTCTACTAGAATATTATATGAATGATGAAAAGGAGGTGAAAGGCATTCTACTAACGGCAGGTTTAACAATTGAGGAAAATGCATGGCCATTAAGAATTACAGGAAAAAATGATAAATCTATTTGAATATCAAAATAAGGTTACTGCACAAGATGAGTTTGAGGGTCTTGAAGAGTTCCTTGATGTCATCTGGAGTAATCGCGAAAAGTATTCTTTCTATACCGAAAAAGATAATGAGAGAGTTGAGGCACAAAGATTTCTACAGTTTATATATAAATCGGGTGAGCTAAAGTCTAATAAGTATGTTGGTGTAATACATTTTGAGGGTAAGAAAATAAACCTATTACCTAAAATATTTTATGACCCTGAGAAGGAGTATACAGCTATTGAGGTAACGCAAATTCATAACCACATACTTTGGTGGTTGAGCTATTGCAATAAAATTAAATTTCCTAATTATAAGACATCACTCGGTAGTGCCAATAGTGATTTCTTTGAGGTTCTCATCTATCTATTCTCTAAATTCACTCGAGAACTTTTAAGTTCTTCTATCTACCAGCAGTATGAAGATATAAACAGAGAGTTGACATTTATAAAAGGACGGTTGAATGTAAATGAGTACATAAACAATAACTTAAGTACAGGAAGATGGCACAAACTTAATTGTACATTTGATGCTTTTGTATTAGATAATGAATTTAACCGAATCATAAAATACGTAGCTACTCTGTTGTTCAATAATACATCTAGCCTTGATAATAAAAAGAACCTAAGGGAAATACTATTTATTCTTGATGAAGTATCTGATGTTAGAGCAACAGCCGAGCAGTGTGCCCGAATCACTTTCAACCCCATGTTTGGCGCTTTTGAAACAGTGCGCGATTATTGTCAGTTATTTTTGAGCAACTGTATATCTTTTGATTATAAAAACGATCTGAAGTTATTTGCATTTTTATTGCCAATGGAGTATGTGTTTGAAGACTTTATATTTGGGTTTATCAACAAAGAGATAAAAGAAGTAACTGCCAAAGCACAGAGAAGCGATACTTATTTGGTTGAAGAAGACAATAGCAATGTTTTTAGATTGCAACCTGACCTCTGGATTAAAACAGAACATAAGTCATTAATAGCCGATACAAAATATAAGATTGTATACTCTGATGATAAAGACCCTAAAAAAGGAATCTCTCAAACCGACTTATATCAAATGCTTGCCTATGCAGTGCGCTTTAATGTAGAAGAGATAATTCTCTTTTATCCCAACACGGTATGCCAAAATCAGGAAAATGAGACTTCACTTACTATAAAAGATGCTTTAGCTGGAGATAAGGAAATTTTGATTAATGCATTTCAGTTGCCAATAATTAATCGTGAACTTCTAAGTAAACCATTAAAAGAGAAAACTGATTTGAGTGAGTTGTTTGAATCTACTAAACAGGATTTGAAAGATAAAATTAGGGGGATTCTAATGCCATTAATATAAGACAAATTGAATTCTGTTGAACAAAAATTTTAAGCTACTTGTTACTTGATTTACCAAATGCTTAAAATATATAATTATGGAAAAAAGAGATTTCTCTAATTCAGTTGAATCTACTACAAGCATTGTTAATCCTTTATATAACCTAAACTCTTTTTCTTTTAATAACGAATATGACATTATTTTATTCTGCCATTTAAGATGGGAGTTTGTATTTCAACGTCCACAGCATATCATTACCAGATTAGCAAGAAAGTATAGAATCTTAATTATTGAAGAGCCTGTACCTTTTAGGGATGAAGAAGAAAACACATTCATTAAAAAAAAGATATTGCCAAACATTCATGTATGGCAACCTTGCGTAAAATCAATTGGCGACATACCTGCGCTTTTAAAACAACAACTTTCTTCTATAAACTTTCCTATTGCATGGTTTTATTCTGCGGCTTTCATTCCGATATTAGAGGTATTCAAATTTGATACAATAATTTATGACTGTATGGATGAACTATCTCTTTTTAAGGGTGCTAATAAAGAGATAATTGAACAAGAAAAAAAATTGCTTCAAAAAGCAGATATTGTTTTTACAGGAGGAAAATCATTGTATGAATCAAAAAATGTGCATAATAGCAACACTTATTGTTTTAGGAGCTCGGTAGATGAGGAGCATTTTTACAGAGCCACCAAAATAACAAAATACCCCGAAGATGTTGCTATTACTAATTCTCCCAGGGTGGGTTACTATGGTGTTATAGATGAAAGGATCGACTTGCAATTGCTGGATGAAACCGCATCTAAAATGCCACATATATCATTCATTATGATTGGGCCGGTAGTTAAAATCAATCCTAGTGACTTACCTATAAGAGATAATATTCATTTTTTGGGACAGAAAGCGTATAACCTTCTTCCTCCTTATCTTGCGTCATTTGATATTGCTATGATGCCATTTGCTTTAAATGAATCAACAAGATATATCAGTCCCACAAAAACTCTTGAATATATGGCTGCCGAAAAGCCAATTATATCTACAAAAGTTGCAGATGTGGTTGCAGATTACAGCCATTGCATAAGGTTTATAGAAAACGCAGATGATTTTTGTAATGCCATTAAAGAAATATTTAATGATGAAGCTGATTTAAAAGCACATTACAAAGATATTTTGATAAATACTTCATGGGAAACCACGGTTGATGGTATGATTAACATTATAAAACAAAATATTGAAAAATGAACCCTCATTATGATATTGTAATTGTAGGAGCTGGTATTTCAGGCTCTGTTATTGCAGAACGGTACGCATCTTTGGGAAAAAAAATACTTATAATTGAAAAACGAGATCATATTGGTGGAAACTGTTATGATTATAAAGACGAAAATGATATAATGGTATCAAAATATGGAGCTCATCTGTTTCATACAAAACATCCTGAGGTATGGGAGTATGTAAATCGCTTCGCAGAATGGTATCCTTGGGAACATAAGGTATTGGCAAAAGTTGATGATAAGTTGGTGCCCATTCCGGTAAATATTAATACGGTTAATATCCTAATGGGCACGAACATAAAAACTGAACAAGAAATGGAAGAGTGGCTGCAGGAAATTAGGGTAAAAATTGATGAGCCAAAAAATGGAGAAGAAACAGTGATCAATAAAATTGGTACTTATCTATACGAAAAGCTTTTTAAACACTATACTTTTAAACAATGGAAAAAATATCCTATTGAATTAGACAGGTCTGTTCTCGACAGAATACCGGTAAGAACCAATTTTGAGGACAGATATTTTACCGATACTTATCAGGCCTTACCAAAAAGGGGTTATACTAAAATGTTTGAGAATATGCTCAACAATCCCAATATTCATATTTTATTGAATACCGATTATTTTGAAGTTAAAGATATGTATACCGATTATGAGAAACTGTTTTTTACAGGACCTATCGACAATTTCTTTGAGAATAGTGATGGTATTGGTGAAAAACTCGAATATAGGTCTATTCACTTTGAATGGGAAAGTATTGATCAAGAATATTTTCAGGAAAACTCTGTAATTAATTACCCGGGTAGTGATGTTGATTTTACGCGAATAATTGAGTACAAACATTTTGGAAATCAAAAATCTAAGAACACTACAATCGTAAGAGAATATTCCGTAGATACGGGCGATCCATATTATCCGGTTCCAAACCAGAGGAATCGAGATTTATATGAAAAATATAAGATTGAAGCCGACAAGCTTAAAGACATATATTTTGTTGGTCGTTTAGCTAATTATAAATATTTTAATATGGATGAAGCTTTTAAAAATGCGCTTGATTTATTTGAAAAAATAGAACAGGAAAATGGAAAACTTATTTAAATCATTCTTCATGGGTGGTTTTGAGTGTGCCGACCACCTTAATAGTTTTGGAAATAGAGTAAATCTATTGAAAGAAACTGAACATGATGTAAGAATAAAAGAAGATTATAAACTATTAAGTGTTATAGGTATAAAAGTTGTTCGTGAAGGTATTTGCTGGAGTGAGGTAGAAATCTCTGAAGGAGTATACAACTTCGCTGAAATTTATGATAGGATAAAGATAGCGGAAAAGCTGGGGATTCAGCAAATATGGGATCTCATTCATTTTGGATATCCCAACGATCTTTATCCAACACATCCAAAGTTTTGCGAGAGATTCAAAAACCTTTGTACTGCTTTTGCTAGATTTCATAAATTACACAGTTTCAATAAATTGTACGTAATTCCAATAAATGAAATAAGTTTTTTATCGTGGATGTCTGGTGATGTTAGAGGTACGGCTCCATACGCTGTTAATAGTGGATGGGATATAAAATACCATTTAAGTAAAGCAGCAATTATTGGCATAAACGCATTAAAGGAGGTATTACCAGATTGTATTATAATTTCATCCGAGCCTCTGGTAAAAATTCATGGTGATGGCATTATTTCTAAAGAAGAACTGGCAGAGATTAATAGTTATCAATATCAAGCTATGGATATTGTAACAGGAAAGATATGTCCGGAGTTGGGAGGAGACAAAACTCTCATTGATGTTATGGGTTTAAATTATTATTGGACTTGCCAATGGAGGATAAATTCGGGCACTTTGGATTGGCCCGACTTACATAATAACAGAACTCCGTTTTCATCATTAATGGAGGAGCTATACGAAAGATATAAAATTCCGTTATTAATAACAGAAACGGGTCATTTTGGAGTGGGCAGAATTCCATGGATGAAAGAGATAATTAATCATTGCGATAAAGCTATAGAAAGAAATATTCCGATTTATGGCATTTGTATTTATCCAGTCGTAGATAGGCCCGAGTGGGACTTCCTAGACAAATATAATAATTGTGGTTTATATGATTTAGATGATTCTAAAAACCGAATTCCTCACATTGGATATATCAATTTTATCAAACAACAAGTGCAATTATTTGAACAGTATATTATTGCACTTTGAGTTTTATATAAAGGACATAATCTTGTAAATTCAACGTTATTAGTCTTAAAAACAAAACATTAGTGAACAATTAATTTATAGTTTCTGTTATTAATATATCCAATGAATAATTGGTGACTCGTTAAATGAAGCCATTTAAATTAGTTGTGAAAGTTTTAAAGTTGGCATAATCAAGAGTGATACAGCCAATACACTATGGAGTATTTTGGGGAACAGTTTGATTTATAATTACACCTATCCTAAATAAAGTTGCAAGCACTTTATTCACATAAATTCAGGCTGTTCCCTTTTATTAAAAAGCAATTAAGTGATATATATTTAAAGCTAATGTTAGCAAACAATTAAGGTGAAATGTTATATTTTAGGTTCACTAACAATTCAATTAAGGTGAAATATTTTTATGTTAAACTATTAAACTATTTTTATTATGGATTCGAAAAATAAACAACAAAATGATCAGAAAAAATCAACCAAGTCTAACGGAAATTCAAAATCTCAATCAAACCAAACAAAGAGTACTTCATCAACTAAGAAGCAAAAACAAGCTCGTTTTGGTGAGGAGCACGAAGGTAAATTATTAGAGTTTTTTGTTGAGGAAGTAAAAGATATCTATTTTGCGGAGCATGAAGCTCTTAAGGCATTAAAGAAGATGGAAAAAGCCGCCACCTCTAAAGCACTAAAAGATAGTATAGTACAACATCATGGCGAAACTGAAGAGCAAATTAAACGCCTAGAACAAGTATTTGAACTGCTAGGAGAAAAGCCATCGAAGAAAAAATGTGAAGGTATTCTGGGAATTATTAAAGATGGAGAAAGTGTTATTGAAGATACCGACGACAATACAATGGTTAGAGACGCTGCCATCATTATTGCAAGTCAGAAGATAGAGCATTATGAAATAACATCATACGGCAGTTTAGCAGAACTTGCAAGAACGCTAGGCAAAGATGATTTAGCTGAATTATTAGAGGTTACACTGGAAGAAGAGAAACAAACCGACGTAACACTAACAATTTTGGCTGAGGAGTCAATAAATGAAGATGCAAGTAACGAATAACAAGTTTTTTTCTTAATCAAGACCTAATGGTCTAATGTGTTAAATACGTATGCAGCCTGATAGAATAAACTCTATTTCAGGCTGCTCTTATAAGATTACTATGTTTTTTTAAATTATAAACTTATAATTAAAGAAATATATGTTTTTACCAGATAATTGGCAATCAGTTTTTATCCCCGAATATGCTATCTTGGAATTGGTTGTACGAGGGATAATTCTATATTTTTTTATTCTATTCATGCTTAGGGTACTAACGCGACGCACCACTGGTGAACTCACTGCTATGGACTTAGTGTTTGTATTACTGCTGGCAGAAGCTGCTTCACACGCTATGGGCGATTTTACAACCATAGGAGATGGTATTGTTATGCTGCTCGTGTTTATGCTCTGTAATTATGTAGTTAATCAATTGACTTATCACTCCAAATTTTTCCAAAAACTCTTTGAGCATTCACCTGTCCAAATCATTGATAGCGGTAAGCTCAATTTAAAAAATATGAGACGTGAATTATTGACCAAAGATGAGCTTATGTCTCATTTAAGAGAAAATGGAATAGAGGATGTAAATGAGGTAAAAAAGGCATTTGTAGAAGGTGATGGCAATATTTCATTTATCTTATTCGATAAACAGAATGATCAAGCTGATGTAGATAAAAAAAAGGTTTAGAGGTCATTAATCTTTACTTAAGCTACACTAACCTCGGCTTTTCCTTATGGTTGCCTTATGTTTGCCTTATAGTTGACTTATAGTTGACTTATGCTATAATAAGGAAACCATAAATGAATTATATGTCAAACATAGAGCATATCAGGATCAGGTTCCTGTGAACACTAACCAACTATTATTACTAATATTGTGTCATAATTTATATGTTATGGAAGAATTTTGGGAAAAGAGCTTTAGAATAAACAAAGAAATGTGGGGATGGGAACCTACACTATCTGCAGTTAATACATTAGAATTTTTTAAGAAGAATGGTTTTAAGAATATATTAATTCCAGGATTTGGGTATGGCAGAAATGCAAAACTTTTTATAGATAATGGTTTTGATGTTACTGGTATTGAAATTTCGGCTTCGGCAATTGTACTGGCCAAAAAGCATTTTAACGGGAGTGTAAAAATATATCAAGGCTCTGTAAATGAGATGCCATTTGATAAGCTATTGTATGACGGTATATATTGCTATTCATTGCTACATTTGCTTAATGGTGAGGACAGAGTTAAGTTAATTGAGAATTGCTACAATCAGCTTGCGCCAGAAGGATACATGGTATTTGTTACTATTTCTAAGCATCATTATAAATATGAAATAGGTGAAGAGGTAGAAATAGATACGCATGCAATGCCTTATGGGGTAACTTTATATTTTTATGATAATGAATCTATTAAACGGGATTTTGGTAAGTATGGTTTAATTGATGCTGCTCTTATTGATGAGCCTAAAACCGGCGATGTTAATGAACTTAAAAGAGGTTTCTGGTGCGTAACTTGCAAAAAAGATGTATAAAATTCACTAATTATTAATACTTTTTAAACATCTTACTAGGATTACTTGTTATAAAACAAAAATTATAGATTAAATAAATTAAAATTATGATTAAACAGGTTGCGTTGAGGAGACTGTTGACGGTATGGCAGAATTGGTTAAAGAGGGTAAGTTGAGGTATATAGGGCTTTCGGAGGTTGGTTCGAAAACTATCAGAAAAGCTCATAAGGTTCATCCAATTACGGCAGTAGAATCGGAGTATTCGTTAATTGAAAGGCAAATTGAGGAGTTAGGAATTTTAGATACGATGAAAGAGCTGGGTATTAGTTTGGTTTCTTATTCTCCTCTAAGCAGAGGTTTCATTTCGGGAACAATTAAGAGTCACAACAATTTAGATGCGGACGACTGGAGACGTTGGATGCCTCGTTTTCAGGAGGAACAGTTTAATAAGAATATGGAATTACTGAATGAAGTGAAGAAGGTGGCTGAGGAAAAGAATATTACTCCTTCGCAACTTGCATTGGCGTGGATTCTTAATAAGGGTCATGTTCCGATTCCGGGAACCAAGAGAGTGAAATATGTTGAGGAGAATATTGCTTCAACTGATATTGAACTTAGCCAAGACGATTTTGATAGATTGGATAGAATTATTCCTTTGGGAACTCCAACAGGCGATAGATATGTTAATATGAGTCATGTAAATTTGTGATATTTGTTTTGATTCAAGGTTTATCAATTATCTTTGCAAGTATATTTAATGATGCCCTAGTAAGAGATGAAAGATAAGAATTTGATTCGTATAAATAAGTATTTTAGTGAGGTGGGTTACTGTTCGCGCAGAGAGGCCGATAAGTTGGTTGAGCAGCGACGTGTAACTATAAACGGTGTTGTGGCGCAGATGGGCAGTAAGGTCTCGTATAACGATGAGGTTAAGCTTAATGGAATGCTTATTACTGCAAAAGGAAAGGTTGAGGGGAAGCAAAAGAAACATGTTTATATTGTTTTAAATAAGCCTCGTGGCATTGTGTGTACCACTGATACAGAAAGGGAGAAGAATAATATTATAGATTTTATTAAGTACCCCGAGCGTATTTTCCCGATTGGCAGACTAGATAAGGATAGCTCCGGGTTGATTCTATTGACTAGCGACGGGGATATTGTAAATAAGATACTTAGAGCTGGCAACAATCATGAAAAGGAGTACCTTGTGAAGGTGAAGTATCCTATAAATAATGTATTTATTCAGAAGATGTCTAGCGGGGTGCCTATTCTTGGAACTATGACTAAGATGTGTAAGGTTGAGAGATTTGATAGGTTTAGATTTAAGATTGTTCTTACACAGGGACTGAACAGACAAATAAGGCGCATGTGCGAGTATCTTGGCAACGAGGTAGTTGAACTTGAGCGTTATCGCTTAATGAATATCAATTTGGATGTACCGGTAGGAAAGTGGCGCCACCTGACTGAAAATGAACTTAATGGTATTTTTAAAATGGTGAGGTATTCATCTAAGACTAGTGCAAATGCAAAATAGCGTTATTTTTATAATCTTATGGCGTATATAGATTATTATAAAATTCTGGGGGTTGGCAAGAATGCATCGGCTGACGATATTAAGAAGGCATACCGAAAGTTGGCTAGGAAGTTGCATCCTGATTTGAATCCTAACGATAAAGAGGCTCATAAAAAGTTTCAGGTGCTTAACGAGGCTAATGAAGTTTTGAGCGATCCGGAGAAGAGAGCTAAGTACGATAAGTATGGCGAGAACTGGAAGCAGGGCGAGGAGTATGAGAAGGCACAACAACAATATAAACAGCAGAGGGGTCAACAACAATGGGGTGGTTCTGGTAATGCCGATACAGGTGATCAGACCTTCTATACACAAGGAGATTTTTCGGGTGATGATTTCTCAGACTTTTTCCACTCTATGTTTGGTGGTGGCTTTAGTCAGCGGTGGTCTGGTGGTTCGGCAAGAAGAAATAGATACAAAGGTGCAGATTATCAGTCAGAACTGCGATTAACTTTAAGGCAGGCTTTAAATACTCATCAGCAAACTTTGTCCATTGATGGCAATAATGTGCGAATTACTATACCTGCTGGTGTAGCTAATGGTCAGAAGATTAAATTGGCAGGTTATGGACAGCCGGGTCAGGGAGATGGCCCCAGTGGCGATTTGTATATAACTTTTGTTATTGAGGAGGATAAAGATTTTAAACGCTTGGGTGACGATTTATATACTGATGTTGATGTTAATCTTTATACTGCAGTACTTGGTGGTGAAATCACTATTAACACTCTTGATGGACAGGTAAAGATGAATATTAAACCTGGCACTCAGCCGGGCTCTAAGCTACGATTGAAGGGTAAGGGATTTCCTGTTTATAAGAAGGATGGTGGATTTGGCGACTTATATATTACTTTAAATGTTATGTTGCCTGAGAATCTTTCGGATAACGAGAAGGAGTTGTTCACTCAATTATCTAATATTAGAAAGTGATGAATGCAAAAAGATTATTGTATAACGAGTGCCTGAGAATTTTTGAGGTGGACGAGTTGTTTATTGAGTCGCTGCACGAAGTTGGGTTAATTCATGTGGTGGTTAATGAGCAGGAAAGATTTATTGAGTTTGATGATTTGTCTGACCTCGAGCAGTATATCCGCTGGTATTATGAAATGAATATAAACGTTGAAGGTATTGATGCTTTACGAAATATGATTGAGAGGGTTAAATCTCTACAATCGGAGGTTGATAAGCTGAGAAGCGAATTGCAGTTTTATAAGTCGATATTTTAAATATTACTATTATTTCTCTCAATGAACAAACTCGAGTTTCTTTTTAAAAAGGTTGCTGATTAATGCTTGTTTGTAATAGAAATTGCACCAAAAGAGAAAATCAACTATACAAAACAGGCTGTAATTAGTACAGCCTGTTTTCCATAGAACTATTTTTCAAAAGTTAAATAAAACTATGCTTCTTCCTCTTCTTCCTCTTCTTCGGCAGCTATTACTTTTACATTAATCTTTCCGGTATTCTTTTCTTTATCGGTAACAGTAATGGTTGTTGTACCTACTTTAACTCCCTTGATAGTGATTTTATTGTTATCAACAGCTACGGTTGCTAAAGCTGTGTCTGCAGAAACTGCTGTAAAAGGTGAAACACCATTGTTTACTGTAACAGTAGTTGTATTATCAACAGCTACCTCCACGGTTGCTTTGTCGAACATAAGTGTAACTTCCGCCTTTTCATCATCATCGCACGATGTAAATGTAAATGCAACCAAAGCCAGCGATAGGCATAATAAACTCATGAATTTTGTAGATTTTTTCATACTTATTTAAAATTAGAAATTAATTAATCAGCATCACACTTTGTGATAGCTCTTGTGATTATATCTATTAAATAAGAAATTGCATGAAATCTTGCATGAGAGATTGTTAATTTTGTAATAATAAATCTTAACGAGATAAATAAGAATGATAAGTGTTAGTCGTTGAAGTTGATTCTTAATCCAAGTTTAAGGTTGAAATTAAACGGTCTCTCTTTATAAATTGTTTCGATTTCGCTGTTGTTCTTAAAATAATATGCAACACCTGGTTCTGCATATATACCAAAGTTCTCAGAGATGCGATACTCAAAACCAACGGCTGAATTGATAGACCATTGCAATTGCTTTGAGGTTATTTTTTCGTCTGTGCTCGATTGTAGTTTACCATCGATATAATAATCTGAAGACAACTTACCGGCTATATTTTTCTCAACTAATCCACCTGCAGAGATGTAGGTAGAGAAATTATTGTTTTGCCATAGCCTATAGTCGATGTTTAACGGCACACCCAAATAATGAAGTGTTTGGCGATCATCATAGAAATAATTAACACTTTCTGAACGGAGCTTGGATGTGAGCAAAGAGTAAGTTAATCCACTAGAAACACCCAACCTTTGGCTTAAGTTATATCTAAACGTTATCCCCACCATGATGGGCAGATTGTGATCAATTTCGGTGTATGTTTCTGCTCTTGTATATTGAGACATAAATGCATACTGATCTTCTACAGTTTCGTGCTGAGCAAAGGTGCCGAAGCCAGTGTGAGTCTCAGAAGAACTTGAAGGGACGTTTGACATTGATAAATTGGTTTGCCATTTCGATTGTTTAGGGCTTTTGCTAATGGTTGATAATGCTAAAAGTTGATCGTTGGGCTGAGGTTTGTCTTGTTCTGATTGAACTTTGTCTACATTTGAATCTAAGGCTTCGTTTTTTGTTGACTCATCAGTAATTGTTTTATTATCTGTTATAGTCTCATTCTCAATTATAGTATTGTTATCAATAATAGTCTTGTTATCTGTTTTATCATTTTCATTTAACTGGACATTATCATTTTCATTTAACTGGACATTATCATTTTC